>QQTW01000504.1_pt1 | contig 24388 bp, 23 predicted proteins | sample 1904831 | NCBI WGS metagenome assembly QQTW01 (sample SAMN09435610, study PRJNA476489) | Subsurface metagenome, whole genome shotgun sequencing project. | reverse complement strand
CTACATTACCACCCCCAATTGAACTAAAAATTCCCTCAAATCAAGATCCAGGCTCCTCTCATGGCTGCGGGCTCAAGCAGGACGGCACCGTCGCCTGCTGGGGGTACAACGGTTATCGCCAAACCAACGCCGCGGCCGGCAGCTTCAGCCAGGTAGATGGGAGCTTCAACCACACCTGCGGCGTCCGTCTGGACGGCAGCGTCGCCTGCTGGGGACGGAACGACCACCGCCAAGCCAGCCCCCCCGGCCGGCAGCTTCAGCCAGGTGGCTACGGGTGACACCCACACCTGCGGCGTCAAGCAGGACGGCACTGTCGCCTGTTGGGGAAGTGACGCTTACGGCAAAGCCACCCCCCTGCCAGGCAGTTTCAGCCAGGTGAGCGCAGGCCTCGAGTTCACCTGCGGCCTCCAGCAGGACGGCAGCGTCGCCTGCTGGGGTGACAACTATTGGGGCCAGTCCAGCCCGCCGGCCGGCAGCTTCAGCCAGGTAGATGTGGGCGCCGACCACGCCTGCGGCGTCAGGCCCGACGGCAGCGTCACCTGTTGGGGGTACGGTTATTACGGCGAAGCCACGCCTCCGACCGGCAGCTTTATCCAGGTGAGTGCGGGCTACTGGCACACCTGCGGCGTCCGGCTGGACAGCAGCGTCGCCTGCTGGGGTGAGAACACGTTCGGCCAAAGCACCTCGCCCACCGACGTTCCCGACACCACAGCGCCTACCGTCACCCTCACCACACCCACCGACGGGGCGACCTACCGGCTCAACCAAGCTGTGAGCGCCTCCTACAGCTGTGCTGACGAGGAGGGCGGGTCGGGCGTCAAAACCTGTGAGGGCACCGTCCCTAGCGGCTCGACCATCGACACCTCGTCCGTGGGTGAAAAGACCTTCACCGTCGCCAGCAGCGATAATGCGGTCAACCTGAGCAGCAAGACGGTCACCTACACGGTCGCCTACGCCTTTTCCGGCTTTTCGCAGCCGGTGGACAACAACGTCCCTAACAAAGCCAAGGCAGGGCAGGCCATCCCCCTGAAGTGGCGCCTGACCGACGCCGACGGCGCTCCGGTCACCACCCTCAGCAGCGTGCAGCTCAGCGTGGTGAGCCTCAGCTGCTCGTTTGGTACGACGCCTGACGCGGTGGAGGAGTACGCCTCGGGCAGCTCGAGCTTGCAGAACCTGGGTGACGGCTTTTACCAGTTCAACTGGGCGACGCCTAAGTCTTACGCGGGCTCGTGCAAGACCTTGCAGCTCGACTTGAGCGAAGGTCTCTACCGCACGGCTGCTTTCCAGTTCACCAGGTAGCTGTTATCAGTTTCACAGCATGACCCCGGGCGCAGGATGCTCGGGGCTTTTTCGTTGCCGCTAGGTTGTCATAATGGTGTTATGACAAAAGGCCTGTGCTGCTGTGTGCAAGAGATTTGTGACCGTATGGGCGACCGGTTCTTCAAGATAGGTTCCCAAAACGACACCTGCATAAGCTACAGCGAGTTTGCTAGACTCACCGACGAAATCACGGTATGTCGACGCACGTAGCTGTACTGTAGGAGGAGACAGCATGGATGATTGGGCAGACTTCTGCGTTGCGCAGATAGGCGCATCAGCCGCGCTAGCAGGGCTGGTGATCGTCGGCGTCACGATTAACCTGGATGACATCATCGCCTCCCCGCCACTGCCCAACCGCGTCCTCAAGGCGGTGCTGGTACTAACAACCGTGCTATTCGAGTGCTCGGTACTGTTAGCCCCCCACCTCTCGACCTTCGGTACAGGGCTGGCCGTTCTGCTTCTCGGCTTAGCCTTTAGTGCGGGCCTGCTGGTCCTCAACTTGAACATTTATCGGGAGACGACGCGGCGATATCACCGTCAGCAACTTTTCCAGATTGTCCTGAGCCAGTTCGCCACCCTGTCGTTCGTCATAGCGGGCGCCTGGGTGCTGTTTTTTGGTGAGGGCGGGTTCGGTTGGTTTCTGCCCGGCACACTCTTTTGTTACGCAGCGGCACTTGCTGAGGCTTGGGTTCTTCTTATCGAAATCAAACGCTAGAACGTTCAGCAGCTTGTTCGGCGAAGATTTATGTGACGGGGGTGTCCCCAAAACCTTCGGACTTTGTTGGCGAAGTCGGATTAGAGCAAAAACTAGGGTTTGTTGAGGCAAGTTTAGTTGAGCGGATCCCGTTGAAAGCGTTGGCCATCATCGAGTTTCTAGAGCAAACGTCCAACTTTCAGACTTCGCCAACAAAGTCCCTTCCTTTACTGGACGATTTGGGAACGGGACACGCTATCGCGTTTCTGAGGCATAGATGTGTTCGAAAACTCATCTATTTATCTACGTCCAACAAGCTTTTAACTGAGTAGATTTTCGGACACGATGATTGGCTACGTTTGTATAAACGTCTTCGAACAACAAGACATTTCACAGAAAGTTCCTTTCGAGTGTGCAACTGTTTAACGCGTGACGTACGAACCAGCAAAGTTAGGCTGCATGGAGGGTTTTGCCGTCGCGCACATCCACAGGACCTCCGATGATGAGCTAGAGATCGTCGGCACCTTCAGGACCAGACGCTCCCTGACCGCCGCGATGATCGCCTCGGAGGGGAACCTCGTCTACCGTGGACCGGTCGAAGATGGTGCCGTGGTGAGGGAGGTCGAGGTCCCCGTGACTGTCCGCTCGTACGGCAAGATGGCGAGCTTCAAGTCATGCGGTGCTCCCATCGTTTCAAGACGAGCTCGGATGTTTAACTAGAGCTTGTTTCTCCTAGACTCACATGGCAGCTAAGCAAAAGTTCTACGCCATGCGCGACTCCGCTACCTGCTACGCTAGGCCATGTCCAGCTATCAGCCCGCCATATTGGTCGAGATGATCGAAGACGAGCCCGCTGGCGACGAGATCGAAGGGGAAGCGGTCATCTTGATTTCTCGCGACGAGCGCGGCAGCATGGAAGCGTCCGGGACGTTCAAAAGCGCAGACAGGCGGCTACAAGATTCCAGGCGGCTCTCGAAGCTGCTGTTCCAGTATGAGGGCTCTGCTTTCGAGGAGAACAGGCGCTACGAGATCAGAGCCTTGATGGCTGTCAGAAGCAGTCGGGGTGACCTGTACGAGCTTGAGGCCGGTACGGAACCTGTGGTCGTGCAGCGACTGGACACGACCGGCAACCCGATCATCTTCGATGACCCCCTCGTGTTCGACCCTAACGATGAACTGAACTAACTCGTATCCATACCGGTTGCGAGTGGGCGCTTCAACAAGCCAGCCGAAAATCGACCTACCTTGGAAGGACCAAGCTGATTTATGTCGTGAATGCGTTTGGGGTGTAGCTGTTAGATATAAGAGGCTAAGTGGCAGTACGGCCTCAGGATCAGGCGGCCAGTAGTCGAGAGCGCTGTCAGTACGCCCTACTCACTTTTAGGCCCCTACTACGTGCTGGCTCAGTAAAGCTTATCGCCGTTGTCGAGCATGACCAACAACTTTTCAAAGCGCTTCTGGCGGGTTTCGGGCTTTTTTGCCGTCTGGAGGCGATACGTGATCGCGTAAAGGTTCTGTCGATTCAGCGTTTCGAAGAAAGCTTTGGCCTTAGGACGTTCCGCCAGTGCTGCTAAGAAGTCATCAGGTACCGTCATCTCACTAGCCGGATCGTAAGCGGCTTCCCAGCGGCCATCTAACTGAGCGGCACGGACGTGAACCAAGCCGGGTTCCTGTATCCTGCCTTGCGCGATGAGTCGCTCCACGTGCTCGCGGTTGCGTTTCGACCAGTTGCTTCCTTTCCGGCGCGGCGTAAAGCGCTGGAGGAAGGCCTGCTCGTCGAAAGGCTTTCTGACCCCGTCGATCCATCCCCAGCAGAGTGCCTCAACCACCGCCTCGTTCCAAGTTATCGTTCTCTGCCCCGAACCCTTTTTAAACATCTTTAGCCATACCTCAGGTTCGGAGGCGTGGTGGATCTTCAACCAGGTCCAGAACGCGGCCGGGTCTTCGAAGGCGCGTATGCGGTCCTTATCGGGTTCGGGCATAACACCCGAGTTTAGCAAACGCCGAAGGCCATCGGTTACGACGAGGGGTTAGGTGACGCTTTCACATAAGTCTGTCAGCAAGACCGGTCTCGTCAGTTCTCTCAGAGGACCACTGCGCTGTGAACGTTTGATAGGTGATGCGCACGTATAGCAGCGTTTCGCTCAAAAAGAGTTCATCGTGCTTGACGCACTGCCCGGTGCTCGTAGTATGGCTCACCCGTCCGCAGGTCCAAGCGCTGCTTATAGCCAGCAAGCCTCCGTAACCCCTCAACAACCCTGTCCATGCCGAATAATAGCAGCCGCTTAGAAAAACGAGTTATGGCGTTGCGCACGGCATGTCGCCTTTGGTAGGGTTGCCGGAGTTTCGAAGGAGGCAATAATGGCAAACATCTCGAAAGCGGACCTGGTCAAGGAACTGGCCGAGCAGACCAACATGGGACAAAAAGACGTCAAGGCTTTGGTCGACGGCATGCTCGGCAGCATCAGCAGCCACCTCAAGCAGGGGAACAAGGTGCAGCTCACCGGCTTCGGCACCTTCGAGGTCAGGGAACGCAGCGCCCGCACCGGTGTCAAGCCGGGCACGACGGAGAAGATCGAGATCCCGGCAAGCAAGTTTCCGGCCTTCAAAGCCGGGAAAAGCCTTAAGGACGAACTGGGCTAACTTGTTCCGCTATACAATAGCCGCCCTTTAGGGCGGTTTTCTGTGGCCACCTGGCGAGACAGCCGTTCTGGAGCTCACGGCCACGAGGTAGCCCAGCCCAAGACACCCCGACGGCGGGCGTAAGTGGCTAGCCGTTTCGCTCTAAGCCCATCCGGTCGAGAATGGAACTTGGACGCCTTACACCGCTTTTCTAGGCGGTGCCATAAACGCCGTGAAGCTGAAGTCGGCCTTGATGTCCTTCCCGACCCTGCCGTTCACGAGCTGGCCTCTAGCCGTGAAGGTGTAGACGGCGTCTTCGAGCGGCTCGTGCGCTTCGCCCTCCAAGGTGACCTCCAGGTCGCTGGCCAGTACAGCCTGTCTCGCGGTCTGGTGCATGGGGCTACCTGAGGGAACCGTGATCGCCGCCAATATACGCTTGTTGCTTCGGCTCACGATTTCGAGAACCGCTTCGCCCGGAACCGGATGGCCGTTCAGTCTCAGTTCGCTCACAGCTCATGGTATGTCGATGATGGGAAGCGGCATGACGTGTGGCCAATGGCGCAGTCGGTCCCGGTAGATCGAATAAACCCATGGACTGAGCACATTGCGTTTGCACCATTTTCTACAGGTACCTTTACATAACAACCATTATGACAGGGTAAACTCGGCTGATACACTCACTACGAACAGTGAGGACGCTAGCTGATCACCGGACGAAAGAGGAGGAGCTGAGACATGATATCCGAAGACGGAGTGCTCCTGACGTAGCTCGGGCGAGCCGAGAGGGCGGCACGTCAGGCGCGTGGTTGTCCGGTTAACAATCTGTCTTTTCACCGTTTTCGCCGTGCTTGCGCTCAACTCATAACAACGGGTTGCTCAAGGGGAGCTGTCGGCGAGAACTTGTGCCAGCGCGTGTGAGGCTTGGCGGATCATTCCGGGGTTGGTGTCCCAGTAGTAGCCAACGCCGACACGACCTAGTAGAGTGCCCAGCCGCGGCCACGTAACCACGACGCCTCGTCAGCTCCGAGTTCGTCTCGGAACCGCAGACGACTGTCGCCCGCGAACAAACAAGTATGTCGTGAAATTCTGGCCTCTCAACGTGCTTGACAAATGCGGACTCATCCACTACGGTAATTTGAACACTTACCTGATTTTTGTTTTTTGACGAACTCTCTGCATGGTTTACTTGGAATCGATTCCAGCGCTCAAAAGGAGTGTTGCTATAGCTCGCAAGCACACTATTCAGGACATAGCAAAACGTGCCGGAGTCGGGGCAGGCACGGTATCACGTGTGCTCAATGAGCACCCTCATGTGAGCGAGGCTTCGCGCAACAAGGTTGAACGAGTTATTGCGGAACTTGACTACCGTCCCAGCCTCGTCGCGCGACACATGCGTACGAAACAGTCACAGGTCATTGGATTTATTGCCGACGAGATCGCAACCACACCCTATGCTGGGCGCACCATCGAAGGGGCACAGCGCGTGGCATGGACCCACGGCAAGTTACTCTATGTCATAAACACAGGCGCGAACCTCGAGTTCGAGAAAGCAGTTATTGAGCAGCTCCTCGCACGTCAAGTAGAGGGTGTCATCTACGCTGCGATGTACCACAAGAGGGTTGAGCCGTCCACATTGTTGAAGGAGATTCCAACAGTACTTTTGGACTGCTATTGCGAAGACGAATGTTATTCCTCCGTGGTTCCTGATGAGGTGCGTGCAGGTTTTGAAGGAACTGAGATGCTGATCCAAAGGGGTCATCGCCGAATCGCCTTCATCAATGCCAGCGTTGGGACAGCCGCTGCCACACTGCGCCTAACAGGGTACAAGCGGGCACTTTCGGAACATGGCCTCCCCTTCGATGATACGCTCATTCGTTACGGCAACTGGGCGGCCGATGGTGGATTCGAGCACACGCTGGCCGTCATGGGCCTTCCAGACCCGCCGAGTGCAATTTTCTGTGCGAACGACCGTACCGCCATGGGGACCTACGACGCCCTGCGCGAACTTGGTTTGCGCGTACCCGAAGACGTTGCGGTCTTGGGCTTCGACAACCAAGAAATCATTGCCGCCTTTTTGCGGCCTGGACTTTCGACGATGGCCTTGCCCCACTTCGAGATGGGGCGCTGGGCGGTCCAGCACCTGCTCGGCATTAACACCTCCCAACCGGTGCAGACGAAACTTCACTGCCCCTTCGTCGCTCGAGCCTCCCATTGATCGCACGGAGAAAGGAGTCAGGACCGCTCGCAACCGTTTATCAAGTCCAGTTCCCCGTCAAAAGACGCATTCCCCGAAAGGTGGAACTCATGGCCCGAAAGCTGACATTAAAGCTCCTTTTCTTTGCCACCGCAGCCTTGCTTTCGCTACCCTCGGCCACGGCCCAGGGCGGGAGCGAAGTTCCTATCTGGTTTCACGCCTCGGGCGTGTCGCCCGTCTACGAGGCGCAAGTAGAGCGCTTCAATGCCTCACAGGACGACTACCGCGCCGTCATCACCGAGATCCCTGGCGGCGCGGTCTCGGGCAGCGGCTACAACGACGCCGTGAACGCCGCCGCCGTAGCTGGTGACCTGCCGTGCGTGCTCGACTTAGACGGCCCGAACACCTACAACTATGCTTGGGCCGGTTTCTTGGAGCCGCTCGGCCCCTACATGCCCGAGGGCTACATGGACGACTTCCTGCCGTCCATCATCGAGCAAGCCACCTACAATGGCCAAATCTATGCCATTGGTCCGTCCGACTCGATCACCGGCTTGGTGAGTACACGTCCCGTATTGGAAGCCATCGGCGCGCGCATTCCGGAAGGCATCGAGGATGCCTGGACCTTAGAGGAGTTCAACACGTATCTGGAGGCCGCGCAAAACCTGGAGGGTTATGACTACGCGCTTGACACCAAGATGAATTTCGGCGCGGGCGAGTGGTTCACCTACGGCTTCTCGCCTGTAGTTCAGTCTTTTGGCGGCGACCTCATCAACCGCAGCGACTACCAATCCGCCGAGGGCATACTAAACGGTGAGGAGGCGGTCGCGGCGATGACTTGGCTTCAGGGGCTTTTTGAAAACGGCTACTCAATCCTCACTCCTCAAGACGACAACGAGTTCGTGGACGGCAAGGCGGCGATGGGCTGGTTTGTGAACTGGATGTACCCGGGCTACAAGGAGGCGTTTGGCGACGAGTTGGTGGTCCTGCCGATGCCTGACTTTGGGCAGGCCGCGGTTGCGGGAATGGGCTCATGGGCTTGGGCGATGAGCTCTCAGTGCGAGAACAAGGAAGGGGCTTGGGCACTGATGGAGTATCTGCTCGCGCCCGAGCAAATCAAAGAGGCTACCGACGTGACGGGCTCCCCAGCGGGGCGCGTGTCGGTCTTAGACACGCAGGAGGCTTGGCGCGAGGGGGGCGACATGTACGTGCTGAGGCAGCAGTTAGAGGGCGGCATCGCCGTACCTCGTCCCATCACTCCGGCCTACCCGGCCATAACAACAGCGTTTTCCACGGCGATGGATAACATCATCAAGGGCGCGGACCCCCAGGAAGAACTCGACACGGCGGTCGACAGCATTGACAGCAACATAGCGCAGAACCAGGGCTACCCGCTCACGAACTGAGCTAATTCGCTGAAGGCCAGGTCAGCGACACCCCTGACCTGGCCAATACCACGCATAAAACGGTAACAATGAGCGTGATTTACCGTCCCTAGCAGTTCGCCGATCATGTCGACGTTTCCCGTAGAATCACGCTTCAGAACCAGCCAGGGAGATCTATGGCCCGCCTCAACCACCGAGCGCGCGAACGGCGCGCCGCCCTGTTCATGAGTCTGCCCGCACTACTCGGGCTCGGCGTTTTCGTCGCCCTTCCGCTCATCCTGGGCGTGTACTGGAGCCTCACCGATAAGCGGCTCATCTCGCCCCTGCCGACGCAGTTCATCGGGCTCGAGAACTATAATCAGCTCCTCAGCTTAAACGTAATCACGCTCGAGCCCGAGACAGACGAGGCAACCGGACGCCCCGCCATAGACGAGGCGGGAAACTTCGTCTACCCCCGCGTGCGCACCCTAGTCCGTGAGGACGAGCGCTTCGAGGACTTCCGCGAATGGTTCGCGTTCGACGCTTTCGGCGAGCGGCGTGTCGTCCTTGCGAAGGACCCGGCTTTCATGCGGGCCTTGATTAACACCTTTGTCTTCGTCGCCCTCATCGTACCGGGACAGGGCGGGTTGGCGCTCATCTTGGCGCTGCTCGTCAATCAGCGGCTTGGAGGCATCAACTTCTTCCGCACTGCCTACTTCACCCCTATCGTGACCTCGATGGCCGTGATTGCGATTGTCTGGACATTCCTCTACAATCCCGACCGGGGGCTCATCAACCGTTTTCTGGAAGTCGTCACCTTCGGGGCGGTGGGCAACATCCCCTGGCTCATCTCCACCGACACGGCGCTTCTTGCCATCGTTATCCTATCTATCTGGCACTCGGTTGGCTTGCAAATGGTTATCTTTTTGGCGGGACTTCAGGGCATCCCCGATGTGCTCTACGAGGCCGCCAAGATTGACGGCGCGGGGAGTGTGCAGCGCTTCCGCTTCGTCACCGTGCCGCAGCTCCGCAACACCCTTATCTTCGTCATCATCAGCACCACCATCCTGGCCTTCCGGGTATTCACCCAGATCGACGTGATGACGCGCGGTGGCCCGGAAAACGCCACGCGCTCGGTCGTCTATCACGCGGTCGACCAGGGCTTCCGGCAGCAGCAGATCGGCTACGGCTCGGCCATCACTATTGTCTTCTTCGTGACGGTTCTACTGATCGCCCTGATTCAGCGCAGGCTGCTCCCAACCGAGCGCCCCGTGGGGACGTGAGGTAGTGGCACAAAAGGCTCAAGTTTACGCCGATCACGAGGCGGTACCGAGACGTTCAAGGGGTACAGCCCAGCGCTTCGCCAACTACGGTTGCATGACTCTTCTAGCTGTGTTCTTTCTGTTTCCCTTAGTTTTCATGTTTGCCTCGTCATTCAAGCCTGAGCGGCTCATCTTCAACGACCTGCGAACCGTAGTTTACGCCTTTATCCCGCGCGGCTTTACGACCCGCAACTATGAAACTGTTTTCAGCACGGTGCCCTTCTGGCGTTATATGTTCAATTCGGTATTCGTCACTGCCGTGACGGTGGGGCTAGGGCTCTTTATCAACAGCTTGATCGCCTACGCTCTTGCTAGGCTCCGCTGGCGGGGCCGCTCCCTCGTCCTGTCGCTCGTGGTCGCGCTCATTATCGTGCCCCTCGAGGCTATTGCCGTACCGATGCTCGTGGTAGTCAACTCGCTGCCTTGGGCGACCCTTGCCTGGGGGGAAGGGGCGAGTTTTCTGGGCCTGACGCTGCCCGCGCTCGAGGTCACCCCGACGTGGCTAGATTCGTATCAGGTGCAGATCATCCCCTTCATCGCCAACGCCTTTTCGATATTTCTCTTTTACCAGTTTTTCCTCGACATCCCCAGAGAGTTCGACGAGGCGGCCATCGTGGATGGCGCGTCGCCCTTCGGCATTTACCGGCGCATCATCGTGCCTCTCTCGAGGCCCGCCTTCGCGACGGTCGCCATTTTGGAGGCGCTGAGCGTCTGGAGCGCCTACCTGTGGCCGCTCATGACTACGCGCGGCGCGACCTACCGTCCGCTGACGGTAGGCATCACTGCTCTCTACCTGGAAGACATCCAGTGGGGGCCGATCCTTGCGTTTGCCGCAATGGTGACGATCCCCGTACTGGCACTATTTTTAGCCTTTCAACGCGGGTTCATTCAGAGCGTAGCGTCCTCCGGGGTGAAGGGCTAAGTGGCGGATCAGCTAGAGAGCTATGTGGAAAAGGCTAAGCGCCTACGCTCAGGATTTCGGGACGCCCGCCATCGCCCACACTTCCACTTCCAGCCCCCCGCCAACTGGATGAACGATCCTAACGGGGTGATCCAGTGGCGGGGGCGCTACCACCTTTTCTATCAGCACAACCCGCATGGGCCAATCTGGGGAGATATTCACTGGGGCCACGCAGTCAGCGAGGACCTGGTTCACTGGCAGGACCTGCCTGTTGCCCTGACACCGACTCGCGGCGGTCCGGACGAGGGCGGCTGCTGGTCGGGCTGCGCGGTGGATAACGGCGGCGTACCGACAATTTTCTACACAGGCATTCGTGGCACGTACGATCTGGCCCAGAGCCAGGTCACCTGTATGGCGGTGGGCTCGGATGACCTCGTGAGTTGGGAGAAGCACCCTGCCAATCCGGTCCTCACACCACCTAAAGACCTCGACCTGATCGGCTTCCGCGATCCCAGCGTGTGGCGGGACCGGGAAACCTGGTACCAGATCGTCGGGTCGGGCGTCCGGGATGTGGGCGGCGTGGTTTTACTCTACCGCTCACACGACCTCCTCGAGTGGGAATACTTGGGGCCACTTATCACGGGCGACAAACGCGATCCCTCGCTCTGGACGGGTTCGATTTGGGAGTGCCCACAGCTGCTGGCTTTCGGCGATAAGCACGTGCTCCTGTTCGGCGTCTGGGAGGACGGCACACACTACACGGTGGCGATGACGGGCCGCCTAAGCGGGCACCGCTTCGTCCCTGAACATACGCGCAAGCTCGACGCGGGCGACCGCCACTTCTACGCCGCGCAGACCCTGACCGACGAGACCGGACGGCGCCTCATGTGGGGCTGGGTTCAGGAGGACGGAAACGCACGGCACGAGGCGGGCTGGGCGGGGACGATGTCCCTGCCGAGGGAACTTTCGCTAGCCCCGGACGGCACCCTGCGGATGAGGCCGCCCGAGGAGCTGACAAGCCTGCGAGCGGCGCACACGCGGCGCTCCGGTCTCATACTGGAGGGCACTCACGACCTGGGCGCGAGAGGGGTGCAGCTCGAGCTTAGCGCCCACCTCGTCCCGAACGGTTCGGCATGCGGCCTCGGCGTCCTCCGGTCGCCGAACGGGGCGGAGGAGACGCGCATCTTCTACGACCCGGCGCGCCACAAGCTGGGGGTGGACCGGCGGCGCTCGAGCCTTGACACGGGGTCCGGCCTGAGCCTGGACGTGCAGGAAGGAGACTTCGAGTTGCAGGCGGGCGAAACTTTGCAACTTCACGTCTTTCTCGACCACTCGGTCTTGGAGGTCTTCGCCAACGACTGCTTCTGCGTGACGAGCCGTGTCTACCCTAAGGGGCAGGACAGCACGGGGGTTTGCGCCTTCGGGAACGGAGCCGAACTCGAGACCGTAGACATCTGGACGATGGGCTCCATCTGGTGAAAGACTTATGGTTCTGCGGGTCGTGCTTAATCTTCAGGCAGACATGTTTTCCCACCGTTGGTGACGAGCTGGGCAAGGCGCTCTCCGCTGGCGTCGCAGCCTGTGATGATGTAACCCGCTTTTAGCAAATTGTCGCCATCAGGGTACCTCCATCCGAACCAAGCCGAGAAAGGCGATAGTAGCTAATTAGTTCGGCATGGCTGATAGCTCCCTCACAGGACTGACATGGTGGTTTGGTTGGCTAGATGGCGGCAAACCTGTCTAGACACCCCGGTCCAATATGGGCTGTGCAGGAGATTCCTTTGAGGCCACAACATCGCGTTGAGGACCGAACAGGTGGATATCGTGGCGCGTGTCGCCGCGAGTCGTCAGGTCCGCCATGATCTCCCCTACCACGCTGCAAAACTTGAAGCCGTGCCCCGAAAACCCTGCTGCGAAGCTTACCTGCGGGTGCTCGGGGTGCGCGCCGATGATGAAGTGTTCGTCGGGGCTGTTGGTGAACAGGCAGGTCCTAAGGGCCATTGTCGGGCCATTCGCCTCGGGAAAGTAGCGGCTCACGGCGGCGCGCAAGATCTCCTCGTCTTGCGGGTGGATCTCGCGGTCCACGCAGTCGGGCGACGTGTGCTCCTCGAGATGGTGAAAGCGCCCGATCTTAAAGCCGGGGCCGCTGTAGATCGGAAACCCGTAATAGCGCCCCTCTGGGACCTTGAGGTTGAAGACCGGAAAGCGGCCCGGTGCAAACAGCTCGGGGTCGGAAGGCTGAAACCAACCGAGTACCTGCCGCTCGGGGACGGCAGCCCGCGCTAGGACGGGAAGGAGCTGTGAAGCCCATGGCCCCGCCGTAATGGCGAGCGCGCCCGCCTCATAGGTGCCGCTGTCGGTTTGTACGCTCACGGCGTCCCCGGAGGCCTCCCAACCGAGCACCCTCTCCCGCGCATGGACTTCTGCCCCTAGCGCCTGCGCCGCTATGACATTCGTGACGATGCAGCGCTCAGACAGCAGAAATCCACCCTCCTCTTGGTAGAGCGCTACTGTGTCATTAGGGAGCCGAAAGCCAGGAAAACGTTTCGTCAGCTCGGTGCTACTCAAAACCTCGTGGGGCAGTCCGTGCTCGAGGCACGACCGATACGAGCCCCGGAATACGTCGTCATCCTCCGGGGCGGCGTCTACTGAGCCGGTGATGTGGAGCACCTGTTCCCCCGTGACGCCCTCCAACTCGCGCCACAGCTCGTAGGCGCGGCGCAAAAGGGGCACGTAGGAGGGGTCCTCGTAGTAGGCGAGCCGGATGATGCGGCTGACGCCGTGCGAGGAGCCTTGGTCGTGGGGTATGTCGAAGCGCTCGAGGCCTAGCACCCGCTTGCCCTGCCTGGCAAGCTGATAAACCGTGGCGCTCCCCATCCCCCCAACCCCTATGACGATCACGTCATAGGGGCGCGGCACGGCTCACCATTTCAGTTTGCTCGGGTGCGTAGAGCTGCTTGAGCAGCGCAAACTCGTCGAAGAGCGTCCATTCCCGGACGAACTTGCCGCCTTTGAACTCCTGGTGTGTGACGCCTAGAAGGTAGATACGTTTGCCGGTCGGCTCGCCGTAGACCCCCGGTCCGTCGTGTGTCCCTGTAAGCGTCCAGCGGGTCGCCACCCGGTAGCCGTCATGCTCGTTTCCGATGGCGCAGACATGATCAACGCTCAGCATAGCGTCGGGAAACATCGAGAGCATGTTGAGGATATACGCCTTGTAGTCACCCCAGCCGTAGAGCTGCCGGTTGGTGGAGACCTTGGCAACGTAGTTTCTGGCGTAGTATTCGTCCACTTTGTTGAACAGCCGCCAATTCCACACCTCATGGAAGGCTTGCCGAACAAACCCTTCAAGGTCGCCCTCCTGAGCGGGCGGCAGCGTCTCCGGCGTGCCTTGCCCCATGAGCCTTTCCACCTCACCTTGAGGCAGCGGCCTCGGACTGCCCAGACCTCTCGCTGCGTCCTGCACTGCCATCCGCCGCGCGAGTGCGTGCTCGTCATAACCCAGTTGCCGCACCAGCGCCAGCTCATCGCGGCAGATCCACTCTTCGACCACGCGGTTTTCCTTGACAAAGCAGTGGGCGATGCCCTGACGGACGATCTTGCGCCCCGTGGGTGGGCCGTAGATGCTGTAGCCGGTATTCCGGCCCACCCAGGTGATGCGGTGCGATGAGTGAAAGCCGTCCTCATCGTTGCCTGACCAGATGACGTCGTCAGCGAAAAGGCGTGAGTCGGGGAAGGCCGAGAGCATTTTTGTGGAGTCAGCGATCACCTTGTCGCGCCCGTAAGTCATGCCGTCCGTGGTATGGATGATGACGTTGTGGCGGTAGTGGCTGTAGATGAGGCCGATGCCCTTCTCTTCCCAGATTTTGTGGGTGCAGCGGACGATGTAGTCGACGATGTCCACGTAATCGTCGTCGAAGCCCCTCATGCTCTGGCGCTTCTCGGTACCGGGGTTCATTAGCTTGCTGATGTCGCTGTGTTTTACGTCTGTGACGGGTGGTGTAGTCATGCCATCCTCTTCTTTATAATGCGCTGAATGAGCCTCGAGTTATTTTGATTTTGTCAATTTTTAAACACCGGTTGCTTGTCGGAATCGATCCCCCTTTTCCTACTGTGCTACCCCCTACCAAGGTTAGAGCCGTTTTAACACGATAGGGCCATGGTGCTACGGTAAAATTGTCAAGTGCATTAACGTTCAATCACTTGGGGTCTTGTTTGATCTGAGGTCCGCAAAATGTCTGAACACCTCACTGCGGTTGCGTCAAGTTGTTTTAGATCGGCTAGGGTTCTAGGGTGAATGATGCGTCCGAGAATCCCAAGGGCTACCGTTTCCCCAAGCTGGTCATCAGCCACGCTGTCTACCTTTATCACCGCCTGCCGATCTCGTACCGTGATGTACAGGAACTGCTCTTCAAACGGGGCATCTAGGTCAGTCACGAGACGGTCAGGGCGTGGTGCCTGAAGTTCGGACCTGATATGGCTGAGGCGTTGCGGCAGCGTCGACCCAGGCAGGGACGCGTTTGGCACCTCGACGAGATGCGGATTGTGCTTGGTAGGGTCGTGCATTGGCTTTGGCGGGCGATCAACGAGCATGGCGAAGTGCTGGACGTGCTGCTGCAAAAGACGCGCTGCAAAAAAGCGGCTAAACGTTGTCTACAGCGGCTGCTTGACGAGCAGGACATCCCTGAGCGGATAGTGACCGACGGGCTTAGGAGTTATGGCGCGGCTATCCGCGGGACGCCCGAGCTGAACGCCACGCGGCACGTGAGGGTTTCAGCGGCCGAGCGCCAGAACAACCTCATTGAGCAGTCGCATCGGCCGACCCGGGATAGAGAAAGGCAACAGCGAGGTTTCCGGGGTCTAGTGCGCGCCCAAGCTTTCTTGTTTACCCATGCTGAAGTCTGCAACCTTTTCCGTTACACTCGCGCTCGCACAATAGCTCGACTACGTCGTCGCAACTGGCGACATGGCTTCAGCTTGTGGGATGAGCTGTCGCGCTCAATCCCTTAAAGCGAACAACAACGCCGCAACCAAAACGAGCCGTCATAGCTTGAGGTCACGCTACTCAAAATAACTTGACGCAACCCTCGCGCACTCCTGAACGTTTGCGGAACTGGGCGATGATCGCATTTTTGTACAACACCGGCCTGCGCGTTTCTGAACTCTGCGCCATGCGCCTGTCTGACATCCGCTACCGTGAGCGCCTGCCGCACAGCGTCCGCGTGATTGGTAAGGGGAATAAAGAGGACATGATCGTCCTTAACACCGAGGCCAAACGGGCTTTGTACCAGTGGTTAGAGGAGCGCGCCCATATCGAAGCGGCGGCACCTATAGACGCGGATACAAGCTACGTCTGGCTCGTCCCGGCGGGGCGTAAGCGGGGGCACGTCATCACGCCGGGGGGCGTGCGCGCGGTCATGCGGCGCATGGGCACCCTGGCGGGTCTTGATCACAGCAATCCTCATGTGATGCGCCACTCGTTTGCCAACGCGCTCATCCGCGGTGGTGCCAAGGCGCACGCGGTCCAAAAGGCGATGCGGCACAGCTCTCTTTCAACCACGGGGCAGTATTTCTTTGCCGATGAGAGCGACTTGGAGCAAGCAGTAGCGCTGGTGCCTGGGGTGCTGACGCCTCTGCCGGGGGGAAGATAGACGCCGCCAGTATTGACGCCGAGACCTTGCTCGTAAATGGAGTTAAAACTAACGAAGTTCTGTCCAAAGGACAGGGTCCATCTCTCATCCTGTGGCCGCATACCGAGAAGCTCGGCTGCTGTATACCTTGTGCTTAACTGCTAGAAAGAGTTACAGGGCAATACTGCCACTCTTATACACTTCAACTCTGGTTAGATTGAATGACAAGCTTAGAACGTGAGCCTTGTTTTCTCGTGCTCCAGTTATTACAATCGAAAACAGCGTGCTAACCCATTACATATTACTAACCAACCGTCGAGGCATCGAAGATATTAACGTTAATATTGATGTATCCGGTTTGAAGAAAAATGATGCGTTACAAGGGTGAGGGTAACGATTGCGCGGCGACGACTCCTTAAGAAGTCGGATTCAAGATGGCTTTAAGGATGGCTAGCAGACTGAAAGACATTGCACTCAAAACGGGTTACTCCATCAACACGGTTTCCCTAGCCTTACGTGACAGTAAGCGGGTGAGCGAGGCAGCGCGCAAGAAGATATTGTCAGTAGCTGAAAGAGATCACTATGTTCCTAACAACGTTGCACGCGCGCTCGTTAAAAAACAAACCATGACAATCGGGGTTGTTCTGCCCGATATTACCAACCCTATTTTAACGTCGGTCGCCCACTATATCGAGCGTTTGCTAGCCGGTTTCGGCTATGTAATGGTCCTTGTAACTACCGATCTGAGCCCTGAACGTGAAAAACGTGCGTTAGATGTTCTACAGGCTCAACAAGTAGATGGCATGTTGATCTTTCCTGTAAATCACGAAGACTTAAGCCATATCCAGCCCTTGCAAGAGGCCGCCTACCCTGTTGTTCTTTTATCAGGTACCAGTGCCGCCTTTGAACTAATCACTATGGACGATGCTTTAGGTGCCTATAAAGCGGTGCGCCACCTTATCGAACTTGGTCATCAGAGAATTGCTTTGCTTAGCGTGGGCATGGAGAAGCTTACCGGCTACCAACGCGCGCATAATGACCATCACCTCGCCATTGACCAAGCCCTTATCATCGAGCCTGGAGGGAGTGATCATGAACATGGCTACCGCGCCGCATCCGCTTTATTTCAGCTAAAGCTGCCACCGACAGCGCTCTTAGCCGCTACCGATTATCTCGCTCTGGGTGCTATATCTTGGTGTAAAGCACACCAGATAAAGATACCCGAGGACCTCGCCGTGATCGGCTTTGATGATATCGAGGCGGCCAAATACAGTGAACCAGGGTTAAGCTCGGTGATTTACGACGCTGCTCGTATCAGTGAACGCGCCGTAAACCGCCTGATGGCGCTTATTGCGCGGTTGCCCTTACAAGATGAGCGCGCGGGAAGGGTCATTATAGAACCTGAGTTGGCAATTCGGCGCTCAAGCGGCACAGAGGTAATGAACTGATGATTTTCTCGGCTTCCCAAGTTGTGATAGATTCCCACAGTTCGAGGATAATAAGGCGTCAAGTCCACTTTCTGGCAAGACCATTTTAAGTGGAGGAAGGAACCTCATGACAACTTCAACCAAGGGTGCTCTCGGTCAGTTCGGGGGCCAGACGGACATAGGAAAGATTAACCATCCAGGTTCGTGTGAATTCGATATTGACAGGCAGCGCTACACTATTGTGGGCGCGGGCGCTAACATCTGGACGGACCACGACGACTTCCACTTCGTATGGAGACGCATGGCAGGCGATTTCATCGTGACCATGCAAGCAGCGTTTAAGGGTGAGGGGGTGAATGCTCATCGTAAGCTCGGCTGGATGGCGCGCGCTAGCCTTGACACAGGTTCGGCCAACGTAAGTACGGGAATTCATGGTGATGGGCTGCTCTCACTCCAATTCCGGCGGACGCAAGGGGGTTCGACAGAGGAGCTGAGGGCACCGCTAACTGGTGCAGACGTGATTCAGCTCGAGCGCAAAGGCGCGACCTACGTCATGTCGGTTGCCCCTTACGGTAAGCCTTTCGTAACAGTTCAGGTTAGCGAAGTTGATTTGGGTGACGAGGTTTACGTGGGACTATTTGTCTGCTCACACGAGGACGACACTACCGAACAGGCGACGTTTCACAACGTGCGCATAGTTGTGCCCGTCAAAGAGGGCTTTGATCGGCAGAAGGACCCTTTCGGCAGCCACCTAGAACTACTAAATGTGGAGAACGGTCATCGGAAAATCATCTACAGTTCGGACAGCGTGTTTGAGGCACCCAATTGGACTCGGGATGGCAACGCCTTGATTTACAACCAGGATGGGCGGCTTTATCGGTTCGACCTGACGGAAAAGACGTCGGCCCTTATCGACACGGGGAGTGTCGTCAAGAACAATAATGACCACGTCCTCTCGTTTGACGGAACTATGCTTGCTATTAGCAGTCACAGTGAGGACAATGGTTCCATAATTTACACCGTCCCTGTAAAGGGCGGCGTACCCAAGCGCATCACCCCAACAGGACCTTCTTATCTGCACGGCTGGTCACCCGACGGTAAATACCTGGTTTACACAGGTCAACGTGGTGGTGAGTTCGACATTTACCGTATCTTGGCTGAGGGCGGGGACGAAACCCGACTTACGACCACAACGGGTCTTGATGATGGCCCCGAATATACACCAGACGGCTCCTACATTTACTTCAACTCCGTACGCACCGGACGTATGCAAATCTGGCGCATGAACCCTGACGGCAGCGAGCAAGAGCAATTAACGGATGACGAGTACAACAACTGGTTCCCCCATGTTTCACCCGACGGCAGATGGGTGATTTTCGTAACCTACTTGGTCGACGAAACCGAACCGAGTGATCACCCGGCAGCCAAGCGCGTTTATCTTCGCTTGATGCCTCGTGAGGGCGGCACCCCAAAAGTGCTGGCTTATCTTTACGGTGGTCAAGGCACGATGAACGTCCCGTCATGGTCGCCGGACGGTAAGTGGGTAGCGTTCGTGAGCAATACGGTCCCGCACCCCTAGCACGAGCGAAAGCTACTGCTGATTTTGAATTAGTAACTTGCTTTTACTAGCGGAATTATGTATAGTTCGGCCAACGAGTTTGGGTTCAAGGTTTAGGTTAAGTCGGAAGATTACCAAGTTACTTTGGTTTGAGTCTTTCGTATTAACGTTAATACGAAAGACTCAAACCAATAAGGAGAGAAGCTGTGAGAAAAACGGTATTCGTAACAGCCTTATCACTTCTGAGCATTGCCTCAGCCCAGGTCGAAATCCGCTGGTTTGTAGGACTTGGTGCGGGTGTAGCAGAGTCTCAGGTCGTCGCACAGCGAGCAATCGTCGATGAGTTTAACGCCTCTCAAGATCGCATCGAGCTTGTTTTGGAAGTGGTGAGTCAAGATCCTTTCGCCGTTCTGGCGACACAGATGGCCGCCGGAAACGCACCTGACGTCGTTGGTCCGATGGGCATTCGTGGGCGCGCTTCTTTCCCAGGGGCTTGGCTTGATCTGACAGAGCTACTCGAGTCTAATAATTACGACTTAAGTGACTTCGACCCGGCGCTTGTGGACTTTTACCGCCTACCCGGGCAAGGGCAGCTGGGACTACCCTTTGCCGTCTACCCGTCTTATATCACCTATAACAAAGACCTCTTCGATGAAGCAGGTTTAGCATATCCACCTTCTGAGTTCGGCGCGCCCTATATTGACGCTGAAGGCAATGAAAGGCCCTGGGACGTCGACACTTTGCGCGATTTGGCGATGATACTGACCGTAGACGCCAATGGCAATGATGCCACATCAGCAGATTTCGACCCCGACAACATCATTCAGTTTGGCTTTGACGTTCCCAACAACGACGACCTAAGAGGAAGAGCTACCCTGTTTGGCCCAGGCAACTTTGTCGACGCGGATGGCAGGGCAATTATTCCTGAGAACTGGGTCACCGGAATCAAATGGCACTACGATGCTATGTGGAAAGACCACTTCTACCCGATTGCCACTTATAAGAACAGTACGTTGCTTCTAGAGGGCAACACGTTTGATTCAGGCAACGTAGCCATGTCAGATAATCATTTGTGGTACCAGGCTTGCTGTATGACAACGCTTACCGCAGACTGGGATATTGCGCCGAAGCCGTCTTACAAGGGAGTGGTCACAGCCAAGCTTCATGCGGACACCCTGTCTATCATGCAGAGCACCGAGCATCCCCAAGAAGCTTTTGAAGTCTTAAGCTACCTAATTGGCCCCGCCGCCAACCGACTCGTCAGTGTTTACGGGGGTATGCCTGCTAGAAAGAGCTTACAAGTCAGCTACTTGGACACCTTTGTCGAAGATCACTTCCCTGGCAAGGAAGCTCATTGGAATCTGATAACCGAAAGCCTGTCCCATCCAGATATTCCCAACCATGAAGAGGGTTTGCCTAACTACAACGTCGCACGAGACCGTTACGATGAATTCAACGCCTATATCAACAGTACACCGGGTTTGGACATGGATGCAGAGCTCGAGACTTTGCGTACGGACCTTCAAGCTATCTTTGATCAAGGCCAATAAGCAACTAAGAGATGTTGAAGAAGTAGCCTAGCTACTTCTTCAACATCTCTCGCATTAGGGAGCGGAATGTTGGGCTTTTCGAAACTAAAAATAAGAGGACGTGGTTGGACGAGCTTAAGCAAAGCCGAGAAACGTGAAGCCCGCTGGGGTTTAGGCTTCATCGGCCTGTGGCTCATAGGTTTTTTGCTGTTCTATCTTATTCCGATGATAGCATCCTTGGGGTTTTCGCTGCTGGACTTTACTCTAGGCGCGCCCGACGCGGTCAAATTTATTGGCTTGGATAATTGGCGTCGCCTTTTGTTTGAGGATGCGACTGTCTGGCAGTCACTTGGCGTTACTTTCAAATTTGCTCTAGTAAGCTTACCCATCACGACAGCCGGCGCGTTTTTCCTAGCCCTTTTGCTCAACTCTGAAAAACTTTTAGCGAAACCCATCTTCCGCACACTGTTTTTCGCGCCGTCCGTCATCCCTTTCATCGCGGTCATCCTTATCTGGACGGGCGTTTTGAATCCAGCCACGGGTTGGCTCAACGGACTTATCGAATGGATAACGGGACTCGACGCACAGAGTCCTAGCGGCATACAGTGGCTCGACCAGCCTAGCCTCGTTTATTTCGCGCTCACCTTCATGGCCCTTTGGGGTATTGGAGGAACGATGATTATTAATCTAGCGGGTCTCCAGAGTGTACCTACGGACCTCTATGACGCCGCAAAAATTGATGGGGCAAACTGGTGGCGTCGTTTAAGCGCCGTAACTATACCCATGATGACACCCGTCATTTTCTACAACTTGGTGATAAGCCTAGTACAGTTATTGCAATTTTTTGTCGTTCCCTATGTGCTAAATCAGGGAACGGGTCAGCCGAAGGGGCAGACCATGTATTACATGGTCTGGTTTTACAAACAGACTTTCGGGTTTCAAGATATGGGTTATGGAGCAGCCTTGGCCTGGTTTATATTTGTCATTGCCCTTGTAATTACCCTTGTTCTCTTTGGTTCCGCCCGTTACTGGGTTTATTACGCTGGCGAGAGGAGATGATATGGACACGCCTTTAAGTAAGGCGGCACCTCTTAAGAAGACGGGGTACCGTGCTCCAAAGATGATGCGTAACGTGGTTATGCGAATCGTGGTTACCTCCATCGCGCTAGTTATCTTATTGATATATCTGATGCCTTTAGCTTACAGTGTCGTCACCTCATTGAAAACCAAACAGCAAGTTTCAGATATTAATGCACCACTACTACCTGCCTTGCCAGAAGTCTTTACCTATGAGGGCGAAAGCGTGCCGGTAGTCAGGGTGCCTTTAGAAGAAGGGACAAAAGCGCTTGCCCTTGTTAAGAAGGGACGACAGTCGAGCGTTTTCATTGATCCTCAAGACCCGGCGGCTACCGAAATCACCTGGGAAGGACCGTGGCGTACCTTAGAACCTGTCTACAGCCGATCTCTAACTTGGGAAAACTACCCCAAGGCTTTCCAAACCATTAATTTTTTACGCATGCTCGGCTACACTTTGATGTACGCCATCGTCACGACAATCGCCTCAACCTTTTCAGCCGCCATTGTTGCCTATGGCTTCTCTCGTTTCCGCTTTCCCTATCAAAATTTGCTCTTCATTGTTCTTATCTCAACGATTATTTTACCTCCCCAAGTTACACTCGTTCCAACTTACGCATTTTTCTTCACACTCGGTTGGATAGGCACTTGGTTACCCTTAATTGTTCCAACCTTTTTTTCTAATGCCTACAATGTGTTTTTGCTCCGTCAATATTTTTTAACGATTCCCACCGACATAGAGGACGCCGCCCGTATTGACGGAGCAGGGCCCATCCAAACCTTTCTGCGCATTATTCTCCCGCAATCTGTACCCGCCTTAATCGCAGTTTCTCTGTTTCACTTTTTCTACGCCTGGAATGACTTTTTCGGTCCTCTGATTTATCTAGCAGGCAACATCGACGCTCAGCCCGTTTCGGTAGGGTTACAACGCTTTAATGGGCTTTATAGCGCTGAACCTCAATTGATTCAGGCTGCGTCTATTCTGACGATGCTTATCCCTCTGTTAATGTTCTTTTTTGCTCAGCGGTACTTCATGCAGGGCATTGTTGTTACAGGAGTCGAAAAATGACTTGCAGCCAGGTGATGACCTCGCTTGGTGAGGTAATGGTTTGTGGGTAGTTGCTTAATTGCGATAGGCGTTGTGGTTGTAGCGGAAAGCGAAACTGTGCCCCTACCTCTGCATGCATTCGCCACATTACTTAAGGAGTATATTGATCGACCACCGATGCCACGAAACGATTTGTGTCCAATGCGCTAAGTGTAGCCGCAACCTAGCCGAGCACCCTAGGTTGCGAGCGTGGTTTCAGCCCTTACGGTGCACGTACCTCCAGATGAGTAAAGCGTCCGAAGTGCTTGCGGTTGAAGGTGTAGATCGTCTCTGGCCCAGCCTCAAAAAGTTGTGCTGCGATACATGCATCAATAAAATCCACATTCTTCTCGGCGTACCAAACTGCTGCCTGTAAGATCTGGTCGTACGACTCGACCTCGAGCCCTGGCGTGTTGAGAAGAGCTAGCACGGCGTCCCGAACGTCTACCTTCGTCTTTTTGTAAAAGCTTTCTAACGTCCAAACGAGCTCCGCTATAACCAACCGGTTTGTCAGAAGGATGAGTTTACCCGCTTCAGCGCGTTGTAGCAGCACCTCTACGGCGTCGGCTTGTTCGGGTACGTCGTTTGTCAGAAAACGCAGGAACAGGTTGGTGTCTATGAACGCGCGCTCAGGCATCGTCGACTAGCGCTTCATCCGTTTTTGCTTGTATCTCCTTGACAGCTTGGCGCACTTCGTCAAAGTCTTGTGGACCTTCGACATGTACGAAACCGCGCAGACCGCGTAACGTCGTCGTAAGTGGTTGCAACGTGATGTTGTCGCCTTTAATGACGAATGCAATCCTCTGGCCCTCGAGCAGGTGGAGGCGTTCTCGAACTTCTTTTGGTAGCGTGATTTGGCCGCGTCGTCCCATTTTGGACGTTGTCATAGTAAATTGTCTTTTTTGCTGGAAGTGTTTGTACTGAGTGAAGTGACTGTCATGATATATTTTAGCAAGCAAATTACAGTTTTGGAAGTCGATGTGTGTTTTTGCTGATACAAGCCCTTCTAATTCTCTTAGGATCGTATATTAACATAATCCATATTATGTTAATATACAAATTGAGTTTTTCACTAGCATGAATCTTTTTATATGTGTGCTGATGATGCGGTGGATGAAGACCATCCCATAGTGAATGCTTTGTGCAGATGACAACTATGCACTATAGTGATGCTAACAAACCAAGCAAGTGATGTTCTTTTGAAGCATCAGGAGGTTTGAGTGAGAACTACCATAACGATTCCCGATACGCTATTCAACGAACTCATGACCTTCACTGAGGCAGCCTCACGAACCGAAGCAGTACAGGTAGCCGTCGAAACCTACGTCCGCCGCGCCAAGCTCGAGCAACTCCGCGCCCTCAGAGGCAAACTCGACATCACCGGAACCCAAAAGATAGATGAGGCTGACATCCGCGAGCAACATGAGCAGTTCGACCGCTAAGGTTCTAGCAGATACAAACGTCTGGATCGCCTACTTCCGAGGTGAGCGCGCCAAAGCCCAGGAGCAGCCCGCGGCAGAAGCGCTCGATCGGTTGATCGGTGAGGACTGCGTGGTTCTCAGTGGGGTCGTCGAGAAGAATGTGGATTTTATTGATGCATGTATCGCAGCACAACTTTTTGAGGCTGGGCCAGAGACGATCTACACCTTCAACCGCAAGCACTTCGGAC
>QQTW01000503.1_pt1 | contig 24388 bp, 18 predicted proteins | sample 1904831 | NCBI WGS metagenome assembly QQTW01 (sample SAMN09435610, study PRJNA476489) | Subsurface metagenome, whole genome shotgun sequencing project. | reverse complement strand
ACTGCATCTCGACACCAAATGGCCATTGGGCAGTATATTGATATTATTCTATGGGTCCTCAGTACACGATACACAGTACAGTGATGTGCGCATACCCTGCCGGTGAAGTCTTTGACCAATGTTTGATAATTCTCCGGCCGGTCGCAGGCGTTGACCCTGATTAATGTCACATTTAGCCGTGACGTATTGGTTCGTATTGAGCAGAAAGCGAATCTGACAAGTCATTTCCGTTAGTACTTGCGGCATCAGGGCAATGAGTTAATAACTTTGGTGTGAAAGGAGTTTTCAGACAGATTATAAGATAGGTAGCTGAGAGTTAACATCATCGACGACCCGACGACCACGTTGACGCGAGAATAGCAACAAACGCAGACAACCGGATCGTACTCGAGCCAAATGCACTCAAGTCATCATTGAGAGAAGGATACCCGTATAATAAGACATCGACATACCTGCAAGCGGCCCTCTGCAATCCTCGGGGAAGGCAACCTCACCTCCATCCAGCGTCACTGATCCTTCGAGCGTACATCCTCCCCATATCCCCCATCCCAATGATACCCACGCTCATGTCCTTCATCTTGCAAGCCTATATCCCGCCCTTTTCTCACATTAGACGTGGCAAACCTTAACATTGAATTGCTCAATGTGAGATTTTCGGAAAGTTGAAGGTTCAACAGCTCAGTGTGCTCGGCAGTCGACGTTAAGAAATTCTGTAGCGCGTGCGGAGGAATAAATTTGCGCCAGCGCTAAAAAAATACCTAGGTAGCCCTAGGAAGGTTCAGCCAATCAGGAGCTCAGATCAATCTCGGGATGACGTTCGGCTGAAGATATCAAGACGGCTCAAATGATTGCATGAAGAAATGCATGGATATAAAATTTCCTCCCCTGCATCAAACTTATCGAAGCTATATCGTTGGCTCATTCCTGGTAAATGCAAACCTCTGCGCTTCCGGTCCATGACGAATTTCCTGGATGAGAAGTTGTCGCAGTGCAACTTACGAGCGATTTTACTTCTTGTCGGTTCAATAGACCTTCGATTTCGGTCATGCGCCGCATGTAGGTGTTTCCATCATAATGGACACTGCTCTGTCTTCGTAATCTCATCTCCTGGATACTCGTCATCACAACTCCAACCTACTGCTTGAAAAAGCTATGGACAGTCAATACAAGTCCTGTGTTCTTTTACTTGATCTTCCGCCGTCCGCTTTTGCTGGAATTGATCTTCTATCTTTTACCACTACACCCCGCTTCCACGGTATCAAGTACCTTCCTCCCGGCTGGCACTTTGTCTTTGTCAGCCCGAGCAACTCCTTCTCCCTCCGCCATGGCGCCTGGTTCAAGGTCAAGGCCAGCACCGGTCCGCCCGAGCTCTTTATCAAGAGGTGGGACACCCGTCTGGAGGAGCTTGTGCCGGAGACAGACCCCGCCGCGACCCTACGCTGGCGGACCAATCTCGGCTCAATCTGGAACGAAGGCCTGTCTCCATACCGGCAAACGGCCTCGCAAGATGCAGAAGAGACCGAAGAGGTACACGACTGGCCGCAGATGACGGATTGCCTATCAGACGCGCTGCTTGCCCGGATAACAGGAGGCCAAGCAGGTCATCACAGTCTCACATCGGCGAGCTCCGCAAAGCGCGACATGGACGACATCCCGGGGCTGTCGAAAGCGGAGAGTGCCGTCCATCAGGAGAAGGAACTTACATTTCTGCCCATTGACCTCAAGCGAACGTGGCGCGAGGGAGCCACCGGTCGGGAGAGGACGGAGGCGGCACAGGACTTTTCATGGGCACTCGGCGATCTCGTCGAGAATCACTGCGCCAGAAAGGACGAAATGGAGATTCTGGGCGAGATGCAGTTTACGTTTCTCATGGTGCTGACTTTAAACAATCACTCTTGCCTGGAGCAGTGGAAGCGCATTTTGAGTTTGCTATTCAGGTGCAGAGCTGCAGTCACGCAGCGACCTAAGCTGTTTATCAAAGCTTTGGCTACGTTAAGATTGCAGCTTCGCCATTGCGAGGATGTCGAAGGAGGATTGTTCGACTTCAGTGATGACGGAGGCGCCCTGTTGAAGATGCTCCTGAAAAGGTTCAAGAAGGGGTTGGAGCAAATATCAGGAAAGGAGAAGTCGGACGTCGTGGACGAGTTGGAGGAACTCGAAAGCTTTCTGACAGCCGAGTATGGATGGGATCTGGATGAATCGTTTATGCGGAAAGGCATGCTCGAATTGGAAGACGGTGAGCAGATTGAAGTGGAGACCAAGGAGTATGATGAAGACGATGAGACTGGAGAGTATGCACCGACCGTGGTAGAGCTGACTGACGACCAAATGGAAGCGTTGTCGGGCCCAAGACAAGATCCAGAACCCCAGAAAACGGAGAATGTCGACAATGGGGCCAAAAATGAGCTTGACGAAGAGGAGGAGGAGCAAGAGCCAGAGGAGCTTGACTCTCGATTTTGAGTTTCGTTGCGGGTCAACAGACCTTCATCTTCTTCCTGAGAGGAACCCCCGATGTGAGACCGGTCCAGTAACGGTTTGCTCTTGTGAACACCGAGGAGCCGTAATACCGGTTGTCGACTTCCAAGTAACCTCATCGCATGTTGAGCTCGAAGCCAAAAACTTCCAAGTCACGGTTGTCGCACCGAATCAGATCTAAGGTCAGAGCTGGCTTACAGGCTCTATGGACATTTTACTGCGGACGGCGAACGAAGACATCAATCAACCACGCTATGAGTTTACCCTTCGCAGTAATGCATCGACAATAGCCGCCCATCCCTTCTTCACATATTGTTACACTTTACAGTCTAATCTTGGGTCGACTGCTCATCAGCGTCGCTTCTATCCCCCGACTCCCCGAACGCCTGAGGGACCTTTTCCGAGAGGTTTACGGCCGTGAATGATTTTGGAAGATTTACACTGGAACCTATCAGCACGGCGTTGATGTTAATCAAGGGAAAGATCAAACTCACGTGTGGAACTTCGCTCTGAGAGTCTCCAGGATGACCTTCCAATCTCCATGGGGAGTCAAACTTCTCCGCGGCGCACAGCCAATGCAATGCTTCGAGTCAAGATAGCTGCAAAACAGTCAGAAACAAGGACCAAGATGAAACAGCAGTGATGAAATGCTTACACATCAAGAGGGTCAAACGTATGACAGCCAGGTGAAATGGTGATCCGGATGCTGTAATTGAACGAATTTGGCTCGTCCTCCTGCGTCGCGTTCTCCGACTCGTAAAGCTCGAAGCAGATCTGCGACAGATAATCCAGCTCCGGGATGGCATTCCGCGCGATCTTGGTACGGATCCCGCCTTCGAGGATACAATTCAGCAAGGTGTAGATGTGAGACTCTTTTGTGAAGTAGAAAAAGGATTTTGCAGACTCAGAAGCCTGCACTTCTTCGAGGTTCTTGACGATTTCCTTCAATAGCGGCAAGGACGTCAAAAGACCAATTTCCAGCTTTTCACTTTCCGTGATTCCATACTCCTGCGGGCCAATATAATCGAACAGAGTCTTGGACAGCTTATACAGCAGCCTCAACCGCTCCAGCCTGGCGTCCATTTTGGCCTTGGACTGCCCACCGCCTGTGAACAGGTTAAAGTACGACTCCGAGTTGACTTCACTAATCGTCGGCTTTACAGGAGCCGGCAGTATCTCAGATCGCCTGCGGAACCCCATGCGGTGGGTAATCTGCGCCCTCTCCCCATGCTTTTCCGAGCCTCTGTGTTCTCTGATTTCTGGACTGGTGACATCCTGGGTGGTCGACCTGTCCTCGGATCTGAATTCGGCGAGGGGTGTTTTGGGGCTACCGCCATTCAACTCACCCATCTCCATGAGGGTACTGTCGCTTGGCGTGAACACCCATTCCAAGAACTGCCGGTTGTGCAGGGCATCAAACTTCATCGTGTCGTAGAGCTCGGATATCTTGCTCGGATCGACCTTCTCGGTGTCGCAGAACTCCGCAAAGAGCTTCTCCCAGCGTTCTCTGAAGAGGTCGGCGTCCTCACCACAGCACCAGCGAGCCTGGATGTCGGACGTCTTCTGTCCGCTGAAGGCCGTTGGACCGTCCACACTGGGACTGGGCGGCTCGGAGGCGTTGGCCACAGCGTTGAGTGAGGCGACTGCTTCGGATCGTAGCCTGGAGAAGTTGTGCCGCATGACCTTGCGATGGAATCTCATGAGCTCCACAACGCTTCTGACAACCAGATAAGGCTCCGGCATATTATCCGAAGGCCACGCGAACTGTGGCGGGGGTATGTTGCCTTCGCGCAGTAAGGACTTTAGCTGTTTCTTGACCTTGTCCATGACGTCTTTGGCAGCGTTGGAGTCGTCCAGGAGATCTTTTCGGATTGCAATGGACCCGGGCGGGATCTCGTGCTGCCCAAGGAAACTGGACGCGAAGATTTGAGCGCTGGTCGTGACACGGCGTTCAGAGCTGCTGAAGACTGTCATATCGTCGAGCGCGTCTTGATTCATCAAGAGAAGCTCATTTCGCAGATTCTCTCCGAGATCTTGAGCCTGGTATCGTGCCGAATGCGTCGGCTCTCCGCCCCACTTGACGATGAGCTGTAGCTTGTCCAGGACGAGGTTATTCTCCGCAGCTGATATGCGAGAGAGAGTTACTCCTGCTGAAGAGTCACTGCGTCGTTGCTGACCTCCACACATCTCCTCGCCAGATGTAGGACTACGCTCTTCGCCGCCGGTTGCGGAGTCCAGGTCGTCCCCTTTGCCCCGCTCCCGTTCCGGCGAAGAGTCGGTTTCGGTTCCCGGGAGTCGCTCATCCTTTCTTCGCTTGCGAAACATGGGCTTGATCTGCACTTTCGTCCCAGCCCACCCACCTTTCTTCACCAACGACGTCCTCAGCAGATTAAGCTTTGCGGGATCCTCCACGCCTTCCCGAAAAGCTTGCCGGACCGCCTCGAGCACGCTTGCGAGAGCAGCCTCGCCAATGAGGAGGACTTCTTCTTGATGTCCTTTCAGGAGGTCCACAAAGGGCTTCGTGTGAAACGTGAACTTGAACTTCTGCTTCGGCGTCCTGTCGGCGTGCCGTATGACGGATACCATGCCTTTGAGCTTCCATTGTGACTTCGAGGCTGGTGGAGGTACTGGGTCAGGTTGCAGTGCTGAGGATAGTGTAGAGTTTTCGGGGCCGGGGGCAACTCCACATGGATGAGCGGGCGGCAACATCATATCAGGCTGCGACATCGGCATGGTATTGTGCCTGGAATTGTGCTGAATTTCGCCGGTTGGAGGAGTGGCTGTGGGCGAAGCAGGCGCTGCAGGTGGAGTCGTACTATGCTGACCATGATGCCAATGCCCATGGTGGCCGGCCAGTTTGGTTACGCTCGGCGCTCGCAGAATGGAGCGCAGGGCGGAGATGTGATTGCTGCTGCTTCTGTGGTGAGAGGATGTGTGCGGGTCAGATATGCGATCCTCGCTCTTCACTCGTTGCACAAGCCCCTGCTGCCGTTGTCTTGCTTCGATGAACATCTGCCTCAGGATATTGGCGCATTTGTCGTAGTAGTCATTGTTGTCTTTGACAAAGCTCCACCCGTTGACGTCGATGACGTAGCTCTTGTCGCCGGCCCGCAGCAGATCGAAGCCGCACACCATCTGACCGAATGCATCGGCAATTTTGGAAGCTATCTCCTGCTCTTCTCTGCTGAGACTTGTCACGTAGCGAATCTCTTTTCCGTGAGTGTTCCGCTTGACCAAGCCGTCAACGACAGGCGACTTTCTCGTCTCCGCATGGCAGTAATCCTTCCCGACGGTGTATGCTTTTACATCTTCCGCAGTCTCCGCCCTCACAAACTGCTCGTAGATATAACTACCGCTCTTCTCGGTGACACAGCGCGGGGTCTTCAGGGAGTCGTCCTTTTCGGAGCTCTTGTTGTTGACTTTCCTGAACAATCTTCGACCACCGCCTCCGATACTTCGTGGAAAGTAGATGTTGATATTGTGATTCTCTCCACTCACGGGCTTCTCCACGAACGGTTTCTTGAGATGCGAGCCATCAACGATCAGCGTCTCCGTATCCTCGGAATATTGAACGAATTGGGGCGCTGGCATGCCACCACCGGTGCCGTCATCAGCTCCCGCCAATTTCACCCCAGTCCGGTACAACAATGTCTGAGCAACTTCAGGAGACGTCAATTTCGGCCCTCCGTCGCGACTGACTTCCACACGCTTGGGAGTTGGGACCCTAAGCCTGTCGAGGATCCTGAGACACAAACGCCGGTCCCAGAGCACTGTTTGCATTGGTAGGTCATTAACACAGAAGGGCCTCCGCAATTTGGCGTACGCAATGGCTTTGTCCAGGGGAAAGCCCTCCGAGAAGAACGCGATGAGGAAATCACAGACGGGCCAATTCTCCACTTCCTCATCAAGGATGACCTTGTCCCCGAATATGATGACCCTGAACTCTCGCTTCGCAATCAGCCGATTCAAGATGTTCCTGCTCGGCTTGCTCCGCGCCTTCGAGTCCAGAGCGCACACACCGACCGTACCTATGAAGGCTGCCTTGACCTCTGATTCCCTGGATTCGGTGGGCCCTTCGCTGCTTGGGCTGGCGCTGCTGGCAGCTGTGCTTCCACTGATCCGTCTCGGATTACTTGTGCGGCTTCGGGACCTGTTCTGTTCAGTCCTCACGTGGCCTGAAATGGAGCGCGGGGGTGTGGATCCCGGAATTACGGACAGGCCTGGAGATGGCGGATGGCTGCTTGGTTCAAAGGGCGTAACGCCGTTTGGCGGGGACAGACTGAAATTGCCATTCTGGGTCGCAGCCATGACCGATAAGGAAGACGTCGCGGTCGTCGCCGGTCCAACTGTGCGAGAGATCAGTACGAGGTCGAACTCTTATGCCGACAGTGTCTGTACCTTCAGGTTCGGATCCTGCGATAGAGCTAGAAGCGCTGAGACCGGTTGCGCGCGCGCTACTGTATATGGCCGAGCCGAGAGAATAGAGCGAAGAGAAGGAAAGCCGCTTAGATTCGGCATCTGCCTCAGCGGCCGCGTTGGGACGCACTATGGGGTCGGGTAACGTGAATCCGAGTGCCTGAGGTTTGCCGTGCAGTCCCTCGAGTGTTGGAGTGACCTCCGTCTCGTCGACAGCCGTCTCCGGCTCCACGCTTTCGCCGGCTGACTCCATCTGCGCGACTCCCGGCAGTAGTGCGCTGTCGGACGCTTTTGATGGTCTTCGGGCAGGGTACTGCAGAGCTGCTGACTTTGACGCGGGTGGAGGCATCGATATGCTCGCTCTTGCGACATTGCCGTTGACCGTGTTGGCTTGGACAGAGCGGCCTTTTCTGCTGGAGGCCGGAGCGGCGCAGCTAATGAGAGAATGAGTCGAGCTTGTGACGGGGTCCACATTTTCTTGCTTGTTTCCCGCCGGCCCTTGTGGGGCGGGGTCCATGGGCTGCTAACGGGACGAGCGAGAGAAAGTGACGGAAGCCCGAGCGGGGACTGCTCTCAGATGTTGCTGGGTCCATGACCAGAGTTGGTCCCGCACCACGGTACGCGGCTGGCCGAACCTGAGAAACGAGCACTAACCATTGATATCCTGTTACTGTTGTTGTTGGGCGTTGTCAATATTTCTAGCGGTCCATACTGCAGCAGCCGAAGTCAAAGTTCAGGGCCGAAGCAGGTTCGGGATCGCCATCGCCATCGCCACATCAAGCTCTTTCGCGGACACGCGGATCGCCAAGGGCGCCACTGGAGTATCAACCTTGGAAACCGCATCCACAAATTCTCGCCATGTGATAGCCCGGTTTTTTGAAGAATGCAATACTGCCAAAAAATCCTCTTCGTTCTTCATCATTTTGTTGTGTTGGTTGTGTGATATGCGTTCAGATCCAGTTTGGGTTCCTTTTTTCCCTTCCTGTGTTTCTGCTGGAACGATGATGGGATGGTCTACCACTCCTGTCTTGATCGCTCTATATCGACCTGCAATGAAATATCGATTGGAAAGATGTAAGAGCCACAACAACTACTATAGTAAGAAAAACGGTGCATTTGTCTATAAGCCCTATAAAGTCTTTTCTTGTCATCCACATTTTGGAACTCACACGAGGAAGCTTCTCTGGGACCAATTTACCCGATGGTCGTCGCCATATATCTCTTCTCCATTATTATGTTTTACTTTCGCCCATGTTGCTCTTCACGGCAGGGTAACCACTCACCATACACTCGGTTTGGGGCAACCAAACTGATTTCCTCCATTCATTATTCAGACTTACGGAGTTATAATTCAGGTTTCAGTGACGCCATCCCGCCTAAATCAAGGCGGTAATTGCTATCTTCGTCTGCTGGTGCGACTACCAAAACTTGAACGAGTCTCTCCTGTCGTGGACGTGCCACCAAATGCATATCAGATCACCGCAGTGGACGTCGAACCACCATACATTGACCTGAGTTACAGCCACCGTTCTCAGCTTTTTGCGAAATTTAGACTGATACAGTCCAGTATCGCAACCATCAACCATGCAGTTCTTGTACAATGCATGGAGTAATTACCTAGGCACGTTGCTAGGCAGCATCACCACGAATATGCGATTGGCAACAAGACCCTCTTACTATTGAACACCTCGAAGACTTTAATCAAGGAGAATACCACACTCGATGAGCTTGGGGCTAGAGCATCTGCTCAGTCAACGAGTGGCCGAGAAAAGAGCTGGTTCAAGGGGGGCAAGAGCTCGATTCACACTCATGCTGAAATTCTGAAGGTGTCTATTATTATTTGGAGACACTGATAAATTGGAGGAGCCTGTGCAGCGGTGCCGCCGCCCTAGAAGCTGAAGCACGTTTAGCAACGAACAGCATTCGGTTGTGGGAATTGTCAAAGCCGATTTCGACAACTCATGTGGGCATACGAGCGACAGACTACTCCTACTGGCAGACTATCCTCGCAGGGTTTGCGCTTTATACTATAACAGAGGAGCCATCACGCATAGATTTGACGAGATATATGGTACAAATGTAAGAGGTACTCAAATTGAAAGATAACGATATCACGATGATATAGGAATATGCATAGCTTGTTGAAGTAAAAAAGTGGTGTGATATTGAAGATTTGAACTACTCCGTACGCGAGGACGAGCATCACCGGAGATAGCTACCGTTGTGCCGTTATCTCCGGGCAATAAATTTCTAATAGCTCACCAAGGACCTTCGCAATCCGCTTCAAGACAGTGGATGATCTTAAGCTGATGCCGGCACCACTCATCGCTTCTGCGGTGCCCGACGGACCTGTCAGCAAGCGTCAGAAGCTGACTGAAAGCGAGATAGTCCCGCAAAGACCGCGCGCGCAGAGATCGCGCATATTTGCGCCGTTCAGAGTACGTCCGGGTAGCAAATTCTCAGAAGTCGCACCGCCTGACAATCTTAGACAGTAGGGCTCGTTTCGCCAACATCTGTGCCATTTTCAGTTCTACCACTCGGAAAAACTACTTTTCAGGTCATCACCTCGGTTGGGAAAAGCCTGCAGACGTACGACCTGAGGAGGGGCTTGAATCTGGTCTTTCTCACCCGACCAGAGACGCCGGAGAACATTACCGCGACAGCAGTATGGAAGGACCGAGTATTCGCAGCTTGGGGTGCGGATGCGGCCGATTCTGCTCATGGCGTCTGGGTCTTCAAGCGTGGGAAAAAGGTGGATGAATTGGAACAGCCAGCAGAGAACGATGAGCCAATTGGAAGAATTCTCATATTCGGAGCTTGGATCGTTGGATGCTGTTCGACAAAGATTGAGGTCTGGAAGTCGTCGAGCTACGAGCATTACACGACGCTTAGGTCGCCATTCTCGTCCAAGCAAGGCGTGGGCAATCATTTCACCCACAATATCTGCAATATCCCGACATACCTGAACAAGATCCTTGTGGGAAAGCAGGATGGGAGCGTGGAGATTTGGAACATCAACACCGCGAAACTCGTCTATACGATATTCCCACCCGCGTCGGATTACGGAGCAGTCACTGCACTGCAGGCAACGCCAGCCTTGTCCCTCGTCGTAATCGCGTTCGCATCCGGTCCTGTTGTGATTCATGATGTTCGAGTCGACAGGAAAATCCTCAGCCTCAACTCCGCCTCCGGTCCGAAGACACCGGTGACTTCGATTTCTTTTCGCACAGACGGCCTGGGGGCGGGCACGGACGGACGCAAAGAAGGCGTGATGGCAACGGCATCTCAGGGGAGTGGAGACATCACGTTCTGGGATCTCAATGGTGGTGGACGGAAAATGGGGGTGCTTCGTGGTGCGCACAATCCGCCTTTCCCAGGCCAAAACGGCGTTGCCGGTGGGATCAGCAAGATCGAGTTCCCACCGGGGCAGGCCGTCATTCTCAGCAGTGGCCTCGACAATTCCATCAAATCATGGATCTTCGATGAAACACCATTCTCCCCCATACCGCGAATACTGCACCTTCGCAGTGGACATGCCGCACCTGTGACGTGTCTCCAGTTCCTTCCTTCTGACGCCGATGGTGTTGACGCGGGAGGCAAATGGCTGATGAGCGCCAGCAACGACAGGAGCTTCTGGGGCTGGAGTCTGAGACGTGACGGCCAAAGCACCGAACTCAGTCAAGGCAACATTCGCAAGAAAGCGAAGAAACTCGGCATCCTTAGTAACGGACTTGCTTCGTTGGACAGCAATATGGGTATTGAGGAACTCAAAGCTCCTCCAATAACATGCATGGCATGCTCGCTGAACAGAGATGGCGGCATCGGTGCTATTCCCGGCGCGCAGGCTGTATGGGGCCATGCTCGGCACAGCAAGAAGACCACAACGTCTGGCGAGGGTGCCATGACTGGCTGGGAGAGTGTGGTTACCGGTCACAAGGGCGATAAATTGGCCAGGACGTGGTTTTGGGGAAGGAAGAGAGCTGGTCGTTGGGCGCTGGAGACGGGAGATGGCACCGAGGTCACGGTAGGACTGCCCTTGGCACTCGAAGTGTTTCCTCTTGATCTTCCAGTTAACCGTTTCCAGAGCGTAGCGGTTTCGCCCTGCGGCACGTTCGCTCTGGTTGGATCTGCCGGCGGCGGGATCGACATGTACAACCTTCAGTCCGGGATTCATCGTCAGCGATATCCTCCTCGCTTGAGCCAAGAGCAGGCCCTGAAGCTCAGATTACGACAGATTCACGCTGCCAAATCGTCGGCGGTAGACTTGATGCCCAAGAAGTATGCAAGAGGCGAGGGAAAACATACAAGAGCTGTGACAGGTCTCGCAGTGGATAGTCTGAATCGGCGAGTTATCAGCTCTGGAAAGGACGGGAAAGTAAAGGTTCGTAATCACGAAAGCACTCAAACGCATGGACTCGTATTTAACAACGTGTAGTTCTGGGATTTCTCCACCGGCCTCCTCATTCATGAGATTGACTGGTCGTCGGCTACGAGTATAGAAGGCCTTCGGTACCATCGTCCGAGCGATCTTATTGCGCTCAACTGCAGTGATAACGTTATCCGCGTGGTGGATATTGAGACCAAGAAGTTGATCCGAGAGCTTCCAGGCTGTGAGGGAGACATCAATGACTTCGTAAGTGTCACTGGCCGTCTCGTTTCCTCATACGCATGCTGATGTGCCAGTGCTTCTCGAACGATGGAAGGTGGATCATTGCTGCGGCCAAGGACCTGGTCATTCGCGTCTGGGATCTCCCTACCGGTCACCTCATAGACGCCATCAAACTCCGAAACCAGTGCAATGCACTAGCGTTCTCCAACACAGGAGAGCACCTGGCCACTGCACTCGACAACACCGTTGGCGTGCACATCTGGACAAATCGCACACTGTTCACACACGTGCCTACGCGTCACATATCGAACAAAGACATCGCGGAGATCGAAGCACCGACAGCATCCGGAGAAGGTGGGCAAGCAGTTGTCGTATCGGCTTTGGAGCAAGAGACAGAAGAAGAAGCGGACGATTTGCATATTGGTGCCAGCACATCCCTTGACCAGCTGAGCGACGGTCTCTTGACGCTCAGTCTCGTCCCCCGAGCCCGCTGGCAGACTCTGCTACATCTCGACCTCATCCGCGAGCGAAACAAGCCCAAGGAGCCGCCAAAACCACCTGAGAAGGCGCCTTTCTTCCTTCCTTCTCTCCAGCAAAACGGAAATTCTGCTCTCAAACCGGCAACAGTGGCTGGCACCGACTCGTCCGCGCTTGTCCCTTCCAACCCCTCTCGCGTCCTCAGGCTCTCTCAGGCGACCGCGTCGAGCGACTTCACCACCATCCTCCACACGGCAATCACCAGCTCAGACTTCCCGCCCTTCATCGACCATCTCAAATTGCTCCCTCCCGCGACCGCCGATCTGGAAATCCGCTCGCTCAACCCGCGCCAGCCGTATACGGAACTGGAAGGGTTCGTGCGTGCGCTTACGGACCGTCTGAGAGCGAGGAGAGACTACGAGCTGGTGCAGGCCTGGATGGCGGTGTTTCTACGGGTCCATGGAGACGTGGTGGTTCAGGATGAGAGGTTGGTGGCTGTGCTTCGAGAGTGGAGGGGGGCGCAAGAGAAGGAAGCTGGGCGGTTGAGGGAGCTGGTAGGGTTCTGTTCTGGGGTTGTTGGGTTCTTGCGGAGCCCGAGAGCCTGAACGGGTAGCATTGGTTGGCCTTAAGGCTTCAGGAGCACTCGCAGGCATTGCTAGGTCACATGGACGTAAATATTCAATTCCTCTTTGCAACCCGCAGTACTGCCCTAGTCAATAGACACAAAATTCACCACTGGCTCAACCGGCGTCAGCTCTTTTCCTTCAAGCTGGTCAACCGTCCGCACCAGTTCTTCAGATCCTTGGGCTCCTTGATCCGCCAGACATCATTCGAAATCGCACTCCAAAGATAGTACTTTGAGTCGCACTCGATCCAGAAAGCCTCATCATCCGGCTTGACAAGGATCGGGACAGGCCTTTTGAGGCCATAAATGTTCTGTGGAAAGCCGCGCATAGCGCCCTCCAGACCGGCGGCTTCGTCGGTCCAGCCATCAGGGGTGTGACGTCTCCTGAGGAACCAGCTGCAGCGGAGGAAGAAGTTTTATGTCGAAGTGCGGCGCTGTGAATGCCTTGCGACTAGTTCGCTGCCAAACCGTTAATCCATAGCAGATCTGTAAAGAGCGAGCAGAGCGAGCCAAACTTACAGAGTAGATGGACGGGCAGATGCGGTGTTGAGAAGGTCTCGATGCCAGGGAGAGTCTTGTAAAGGCTGGACGGGCTTGAGTGATCATGCCGATCTTATCCACGAGGACCTTGGGCACGAAACATAAAACTTGATCAATATGTCGAATCGTACGCATCTCCTCCTTGGATAACTAAAATGCATTCTTGGACTTTATCAGGCTTGATTCATGATCTGAGTGCATCCGTTCGACGTCGCTAAAGAGTTGACCGCGGCACCTGGACGCTCGAAGAGAATTGCAACGAAGAGGAATGCGGCACTCTGCCTCTATCTATATGTCAACATCTATTTACACAGGCACAAGCTGTACCTCCAACGCCGGATAATCTACGATATGCAAGAGGACTTGGAGACCTGTTCGATCAGAAACCCACCGACCGCGCTCAAATAACGTACATCAGCATTTCCAATTCTCCTCCACCCAATCCGTCATGACGGTGGTCATGGTCTGGCCCTCCATATAAGGGCCCGTATCATCTTCGTAGTACTCCAGTCCCAGGAACCGCAAAGCCAATAGTAGCCATGGCTGGATGAACTCGTTGTAGACTACGTCGACAGAATCGGGTTTCGAGTCATCATCGCTGGACAAATATCCTACGGTTGCCTGGAAGACGTTCGGCACGGTGTAGAAATCAATCTGCGAATGTACGGTGTCGTCACCGTCTGCGCCGCCGTCATCGACGGTGGTATAACCCGGCGTCAGCACGCGATCACCGCCGATGTGTATTTGCGTATCTGCATCGAAGGCTTCCCATTGTGGTGATGACATGTTTTGGATGTCTTTCGAGAAGAAAGGTTGCTGTTTGGGCAATTGCGGCGCCTCAGCTTGAAGTTCGTCGGGCGAGCCTGAGGAGAATGCGGACGCTGTGGGGCCGTTGCTGTTTAACACCTCTAACAGCTTTGCAGCGGCGCCATAAGGGACGTCTTTCACATATCGGAAGCCACTCGTGAAGGGCGAAACCAGGAACGTTGTATCTCGTGTGAACGGTCCCTTGAAGATATCAAATCGGATGGCGCCGGTATTTGTAATGACTAGTGCGGGCTTGTCCTGTCGGCTTTTGTCCTTGATTGTAGAAGGCAACACTTCGTTCTCAAGCCAGGTAAAGATACTCTGCTCGCTCGGATACGGGGCGCGGTTGACCCAAAAGTCCGTGGGAGCGCAGCCATGCCGATGATCGAGGGAGAGCGCTTTTCGTGCGGCGAAGATGAAGTCCGAGACATTGCGCCCGTGCTCGGTGGAAAAGACAGAGGACTCCTTGCGCGCATGATGTTGCAATGAAAAGAGGTTGTTGTCGATGTAGCGACGTGAGAATTTGAACGACCTGCTTTGAGAGGATCGATCAGAAGCGCTGCTCCCTGGGGCATTGAGCCCGCTTATGGACATGAAGCCGATAGTCTCCATATAACGTCCGCTCTCAAGAGCGGTGGCTTTCTGGTCATAAACCTTGTAGTCCCGAATGTGCGTGTGGCCTCCGAAGAATTGGATTGGCGTATCCCATTGGACTGCCCGTATCGTTTTGTATAGCACGTCATATTCATGGGACCTGATTCCTACATGACCAATGACGACAAATAGGTCAACGTCTCTATCGCGGATGGCGTCCTGGAACCACTCTTCCTTGACTGTATCCTCGACATCCTGAACGATGGTATTGTTCGCGTTCATGTGAAAGTCGTACAGGAAACCAAATGCGAGAATGCGGATGCCCTGGTTTTTGGTGGTGAACTTCTTGTATCGCGCGGCCAGTGGCTCTTGCGTGCCGGTTTGCGGATCTATGATATCTACGTTTGAAGCGAGGTAATGCCCTTTAAAATATGGTACAGTCTTGTTGAGCTCGTTTTCCGAGGAGTTCTGCTTGTATAGCTCGTGATTACCAGTGCACAGCAGGTCTATACTTTGGTGTTTGATAATGTCGAATGTATATTTTCCCTTGGGCTCCGAGCCGTCGTAGAGGCCGTTGCCCTCGACTCGGTCTCCCGTATCGACGAGTAGGAGGTCTTTGCCTTCCGTGTCGGCTCGGTGACGAAGATGACTCGCAAAGGAGACATAGTCGCCCCAGTCGGCAGAGAAAGAAGGTCTGCTACGGATCAGTAGGCGGTCATCTGAAAACTTGTGCAATAGACCTACTCCTGCAGATGACCAGCGTGCCAGCCGTGGGTATCTGTAGTATGAAGAAAGTTGAGCTGTCCCCAAGGGAGTTCTCGCAAAGGTGCAGCGACGGGTGAGGGAGCGGATGGCTGTGCAGCATTTATGCAGCGCAACAGCAGCAACAAAGGAACGATAGATAGCTCGAGCATGGTTTCACGACTGTTTATAGCAACTCAACGAAGTCTGGCATCTGGAGTGGAAGTGATGAATGAATGAGCGACTCGATCCCTTCCATCCGTCAGGAATTCAAGCTGCCTGATGATCAATTGATCTCCATCAGATGACGGTAACAGACGAAGGAACGTCACTAACGGGCTGATGCTGAGTAAGCGGAGCTTACCCCTGCCGAGGCAGAGCCGCCTTGCCGGAAGCAGACTGGTCTGGATGCCACAACGCAAGTACCCGAGTCACTGCGACAATAAAAGTTATCGAGGAACGCGCGCTGAATGAAAACAATAAAGACTCCACACGTCGACCAGCCACCGCGATTGACAACTGTCGCCGCGACAAGATCTTGAAAAGTCACTGTTGAGCGCTCATTGTGTTGACGGCGCGATCCTTTTGGCTCAATCAGCTATTGTCGCTTTTGGCTACTTGACCTCTCCGCGCATCTTCTCTCCCTTTCCTCCCTCCCTCTCCTCGATTAGTTCGACCAGCTTCTTCTTCACTTCAAAGACAAAAGTCTCTGGTAGCTTTGTCTTTAGTTGCATCTGCAGTACTCGTTCAATCATTCAGACCCTTTGTGGTAACCATTCAGACCTTTGATCGTACATTCTCGGACCTTCCGTCATAAACACCTGATCTGATATCACCGTCTTGCAACCTCTAATCAAGTACCCTCAAGCTTTGGTCCAGCACGATCAAAGCTTCCATCATCCCTTTGTCTTCTCACACACTCCACGCTTTCGTCATCAATCTTTCAAAGTCCGCCATGGCACCAAAGCGAGCTGCCGCAAAGACCGGCGCAAGCAAGGCAGCCCCTGCAGCCAAAGCTCCCGCCAAAGCCACCGCGAAGAAAGCCAGCGGCAAAGCTACCACGAAGACCACCACCAAAGCCGGTATTACCAAGACCAAAGCTGCTGTCACCACCACCAAAGCCGCTGTCACCAAGACCAAAGCGGCTGCCAAAACCACCAAGACTGTCGAAAAGGCTACGCCGGCCGCGAAAAGAGGCAGACCCAAAAAGACTCAGACTGCTGAGAACACCGATGCAGATGGTGAGTGGAGATGCAATCCTGGTCCACCTCCATCTCTTCCTGCACTGGGCATCGGGCTGATCTTGATCTCGCAGAACCAGAACCAGAGCAACCCGTCAAGGCCACTCGCAAGCGCAAGACCGCTGATGACGCCGAGGAAGCTCCCGCCAACGCGCCAAAGCGCAAGACCGCCACAGCAGAGCCTGCGCCGCGTCCGACCAAGAAGGCCAAAGTCGCCCCACATGTTCCGATCAACGATATTCCCACCGACAAGTTGCACGTCCTCGTGTGCGGCGAGGGTTCCTCCGGCGAACTCGGCCTTGGGGCCGCCAAGAATGCCATCGATGTCAAACGTCCTCGTCTCAATCAGCTGCTCTCCGTCGATACCGTCGGCGTCGTCCAGATCGCCGCCGGCGGAATGCACGTTGCTGCCCTCACCCACGACAACAAGATCCTGACCTGGGGTGTCAATGACCAGGGTGCTCTCGGAAGAGACACCACTTGGGACGGCGGACTCGTCGACATGGACGCCGACAAGAGTGACAGCGAGAGCGACGACACCAGCGCCTTGAACCCGCGCGAGGCCACCCCCACCGCAATTCCGGAGGAGTCTTTCCCCGAAGGAGTCAAGTTTTGTCAAGTCGCGGCTTCAGACAGCGCCACTTTTGCGCTCACCGACGATGGCTTTGTGTATGGATGGGGTACTTTCCGCGTACGTCTTCCACATTCCTCACGTGATTGTCCTGTTGCTGACCTGTCGCAGAGTAACGAAGGCATCTTCGGCTTCACCAAAGACATTCGCGTCCAGACGACCCCGATGCTGTTGCCTGCCCTCAAGAAGATCAAGTCCATCGCCTGCGGCTCCGACCACGTTCTCGCCCTCGACATCAAAGGCAACGTCTTCGCCTGGGGAAGTGGCCAGCAGAACCAGCTCGGCCGTCGCGTGATCGAGCGCACCAAGATCCAGGGCCTCGTCCCGCGCGAGTTTGGTCTTCCGAAGAACAAGATCACCTACGTCGGCTGCGGCGCCTACCATTCCTTCGCCATCGACAACACCGACACCGTGTGGGCCTGGGGTCTCAACAGCTTCGGCGAGACCGGCATCGCCGACAACATCGGCGACGAGGGCGCGGTGGTGCTCAAGCCCACCAAGGTCGAGGAGCTCTCCGGCCGCAAGTTGACCTGCATCAAGGGCGGCGCCCACCACTCCGTCGGCGTCACCGAGACCGGCGACTGCCTCGTCTGGGGCCGTCTCGACGGCTACCAGACGGGCATCAAGCTCGACCAGCTGCCGGAGGATGACATCAAGCGAGATGAGCGGGGCAACCCGCGCATCCTGATGGTGCCTACCAAGGTACCAAGTGAGTCCTCCCACGTTGCGCTCCCCTCTGCACGCACATCGAGATCCTAACCCGCCGCACAGATGTCCCGGAGACCGTCTTCGCGAGCTGTGGCGCCGACCACAGCATCGCCATCACCAAGGCCGGCAAGGCCTACAGTTGGGGCTTCAGCGCCAACTACCAGTGCGGTCTCGGGACCGACGACGACGTCGAGGTCGCGGACCTCATCGACAACACGGCCATGCGTGGCAAGCACGCCGTCTGGGCCGGCGCGGGCGGCCAGTACTCCATCTTCGCCGCTCGCGCCGGCGAGCCGGAGGTGGGCGCGCAGGAGTAGACGGTCCGGCCTCCCCCTCGCGGGGGGTCGGACGTCCCGTTGGGGACGAGGCCTTCGGGCCTGACGCTTGTTTTTTGTACGTTTTTGCATGGCGTGCCTTGTTGGGCCGGTGCGCTGGGGAGATGCCGCGCGGGATCAGCGCGATGACTCTAGACTCGTTCTACTAATCTAATTCAGTCCAAGCTCACGAATAATGCCTTTTGAAGCCAGAGTGCTCTGTCCTAAGTGCTTCCTCAATGAAGCTTAGTCTGTGGTCGTCCAGGTGATTGGTTTTACTCGGTTAAAGGCCTAACATTTTCAACATGTTGTGAGGATGCCAGATCCGAGACTGGCGGTAGTGTAGTATACGAAGGGCATTATCCTAATCAACATCAACCATGCTTGCTATGCATATATAGTACAGATGGGTATACGAAGCCAGACTCAATACCCTCATCAAGCTTTCAGCCTAGCACCCTGCAGATCCTCCTGAGCATCCTTGATCAGAAAACTAGAGTAGAGTCAATCAACGCACACAAATGCCAGCTCTTTTTAGATTGCACTTACTTGTACCACCACACAGTCGGCACCACCGTCCCAAGATGCCACAGACTGTGCGCGTCAATCATGCCGCCCCAAGGCGGGAAATCCAAAAGCTCCAAGCTCATCGCGAGCACTATCCAAGCAACGATCAGACCAGGCCAAGCCGCCCACGTGCTCTGCAATCTTCGGTATCTGGCAACGCTGAACCCGCTCCAAAGGATGTTGGACAGCGTGCCGACCGCCACGTTCGCCGCCATGTTGTACGTGTAGTCCCACCGCCACAGCGAGAGATACGCGACATGCGCGACATACATCATGACGCAGAGCAGCGTCCACGCGCGCAGGACGCTCTGCCGTCTCGGCGTGCGCCGGTCGAGCCGGAAGATGCGGATCGGGGTGTAGTAGAGGCCGTACAGGACACTGGCGCCGGCGGCGAAGTAGTCGAGCTTCTCCGTGAGCGGGAAGTCGCGGGCATGAAAGACCATGCTGAAGATCCAGCTGGCGAGCCCGAAGTATCCGAAGAGCAGGTAGAACCTGCGGAGGGGGTACGACGGGGGGATGTGCTCGCGCAGCTTCGCCATGCCGCTGTCGTGCGCGAGGAAGTTGAGCAGCGAGAAGATGACGGCGAACGGCTCCTGCATGCCGAGGAAGCGGTGGAAGGGCCATTTGCCGTGGAACTGCAGGACCGGGCTCAGGTGCGGCGGATCGCGCGCGAGCCGTTTGTCCGTGATGACATGCTGGCAGGTGTAGTCGCACTCCTGCGGGCAGTCCCAGAGTAACAGCCTGTGCTGGATAGCTGATAGTTGGGTTAGCCATCATTGCATTGAGTCTGATCACGTTGCCCGTGGACTCACGGATTGATACGCGTCCATTCTCACAATTCTCCTCTTTGCATATCTGCGTCGAGCTGTCAGTATCTAGGCTCGATCAAACCGTCCGTCCATGGCAGGCGTACCTACTTTCACACAATCGCGGAACTCTGGAAGCCTGTCACCCAGTGAGGCATTGCTAAGGCTCGCGCAGAGGATGAGACCGAATAGTATCCATACATGCTCCCGCTTCATGGCTCACAAGTCGCATCGTTGCACGAGAAAGTCGGATCTTGGAGGTCGGCGTCCACACGGACTTTGCCAAGCCGGGAGCTCTGCATTCGACGGGGCAATGCACGTCAACTGCAGTTGACTTATTATGAAATTTAAAATCAAAACTCATGTATTTCTATGAACCATGAGACTGATCACCATATCTTTGCACCGTAACAATTCAAGCCGCTCTCCTCCCTTCACTCCAAGGTTCAACGTTTCCCGTTACAACATGCTAGTGGAGCCACCGTAAAGAGAATGATGAGCGTGAGAGCTGGGTATGCCGCTCAAGTCGATCATGATGAACGAGTTTGAAGTGCTTCTGTCCAGTTTCGAAGCTGCTGAGGCTGTACGAAGCCAGTGAAGGGTCGGATTCAAAGGGCTGCGCAAACCCTTGAGCATTCCCGGAAGGTGTATTTCCCGTTGATGGGCCAAGGCTCGCCACTTAATATGAAAGGGATTTCGAGGCTTAGAAAGGTCTTATCTCTGATTTGATCTCCCGCTGCAAGGTTGATGTTTTTGTGCATATGGACGTCAGAGTAAATAGAGTCTGTGGAAGAAGTATGAGGATGTTGTTGTCGAATTTGCTTTTCCACTGGTGTTGATCTTCAAGATGTAGGAACGAAGGATAGACTGGAAATTGTGTTGACGGCTACTTCTCGATTGAAGCAGCAAGCCGAGCACTATACTCCTTAGAACTACGATCGAAACTGATCCAGAACCTTATTGTAGAAACCATATTTTCCAGAGTCCAGGTAGAGCTTTATGGCAGACGCCAGATCCTGAAGTCGGCGGTCAGAGAGTATGGTTGACAACCTGTTGTCGAACGAGCAAGCTTGTTCCGCCTGTTTCACGCTGTCGATGTACTCTCGCCGCTCCAGCCATCGCTGTTTTATGTCCTCATCCTTTGGATCTCCGTTGTCGTGGTAATTCCACGGCGCGTCCATTGGCTGAGGCACCGAGCTCAGGAACTGCGGGAATTCTACCAGTTCCCAAGGAAATGTGCATGCGTTTTCCCAATCTATCACGGCCAGGATGTTGTAATCCGGGTCGATGATGACATTGCTATGGTATAAGTCCGTATGATAAAGCGGGAAAGGCCCTTTTTCCGTAAATGTCCCTTGCTCGGCCAATGTCCGAATATCATCGGGAAAGCTCTGAATCGAGGATATAACCTCATCCGCGAGGTTCGGGGGCAGTTGTTTTCGCATCGTGTTTTCCGACGTTGGAAATTTAGCATTGCGCGCCCAGGCCTGCAAGAATTCTGACACTGTGTCGAATGGTCCGCCCAAGTCAGGCATCGGCCCAATGTCGTAGGAACCGTCCGCGTGCCTGATAATGCTTCCTATCCTAGGGAAACGCAATGAAGCCAACTCCGCCTTTACAACGATTAGCTCCAGGTCTAGAGGCAAGTCAAAGACGAGTTATACCTGATACCGTGCCATTGAGCGGTAGAACTTTGGTTTGTGCTCGGCGGGTATCTCGCCGTGATGCTTGTGCCAACCACCGAAGGAGTCCATTGCTGTATCCCCGGGAACGAACTCCATCAGCATGAATGCTGCCCCGACCGGGTTGCTGTTGTCAGATTCGTATCCAAAGACTTCGGGTACCGGGATAGTTGTGCGCTCGCGGAGCAAGGAAATCGTATGAACCTCCTGCAAGAGACGCTCTTTGGACGCAGGCGTCCACTCATGTAACCGGATCCGAGCAACCCATCTCGCACCGTTGCTGAAGTGCAGCAATCGAACAAGATGAACGCCTCCCATGTTGTATGGTACCGCTATCTTACACGTGATTGCGGGCTGCCCTTCTCTTTGTTTCTGAGCTCTTTCGTGCATCAATCGAGCAGCGTACTCTCGCAGAGCATCCCAGTTGACGCGAGGAAGCGATTTCTCATCATCTGCGTTTGTTCTTTTCCAACTCAGACCGAGAGTGTCCAAGATCTGATTTTCGTCTTGGTTTTGAGATTCAGCGTCCATGATGATGTCGCTGGTGTTGATTCTCGTGGTGAATAGCGATGGTACAAATTCTGTAAATCCATCTGTCAAAACATATTTGCATGACACAGGTATGTACTATAAATACTTGCCAACACTACCTGTCCTTGGATCGATGAATGTATCACCAAGTCTTTCCACTGAGCCGATTTATCATTCTATCATGCTCTTCGATACCACCAAGATTGTGAAATTCTAAGGAGTTTGGGTGATACCTCGCCAGGACGTTACCCGGAGCCAGCCCGCTTTGGATCGAGAATACTGGCCTCCCCTGAGATCGTATACAGGGAAGATTTAACCCCATTGCAACGCTGTTCTGCAGCTCTTCATACCAGTCGCTAGCTTTCGATGGGAGAAGGCTCAGCCATAAAGACCCGCCTGACGTCCTAATCTGAAGAGGTAGGAAACCAGCTTTAAAATATGAAAACTGTGTCAAACCTCGCTGAGGCAAGATTATACTTGACTCCATTGATTTCAATCGTAGCACTTCGATTCTGTTAACAGCCCCTTTAGGCCTTGCGTCCCACATCTGAACGTTATATGGAGAGTAAGGGAGTTGGATTACGTCCGCTTCGAGCGGTCTTTACCTCTGATAGGTACCTATAAGAATCCTTACATCCATGATCCATAGATTATGTGTAGCTTCTAAGATGTAAATTGTCCACGAAGGAGTTCATAGCATCGCAGGAAATAGAAGGCGCTTGGACCACTAAAGATTCCTAAAGCGGAAGGCCCCTTTCCTCCAGGGCTCAAAGTCTTCATCTAGTGGAAAAATCACTTTCAAGCGCACCAACCGGCGATACAGACGAGGTTCTCCTTGCACACTCGAAACGAGCAAAGAGCACTGACGGGTACAGAAGAGTAGCTGAGCATAACCGCATATTAAAACTCGGCATGCCTTCTAAGGATGGACTGTCGATTTCATTCCTCCAACCTACAGCAGGACGCCGGAAAGCGCAACGCCAGCGGCACCTCGAGACGTTATATTCATGATGACCCGATCGATGGCACGCATCATCAGTCTCTTCGCTCTTATGGCCGCCCTCGCCCGGCATGCCTTTGCCGCCTACGATGACATGCGCGAGACTGTGCTGGACTGCCACTACGAAAGCAATTTCGTAGAGGGTGCCAGGGGACTCGGGCACAGTCAGCATGATGTCTGGCTTACCTTTGGACCGCGAGCGAAGGAATTCGACCTCTGCACAGAGAAATCCGTAACGACCCTGAAACAGATCATACAGGTTGCGGATCCGGATGGCTTGTCGAAGATTTCCGAACCCGAAGTAGACTCAAAGACTGGGCGGTGCGTCCTGCACGCTACTGGCCGGAATCTCAAAACCCTGTTCTCACTTCTAGGATGCCCAATCGACGGATTGCCGTTGCTCGAAGAGTGGTGTGTAAGTTAATTTGGATCTCATGATCTGCTTGAATCCGGCCTTGACTGACGCACCTAAAGAAAATGATTAAATTCCAAAAGCCGAAGGATAAGCGTGTGTATTTTGGAGAACAGTCAGGCGACATGAAGCCCTGGGCCGCCCTCCTCTGACCATATCAGCAAGCAGATACCTACGGTTGTAAATGGAGCCTTTTCACACAATATCGCCGTATTTCTGGCCAGACGCCTTGAGACTTGAGAGCTGCATCCAACTTTCAATGCGAACATAGTAACCTCTCCGCTATCATGCTAGCAGTAAGCCTTCGTTGGGTCCGTAGGAAGAGTTGCGGGAGAACGCGGCGTTAATTGAACTTCCAGCTCCATTACTAAATCAGTTTAGTTTATGAGGAAGCGGGAAAGGGAACAGAGGATGACCGAAGATAGAAGACTGAAGAACTGCGGCAGATCATGGATTAGAGGAAAAAGAAACACCGAGTCAGATCAGCTAGGTCCTCTACTTGACCACAGCGCCCTTAATCTCGAAAGGCATATCCATGGAAATTTATTTTCGAGCTTCCTAATAGTAAGATACTCTATGTACTCGTGCCTGTTAGTGCCTTGACCTGTGCATTGATTTCACATGTTCTGGGAACAGTATGTATTCTATGCAGCTTTTCCTGCGCCGCCTCACTTCTGCTCCGTAACAACACACATCTTCCGCTCTGTGGCTTCCTGAGCGTCTCACCCTAGTCGTACACTGTTACGCAGCCTGAACGATCACTAATTGCCATGAGGTTTCATCCTCGGAGTCTAGCCCTCGCTATAGCTTTGTTCCTACCAGGACTACCGGCTCTACAAGAAGAACCAGCATCTAGCCTCCTACCACACACTCTCGAGACCCGGGGACGACCGAGTTTCACGCCCGAGGAAGACCGGCTCTTGAAAGAAATAAGGGAGCAAAATCCGACCCTGGCGTGGACGGAAATCGCGAAATCATTCCCACGTCATACTTATTCATCGGTGATAAATCGATACACGGCGTATATAAAGCCGAATTTCGCGCCGGATCCGCATCGCGGCGTGCGCTACACGATCGAGGAAGACGAGCTCCTGAAAGAGCTTAAAGAAGAGGGCCTATCATGGGAGCAGATTGCGGACTCCTTCGCCGAGTACTTTCCGAGACGAACCGCGCCGGCGCTGGAAGCGCGCTACGAGAAGTTCCTAAGGTTAG
>QQTW01000502.1_pt1 | contig 24425 bp, 30 predicted proteins | sample 1904831 | NCBI WGS metagenome assembly QQTW01 (sample SAMN09435610, study PRJNA476489) | Subsurface metagenome, whole genome shotgun sequencing project. | reverse complement strand
GTATTGTGGCAGAAGACTCTTCACCAGAGGCAGGTTGCGAGTACATACTGCCCATTCAATTGCTGTACCAGACAGGACCATGTCGTGTACATCCCAACGAACGTGTGTTGTCCGGGAGAGGTATAGTCCTCTACTATCGACCAGAAGACGTACAGCCGTATCGACAGTTTCTGGGGGGAAGAATATGCAAAGATGAAGTGGTGTAATATCGTGTACTGCATGTTCCGTTGAACTGATGCCGTGATTCACCAGTATGCTGAGAGTGGAAAGATGACCGCCTAAACAGGCATAGTGCACTGCATTGAAACCAAGCTCAGATCTCTCGCCTGGATTGACATGGTCTAAAAGATCAATCACCGCATCATGGTCGCCGAGCCAAGCCGCTAGGTGTAGGGGTGTAAGTGTGTCGATTTCCCTATCATTGAAAAGGGCCATCTTGTAAGAAGAGTAAGAGATGGGAGCCATTGAAGGTTCTGGTACGGAGATTGCTAGGAAGTTGCGAGTATATTGTTGTAAATTAGTATTCAGGGACTGTACACGCTTCATCAGATACGACTCATTCGGCCATAGAGTAAGATTGTCCTCAAGTATGCGGAACTTGTCGTCTTGTCCGTAGGTACTCGGAGGGATGTTAATGGCATGACAAACCCGAAAATACCATGAAGAGGCTCGCGGCTGGCCTAGTGTGGCTGCAACTCCCAGCCAGTGTATGACTTCTGCGTTGTCAAATTCGATGTTCCCTAGGCATAGTGTGGAGCATTCAGAAGCAGTCATGGCTGCGTGCGCACGAATATGGTTAGGAACCGCTTTCGAAATCGCAATTATCTTGAGTTCGCGAAGGACTTGGCTAAGGATCTGCCGCGGAACCGTATGAAAAACCTCGCGTGACAATGTATTGCCACTGAGCATCTACACCCTGTTAAAATGGGCAGATGAAACTAAACAGAGTGCTTCGGACCTCGTATAAAGATTGTTGTGTTGTCCACGCAGTCAGCGCGTCCTCCGGGGAGTCAGCTAGGGGTCCCGGCTGTATTACTTGATGATCGAGGCTATCGAATTAGCTAAGACCCGAAAGCTTATATCTTAGTAATTTGAAGTTTTATACACACCTCTGTGGATCTGTCCCCAGCTTTAATATCTTAACTACTTCCGCCATCGGCTTCCGTTGCCGGGGATCGTCCTGTAGACAGGCTTCCATCAACTGATCTAGATGAGAGTAATTAAATGTGCCTTCAAGCAACGTCTTCAGGAACTGCGATCCATAACGCCAAAGCTTGTTTGGGGGTAAGTCATCCAGGAAATGTTCGAGCAGAGGTGTGTCCATACGACAGTTTCCGGGAATCCATGCGAGATCGAAGAAGCTAGATCCGCCCTTTAGCACCTCCCAAGCAAGCAGGCCAAAAGAGAAGATATCTGATAGAATTGCGTCGTCGATGGTGAACGAAGATTGGTAAAAGGCTTTCCCCGTTCTGATTTCCGGTGCTCTAAGAAGCGCTGTGCCCGCCGGTGGATTGACATTCGCGGATGAGTCATAACTTGGCGCGATCACAGACTGACCGAAGTCCGAGATCTTCACCAGATAAAAGTCCTTATCGGAGAACACAAGAACGTTCTCGGTCTTGACATCTCCATGTGCAATTTTGAAGCTGTGCACGGCGGCGAGGCCTTGACTGACTTGGGCAATCAAATCGATGTGTTGCTCTAACGACAGATGTCCATCGTCGCTTCCAAGAAAAGTCCGAAGAGTTCCAATTTGGGAGTATTCGAGCACGAGTGCTAGGGAAGGTGCTTCATGGTATTCGTCCAAGCAGATGCCCAATACATTTAAGATGTTCGGATGTGTCTTTAACCGGCAATGGCTAAGTATTCGGAGCTCAAGGGTAATTTGGACAAAGTCTTTCTCGAACAAGCCTTTATCGGCTGATAAGAATGCTGAATGCAGGGCTCGACTTCGCTTCACAGCAACCAAGATTCCACTGTCACGCAATTCGCCAATTTGGACGCTTGAGAACCCTCCCGATCCTGCGGCTTGGGAGTGGTCGCGGAAAATCCTGAGAGCTGTCCAAGTAAAGAATTCCAGCTCGGGTAGTAATGCAGCTGCCAGGAAGTCCAAAGCAGTGGAAGGCGGTTGCCGAGCTGTTGTGGTCGGTTTTGACTCAGAGGTAACGGTCAAGGCTGAAGAAGACAGAAGCGAGAGTGACATTTTAAAGTTTGCTTCAACTCGTCGCTCGCGGTGCCGCAGCGAAAACAATATAAGAGGATGATTACACGAAATCAGGGTATGTAAAAGCTCGACGGCTTGAATAATACTCTAAGGCATGAGGGATGAGGGGTGACCAGTGAGGTCGGCAGGGCAGCGCATATAAATAGCCGAATAGCGGAGTTTAGATGAGCCGTCACGGCCGTTTCTCCGCCAGCTTATTTTACAACCAGGGCTTGGGCAAGCCACCAACTTGACGCTCAACCCCGTAAGCCCTGGAAGGCTGCCAATGCACATCACTTGATCTTGTACGGAGACTGAGAATCAGGCCTCAGACATTGATATACTCAAGCTCCGAAAGACTGAGTTTAGGCTCATAATATCGTTTAGTCTATTACTACTATGTAGTCCACCATATTCTGATACAGTCTGTTAAGAGCAGAACCCTCTTCAGCGAAGCCACTTCCAATATCTACCTGACTCATCATTACCTTGAGAGCTTGACTTTTTGCTTCAAGTGCCGCGGATCATCAAGACCTAATCCATTGTCCTTACCTTCTCTGTGTCTACAGTTTAGACGATATGGCACTAGATGCCACGATGGATCATCATAAGGAGACACTTGCAACCGGGCTGGCAGACTATCGGCCTCGACGAACGCACAGATATGAGGCCGTGAATGTATTGCTCCTCTTATGGGCAGATGATGACATTGGCTGCGCTAACGAGATTGCTGAACTGGCCCGAATGTACCGCGAAGACTTTAACTACGGCGTCTGGCCGTACAGAATCCCCTCTCAAGATTCAGACCGCTCATTGAATTTCTGTGTGGCTCAGTTCGTGAAATTATTTGGAGGGAGTGACAACCTGATAATTGTGCACTACAGCGGGCATGGCGGCCCAAAAGTCACTACAAAGAATCCGTGTACATGGGCCGCGTACGTTACTCCTACCCTTGCTGTTCTGCACATTGCTTTCCTTTCACGAAAGCTATTGTACCACGACTGACCTCCTTGTGAGCACAGAAAGATATATGGCGGACCTACCTTGGACTGGTCCATCATACAGCCGCAACTATTCCTTGCATCCTGCGATGTAGCCATCTTTCTTGACTGCTGCTTTGCGGGACAGGCTATGCGCAGTCGAACCTCTCGTAGCGTAGAATTTCTGGCAGCCACGGATAAAGATCAATTCACACCTACCGGATCTGGGAATTGGCCCTCCTTTACCAAAGTTCTGATGAGGGAAATGAAAGAGATGATCACGCGAGATGCACTTGTCACGATATCTGCCCTTCATAAACGCATGGTTGAAGAGAAAGCCGGACTTCAGCGCCAGCCATTCTACGTTTGCCTGACGGAAGACAACTGCGGGGGTACTATAAAGCTTACCAAGCTTGGTGAAGCCGCAGTCATTGCAGACTGTTCACATTCAACCGCCACACTCAATTCCATCTATCTTCGTTTATCCCTTTTCGATGAAATTGGTTCGGCAGAATCGATGAGCATGCTCAAGTGGCTCACAAAAGATGCACCCTCTTCTATAGAGGATATAAAACTCGTCGACCATATATTTGGTGAGACCAAGGAAGTAGTTGATCTTGGTGTGGATCTGCTTCATAATCATCCTCACGCTGGCGGGAATCTTCTGCCCTTTTTGTCGAAAGAAGGCCGAAAGGAGGCACAAAAGTTGCTGGGAGACCTCAGGGCTGCGTTGTGTAACCCTGCTCCGGCTGTCCCGGGGAACTTGAACCTCAGGAACATCATCGACGACGTCAAGAAATCCTCCTCGAATCTGGTGGCCTTTGTGGCCGATACACTGACTAATTTCGACCCAAATATGCTCGAGAAGTTGGCGGCCGATGGTTCTCTTGCATCAGGAGACCTCAAGAGCAGGATATCCATGCGCCTAACTCTCATTGGCAATGACCTACCAGACAACAATATCAGAGTCAACTTCGATGACCCGGCTTGCGATGGACAGCGCCTGCGTCTTGGCAAAAGAAACAGCGATCCTGTCTTAGTGGAGTATATCTATTACGAAGATCTAAGTCAGGATATCTCTGACCGACAACGGCAGCAAGTTGGGAGGATTTCTGCACTGCTCACAGAACCCAAGAATGCATCATTCCGATGCTTCCAGGCCGTTGGTTTCTCGCACGAGATCCTAGTTGGGCCTAGATTTGGGATCGTATATTCCCTTCCAGATTGTCTGGTCGATCAGAAATTCATGCTGCTGTCAGATCTCATGGCGCAAGTGAAAACAGTACCTCTAGAAGTCCGCGTACGTGCAGCGTGCTCACTTTGTGACGCAGTGCTACATTTGCACTCCATCGGATGGTTTCACAAGAACATCAGGAGTGACAACGTACTTGTTTTTACGAAGACTGGTCGCGAAGGTAACTCATCTGTGGACTGGGACTTTCCAAATCCTTATATAATCGGCTTTGACTGCTCGCGACCGTCAGAGGCAGAAACTCGAGGAACCGTTGACTTCAATATCAAAGACAACATATATCGACATCCAGATCGATGGGGTAGATCGGCGCCATTTAAAAAGCAGCATGACCTCTATTCTTTAGTAAGCGTGCTCAAAATGTCCCTCGGTCTCTGACTTGTATACTAATTCTGATAGGGAATCCTTCTCCTAGAAATAGGATATTGGAGGACTCTGCCAAAACTGGACCACAAACGCAGTGGATTTGAATATATAAGAGACCCCGAGGAGCTGCGCAATATTCTCTTGGACGTAGTATCGAAAAAGTTAGCCCATGCTGCCGGCACGAAATACTGTGAAGCGGTACGAGTCTGTCTGGCTAACTCAGACTGGTCCGTGTACGAGGATTGGCAGTCGCAGAGAATAGTGCGAGAAAAGGTTCTTGGAAATCTGCACGAATGACGAATATCGTACCTATACCCCATCACCAAAAGAGCTACAGATGTAAGGGCAATGGATTATGTCTGCTAGAGCTGTGATGATCAACTACAGGTCACTGATGTAACATCGCAGCCCGGCGCGCCTGTGATACCCGATCCAAGCAGCATGAATACGCCAATGGCTATACTAGACTCCTCGCCTCAAATCCTTTCCTGCTATCAACTCTGTATGTGGCTGATTGTCGGAGCCTCTGACAAGCTCAAAGAAATCATCGGGATGTGCTTTCACAATACGAAATTCGCCTAACGGTGCTCGGTAGTCTGGCTTTACGACCCAGACCGTCTCGCCGACTTCAAAAGGATACTGGAAGAGCATAAACGTTAACACCATTCCGAGAAAACGTGGCTTGTAAAGGATATGCACGCAAGATCATTGCTCACTGGGGTATTATTGTTGTACTTGACTACATAGGCTCTGCGATCCTCGTCGTCGCCATCATAGGTCTTGTTTCCACACGCAACCTACTTGAACGAATTAGACAGTGTCGAGGGAGATCATCCCCTAGACACGGTTCTTTACCGCCAACGTGTTGGCCGAAACGTCTTCTCCGAGGTTTTGGTTCTCTGTCAAGCTAGTATCCCTCTGAGAAGCCATTGGGGCCAACAAGAATGTTGATGACTAGATCTTGGACGGTCAGCCCCGCCAGCCGCCGGTGAAAGAGGACGGCTGTCTCGGTCCACGTGATGCTCCGTTTTCTGCAACCAATGGTCTTCAGCCACTTGTATGTTGGACCCATGGTATTTCCCGGCCGATTAATTGCACGTTGGGATTGTCCAAAATCCTCACAGGCTACCTTACGCCATGGTTGTATTTGCTGGCCATACATACGAAGTGGAACTCAAGATCTGAGAGAACGAAATATATCCGAACATGGCGCATTCACAAAGCCAAACGGAGAAACGGAGATGTAGGTGTCATTCCAATCTGTCCATGTCATAAAGTAGCTGACAGTCTTCAGTGGAGGATTATCGTCAAGGCTACCCACGCTTAGCAGCTTTTCTCAATCTTGACAGGAGGTTCTCGGTCTTAAAAAGATTTGACTACCTTCATATGAGAAGTCTCCTCGACTTGCAGGATCAGCTCTCAGAACTGGAAGACAGACTTAACCGCTGTGACGATGGCGATCGAATTCAACTTGGGCTTAGCAGTCGGCGACAGGACGCCAATACGCAGCGAAGTGAGCTGCTGCAGCTGATTCGAGCCAAACTTGAATTATACGGTCCGTTTACTTAAGGCAGAAGAGTCATTAATTGGCGCAAGCTCAGACTCTTGAAGATAAGGCGTTTCAAGACTATAACCAGATGTTACGTTTGCCTGAAGCTCAAAAAAATCAACGACAAAGCGTTGAAAACTGGGTACTGGGAAACAAGCCATTGGTCAGGTCGGAAAGCACATGTTTCTTAGACAATGCGATGACAAAGGATCGCGTTGTTTTAGGGCGAGATCAGAGCGATCAGAGCGGGCTCGAAACGTTATTGGAAAGTGCTCTCAGGGCTTTTCCAGGGACCTCAAGTCAAGTGAGTGTTCCTTTGCTTCGAAATTGGACAGAAGGTAATGAGGCCTATAGTTCTCGGTCAGCGAGGTACGGCCCCGATCCATTTCCAAACGCGAATTGCAACATTCCTAATTCATCGGTGCAGTCAATCACACATGACTCTCATATCTTTGTGTTGCCGCCAGGTCTCCTCTCGCGCATAGTTAAAACGTTTATGGCCTTCTTCTTTCCGCTTTGGCTGATTTTCCCGGCCGTTTTGCTCTACGGATCCTCTAGTCATTCTGGCAGAGCCATTATTTATGCCGTCTCTACTTTCTGCACCTCCTTCATTGTTATATCTACTACGAATACGACTAAATATGACCTGATTCTGGCTCTAATTACGTAGGCCTTGCTTCAGCTCCTGTTAGTTGAAGTTACACTGACCGAGGTACAGATATGCTACCCTACTTGGAGCTTTTCTCGCTGCATCTCCATCATATCCGGTCTAGTCATGCTGCTCCAGCTGCTCGATGGTGAAGGCGAATGGTCTGTTGATTTTGATCAGTTCGGTGTCCAAAGGTCAGGGTGATGCGCTTTAGACCAGGTGCTGTATTGACGCCCTGGCAAAGCATCATTGAGTCTGTCCTCTATGTTAGTTATCACTAATGCGGGTTCATTAGTTCCTTCAAATATCGTGTCCCATGTTCTGCGACAACGTTCTCTTCCGTCAGAATTGCGACCGGCTCTATGCGGGCGAACGTTGTGAACCCTACTTTTAGGCAGGGTGGCCCGAACCACACGATGTGTAGTTTTGCAACGGTGTCATTATGGTACCTCCAAGCACATACGTAAATAAGGCAACTTGCTCTAATCTTGAAGTGTCGTAGCTACACTGCGAGGGTATCGGGGTTGACTCAAGCATATCTATGCCGTGTCATGAAGTTGGGCTCCTGTAGCATGCTAATGGTTTATAGCAACATATAGAAAATAAGAATTAGAAAGCGATATAATTGAAGCAAGCGAAGTAAGCTCTATATTACGCTCATTCCACGGCTCAAATCGAAAAGTAGCCACCCCCCTATCGTAGCGCTCGATATATGATTATCGTTGCTATCTGTTTAGTGCGACAGGAACGTAGTTATAGTCTGACACAGTGAACGCATACATGTCCATGTTTGAATTCTTTTGAATCTTCGACGACACTACCAGATCATTCTCCGTTTTGAAGAAATACATCCACTGATGACTGGTCCCGGACTTCCAGGCAACATGTCGACAATGCTCGTCCTCGCCCGTGATGGTATGCCAGCACCACCACCCGACAGCGTCAACACCGACTGCTCAGCAAGACGGGCGCCTACGATTCTGGCGACTTTCGACTCCCGCACTCGAACCGTGGCGCCGTCCAGATGGCGACGACTGATTCCATCCCGAGGCGACCGTAAGGAGGCCGTACGACAACACCATTCAGTGCCTTTATCAAGCTGGCTCTAGTAGGCCAGCGAACCTTTAAAGCCGAATAAGCTTCTTCCTGCTTAAGACCTTGAGCGTGTAGATGGCTTTGCGCGCAGCCAGTGACTCTTTGACTGCCAAGACTAGGCTCAAGTTATTGGGTTTTATAGCTTCGTCTGGATTTCTCTTGTACTCCTTCATCGACTTGGTTTCAATGAGTCGCCCCTGTAGGCTGCCTCCGACTACCCAGAGAACCTCTCGTGCACGAGTGAGTGCCACGTTCATGCGATGATCGTTGGTGACGAACCCGAGATCTGCTATGCGTTCTGCTTCCACGTTGACAATGTCGCAGATCACATGGTTCTACTCACGACCTGCACAATGTCAGTAATTAAGAGCTGCTCGATTCAAGGCTGTCAACTAACCTTACGAACTGTCGATGGTTGATAGGCCGGGAAGCTTCGCCTTTCCCAGTGCTAAGACACAAGCTCAGTGGAGGGGAGATGATCGATTGTGGACTAAAACCACAGTATTGCTGATGTGTGAACAAGATGGGCATACACCCGCACAGGAAACGAGGACGAAGCCGTCCCGGTTTAGGGAACGGCGAGAGAACGACGTCTGAATAGACGCACCACATGAGAACGGACAGGAGCCGTCCGGTGAACAGGGACGGCGACGTGAGAAAGAACAATAACACGGCCTGTTCCATAGCACCCAGCCCGCTCGTCGGAGTTTCAGAAATTCGACACGATATCGCTTTGCTTGTTCTGTATACGGTGTCAAGACGCAAACTCGTCGGCACATGGTGCCTTCGTATTAAGCCCTGAGCTTCGGAGTATGGTTATCACCCCCGAGATGTTCTTGAGATTTGCTATTGACAGAGAGTCGGCAGAGACATGTTTTGTGCCGAAGATACGGAGTACGCAGTCCGCAGAGCGGCGTCGCTTGATACATTTCGTACCGATAAGGCGTGCATGTCCAGACGGAATTATCGACTGTCAACAATGGATCAGTCCTGTTCAAACAAGCAGTTTGAGGAACGTGTGGGAGCCGATGGTCCTTATGCGTGCGTAGACGGAGCTTTGGTAAGACCCGAAGATAACAGCGCACACAGCCTCGGCCAAGAACACGAGCCCAGCGTCGACTCCTTCGGCGAACTTCATCAGTCATGCAAATCGTGATGAAATTCCAGGCGTGTCCACAACTGCGTAGTGAAGGGAGGGGTGCTGTCACTACAGTATCAGTCCTGTTCCAACAAGCAGTTTGAGGAACGTGTGGGAGCCGATGGTCCTTATGCGTGTGTAGACGGAGCTTTGGTAGGACCCGAAGAGAACAGCGCACAGCCTCGGCCAAGAACACGAGCCCAGCGACTTCTTCGGTAAATCTCATCAGACATGCGAATCGTGATAGAACTCCAAGTGTGTCCACGACTGCGTAGTGAAGAAAGGGGTGCTGGGACCAGAAGGCGGCATTTTGGTGATCGTCAACGATTCTGCCTCTCAAGCCTCTCGCGCCATATGAGGAGCCGACGTAGAGCCAATAGAGACTATCTTCCGGCTTGACCAACACGTCGACGTAAACACCTTGTAGGTCTGTCTCGAGTCCGGTCATAAAAATAATCCGAATATGTTCTCGGATTTCGCTCGTGTGAGCGAATCAGCAGAGGCGCGTTTTGGTTTGAAGATTCGTATGTACGCAGTCCGCAGAGCCTCTCTGTTAGATACCTCCACCGATGGGGCGTGCATGAGGTTCTTTGCTAACTCGGGTCGAGTCGCTGGGATCTAGAAGCTGGTACACGCAACGTGCCGTTGTACACAGGCCCGTTCATGAGGCTGACGATGGCTTCGTGTGCTCTGCGTGTTTCGCGTAACCTGATGGCTGGGAAATATCGCGCTTCAGCAATCGGACAAACAGAGAAGTCTCCATGTGACGATAGAACTCGTTGGATGCATGTTTTCCCCGCTGCGACACAGCAGAGGCGCGTTCGATTTTGAAGATTCGTATGTACGCAGTTCGCAGACCCGCTTCGCTAGATACCTCCTGCACCGATGGGGCACACATGAGGTTCTTTGCTAACTCGTGGTCGAGTCGCTGAGATCCAGAAGCTGGCACACGCAACGTGCCGTTGTACACAAACCCGTTCACAAGGCCGACGACGGCTTCGTGTGCTCTGCGTGTTTCGCGTAATCTGATGACTGGGAAATCGCGCTTCAGCAATCGGACAAAGAGAGAAGTCTCCATTTGCCGATAGAACTCGTTGGATGCATGTTTGCCCCGGTGCCACACAACGATGGGCCGAAGTTGCTTGGGTCGTTAGCACCCTTGTCTCCTGCACGGGAGAGGGTGATGACTTACTGTCTCGTCGCCACTCAAAATGAACGCAACAATCTTGTCGGTCCAAAGCCCTTTTGTCAGACAAAATAATGTAGCTGGCACGCAGAGACTCGTCCTGTATCAGCATGACCATTTCTGCGTTAAGTGCCCAGGCATTGGTGACTGATTTCGAAGCGAAGTTTACGGAGGTCGTGAAGATGACATGCATGAGGGATAGAAGCTGATTTGACACCTTCCAATAGCATTGCTGCAACTTTTCTCAGTCGGCGGTTTGCCAGTGTTCGCTATCCCTCTGGGATGAGTGCTCTTCCATTCTTTGCAGGAAGTCTCGCAACTTCTGCCACTTGTCCACAGGGTTCATCTGGACGAGCCCCGCTTCCGCTTCGTCGTCGTCGACGTCTTCTTCTTCGCCTTCTTCGCCTTCTTGTCCTTGCCCTTGGCCTTTGGCTCAGGCTTTTCCTCCTCTTCCTTCTCCTCGGCCTCTGCGGCCAGAATTTCCCATAGGGTTGGTGAGGCCTCCCGGGCCTCGTCCACAACATTCTGGTGTTCATCCACGTGATGAAGATGATCTGTGTAATAGATAAAACTTGGTTCGACACCTTCCGATAGCATTGCTGCAAGTGTTCACAGTCAGCGGTCTGCCAGTGTTTGCTATCCCTCCGGAATGGGTGCTCTTCCATTCTTTGCAGGGAGTCTCGCAACTCCTGCCACATGTCCATAGGATTCATCCCCTCGTCGACAACTTTCTCGTGTTCATCCACTGGAGATGTTCTGTGTAACAGATAGAACTTGGCTGGACACCTTGCGATAGCATTGTTGCAGGTGTTCGCAATCGGCCGTCTGCCAGCGTTGAGTATCCCTGGCAAATGGGTGCTCTTCCATTCTCTGTAGCAAGTCTCGCAACTCTTGCCACATGTCCACAGGATTTAGCTTCTCGTCTATAATGTTCTCGTTTTCATCGACGACTTGGTAAACGGCGAAGATTTGGAGCTCGCGCTCCGCCGCGCGGTCGATCACGTGCTCTTGAAATGAGCTGCAACTTGAATCTTCCAAAGCGCTCATCTCTGACAATGTTACGCACAAGGTCCAGCAACACCAGAACGTCGTCGTTGTCATTGTCAGCGACGTTGCGTTTTCCTCTGTACGATGTTGCCCTCTCGACTTTTCGGATATAGCCGGAGAGGTTTTGGCTCGTCTGGGAATTCCCGGGAGTATACTTGTGCAAGGTGGTCGGCTGCAGCATTCGTTGGCGCCAAACAAGCCCACATGGGCTCCGATACATTTGGCAAAATGTGCGATATGGACCAACAACTTTGACTTCCCAGTGTCACCTGCCGCTGATGTTAGCCGACGCGGTTTTGGGGGTTGCACGTATGACTCACCTCCGCCGGAGAACAACCGCGGAGATTGCGCAAGGCGCTAACTTGTTCCCTGTTCCATTTGAACCACTGTGGGGCAAGTAGGGCCTCATATACTTTTTTCAGGATTTCGAGATCAACTCCGTTGAACGGATCTGAACGGATCGGTATTGTCGAACTCGTGGTCGCGGTTCAGGAGCAGCGGCCACCATCTTGAGAAATGCGATCTCAGACGGGGTCAATCGGCCGGGATCAGTGTCAAGTCTGAACGGAATCCCACCTTCAGTACCGAAGGTTACATCAAGTCCGGAGTCGACCACTTTGAGGTCGTAATCCTGGGCGCCACTGACGTGTTTTCCGCGGATAAGAGTCGTCGCAAGATAACAATCCGCATACGCGAGCCACTTCGCGCCAGAGTCCTCTTTAGTCATTGAGACAAGCTCCAGGCGGATTGCTGCTGCGTTGTCCCTCTTGATGACCCCAAAGCGGATCATTCAACCCGTTCAAATCAAATTTCTCGAGGTCGCCGAGTTGAGGAAAAACTTTTTCGTTGAACTTCATTTTGACCGGATTGGTGGCATTGAATCCCACAGCGTCCCAAAAGAGTCTGTCCTTACACGGTGCGTGTCTGAGTGGAACCAGTTGTGTCTTGTCGTTTCACCGGACCATGACTGTTGAGCTCAGGGAACTCGATCAAGGCGAGATTCGGAATCTTTCCGACGGGACGGGGGTCGTAACAACACTCAGAACTGTCCAGATCCAACGACTTGCCATCCGTAGGTATATCCGCGGAGTCCAGAGCTCGGTAATCCTTCCCAGTGTGCGTTGCCGATATTTCGGAGCCATACGATGGGTGCATTCGGGTGGCAAACGTAGGCAAAGTAGCTGCTCTCACCAGCCAGGATTGCCAGACGGTGCACTTCCCGTTCGATCTGTTCTTGCGAACGCAAAACAATGATGAGCTGTTCCAGGCCCAGGAAGCCTGGTGAATCGAGTTCGGCGAGGAGAGCAGGGTCCCAATTTGAACGACTGGCTTCCAAGGGTTTGGACTTCTGTTCTGTAATCTGGGATTCGAAATTGGCGACCAGCATGTCGTATCCACTCCTCTGGGCTAGCTTTGCAGTTTTGTGGGGGTACAGTGGAAGTCCAATGCGAACGTTGTGTGCCTCTTCGCAAACCTCTTTGGAACTGCCAGACGTTCATAGGGTACGGTTTAGACGTCTTCTTTGTGCCCTCAACAGGATCAGTCGACTCTGGAGTAGGGTTCTGAGCTGCGGTTTCATCTTCGATGCTGCAGGTTGGCGCCCAGGTAGGCTCTTTTGAATCGCCCCCTTCCATATATGCGAGCTGATCTTTGGTGTCCAATTTGGCCTCGGAATCTCCCTCTTCAGATCCGGCGATATGATTTCCCTCTTTGGATTCGGCATCATGGTCTCTCCGTTTAGATGTGGAGTTATGATCTCCCTGTTTGAAAGCAGAATCATCGTCTTTCCTCTCGGAGGTGGGATCGCGAGGTTCTTTTTCTGAATGAGAGTTGTCTTCGTTGCAGAAATTGTCAGCATCACAGTGGCGTAAGTCAAGGTGACAATACTAACCTTGGATCTCAGCAGGCTTTCGCTTTTCTGTGATCTCGGTTGTGGTTTTCGTGTGGTCGAATTCACCAGTGGAAAAGTAGAAGTTCTTCTCCATGACCGTCGTAACGGTGACAGTCCTTGCGGACGCTGGTTTGACAGGTTTGTTTGTGTCAACACGTGCGGACTTTTCCGCCACTCGCTTTGCGAATTTCGACAAAGAAACATGGCGTCTGTGAGAGCTTGTCAGCGGAGGAAAGGTTGCTGCGGGGCAGTGCACCGAATGCGTTGAGTGACGTTGAAGTTGAACTTACAATGATGCTGAGTAGGCAGCAGAAGAGAGATTGATGGGTTCTGCAAGTGCTCAGAAAGTAAAGAAGTTGAGCGGTTGAGAGTATCAAAGGGCAAAAATCCTCGCAACAATTTCCACTCGACACGCTTGTGTGAGTCTGCTTTGATGTTCAAGTTGGGTGAGGTTGATGATGAACTTGAAGTGATCGTGGGTGGGCAGCAGAAGGGAGTTGATGGGTTCTGCAAGTACTCGCAGAGTAGCAGAAAAGTCAAAGGGCTTGAGTGTATAAAAGAGCAACTGCTCGCAATGATCCAATCCTCACACATTTGTGTGAGTTGGAACTGGGAATGATGTTGATGTTGAAATTGGAATGATGTTAGGTGGGCAGCGGAGGGAGCTTTATGGTTTTCTGGACTGACAGGGTAATAGAAAAGAAAGGGGCTGAGCCACAACAGTATCAGAGCGACTTACCCGTCGAGTTATGGGATGTGGTCAAGGTAACGAAGCTTACCCTCCTGTAAGACTCATGATATTGTAGGAAATGGGTATAGTCCCAAAGCTATATCCGAATGGAATAATGAGGCGGACGACGCTCGGAAGCTGGGTAACCACTTTTCTACTGTGTAGAAAGGAATTCTTCCATACACATGACGGAAATTCGATGACTCATTTCCCTGATCGCCAGAGAACAGCGGTTCTCACATGGACACCTTGACAAGCACGCTGGCCCTCTCTGACCTCGGGACCATCCAGTGATATCAATCACCCTGCGGGACTGGAACATTGAAGGAGAAGGCACGCCATTTTCCGTGCTCGCATGAGGTCATTAAGGTGTGCTGCTGGGTATCTTGTTTCCTGTCTAGTTGTCTGCTGGATCCTGGAATGTTGAAGCATTTGCATAAAGACACGGTAGATAGGTAAGCAGCCGGTGCTTCATTGGAGGGCTCACCTGCAGCTGAGCAGGTAACCAAACAATCAGCTTGTTCCCGGTAAAGAAGATTGTGGTGTTCCAGTGTTGATCGGAGCCTGTCTCACTTCCAGATGGAAGATTTTCACACCTGGCATGCAAAAATCGAGCCGCGTGCGCCGAGTCAGCGCCTCGCTAGTCGACGGGTGGACCCGCAGACTTGAATCTTGGCATCAAAAAACATTCGTCTTGCCACTACCAGTTTTTCCATTAAGTATACCATCATCCCAAAGGGCTGCCAACGCGATATGCGCCTCCTCCCGTGTGAAATAGAGTTTCCCACTGCGAAACAGAACTCCTCCGTCTCTCTACGGGTAGTCGTTGCAATACATACGAGCCTCCACAGCCTTTGCCGCCGCAATCCAGGCCTTCTCCTCCCTAGCATTTGCGCTGTATCACAGGCAGCTTCTTACTTGAGCCGCGCGAATCAGATAGCACTATCCGCCCCCTCTTACTGTTTTGGTCCAGTTATGAATGGCGGCAGTGGGCATGATAGACCCGCCAAGTACTCCATACCTGGCCCTCATATTCCGGCGGCTGGTGATGCTACGAGTCACGGGCAATTGATTGAGGGGAGATAGTGGTATTGTATTGTGATGCTGTCTAACCGATGAGCAGATCCCATGTAAATCTCAAATCATCGTTGTCACCATCCCTCCTCTCCCTCCTCCCGCCAACCTCTGCGATCGTCGGCGAAGTCGACGTCCGCATCGTAGAAGTGGGTACGCAGGATGGCCTCTATCGTGTGGTATATGGGCTTTCGGTCGTTTCCCCAGACGTATATACGATCGCCATCTACCTTTCCACGAAGCCAGTCGGTGAACGAATCCGAAATCGAGCGTATCGCTGAGCCTTTGAAGTTCAACAACACATGTGACTTGAGCGTATAGGCACGGCTGCTCGACGGTGGATAGCTCCCATGAGTACACGGTAGTAAGGCCCCAAAGTGGGCTTCCAATCATTCCCCCAGACGTGAGTATCTGCGATCCTGGTCGATCTTGCTACGGAGCCAGTCAACCAACGAGTTAGCCGTCAAGCGGGTCTTTTGACTTCAACCGTACGCGTTGATTGACTTCGAGCGGGAGTCTCAACATGTGTAATCAAAGGCGCGTGCGTCACCGTACGGTCTTGCGCTTGAAGCCCACTTTTCGGGATGCTTGCCCTCGGACAAGTGAGACTAAGCGTATATGCACGGCTTCCTCACGAGGAAGAGCTCTCATTAAACATAGTACAGGGTGATAGCAAGACTCTTCTCTGGAAGGCACACATATTCCTGTCGTTGATTTCGCTGGATGGACCAGCAGCGGCGATTTCCTCAAGGTTACAAACCATTGCCGGTATACCGGCTTTAGACCAGGAGCATTGAACTCTCACCATTTCGCAGTGAAGAACACGGCGGTTCTGCAGGTTGAGTCCAGGAGAATTATTCCAGTCCCGTATAAGTTACCCCTGGAAGACCCATGCAAGTGCTGTCTGCAGCGGAACCATCTTTTGGTGACGATTGCGGGCCATTGTCCAGACAGAATTGTCGACTGTTACTAAAAAGTCAATCCTGTCTCTGCCTTCGATGCGGACTTTCGTAGGAAGAAATCCGATGCGATGCGCTTTTATCTTCCCATCCGTTGTAAATTCAATCGAGCACTTTCCGGTCCTCGGTTTGCAGCGTGTAGAGCAGACTCCTGAGCGCTGCGTGGAAATGTAGGCCCGCCAGTCGGCTGCCCATAAAAACACTGATCACTAGTCCGCCGAGAAGATTATCAGGAGTGATTTTGAGCACCATAGCTGGTTGCGGGCCCATGAACGTAATGAGAATAACTTGCGCAAGGTGTGAAAGTAGAGAATAGAGGCTGAGCGAGATTTGAAGCTACAGGAGCAGAGTGATCTGAAGAGAGAAATAAGGTAAAGCAGAGGCTTTAGGGTACAGTACAATCGAAGGCGGCCATTCCAGAAGCTCTGGCAGAGTTTGAGGTAGATGCTGATCCGCAAAGGACGGCCGCAGGTTCGCCAACCTTCTAGAACCTTGCCGGGAGTCGAAAGATGTAGAACTATTTTTATGCAAGTTGTATGAAAGGTTACTACTCTCTGTTAAATGTTTGCGAACATCATGTCCTGCTCGTGTACTTCGAACCTCCTTGTGCTGCCAGGCGCGCTCGACTTAGACTCCACATATATCCAAAGAATTGGGAGACATAGGTTCCAGAAACTGCTCAAGGCTCACCTGCCCATACTCTATCAGCTGGATCAGTGAATCGTTGATCAATTTGTGAAGCACGGTACTTCGGCCTGAATGGCAGAGAGATCCGATTCGTACGCTTGCCAACTGTAAGGTAGCTGACAATGAAAGCTGTCATAGGAGCTCTCTTCATCATTTTGTATTGGCGTCTGGTCTGAAAGTCGATACTGCCATGCACGGCATGCAGAAGGAAGATTTGGCGAGAGGTTGTATTTTTCAATGATGCATATTGCTGCCGAAAGCCTCAGCAGTAAGCTCGATGAGTCAGTCGGGGGAGTTCTGGTCCACTGCATCACCTTGCTGCCAGCCTATCAGCCCTGGGTGGGTCCAGACGTCGTAGCCGCTATATTCGCGGAGCATCGCTTCCCGCTGGGGATACAGTTTCTTTGGCATTCTCATTATTGTTAGGGATTTGATAGAAGCGATTTGGGTCCGTTGAAGCCAGTCTGAAATCGAAACGAAATCTTCAGGCATACTCTGCCGAGTGATGCAAATCCGGCGCTGGTCATCGATCATTCCCAGATGTGGTGACTGGGTGTATCAGTAACGGTACACAGTCTCCTTGTGTGATGTCGCGGTCTATCACTAGCGTCAGGCATGAACGTCAGACTCGTCTTACCTAGAATCGCTACAGCCCGTTCTTTACCTATCAATGCCAGCGTTTCCGTCTTCTCGCCCGCGTCCTGCGCTGGAGCTGCCGCCTTCCGCCTTCGCCCGAAGGGCGGCTCTCAAGGACTCCTGCGCGGGAGCCACCGCCTCAGGTCTCTGCCCCAACTGAGGTCTTTCATCCTATTCCTCTTCTTGTGTTTCCCTTTTCATTTCCTTTTTGCCCTCCTTGGCGGGGGCTTGATCGCCGCTTGAGCCGCCGCAAAGTCTTCCCTTCAAATGTAATGTCTGCTCAGGCGTCGAGCAGCTCTTTTCTTGTTTTTGTTTTTTGGCCTGGGGCAAGGAGTGTCCGTGCCTTTTTGCGGTGAATGAGAGCTTCGGGGACCCGCCTGGCGGTGGTCTTCTGCTCGACATTAAGGTAACCCAGCTGCTGGCATGCGTATAGGAATAAAGAGGCATATCTTAAACATCACGGTTGTATATGTGGTGAGATGCTCGCAGATTGACAAGTCAGAAATCTACAGATCGGCTTTGGCTTCCTCTGACAGGTCCTTAAGCGGCAGCACCGTCTGATTGAGATGAGGATTCCGCTTGGCTCGTGGGAGCTCACCGCCGACAGGAAGTCTCGTAAGCGCCTCGGCCTTGCCGTTGGGCGCGCCAGGCCGGAAGTTGATCTGGAATGCGAACTGAGACAGGAGTTGAGCCCAACGAGCCTGTCTACGGTAGAGGTCTTATTTGGACATGAAGAACTCTAGGGCCTTATGACTCGTGAGGACCTTGATCTCCTGGTTCAAGAGCTCAGGACGCCAGTCCTCGAAGCAACGGATGATAGCTAGGAGCTCTTTGTCGTAGATGGCGTAGTTACGCTCAGCCTGCGACATGGTCTTACTGAAATATGCGACTGGGTGGATCTTGTCAGTATCAGGATCTCGCTGGGAGAGAATTCCTCCGGTGGGAACGGCCTTCCTTTCCAATATTACTCAAGCCGTATGTTGGGCGTTTCATCCGCGTGGCCAGCCAGCACGCCCAACCGGTTTCTACCTGTCGGCGAGAAAAGCTTGTGACAGCCAGGCCATGACATGCTCAATCAAGTCACTTGTGGCAATCTCCTCAGCAGCTTCATAGGTGCAGCAGTCGATAACGTCGACGCTGTCAGCGCCATCGAGTGACGTACTGAGTTTTCCCACTGACTTAGAGGTGGGATCGGGCCTCTCAATCTGCCTCTCAGCCGTTATAAACCAACCTTACGAGGTTTCAACACACAGCTAGAGGATGCCGTCTTCCTGTTGGGGTAGCACGCCATGTCATGATCGATTTCGAAGAGATATCCATGCTGTGCTGGTATACGCTCAAGGTGAGAACTCACTGAGAACAGTTATCGAGCAATCAGCAAACACTCCGAATGCACTCTTCGGCCTGAGTGTTCAATGCAGTAGCGTTAAAGGAGCTTGCGTCTTGTGGATGATCTTTCCATGTCTTTGGCTAGGATCCCCAATTTCAACCGTTCTGTTCTCATCCTCATCGCTTTTCCTCCATGTTACCGCCAAAAATAACGTAGGCACACAGTGAAAATGTCTTTTGAAGTTGTGTTTATTCTGAGCTTGAAACACCGAAAACCCGAACGGAATACTAGCTTCAGTGAAAAACACCAAGAGAGTAAGGGCAAATGCTCGCAATAACGAGAGATCGACACGCTTGTGTGAGTCTATTTTCAATGTCGATCTCACCACGAGAGAGTGACGAACAAGAGTGTACTTTATGATCGGGCGATTGCATGCGATGATGATATCCAACACGCTTGTGTGAGTCGGTTTTGATGTCGATCTTGGAGGGGTGGCATACTTATAGAACTTACAAGATACCGGTGATACTGATGTCAACGCAGCTGAGGAAGGCACAAATTTGACGTTGAGGGTAACTGAGGAGGGTGCGGGGAGCAGGAGAGGAAGGAACGAGTGGGTGGTTTGAAAGGGTAAATGCTCGCAATGATTAAGCAGTAGCAAGCTCCCAGAGACGGTCTCCTTGATGGCGTGAGAAAGGACACCATAAAGGCCGACACGGGCGGCGGAGACGATACCGACAGTATCATCTCTTTGAAGAGATGCTCGCGGTAATTTCGAGGAGGAGCGCGGTGACGTTGAGATTTGGCGGAGGTCTCGTGGTCGAGACGGCCAGCGAGTCGACGAGAATGATTGCCAGAGTGTTAATGAAAATCTGGAGTAATGAGGAACAATCCCAAAAACTTGAAATTTGCAACATATTAGGGAGGCAGCATGTGGGAATTGGTAAAAGTCTAAGAAACTCGCCGAGAAACCGGAAAAAGGTTGAAGAGTTAAGATGGAGACAATGTTCGAAAGAAACCTGGATGAGAGGGTTGGAGAGGAAACTTTTGTCACATGTTGAATTCTGCTTTCCATGGCAGTGCTGTGACGTGTTGTCGTCTTAGTTAGGGAGGGTGCCAGCCTACGGTAGGTCGCAGGGTCAGGTCACATATCTTTGGATTCGGTAATGGCATCTTGCAGCCAGGACGCTAGGCCTGTGCGAGTCATGGCTTCTTTGGAAGATAGTCTGGCCTGGACCCCGATGTCCACGTATATAGCTTTCTCCCAAGTATACGCTGTGCTGGTATACGCGCGAACCAATGGCCCCAGCATTCGGCTCGTAAAAGCGTTCACCAGAGAGATAACAAGGGCGTTGAAGGGGTAATCCTCATGTATGTTCGAGTGTTGAGACCCATGTGTTAAGGATATATGTGTGTGTCGCCCACTGCACACGAGCTAGCTCCCAGGAATGGTGGTGATGTTCTGCCCAAATATGGCCGGCAACGGTCGTCCGTTTACGCGGCAAGAAGATGCTCTCGGAAGTTCATCGATGAACGTGCCAGAAGCTGACTGTTGGAATTCAAGCCGGCAGGGTTCAAACGGCGCCGCTAACTGCAATTTGTTGTTGCATGATTCGGCTTTGCGGCAACGAGGCAATGAAGACAGCCCCAAATCAAGCTGAACTGCTTGCCTGTTGATACTTGAACGGCAAAAAGCCAGCAATCTTCCTGACTTGGTTCCTTCTGGAGTGACCTGGCATTGTCCCAGTGCGAAAAGGCTTCGGCGGCAGTGGCAACGGAGGTAGCATATCAGTCAGATGTGCCTGTCAGCTTATCACATCTTCCTAACCTCCAGAGAATTCAACGGGTCGTCTGGTTGCAGTGGAAGCTCTTTGTTCGGACGGGAATAGTAGGCTCTGGTATATCTTGGGATCCGGTTCCGTATGGCGAAATCTCCAAATCATCTTCTGACCAGCCTTCGCACTTCCTGCTTCTCATCTGGTCAGAAACGAGGCAGTGGAGCTCATATATAGCTGAAAACGGCCCAACGCAGCCTCATTTGCTCGGTGAGAGCAACCTTTTCGTCGGAATGTCTTCCAACATGGACCTCACGGCCTAGATAGAGTATAAATGCATGCCGAGGATGCGCTGGGCGAGAGCATTGACGTCGCATATAAGGCTTTGAGAAAACCGTTCGCTGATGACGAATTCTTTCTTCTTATTTTTCATCAATTTTCGCCCTGATACCTCACCGCCAACTGCGGGTGCCGAGGGCCTGCCATATACCCGAGTGCAACGCAGCTCTCGGTCGCTTCGCGCGGGGGGGGGGGGCCTCTGCCTTATCTTCAGCATACCGTTGCGCTCGCGCACGAAATCTGAACCAGTCTCTCTGGCTCGTTTCCACGTATTCGCAAGAGATACGTGCGGAGGATGATTGACGGATGGTGTAATCACCAGTCATGCTTTAGGCACGACCGCGAAGCGACAATCAGGGTAGTTTTGTCAAGAAGTTCACCTCGGAAGATAGCATGGCTTGATGCTGGAATTGTAATAGCCTGACGGTCTTACCCAGACTGCATTGAAGAATGACGATGGCCTCGTTCTTAAGCCGCGATCCATGCTTTGTGGACCTGGCCACACCATCCATTTGGTTCAGCGTAGAGGGTAGTTGCTTCAAGCACATGTTCTCGCCGCCAGCTCGGCAGCGGCACTGGCGGTACGTTATCATGGTTGTGCTTGTCTTCAATTAGGTACCTTTTCAGCGGCTCTGGCAGCCACCCACTTCAGAAGAGGATGTCGTCGGCGATATCGAGTAGACCGTATATGGCATGCCGGAAGAGCGAAATGATATTGGACATGATCCTCCGGTTTCTCTGACGCTTTTCCTTCAATGTCTTTCGCCCTTTATCCACAGAGACCACATGCTCCATGGATGGCAGGACGCGTGTTGAGCTCTGCGCGGATGCCAGTTATGATTCGTTCGATGATAGTCCCATGGCAAGGGGAGTTGCAACCCAGTCGCTCGCCTTGGTCCACAACCCGTTGAGCATCTTCTCTATTGAGAACCCGTCGTCCCGGAAGGAAAGGAAGACCAGCTGGCCAGAACTCCGCCTTTTACTTTTTGATGAAGTCGGTCTGAACGCAAGTGGCGGGGCGAAAAGGGACGCGGACGTAACGTCATGACTGATTGTGATAGGAAAAGGCGTTGTCGTCCCCTCTGGCCGACTGGTTGGGGCAACGCCGTCGTTTCGAATGTCTTGTTTTGAAGGAGTTGCGCAACCTGAGATGTCCCGGTAGTGTCTTGCAAGGAATTTGATACCGCAACGAATACACCGAGGGTCGATATTCTTCTTGAAATCATCCGTGAATGAGAGAACTCTGCACGACCGGCTTACTGAAGTATACACCTTCTGGAAGTCGAGTGGTACCCACAGCCGTTGCGTTTCCGGTTCCCAGACGTTGTTCCTAGTCCCGATATACCTGGCGAGTGTTTCGCCATTCTACTACAGCGTCAAGCGTCGGGAGTCATTTAGGGGCAGTTGCTCGGATGGGGACCAACTCATTGCCACTGCGGTGGTCGTCGGGAAGACTGTCGCGGTCGTGGTGATAGTGGCTGTGACTGTGGTATTGGCGGCGGCGGGGCCGGCGTCCGCGGCGGAGGAGGAATACGACCCCATTGCTCGAAGGGTGATGTCGAGAACTTCGTTGCATCAGAAAGCATAACGACTTCCTGACTATGTGGCCGGGCCAGCCGGTTTCTCTAGTCTGTTGGCAATCGACAGCTGCCAGGAATGCGTGCACTGCTCGGCGGTCATCTCAGACCACCTGGCCTCAGCCCCAATTTGAACCTCGGTATTCGTCGATGCTTTGCGATGATGTTCATATCAGCCTTATAGCTAACGCTTTCGTGGTTGGTATCCAATCGAGCTGTGTGAACTTGATACTTCGCTGCTCATACCGCGGATTGAAAGTGATAAGCGGGACTTCGACATGACGAAGAACGATGGAGTTGCGTTGAAAATGAAGCAGAGCCTGAGCGCTCCAATGCGCTTTGAACAAGCTACTTCTGGCTCGGGAAACCATTCCGACTCTGTTGTTGTAGAGACCAACCGACATTGTCCGTAGGATTCTGTTAAAGACGAACGAAAAAAACACCCAGCCCTGCCCCTTACGGGGTCTTCCCTACAATCACCCAGACGATTAACATCGCCTCTGCGGCCGCCGCAGGCGCAGGCGCTGGGGCGGCCGCAGGCGCAGGCGCTGGGGCGGCCGCAGGCACACGTGTTCTGCGCTGCCTCGCCTCCTCAACCTGGGGTCATTGCCGCCGAGGGCGTGCGTCACGGATGTGATCGCTGTGACTGAGCTGTGTTATACCGTATGCTCAAATCGGCCCGAAAACGGACCAGAGAGACCCTCATCAATGACATGCTCAATGTTGATGGATCGGTACCTATAACCAGTTTATCTTTGCCGTTCATTCAGGGCGATTTTCGGTAGCGTATGCAGCTGGATCTTTGACAGACGATGCCCGGGACTTGTAGAGGGAACAGACCAAACTCGAAGACTGTGGGAAATGCCAAGACGGGAGCAAAGAGGCAAGATACTCCGCATGACCTCGATAATTGACCGACGGGTTGAAGATTATCTGTGTAACAGATAAAGCTTGGTTCGACACCTTGCGGAACCTATGCACAGGTGTCTACAGTAAGCTGTAAGCTATGTTCTGTGTCCTGACAAAAGGGTGGGCTGTCATCTTGCGAATGAAGTCTCGCAATCTGACCAGGAGGCGGAGTAGATCGATCATGTATGAGAACTGCTCAATCTGTTCGGGTGTCGGACAAGCCCACGATTTTGAAGACGTCGAAAAGTCGTTCGAATATCCTGCCCATGCCCATGCACCGGGATCCGTCGCGAAAAATCAAAAGACTTTCCGTAAGCCAGGAACACGCCCTTAGAGGCTTGCTGCGTGAGACTGGAAGCTGCGGATAGCGTCCGTGGGATCAGTAAAGAACCGAGCTTTGCCGCCGCGTCCCTCCGCCGGCATGTAGATATATATCAATGAGTATAGGAATGTGCACCAACGTCGTAGAAGCCAACCGACAAAGGCGATTGAAAGACTAGTCGAAGCCGATTTATATAGCTGCAAGTGACGCTATCTGCGACCACCCGGATCTTGTCGTGGTCCATACGTCGAGCGAAACAATTACGAGTTCCAAATCTTGCAGTATCTAGCCGCATCAGCCACCGCGGACGGAGCAAATCAAACCAGAGACTCACATCGAAACTTACAAGCCACATTCCGATCATTCGCTCGCTTCAAGGGCGTAGAAGCCGCACCAGGGCACATTGCTATTGCTGAAGATGCAAGCATTCGCTGCTGTCTTTCTTCGGTTGGAACTTGGCAAGTTCCCGGAACTAGATCGCTTCGGCTTTACCGTCAACAGTTGGATCAGTCTTTCTCAGGCGTCCTCCGCCCTTGGAGTGCCATGGTTTTGTGAATATCTGGGAAGTAGATACACTTCGGCAGGAAACTGGCCTCTTCTGCTGAGCCAGTCGTAGGCGCAGGCACAGTCGTACAAGAACAGCAGCGGACCGAGACAAGTGAGCAGCAAATAGGGCCGGAGCAGGGTCATTGGAACAGCAGGAGGGAAAGCGGGAGCAAAGGCAGCGGCAG
>QQTW01000500.1_pt1 | contig 24501 bp, 21 predicted proteins | sample 1904831 | NCBI WGS metagenome assembly QQTW01 (sample SAMN09435610, study PRJNA476489) | Subsurface metagenome, whole genome shotgun sequencing project. | reverse complement strand
TTTTTTGTTCGCAGCTATTTACTCAATCCATTTTTATATAATGAGTACGCATATTGCTGTGGTTGTAGCGATTATGTATTGCAAGACCAGCTTTACTGGCAAGAAACTGGGCAGTGTTTAGCAAATTACTTTCAAGCTTTGCAACAAGAATATATTCGCATTTATGGAGAGCCGCCTTACTAACACAAAAACCCGCCTTTTTTTTAAAGCGGGTAAAGCCTAGCTCGCCTTGGGTTTTAACCCAAGGCTAATAGTTAAAGTCGGCTTAAGCCGACTGAAGAAAAAAATTTTAGACTTTTGCTCATAGGTCTAATTAATCGGAATACGCCTCCATTGGCAAACAAGAACAGACAAAATTGCGATCGCCAAAAGCGTTATCAATCCGGCTAACTGCCGTCCAGAACTTATATTCTCGCGTCCAAGGTGCGGGATAAGCGGCACTCTGGCGGCGATAAAAATGTTTCCATTCGTCCGCCATCAACACCTCTGCGGTGTGGGGAGCATTTTTCAAGACATTATCTTGCATATCTGCTAACCCTTGCTCAATTTCGCTGATTTCTTGGCGAATTAAAGTCATTGCCGCACAAAAACGATCTAATTCAGCTTTTGATTCGCTTTCCGTTGGCTCAACCATAATTGTTCCAGCTACGGGCCAAGAAACTGTCGGCGCGTGAAAGCCATAATCCATCAAGCGCTTGGCAATATCATCTACTTCGATAGAGGCGCTTTTCTTCAGACTCCGCAAATCCAAAATACACTCATGGGCGACAAATCCAGCTTTGCCTTTATACAACACCGGGTAATGAGCTTTGAGTTGATGGGCAATATAATTAGCGTTGAGAATGGCTACTTTAGTTGCTTGAGTCAAGCCCTCCGCACCCATCATAGCGATGTACATCCAGGAAATAGTCAAAATACTAGCACTACCCCAAGGAGCCGCCGCTACAGCACCTATTTTTTGTTCGCTGCCAGTTGAAACTACCGAGTGTCCTGGTAAAAATGGGACTAAATGAGCCATTACTCCAATTGGACCCATTCCCGGCCCCCCGCCACCATGAGGAATGCAAAAAGTTTTGTGCAAGTTCAAGTGACAAACATCCGCGCCAATGTCTCCCGGACGGCACAAACCTACTTGGGCGTTCATATTCGCCCCATCCATGTACACTTGTCCGCCGTGACTATGAACTATAGCGCAGATATCTTTGATTTCTTCCTCAAATACGCCGTGAGTAGAAGGATAAGTAACCATTAATGCTGCAAGCTCGTTACTATGCTTTTGTGCTTTAGCTTGCAAGTCGGCTAAGTCTACGTTACCTTGCTCGTCACAAGCAACGGGTACTACTTTCATGCCGCACATTACCGCACTAGCGGGATTTGTCCCGTGAGCGGAAGTTGGAATCAAACAAACATTTCGATGTCCTTCGCTGCGCTTTTGGTGGTACTGACGAATTACAAGTAAACCTGTATATTCTCCTTGAGAACCAGCGTTTGGTTGGAGAGAAATTCCGGCAAAACCTGTGATTTCCCCCAGCCATTCTTCTAGTTGAGCAAATAATTCTTGATAGCCAGTAGTTTGACTGAGCGGTGCAAAAGGGTGAATGTTACCAAATTCTGCCCAAGTTACAGGCATCATTTCCACCGTTGCGTTTAACTTCATCGTACACGAACCCAAAGGAATCATGGATGTAGTTAAAGATAAATCTTTAGATTGCAAGCGGTACAAGTAACGTAAAAGCTCGGTTTCCGAATGATAGCTATTAAATACCGGATGAGTTAGGTAACTGCTATTACGTTGTAAATTAGGCTGCTTTACTTTAACTTGGCTTACTAATTCTTCAATATCAAAAGGCAAATTGTTAAGGGCAAAAATCTCTAATAATTCTTCAACGTCCTGAATTGTAGTAGTTTCATCTAAAGAAATGCCTATAGATGTATTGCTCAAAACCCGGAGATTAATTTTTCGGGCTTCCGCCGCTTTGAGGATGTCTGCATTACTGGATTCGCCCAAACTTACACTAACTGTATCAAAAAACTCTGTACTAGCCAGCTTGTAACCCAATTTCTGCAAGCCTGAAGCTAAAACTAATGTTAAATAATGGATGTTTTGAGCGATGTTTTTCAGCCCCTCTGCACCGTGATACACCGCATACATTCCCGCCATTACTGCGAGTAAAACTTGTGCCGTACAAATGTTGCTTGTGGCTTTGTCTCGTCTAATATGCTGTTCTCTTGTTTGCAATGCTAGGCGCAGCGCCGTTTTCCCTTGTACGTCTTTAGACACCCCGACAATTCGCCCCGGTACTTGTCTTTTGTATTCCTCTTTGGTGGCAAAATATGCCGCATGGGGGCCGCCGTAGCCGAGGGGAATACCAAAGCGCTGCGTGCTACCTACGGCTATATCAGCGCCAAATTCTCCGGGGGGTGATAGTAAAGTTAAACTCAATATATCCGCAGCTACCGTCACCAAAGCACCTTGAGCGTGGGCTTGTTCTCCAAAAGCGCGGTAATCGTAAATTGTGCCATCGGTGGCTGGATATTGCAGCAATACGCCAAAAACTGGCTGCTCAAAATTAAAATTTTGATGGTTGCCAACAATAACATCAATTCCCAACGGCTGGGCGCGAGTTTGGATAACTTCAATAGTTTGGGGATGACAGCTATCGCTGACGAAAAAGGCTTTTGATTTATTTTTGCTAATTCCATAGCTCATCGTCATTGCTTCCGCCGCCGCCGTTGCTTCGTCTAACAAGGAAGCATTGGCAATTTCTAACCCCGTTAAGTCAATGATTACGGTTTGAAAGTTGAGCAACGCCTCTAGTCTTCCTTGGGCAATTTCGGGTTGATAGGGAGTGTAAGCCGTGTACCAACCGGGATTTTCGAGAATATTTCTTTGAATTATGGGCGGTGTGATGCAGTTGTGGTAGCCCATGCCGATAAAAGAGCGAAATACCTCGTTTTTGACGGCAATCTCTTTTAATTTAGCTAAAGCTGCCTGTTCGCTCAAAGGTGCGGGCAAATTTAGTTGTTTATTTTGCCGAATTGACTGCGGTACAGTTTTGTCTATTAAGTCATCTAAGCTTGCTAGTCCTAGTACTTCTAGCATTTGTTGAATTTGGGCGGCGTTCGAGCCAATATGCCGTTGCAGAAAATCGGGCGATCGCGCGATTAGTTGCTTTTCATCTATTGCCTGAGTACGAAGACTAACTACCACTAAACGGCTCTCCAGACGTGACTTTATACATATTCTGCAACATTTTTTTGCAATTTGGGACTAGATTATTAATAATTTTTAGTAAAAATTTATACTATTCTAGCCCCACGATTGTTAGTGACCTTCTACGGAAGCACGGTATTCTGAAGCTGTTAAAGCATCATCAGCCTCGCTAGAATCGTCAACGCGCACTTTGAGCAACCAGCCTTCACCATAGGGATCTTCGGCTACTTGTTCGGGCGCTTCGATTACTGCCTCATTGCGTTCGATTACCGTACCGCTAACGGCGGGGTACAAGTCTTCTACAGCTTTAACTGATTCTACCGAACCAAAGGTTTCACCTTTTGTAACAAGTTCCCCCACATCGGGCAATTCTAAAAAAACAATATCGCCTAATTGGTCTACCGCAAAAGCACTAATACCAATAGTGGCAATATCGCCGTCAAAGCGCACGTACTCGTGAGAGTCTAAATATTTCAAATCGTCTGGGTATTCTAAAGCCATATAACTTTTACTTTTTTGCTCCTATACTTACTTGCTGGCGCGAAGTCTCTAGCTAAAAATAGCAGTAACACAGATCGAATTAACAGTACCAGTAGAAGTTACGAAAAAAGAAAAATTAAACGAAATTCTTGCCCAGGATGGGCTGGGCGACGAAGGAGCAACAACCCGTGCCATTTTAATAATCCTTACTGGGATAAATATGGTTTGACCTTTACAGATCCAGATGGCTACCGCGTGGTGATTCAAAATGAGACTTGGGATTTATAGCGATCGCTAATTTTTCTCACAAAAATTGCTTGAGTAGTTGAATTTAACTAATCAAACAGTGCTAAAAATAATTACTAAGCCACTTATAGATAACATTTCGTGGTTTGGTAATTTATACTACTTCCAAGCTGCAAACGTTAAATATCAATATTATGTTTATTCTCAAAAGACAAGATGTAGAAATTTTTAATATTAAACATCCTACCCTCGATCAACTTATTCCCATTATTAACTATCAAAGGCAGACTTTTCGTTTACTGCAAATATTTCCTTTAAATCAGGCACAAGAAGCTTTAGCTGTATGGCGAGACTTGACAGACAATAAGGGTAAAGCCTGCATCTTACTTGAAGAACCCGATCGCTATACGCTGTGGGGAAAAATTAAGCCAGAACAGCTAAATCTAAATAATAAAGTTGGCGATCGCTCAACAAAATCTTTAGTTAAAGGCAGCTTACTATTGTTGCAAGCAGTTTATACAGATGTTGAAGACCTTTTAGGAGCAAGACAAGCAAAATTGTTTCACAAAGATTTTAAAGATTTTTTGGACAAAGTAAATTTAACAGAAAAATCACCCGAAGCCGCTAACTACTTATTAGCTATCGATCCCCTCAGCGCCGAACAACTACCATCTTGGCAAGAAGCCCAGTTACTCAATCTTTTGCAGGAAGTACATCGCCTTGGTAAGAGGTACTTTGGGGACTCCGATTTTACTAAAAATGCCCTTGATAGCTTAGAAGATATGTCCGAAGACGAACAATCAGGGTTTATACAGTGGCTAAAACAATCAAGCCTTGGTAAGCTGTGGCAGTGACAAAAGAAAGTGGAGCGATCGCCTATTAATTATATATGTTTATAGCAAACAAAAAATCTAATTTTTAATTGCATATATATTTTGATGATTTTAAATACAAAAAGCTATGGACGATTGTAGTATCAATTCACAGCCTTGGCTACGGCTTTCTTTGCTTCAGGAGTTTTTATGAACCAGCCGATAAATAAAGTAAATAATTCAAAATCTTTGCTATCTCTGCAAACAATTATTTTAATGGCGACTTCTTGGGGCGTACTCGCACTTTTATTTACCCTGGTATTTAGCGTGCCAGTAGAAGATGCTAATGGTGTCGTAGAACGCGCCCAGTGGTATATAGTTACTACCTATCTATTCCAATGCGTCGCTTACTTGAGCGCTGTAGTCCTGTGCTTTAGAAATATGCTGACTTTAAATATAATGAGCGGGCGTAGTGTCTGGCTAGGAATTGGATTTGGGCAACTATCTTACTTAATTGGCAATTTAATTTTAGGCTACTGGGAGCTAGTACTTCGACAACAACCAACGAATGTATCGCCCGCAGATTTATTTTTTGTGGGCGCTTATTTATTTTTGGCTGGGGGTATGATTTCTGCCCTAACTGCTAGGCGAGTAAATTTAGAAACCTGGCAATGGGGAATAGTAGCATTTATTGCTGTAGTTGGTGTTGGTATAGGAATTTGGGTATCTAACTCAACAACTGCCGCACCCGTTGAAACTACATCACCAATCTGGTCATCAGCTTTAGAGCAATCTTTATTATTGTTCTATACCATTGCTGATGTCTTGCTGTTAATTATCGCTACAATGGTACTGCTAACTTTTTGGGGCGGTCGTTTTGCTCAATCGTGGAGACTAATAGCTCTTGCAGTGTTCTCGCTCTACATTGGAGATGTGTGGCTTAGTTATGCTCAAAATCACATTGAAAACTACCAAAGTGGAGCGCTGCTAGAAGTATTTTGGGTATTTAGTGGCGTGCTATTTACTATGGGCGCGGCGGTGGAATATGAACTGTCAAGTCGTTCTCGGCGCGAAAAGCGGGGGCGGAAGCGGGCTTAATTAAAAATCGGATTATGACTGGAAAAAAAATTTCTGAATCTATAAAAAATGACATTATTCACTTATACAAGCATACTGGGGAGACAACTTCAACTCTGGCAGAACGCTATGGCGTGAGCAATTCAACCATTAGCCGGATGTTGAAAAGTACGTTACCAGAACAAGAGTATGAGGTATTAATTGCTTCTAAACGAGCGGCGAGAGTACCTGGAACGGAGACAAAACAAGTAGTTAATACGCCCAGCGAAGAATTAGAACCTATAAAAGCTCCTCAACCACAAATAGAACTTAAATCAGTTTTGCGCTTAGAGGAAACAAGCCCTACACCAACACCAATTATTAAACGTCGCACTGTTAGTAACCGTGCGGAAAAATTACTCGCTACAGATGAACCAAATCAAATAGATGCAACGGTAACAGAAACAAGCGTAACCGCCGAACATAGCATCACAGGCGATTACGCAGAGCGTAGCGCCAAAGGCGATCGCATTTCTGCTTTAATTCCTCAAAATTCTGAGATTAACGTTACTCCACCAGTTAGTAAAGCAATCCCATCACCCTTAGAGCAACCAGTAACTAACAGCGCTAATTTTCCTATAGATGAGGAAACTAACGCTATGGTCGCAGAGATGCTCGGTGAAGATATGTTAGAGGAAGCAGAAGATAGTGAAGGCTTGGAAGATGAAGACTTAGATTACTTAGATGACGATGACGAACCGAGCGAACCAACCCGGATAGTCAAAAGACGTTCATCTTCTAATGCTTTAATTCAAGTATTACCTCTATCAGAAGCTAATTTACCTAAAACTTGTTACTTAGTAATCGATCGCTTGTCAGAATTAATTACTCGTCCACTCAAAGAATTTGGCGACTTGGGACAAATTCCAACTCAAGAAACTAACCAAAAAACTTTACCAGTATTTGACAACCATCGGGTAGCCCGTCGTTTTTCTACCAAACGCGATCGCGTAATCAAAGTCCCAGATAGTAAAATGTTTCATAAAGCCTGTCCTCACCTCCAAGCAAAAGGGATTACAAGGCTGTTGGTTGATGGTCAAGTTTATTCCCTTTATCCCAATTAAGCAACATCTGGCGCTATATCAAGGGCGGTAAATTCGGCATGGATAATAATTCTCAATTCCTTAGCGCTAATTATTGTGCGATCTTAGTTAGCGCAAGTTCCCATTCTGAAGCCGAAACAATTGCCAAAGCGCTAGTAGAATCTCGACTAGCAGCTTGCGTCAGTTTGATGCCAATTACTTCAATATACACCTGGCGCAAAGAGCTACATCAAGAGCAAGAATGGCAACTAATAATTAAAACTGAACTAGCATTATTTACCGCCATTGCCCAAAAAATTCAACAATTACATTCCTACGAAGTTCCAGAAATTATTGCCCTTCCCTTAGTTGCAGGGTCGCCTTCTTATCTCCAGTGGATTTTTGAGCAAGTTAACCAATAGACTTCTTCCCCAATAGAAACACATCGCCGTTTATCTTCTAATTTTGGATTACTTATATTACTTCTCAAACCAGTGAAGTACATTTTTTTGCCTAAAGTACACCTTCAATTAAAGATTCAAAGTATTGCGCCCTCACAAACCGATCTCTTACAAAAGTCTAAATTTTTTCTTCAGTCGGCTTAGGCCGACTTTAACTATTAGCCTTGGGTTTTAACCCTAGGCGGATTAGGCATTAGCGTAAAAAATTGCTCTTTTTCATCCTAAACGAGTTAAGACGGGCTTCTTAAGATTTATCATATCTAAATCAATTTAAAACTAGCCAAGGGCGCTAATCCTCCCTTAGCTAGTTTCTGTAATTTAACAGCTAATTAACTTGCCACCAGCCCAATGCTGGGCCTATAAATAATACGGTTAACCACCAAACAACTAATAAACCAATTCCAACCCAAGCACCACGAGTACTCCAATCTACAAATTGTTGTGCTTGTCCTTTGCTAATTGGCAGCCAAGGCAAAAATCTAGCTTCTTGCCCATACTTTTCTTTTAGTGCCGTCTTACGCCGTTTTGATTCGCCCATAACATTATTACAATATGCCTTCTGTGCCTGATGATAGCGCCACTGACGGAGTTATTGCTAGTTCGCGCAAATTAACTTGATAAGTTTTTTGGGCATTGCTGAATTTAGATAGGATATTCCCTTTGCAGCAACCCATCCGTCTCCTTATCTCCTTGTCTTTCATCTTTCGATTGACCAACGCCGTTTTCTGATAGCAGTTGCTATCCAACTTGGATGCTGAAGGAAAAATCAAGCTCTGCTAAAAAAGCATCTAGTTTTTGCTTAGTTATATTTTGCATCACGATAATATGCGCCCAATCATCTAAGACTGCTAACTGCCACTTTTCAATTGTTTGTCTTGAGGGCTTGGCAAATACTACGGTGTTAGAAAAAGCATTAAGCAGACATGGGTAACGTCTTAATTTCAGTTGATGATAAAGATATTGGGCATTTTGAATGCACATTTCAGCTTCCGCCGCAAAGCCGCTACAACCTCTAGTTTTTAAAGCGTACCAAAGAATCAAACAAGCATGACCGTTTCTAGAACCGAGAATAGTTGTATCTTTAGAGCCAATATATTCAATTAGCATTGCTACTTTATCTACAAACTTTTTTTTGGTTAAAACAACACCACAAGGTATAGGCGAACCAATGAACTTAGCAGAGATTGCTACGCTATCTATAGCTTTAGTAAAGTTTACTTGAGGCGCATTTTTTAAAAAAGGTAGCATCATCCCCGAAAGCGCTCCATCACAGTGGATATAATAATTTTGGATGTGATTTCTCTTTAAAATTTCTAATACAATATCTAAGTTATCTATAGCACCCTTAACGGTAGTACCAATATTTAAGTTGATAATTGCTGGATAATCTTGGTTTGCACAAAGTAACTGCTCGAAATGTCTGTAATCCAATTCTCCATTATCTTGCGAATCAGCAACTAAATGTGTCATCCGAAACAATTTAGCGGCTTTAGCGATGGAATAATGGGAATCTTGAGACGAATACAATATACCTTGGGGGTAAACTTCTCTACCTAAGAATATTCCGTACAAATTTCCTTCTGTACCACCGGAAGTAACATAACCCCAAAAGTCTTCACGAGGCAGTTTATAAAGGTCAGCAAAAAAAGCTAATACTTCTTGCTCGAACTTGCGCGAATGAAGACCAAAATCAGGTTCAATAAATGGATCTCCTGCGTTATTTAATAGATAGTTAAAAAACTTTGATAGTAAAGTATAATCACAAGTCAAGTTATAAGGATAGCCAGCATGAAGTTCAGTTTTTTGTTTTAACTGCTCCATGAAATCTGATAGTTCCTGCAAGATGGTGTCAGACATTATACTTAGACTACTTTTTGTAAATAAATAATTGTTAACATTCATTATTTGAAGGAAAATTACAATTTATCTTCAGAAAAACTACTGAATAAATTTAGCTAAAAAGTTAGCAACTAAGTATTTGTACGGTGTTATTCTAATAAAAATAGCGCTAAAGAATCAAATATAAAGAAACTTAATCAGGGGAAAAATTGCTGTTCAGCGATACTATTAATGTGGATAATTCTCAGCGTCAAGCTGCGCTACTACCGCGAAACTTAAGTGTTTTGGAGACTTGGGGTTTTGGGTTAACAGGTCATGTGGGATGGATTGGGACAGCGCCAGCAATTCATGCGGCGCTAGGAGCAAAGGCTATTTTTGTTTGGCTACCTGGAGTAGCGGTTGCCATCATGCTTAACTTACAAGTACAGCAGTTAGGTAAATATTGGTCAAATGTATCGGGAGGAACGCCTAATTATGCGGCGCGGTTATTAAATACATTTCCTAACTTGGGGCGATACGTAGCGATCGCCTATTTTTTTAGTTGGGCTGCCGCTCCAGCAATTTATGCGATTATTTTGACCGAACTAATCAAAGTAAACTTAGCTCCTTTAGGTATTGTCTGCCCGGAAACAATTTTAAGAATTGGGTTTAGCGCGATCGCGTTTATTGTCGCGTTTAGTGGCAGTCGAGCATTAGCAATACTACACTTAGTTTTTGTTGTACCAGCAATTGCTTTTGTAATTACTTTCTGCCTGCAAGGTTTAGGTTGGATAGCGTGGAATCAAGTAGAAGTAGAATTTACTAATAATACTCTTAGCTTTAGCGAATGGGCAAAGTGGTTTTTTATTGCTACTTATTCCGTTTATGCCTGCGAAACTACTTCTTCTTTTGTTGCTGACAGCCAACGTCCGGCGAGGACTTTGCAATTTTTGACGGTAGCTGCTTGGCTAATTCCTGTAGTGTTTCTAGGTGGTTCTTGGGTGCTACTTGCCTTAGCGCCTAATTCTGCTATTGGTAGCGACACATTTTTAAACTTGCTCACCGCCTCTCAAAAATTTTGGGGCAATTCTGCTTCTTTTGCCGTCACTTTACTAATTTCTTTTTCTTGTCTGCTTAGTTGCGCTACCGCCGTTGCCAACTCGCCGCGTATTTTATATCAACTAGCTTTAGATCAACAATTAGCGCCAGTATTTGCGGTTGTCTCTCCCCAAGGTGTTTTAGAACCTGCCTTAGTATTTACATTTTTCATTAGTTGCTTATGTTTAGCTTGGGGCGATGTAGCGGAAATTGTCACCGTAGCAGGGACAGCTTATTTGGTGTCAATTATGGGTCTGCATTTAGGGCTATGGCTGCGCCGCGATGCTCCCGAAGTGCGCTGGGGTAAGTTGTCGCTAGTTTTTTTGCTGGTTGAAACTGTTGTTTTGGTAATTGGCGGTACGCTGTGGAGTTGGCAAGATTTGCTGGGAGGACTAACAATTCCACTTGCGATCTTAGTAGGAGATCGGGCGATAAGACGAATTAGTTTCGCTCCTTTTCACCCTCAATGGTGGCTAAAACGTTACCAGTACAAACAACGTAATTTTAAAGATTTTGTTGTAAACCAAGTAATTATCTTAATTATCCTAGTTTGTAGCGCTACTACTATCGGTTGGGCAATTGGTGGGAATTTACATCGCACTTTAAATCAACAGAGCGCAAATTTGTTAGTTATTTTGTTAGTTACGCTGTCGTTTATGGCGATCGCGATCGCTTGTTGGACTACCCTACCGCAAATTGCCGCCATTGAAGAAGCTCGCAAACAAGCAAAAAATCTCTTAAGCGCTGCTTTATATACCGTCCCTGACACTATTTTAGTAGTGGCAGAAAATGGCATTATTCGCCAAGTCAACCCTCCCGGAGAAGAAATATTTGATACTCCTATTTCTCAGGTAATCGGGCGCTCCCTAAATCAATTTTTGCCCAATTTAGTCGGTCAACCTCCACAGTGGGCAAATAGAAGCGAACAAATTATTAAAATTCGCCAGCAAGGGCGCACTTTAGACGTGAGCGTTTCTAGTCCTTCACCGCAAAGATTTCCAGAGTATGTAGTAATTTTAAGAGATATCACCGAGCGCAAACAAGCCGAAGAATCTTTGCGTTCTACCCTAGCGACCAACCGCGCCTTGCTCAACGCTTTACCAGACTTACTATTTCGCATCAATGCCGAGGGCATTGTTACTAGCGTAGTCCCCAAAGGCGATCGCATAGCGGCTAAAGATTTTGTCAACAAACATATTAATGAAATTTTGCCAGCAAATGTAGCCCAAGAAGCGCTGCAATCCTTGCAGCAAGCATTAGCTTCTCAAGAAGTACAAATTTTTGAATACCAAATGCTCCTCGATGGCGAGTTGCACGATTACGAAGCTCGAATTGTTGTCAGTATCGACAATGAAGTTATAGCGATCGTGCGTGACATTACTAAGCGCAAGCAAGCCGAAGCAGATATGCGCGTTACTTTAGAAAAAGAAAAAGAACTCAGCCAGTTAAAGTCGCGCTTTGTCACCATGACCTCTCACGAATTTCGCACGCCCTTAACAACAATTTTGTCCTCGGCAGAATTGATTGAAAAGTACGGTTTTAAATGGACAGAGGAGAAAAAATTACAACATCTACTGAGAATTCAATCGAGCGTAAAACACATGACCCAATTATTAAACGATGTGTTGTTAATTGGTCAGGCAGAAGTGGGAAGACTAGAGTTTAATCCCTATGAAATTAACTTAACCCTATTTTGCCGCGATTTAATAGATGAGATGCAAATTAGCAATCACACCCACAAAATAGTCTGGAATAGCGAAAATAGCTGCATAAATGCTTGCATAGATGAAAAACTGCTCAGACAAATCTTGAGCAATCTTTTGACAAATGCGATCAAATATTCGCCTCAAGGTGGGATCGTTCATTTTGAGTTGATTTGTACGCCACAAACAGCAATTTTTCGCGTCCAAGACTCTGGCATTGGGATTCCAATTTCAGAGCAAGCCAACTTGTTTGACTCGTTTTATCGCGCTAGTAATGTTGGCACGATCTCCGGTACGGGATTGGGACTTGCTATTGTCAAAAAGTCTGTAGACTTACACGGCGGCGAGATTGCAGTAGAAAGCGAAGTTGGTGTGGGAACGACGTTTACAGTTACACTTCCTTTAAATCAAAAAGTATAGATTTATGACAAAAATTTTAGTTATTGAAGACGAGCAGTTAGTTAGAGAAAATATTTTAGACTTGCTAGAAGCAGAAGGTTTTGATGGCATTGGCGCAGAAAATGGTCATGTAGGTGTAACTTGGGCGTGGGAACACAAACCCGATTTAATTATTTGCGATGTCATGATGCCAGAACTTGACGGTTACGACGTGCTGAAGTTACTCCGCAAAGAACCCATTACCGCAACAATTCCGTTTATTTTTCTCACCGCCAAAGCCGATAAAAGCGATTTTCGGCAAGGAATGCAATTAGGAGCAGATGACTACTTAACCAAGCCATTTACTAGCACCGAACTATTAAATGCGATCGCCGTGCGGCTAGAGCGAAAAGCTGCCGTTGTCAGGCAATCAGAACAAAAACTCGAAGAATTGCGTAAAATCCTAACTAGCAAGCCCAAATACACCAGCACGGCAGTTTTTGACAATGAGTTTGCTGCCCTCAAGCAATCTCAGTTTACAGGGCAGCTATCAGTTAAAGCCCAAGGAGAAGTGAAGTGGATATTTTACCTTTACTTAGGACGACTGTTGTATGCTACAGGCGGGACGCATCCAGGGCGACGCTGGCAAAGAAATATAGCAACCTATTGCCCGCAAATCGTTCGCGATCGCGAGCAGATGCCTGCAAGTAGCGATGCGCCTGTAGAGTATCAATTATTAAATTTATGGCTCGAACGCAAGCAGATTAATCGAGAACAAGTAGCGCAAGTAATTCGCGCGATCGTTTTTGAAGTTTTGTTTGACTGTATGCAGGCGAAACATTTAACTTATCAAATCGAACCAAAAGAAAGTTCGGCGGCGCAATTATTATTAATTGATACTGACCAAGCAACGGCTATGGCGCGGCAAAGTTGGCAGATTTGGCAAAGTGCCAATTTTAGCGAAATCCTTCCCGATCGCGCTCCAATTATCAAACGACCAGAAGACTTGCAACAAAAAGTTTCTACTGCTACCTACCGACAACTAACAGTTTTACTGAACGGACAGCGTAGTTTGCGAGATTTAGCTTTGCAAATGAAGCGCCAAGTTATCGAAGTTACATCTTCTTTGCTGCCCTACATTCAGTCGGGCGTAATCGAGCTAGTAGAGATTGCCGACTTGCCCATTTTAAATACTGCGCCGCCAATTTCTACACCTCCAGAACAACCTCAATCTCCGCAACCGCTAATTGCTTGTATTGATGATAGCCGCTTAGTTTGCCAGACAATGGAGAAGATTTTAACGGAAGTTGGCTATCAATTCGTGGCGGTAGACGATCCCCTCCGAGCTTTAGCAACCCTGCTTAACCGCAAACCAGATTTAATCTTTTTAGATTTGGTTATGCCCAATCTTAACGGCTACGAAATTTGCGCTCGTTTACGCAAAATTCCAACTTTTAGCGATACGCCAATTGTAATTTTGACTAGCAATATTATCGATCGCGTCCGCGCGAAAGTAGTAGGTTGCTCTGACTACTTAAATAAGCCTGTAAAAGCTGACAGCGTACTATCAATTATCTCTAAGCACTTATCTTGTGAAATTGAAAGTCGCCAAGAGTCAGCAATTTAAAAGTGCTAAATTCGGCGTGCTTGGCAAGACTTCCGCTCGCTATCTAGCTGGGGTTCTTGCCAGGAAAAGGCAAAATGGCTTACACCTGTTATTTGGGGAGCAACCGTGCGAATTGCTTGCATTTGCGCTTCTAAAGAAGGGCGATTGGAAATTGATTTACCCCAAACGCCAGCGATCGCCGGAATGACCTGGGCTTCGGGAGTTTGCTTTGTAACTCGCTCAACTAAAGCGGCGATGCAGGTAGCGTTGCCGCAGTTAGCGTAAGACATAGCGTGCCACTCTAAAGTTGTGGGAAACCGATGCCAGGGCTGCAAGCGCGAATCGTAACCTTGTCCTACGGTTTGATTGCCATCGGGGAAAAATACTGCTCCTGCCTTGATTCCTTGGCGCTGTACGGGCCATGCGGCTACGGCTAAAAAGTCTAAGATGCCTTGAATTGCATGAGCTACGCTCAACTGCCACAATTCCCATTGCAAGCGCGGCTGTCTTTGGGCGGCACTAGGTAAGACGATCGCGCTCGGTGCAGGCGACTCTTTTGGTTGAGCTATGGGTGCGGGTGGCGGCGCGGGGGGGGGTGCGTCCTTGCCATAGAGGTTCGCCTTCTTGAGGATACAATTGGTCTATGGCAGCGACATCGGCAACGGATATCGAGCCTTTTTTTGCGTAGCGCCCGATTAGTTCTTGTCCTTTAGAATTTAGCGCCCGTTTGGATAAAGCTTGTTGAGCCGCATCGCCATAAATCCATAAGTCTTGAACTTTAGTAATTACAGAATTTGCCCCCAATCCTCGCGGATAGCGGACGTAATCAAATAACACTCCATCTGGGCGACGACGCACGATTTCATTTACTAATTGGTAATAGTCTCTTTTTGCTTGCAAGTTGTAGGGATCGACAAAAACTTGGCTTTCGTTATCGACAAAATATAAGCTAGTTTCGCCTCGACCGTTACGAGCAAGTACCGACTGGCGATCGCTTCTTTGTCCGTAGGAGTAGCCAAAATTCATCATAAACATCCAAGCGTAGACCTTTAAGCCCCGCTCGCGCCCTTTTTGAATTGCTTGGGCAAGTAAATCTACCTTTTCGCTACCTGGCGTGCGGATAACTGAAGGCCAAGCCGTGCGATTAGAACTTGTCGGTAGCAGTACTTGTCCGTCGGCAAAAACTTCGACATAAACTCTGTTATAGCCTCGGTTAACAATCCGATCCATAATTTCGTCTAGTTTTCCGGCTTGGATATCGCAAGGATATAACCGCAACCAAATTCCTTGAATTTGAGGCCATGTGCGATCGCGGCACTGTTGAACTTCCTGAGCGTGTTGGCTTATCAACCCTTGATAGCGAGTTTGAGCTTCTCTGTCTCCTTTGAGCGTTGCTTGCAGTAATTTTTGTTTCTCCTGCTTTGCCGACTCTGTTAGCTGGCAATAGGCAGTTGTTTGCGCTTGGGCTGGGTAAAATCCAATATTTGTCGCAACTAGACTACTAGACGTAATTGTGGCGATCGCCCGCAAAGATAATATATTTTTTATGTTCACAAAATGGTTGGTCATGCCCAAAAGCACAAATAAAGGATGTATTAAGGTATTAATTTAATTAAACTAACTTTAAAGCCAGCTTGCGGAGTAGACTATGGCAACTACCTTTATTTGGAAAAATTGCCTAGCACGCACAATTATAGCCATTTAGTAATAGATAACTGCACGTCTTGCTCAAAGGCAAAATTTCTTATCAGTCAGCAGTCGGGAGATTTTAGTAAGTAGTTATCTCCGTTCTACTGACTGTTACAACCTTATTTAAGTTTCCAACCCTTTTCACAAAACTAGCCACCTCTAGAAAGACTTGCCTCTACTTGCTTAAACTCTTGTTGCAGGCGTTGCTTGAGCTTTTGCGGTACGGGGCGGTTGGGATAAGAACTATAATGTCCGGCTAAGGAGTTTAAGGCTGTCCGCATAGTAGTAAAAGAATTTAATGCCGCCACCGATGTATCTCTTTGATAGCGGGCAGCAAATTCATTAATTTTTTCTCGCGCTACGGCTTGAGACTGAGCTTTTTCTGGGTCATCTTCTGGCAAATCTAGAGCGGTTCTCAAGGTATTTACTACGCTTAAAGTATCTTGGCGATAGTCTCCACTTAGGGAAGTAGAACTATTGTTAGAACAGCCCATCAAGCCAATGACTGCAACCAAAACTAAGGCAATTAGACGCGACCAGTAGCGCTTCATAAGTTTTTACGTAAATAGACATTAAATCAACGTCTATCCTATCAGCGATTGGTACAGTGGGGATCGTTTGCGATCGCCGATATCGGATGATATAGCGTATCGCGTTGCTGGTATGGGCGATTTTCGAGCGAAGAAATTGCTGTTTGTAAAGTTTCTACTTCCATGCACGTACCGCCTTTAGCGCCTGCCATTGTTGTAATATGTTCTTCCATCAATGTGCCGCCAATATCGTTACAACCCCAATTAAGTGCCTCTATTGCCCCACTTATCCCTAGTTTTACCCAGCTTGGTTGATGGTTGGGAATTACAGTGCCTAACATAATTCGCGCTACGGCGGTAAGTAATAAAGCATCGTCAATTACTGGCTGATCCCGTCCTACTTTCTTGCGTAACGGCTTGGGGGCTTCTTGACCGACAAAAGGCAGTAAAATAAATTCGCTGATAGCTCCAGGGTAAGCTTTTTCTAGGGCTGTTCGTTGGAGAATTTGTAATTTTTCTAAATGTTCTATTTGTTGTTCGGGAGTTTCAATATGCCCGGAAAGCATCGTGCTAGTTGTAGGCAAACCAAGTTGATGAGCGGTACTGACAATTTCTAACCAAGTTGCGGTATCAGTTTTTTCTGGGCATAAAACGCGCCGCACTTCATCGTTTAGTATTTCTGCCGCCGTACCGGGCATAGAATCTACGCCTGCGTCTTTCAATGCCGCAATTACATGGGCGTAAGTAAGCCCGTCTTCTTTAGCAATAAATTGTACTTCTTGGGGAGAGAAAGCGTGGATGTGGAGTTGAGGATATTTGCTCTTGATAATTGTAACTAGACGTAAATAATAATTTAGACTTTGCCCGTTGATTTTTGCCCCAGGGTTTAATCCTCCCTGCATACAAATTTCTGTAGCATTACGCGCTACCGCATCGGTAGCTTTGGCTAAAATTTGTTCCCAGTCCAACCAGTAAGCACCCTCGCTTGTAGCATCGCGTCGAAAAGCACAGAAACTACAATGCTGTTCGCAGATATTTGTATAGTTAATATTGCGGTTGATTACATAGGTAACAGTGTCCCCTACTTGACTGTGGCGGAGTCTATCGGCAGTGTATTTGATGGCAGACTTTACCCTAGGATCGGTCTGCTTTAACAACATTACTCCTTCTTGGGCTGACAAATTAGCTCCATTTAAAGTACTTTCAAGAATTGACTCAATAGTTTTAGTCGTCACGAGGAATCCAATCAATAAGTTCTGCTCTAACTTTAATTTTGTCAGAAATATCCGTAGAAGGCAGAAATTAAAAAATACTGCAAAAAGTATAAGACTATGATTTTTAAGTAACTATGTCGATCGCTAATTTAGAGGCAAAGGGTAAAGAGTGAGACTTAAAACTTTTTTGCTGCTGTTACTGTGGACAACTATAGCTCTGGGTTTGCGCTTAACTCAACTTACAGCCAAATCGCCTTGGACTGATGAATTTTCGACGCTAGTATTTAGCTTGGGTAATAGTTATCGTACTGTGCCTTTAGATCGAGCGATTGCTCTTGACGAACTATTGCAACCATTGCAAATAAACCCTCATGTAGGTGTAACCCAAGTTTTTCAGCACTTACTTACGGAAAGCAACCATCCACCGCTTTACTTTATGCTGGCTCATTGGTGGATGCAATTATGGAGTAGGGATAGCGGTTTAGTTTCTTTATGGGTGGCTAGAAGTCTTAGTGCTATATTTGGGGCGCTGTCTATTCCAGCAATTTATTTATTGAGCGCTTTTGCTTTTCGCTCTCGTTTAGTTGGGCAAATTGCGGCGGCGATGATGGCGGTTTCGCCTTATGGCATTTTTTTAGCTCAAGAAGCCCGTCATTACACTTTAGCGATTTTGCTAGTAATTGCTTCTTTTGGTTGCTTAGTAATTGCTATTAGACATATTCAAACTCGGACAAAATTACCTATTCTCATCGCTGGAGGGTGGATATTAGTCAATATTTTGGGAATTGCTACTCATTACTTTTTTGTGTTAACTCTGGCGGCGGAGGCTATTGTCTTGCTATTTTGGCAATACCGCCAAAAGAAAAAAGCTTTCATTTCTCCCTGGGGGCAAATTTACGCGGTTGCCCTAGGTACGGCTATCGGGGGAGTAGTCTGGCTGCCAATATTTTTACAAAATAATAGCGAATTGACAGAATGGATTGAAAACGGCGACTCGTCAAATATTTTGGCGCTCTTAAATCCTATTTTTCAATTAATCGCTGCTTGGATTACAATGCTGTCTTTGCTACCTGTAGAAGCTTCAGCGCTACCTATCGTGATTGCTTCAGGGTTAATTATGATTATTTTTTTTGTTTGGGCGATTCCTCTACTCAAACGCGGTTTAGTAATTAGTTGGCAACAACCAAAAACTCGCGTAGTTACTGGGGTGTTTGCAGGAATTACGGGAAGTGCGATCGCGATATTTTTCTCTTTCACCTATATTTTAGGTATCGATCTTACTCGTGGCGCTCGATATAATTTTGTTTATTTTCCCGCCGTTATAGTTTTAGTGGCTGCAAGTCTAGCAATTTGCTGGAATTGGGCAAAACCTCCTAAAAATTTATCATCGGGCAAAACCGCCGTAGCTTTAATTTGGTTGATGGGATTACTTAGCGCGATTAGCGTTGTGAATAATTTGGGCTACCAGAAGTATTATCGACCAGATTTATTTGTGCAGGTAGTTCAAAAAACAAGCGTTTCTTTACCCGTACTAATTGCCACAACTCATAAGACTCACGTCCAAACCGGGGAAATGATGGGGATTGCGAGAGAATTTAAGCTTGCGAAAACACCAACTAATCCGCAATTTCTTTTAGCTCATCAATCTCAAGATCCTTCTAATGCAACGATCGCTTTGCAAAATACTGTAAGTCAAAAATCGCTACCATTTGATTTATGGTTAGTAAATTTTTATGCCCCAATAAAACTTAATAGCTGCCACACGGACACTAGCACTATGGAAGATGACTTAACCATTGCTGTAGATGGTTACAATTATCAGCTTTATCACTGTCGCCCGGTGGAAAGTAAGTAAAATAATTCCTACTTAAGCTAGAAGTCTTTTCTTTCGGCTGGGGGGACGCTTACAGGAGATAAACCTGCGATCGCGCGGAGATTTTGGCAGCGAATCAAGTCTACAAAGTTCAAACTCGGACGCTTTTCAATTTGCGCGGCGGTTTCTATGGCTGATAATAAATATCCCGCCGCTTCGGTTTCTGAATAACCGCGCCTTTGGGCGACTTTGATTGCAGTTTCGTCGGCTTCTAGTTCTACTTTAGAACTGCGACTGTTACGCCAAATTTGAGCCGATGCAAATGCACTTAAGCCCGCTCCTATTACCACACCCACCGGATCGCTTTGTACTAATTCTACCGTTGCGCCTAATATTCCAGCTAAGACTACACCTTGATAAACATCAGGTTTGAACCACTTAATCCCTGTTAGCCAACTAATATTGCTCAACAGCAACAAGTCTCGCTGCGGTTTAGACAAGCGCCGCCACAAATCAAAATTGATATATACTTGCCTTTGTTGCTGCCAAGGAAGCGGTAAGGGACTAGCAATTATTTGTCTTTGCTCTGGTTTGCTGACAATTTTAGTCATCATTCGCCCAGAAGCAGGCATTAAGTCTAACAAACGGCGAATTTCAGCGTTTTGCTCCATACAAATAGGTTGTTGGCGATCTTTTTTACTAATTAATATCCCCCTATTTATACACCCTACACCTTTTCAGGCATTTGATTTTGAGCTAGTAGCTGCTAAAAATAGCAAAATATAAACACTTTTAACGTAGCTAGGCAGTTTAAAATAAAAATTAAACGATAAATTTCAACGCATGGATGCTTTTGCGCCAACTCCGCCAGAATGGACGGCTAGTGCTACTCACGCTCATCAATTTTGTTGTCCCCGTTGCTTATCTAGTAGCCGAGAAGCCAAGCAAGTCTGGCTAAATCGCCGCTCTCCCGTAATGACCGATAACTACCGCCGCAAGTGGCAAGAATTTTATCAATGTCAGTGCGATTATGTTTGGTGGGCTTGGAGTAGCGATCGCCCGTCGTTAAAACCTATAGAGGACGAAAATTTCTAGTTGCAATTACAGCAATTGTTGTGTTATATTCACAAATGTTGAAAAACATGGCTCAGTAGCTCAGTTGGTTAGAGCGCGGGACTCATAAGCCTGAGGTCGGCGGTTCAAATCCACCCTGAGCCATAAAAACTTAAACATAAATTGAATAAAAATATTGCAAAGCTCAAGAGATCGGTTGATCGGGACTATGTAAAAATCCCTGATTTTTGGCTTTTTGATACCATTTCTCAGCTTCTATTCGATCTATAGCTATATCTCGATCCCCAATCGCAAAAATTCCTCCTAAGTTATTTGAGGCTACACCATAACCTTGGATGGCAGATTTTTGATACCAGCGAACTGCCTCTAAAACATTTCTTTCTAAACCAAGACCTAAGTGGTACATATTTGCAACTATACATTGTGCTTCAGCATCTCCTAAATCAGCAATTGGTTTCAACAATCTAAAGGCGTTAGTGTAATCTTCAGCTTCAAAAGCAGCCAAACCTGTTGTTAAATTCAATATTATTTCCTCTAAACTCTCTTGTAAATAACTTGCGATCGCCATTGCTCAAAACTCGATATCGTGCCAGTGGCGGATTAATTCAGCAACAGACCAAGCTTGAGAAACCGCACCTTGAGGGGCGTGAGGCGAATCGCCATCAAAAATCTCGGAAATTGAGCCAATGCAACCAGTATTGTAAAAATGTTCTATTAAGAGTTGTTTGCGGTAGGGGAGGGGTTCAGAGGGATAAAAACGCTGCCATGCGCGAATAAATGCCCCAATTAACCACATCCAAACCGTACCTTGATGATAAGCGCGATCGCGGTGGTGAGAATTTCCGGCATAATTGCCTATATATTCTCGGTCAGCAGGATCGAGACTGCGTAATCCATAGGGCGTAAGCAGGCGATTTTTGGCTACTTGGACGATACTTTGTCCTTGCACGTCACTAAAGCCACAGTGGTGCAGAGAAAGGGCTAAAACAGCATTAGGACGGATTTGGGCATTAGGGCGATCGTCTGGCTCAATTAAATCGTACAAGTAACCTGTATGCGGATTCCAGAACTTTTGCAAAGAGTCTTTTACTTGTTGGGCTTGTCCGGTGTAGTACTGAGCTTGTTTGCAATAGCGATCGCTATTTTCGACTTGAAGCGTTCCTAAGCGTTTTGCCCAGTTGCTAGACCAGCATAACGCCGAATACCACAAAGCATTAATTTCTACAGGCTTACCGCGCCTGGGAGTGACAGGCTGACCGTCAATTACCGCATCCATCCAAGTCAAAGCCACATCGGGCGCATCCCACCCTAGCAACCCATCCGCCGCATCGACTTGAATATTGTATTTTGTACCTGCCGTAAAAGCTTTATAAATTTGTCGGACTGTGGGGTATTGTTCTACTAAAAAATTCCAATCTTGACTTGCTTCTAAGTACAGCCCTAAGGCTTCAATCCACCACAGCGTTGCGTCGAGACTGTTATAAAATGGTTCGTTATTGGTATCGGGAAACGCATTAGGTATTAAACCATATTGGCAATAACGCCCAAAAGTTTGCAGCAAGGCTTTTGCTAATTCAAAACGCTTGGTAGTTAAAGCAAGTCCTGGTAAAGCAATTAGCGTATCGCGTCCCCAATCGTTAAACCAGTGATAACCAGCGATCGCACTTTGCCCTTTTATTGATTGACGATAGACAATAAAACTATCTCCAGCTTGGAGGAGTTGGGGCAGTATGGACGTTGAAGGAGCTTTGGAGGCTATGAGCGGAAATAATTGCTTAAATCTGCGTTGCTGGGCTTCTACAGCCTTAGCAAAGTCTTGCTCTTGCAGGCGTAAAGGATCGCGAGTGCCTAAACTTGCTTCTACAGTTAAACTTTCCTTTGGTTGTAATTTTATCGTCAAATATCCCGGACTATACAAGTCTTCGCGATCGCTCAATCCCCGCTTACTTTCTTCAATTAGCTGATAATTCCAATACCAAACGGGGGAGGCTTGATACTCTCCTTTCGTCCATTGTAATTGCCAAAGCGTGCCTATTTTTCCTGGTCGAATTGCTTGTAAATAAAGCTGATTTTGTTTGACCAACTGAGAAAATTGTAAATTAGGTTCGGCGCGTTGTTGGTGGTGAAAGTTGCGATCGCCAATTGTCAATCGTAACTTTAAAATTGCTGCTGTTTCCCCTTCATAAAGGTATTGAATCAAGACGCGATGCAAAAATTTCTCTTGCTTGTCTCCCTCACCTAAAGCATAAGGCATCACCATTTGTCTGCTCAATTGCCAGTTTTCCGCCCCCCATACCCATGTTGGCACTGGATCGATCGTAAAAGAGCGCAATAGCTTATAACCCAACGGTTCTATCGCCCCGCCACCCCAAAAATTTGTTCCCAATGCCCATGTTTTCCCAGCAATTTCTATACTTGCTTCTAAATGAGAAAACACAAAAGTGCGATCGCTTGGTGGATTTAACGCTACTACTAACCAACCGTGATAAGTCCGCGTCCTAGCGTCGCATACCGTCCCACTTGCAAAACTTCCTAGCCCGTTTGTCAGTATCCATTCCCTTGTGTCTAATTCTCCCATTGGCTACTCAAAATCGTTATGACTATGATATATTTGTAACAGTTCGTAAATAATCAATTATTTCATGTCCGGGTAAAATCTAGCACATCATTACCCGCGAACAGTTGATAAAACGTATAAGTCATCAAGGAGAACTAATCTAATGCCTCTAACTTACGCAGCCGAAGGATGCTTGAGAGTAGGTCAAACAGCGCCAGATTTTACCGCTACTGCCGTAGTAGATCAAGAATTTAAGACAATAAAGTTATCTGACTATCGTGGCAAATACGTCATTTTGTTCTTCTATCCTCTAGACTTTACCTTTGTTTGCCCGACAGAGATTACTGCTTTTAGCGATCGCTTTGACGAATTTAAGCAAATTGACACGGAAGTATTGGGAGTGTCTGTAGATAGCGAATTTTCTCACCTAGCATGGATTCAGAGCGATCGCAAAGCTGGCGGTGTGGGCGACCTAAATTATCCTTTAGTTTCCGACATCAAAAAAGAAATTAGTGCGGCTTACAATGTACTCGATCCAGAAGCAGGGGTTGCTTTACGGGGCTTGTTCATTATCGACAAAGACGGCGTGATTCAACACGCAACAATTAATAATTTGTCCTTTGGACGTAGCGTAGATGAAACGCTAAGGACGCTCAAAGCTATTCAGTACGTGCAATCTCATCCCGATGAAGTTTGCCCCGCAGGTTGGCAACCTGGCGATCAAACAATGGTCCCCGATCCTGTGAAATCAAAAGTATTTTTTGCTTCAGTGTAAGTTTCGCTAAGTAACAACTAAACTAAAAAACCGCCCCAATGCTATGAGATTGAATATCCACAGCTTATTGGGGCTTTGATATTTTAAGGAGATAACTATTTATGCTGACTTCTAACGACTTTAGCGGTTTATTAACCGAGCGTTTTTTCCGCAATCTCTTGCCGATTCCTGCAACCAACGATTTAACTATCGGAGAACTAGCACCGGGTTTTAGCTTGCCAGATATTACTAATAATCGCACGATTAAGTTTTCAGAATATAGAAATAAGCAGCCTGTATTGCTTGCTTTTACCCGCATTTTTACCGAAAAGCAGTATTGTCCGCTTTGCTTTCCCCATATCAAAGCTCTAAATGAAAACTACGAAAAGTTTACAAGTAAGGGTGTAGAAGTTTTATTAATTGCCAGTACCGACGAACAACAAAGCCAAAAAGTTATTAGCGACTTGAACCTAAAAATGCCTTTACTAAGCGATCCTAGTTGTCGAGTATTTCACTCTTATAAATTAGGTCAAGCATTAGGTGCGCCGTTACCAGGGCAATTTGTTACAGATATAGAAGGTAAGTTGCGCTACAAGCATTTATTTTCTTTTCTTTCTCACAACGCCAGTATTGAAACTTTGCTAGAGCAATTCTAGGATTGGGCAATAGAATTAACTACATACACAATTAGAGCCTGCGATTCGGCAGCCTGATATGCTCGTGGTGATTTACCTATGTTGACGCTTTATCATGTACCAATATCTTTTAATTCTCGCCGTGTATGGATTGCGCTGCTAGAAAAAAAGCTCCAGTTTGAACTGATTGAACTTAAATTAGATGGCGATCAATTTCAACCAGATTTTTTAGCGCTTAATCCCTTCCACCACATCCCCGTATTAGTGGACGATGGCTTTAG
>QQTW01000499.1_pt1 | contig 24507 bp, 22 predicted proteins | sample 1904831 | NCBI WGS metagenome assembly QQTW01 (sample SAMN09435610, study PRJNA476489) | Subsurface metagenome, whole genome shotgun sequencing project. | reverse complement strand
GGTAAATAGTTTATCTTGGACGAATTTTACCAGATACTACCCTTGCATTAACAACATGGAGCTACATTTATGACAATGGATCGATTACTACAACGCGCTTTTGATTCTTCTGCCGTCCTCAAAGTTATTAGCGGTTTAAATAACTTTAATAGCGATCGCGTCGCCGCTACTGTTAGAGCCGCCGAGCTTGGTGGTGCTACTTTTGTTGATATTGCTGCTGACCCTAATTTGGTTACTTTAGCTAAACAGTTGACAAGTTTACCTGTATGTGTGTCTGCGGTAGAGCCAGAATTATTTGTCCAATCTGTAGCAGCAGGCGCAGACTTAATTGAAATTGGTAACTTTGATAGTTTTTACGCTCAAGGGCGGCGCTTTGAAGCGGTAGAAGTATTAGCGCTAACTTATCAAACTCGCAGCCTGTTACCCGATATTACTTTATCTGTAACTGTTCCCCACATTTTAGCCCTTGACTTACAAGTGCAACTAGCCGAAGACTTGGTGAGAGCGGGAGCAGATATTATTCAAACTGAAGGCGGAACAAGCACTAGCCCCGTGCATGGCGGGACTTTAGGACTAATTGAAAAAGCTGCTCCTACCTTAGCCGCCGCCTATGAGATTTCTCGCGCTGTAAACGTTCCTGTATTGTGCGCTAGTGGTATATCGAGCGTTACTGCACCACTTGCGATCGCATCGGGAGCAGTCGGAGTTGGTGTTGGTTCGGCAATTAACCAACTAAATAGCGAAGTTGCCATGATTGCGGCTGTTCGCAGTTTGGTAGAATCAATGGCTGGCGTTCGTAGCCGGACTTTTGCCTAAAAATTATTAAAGACGTTCCGGGGAATTATAAAGACGTTCCACCGGAACGTCTCTACAGCAAACAATCTTTGAGACTGTAAACTACTTGTTGTTGCTGTTCTAAGGACAGTTCGGGAAACATCGGTAAAGATAATACTTGCTCTGATGCTTGTTCCGCGACGGGGAATTGTCCTACTTTATAACCTAAATGCTTGTAAACAGGCTGTAAATGTAAAGGACGGGGATAGTAAACCATTGAAGAAACCCCACGTCCAGTCAGCAAGTCACGCACTTCATCGCGTCCTTTTAGTACCCGAATTGTATATTGATTCCAAACAGCGCTAGATCCGGCTAATTCCTGCGGTGCAACAATTCTGGAAATTGGACTGAGTAATTGCTGATAATTAGAAGCGATCGCCCTTCTTTGTTCGTTCCAAGAGTCGAGATAGCGCAACTTTATCTGTAAAATCGCTGCTTGCAAAGAGTCTAAACGGCTATTGATGCCATTTTCGGCGTGGATATAGCGTTCTTTTTGTCCGTGTTCTCGCAGCCTTTTAATTGTGGATGCGATCGCCGGATCGTTGGTTGTCACCGCACCACCATCGCCACAAGCACCGAGATTTTTGGTAGGGAAAAAACTAAAACAACCTATCCTACCAATACTACCGACTTTAGCAGTCCCCCAAGATGCTCCGGTAGACTGGGCGCAGTCTTCAATTACCATAATTTGATGGTTAGACGCAACTGCCATTAATCCCGTCATATTTACAGGTTGCCCAAATAGATGCACGGGAATAATTGCCTTGGTTTTAGCTGTAATTGCTGCTTCTACAAGGTTGATATTGAGGTTAAAAGTAGCCCCGTCAATATCAACAAAAACTGGGGTTGCGCCTACGGCGGCGATCGCTTCGGATGTGGCGATAAAAGTAAAGGGAGTAGTAATTACTTCGTCCCCAGCGCCAATATTTAAAGCTCTCAGCGCCAAATACAGCGCATCCGTACCCGAATTACAAGCTACGCAATGAGCTACGCCCGTATAATCAGCAAACTGTTGTTCAAATCCTTCAACTAAAGTTCCGCCAATATAGCGCCCAGAGGCTAAAACCTTCGATACAGTTTCGTTGACTTCCACTTCAATACTTTTGTACTGCTGCGTTAAGTCGAGAGGAGGGATAAAATTCACGCTTTGACCCATAAGTTTTTATTTTAATATCAAACCAAATTTTGTTTAGTAAGAAAATGTTATTTAGCTTTGAGAATAAGTAAAGCTGTAAATTGTTTCCATCGCAAGGAGTTGAGGTTGTGGAAGGTTTAATTAAACTAGACTTGCTAGACTTGGGTTTAGCGCTGGGCATGATGGTTATAGCGATTGGTTTATCGGCTTGGCAGCAACTAGGCATAGAATGGACGCTGGCGATCGCCACAGGTAGAACGCTGCTGCAATTGCTCGTAGTTGGGTATATATTAGCGTTCATCTTTGCTTTAGATAATCCTTGGGCAGTTTTGGCGATTTTGCTAGTTATGGTTTCGATTGCTGCTATAGTCGCCCGCAACCGGATTAGTAAAAAAATTCCCCGCGTCTTACCTTTAGTATGGGGATCGATTTTTATCAGCACGGCTTTAACTTTAGGCTATACAACGCTATTAATCATTCAACCTAGAAGTTGGTACGAGCCTCAGTATCTCATTCCTATCGGCGGAATTATTTTAGGTAACTCTATGAATGGGGCGGCGATCGCGGGGGAAAGATTAGTAAGTAATATCAACGCCAGTCACTTAGAAATTGAAACACATTTAAGCTTAGGTGCAACGCCCCAGCAAGCAGTAAATAAGTATCGCACCGAAGCAATTAAAGCTGGGTTAATTCCCACTATTAACGCCATGATGGTTGTCGGGATAGTTACTTTACCCGGAATCATTACCGGACAATTGTTAAGCGGTATCGAGCCACTAGATGCCGCATCTTACCAAATACTGGTGATGTTTATGCTGACTTTTGCTAACTTAATAACTGCTTTATTTGTGACTCAAGGTCTATGCCGTCAATTTTTTAATAGTGCGGCACAGCTAGTCAAGTAACTTATCGATTAGCAAAAATGTTTAATTCACCGCCTAATTTAGCCGAGCAAGTTGTATTAATTACTGGTGCGTCTACGGGAATTGGGGCTGCCCTAGCGCAAATTTTGGCACAGCAGTTTTTGGGAATTAGATTAGTATTAGCCGCTCGCAATGCCGAAAAGCTAGAAGAAATTGCAACTATTTGCCGCAAAGCTGGCGCAGAGGTATTAGTTGTCCCTACCGACTTAGAACAAAGCGAACAAGTAGACAAATTAGCAACAAGCGCGATCGCCCATTTTGGCAAAGTCGATGCTTTAGTTAATAATGCAGGTTACGGGCAGATGGGGCCTATCGAACTCATTCCCCATCGAGCAGTAAAGCGACAGTTTCAAATAAATGTTTTAGCACCCATTGCTTTAATTCAGACTCTAGTCCCGGCAATGCGCGAAGCGGGAGGCGGCAGAATTATTAATATTAGCTCCCTAGGCGGACGCTTGGCATTTCCGTTTGGCGGGATGTATAGCGCCTCAAAGTTTGCCCTCGAAGCCTTGAGCGACGCTTTACGCATGGAGCTAGAACCCTTTAATATCCAAGTAAGTGTAATTGAGCCGGGGCCTGTGAGTACGGAGTTTTTTATCGCCGCTTCTCAAGCGGTAGAAGAAACGGTAATAAATCCCGAACAAACGCCCTATCGCGCCGCCTTCGAGCGATTAAAAGGACTAGAACAGCAAACCCAAAGCCGCGCTTGGACATCGGAGCGGGTGGCAGAAGTTATTGTCATTGCTTTAGCAAGTCGCCACCCCAAACCCCGATATACTGCCGCTACGGGAGGTAAATTTTTGTTATTTATGATGACAAAAATCTTGCCTACCAAGGTTGTAGACTCTTTTTGGCAGCGCTTTTATGGTATCGATTTGGTCGCCCAAGAATGGAAAAATCGTTAAACTCCACACATCAAAGCTAGATAAACTAAACAATAGGCTGTAGGGTAGGAAAGTTGAGCGACTAAAGCATTAGATGGATTTATTAGAGTACCAAGCTAAAGAATGGTTTCGCGAAACGGGCATTCCAGTATTGCCATCTCAACGCATTGACCGAATTGGCGACCTTAAAGGATTAAAAATTCCCTATCCAGTAGTACTTAAGTCTCAAGTACGCACGGGCGGACGGGGACGGGCGGGGGGCGTGCGGATCGTTACAAATACTATAGATGCGATCGCTGCCGCCCAAACTATATTTCATCTCCCCATCTTAGGTGAAGTTCCTGAAGTAATATTAGCAGAAGCAAAATACAATGCAGACCGAGAATTTTACTTAGCGGTAGTCTTAGATAGCGCCACTCGCAGACCGGTATTATTAGGTTCTCCTCAAGGTGGTATTGATGTAGAGTCATCAGAAGAATTACTCCAGCAAGTCGTGGTAGAGCGAGAATTTTCGCCTTTTTATGCCCGTAAATTAATTATTAAAATGGGACTGCAAGGAGATTTAATTCAATCAGTTAGCGATATTGTCGAAAAGATGTATCAGCTATTTTTGCTGAAAGACTTAGATTTAGTTGAGATAAATCCTTTAGGCGTAAGCGCTACGGGGGAATTAATGGCGCTAGATGGCAAAGTAACCGTCAATAGCCGCGCGATCGCCCGTCACGCGGATATCAGCTTGATGGCGCAAAAAATGGCAAATCGTACCAATAGTCAAAACTACTTCGATCTATTAGGCAGTGCCGATTTAGTTGACAAAACGGGCAATATTGGCATTTTAGGCAATGGTGCGGGACTTGTCATGGCAACATTGGATCTCGTTAGCGATGCGGGAGGAAAGGTCAAAACTTGCCTAAATATCGGTCATGGTAGTAATTTAGATCCTTCTAAACCTAGTTTTAGCGATCGCTTAGAACAAGGCTTAGAGCTATTAGCGCGAGACAAAAACATTCAAGTTGTCCTTGTCAATATCCTTGGTAGCGTTCTTAAAGGCGTAAAAGTCGCCGAATCTATTAGTAAGTTTGTCGAAAATAATAGTATGCCTAAAATCCGCGATGGCTCTCATCCCCGCTTAATTGTCCGTTTTGCTGGTTCTGAACTAGACTCAGCCCAAGAGCGATTTGCCACTTTAGCAATTCCTTTAATTGAAAACTTAGATGAAGCCGTCTCCCAAACTGTCCGTCAAGCTAAGTCTTCGGTGGCTAGAAAATCATGAATTTATTGCCAGATAGTAAAATTTTATTTCAAGGCATTACCGCCGAACTTTCGGCAACTCATGGCGTGCAGATGAAAGCTTATGGCACAAATGTAGTGGCGGGAGTAAATCCTGGTTTAGGCGGACGAACTATTGACGATATCCCGGTATTTGACCTAGTAGAACAGGCGTTAGCGGAAGTTGGGGCAATTGATACTACTTTGATTTTTGTCCCGGCTTACCAAGCTTTAGACGCGGCGTTGGAGGCAATGTCGGCGGGGATTCGGCAAATTATTATTGTTTCTTCGGGAATGCCACCCTTGGATATGGTGCATCTATTGCGTAAAGCCGAAGCTACAGAAACTATTATTGTCGGCCCCAACAGCCCCGGCATTATCATACCGGGAAAATTACTTTTAGGTACGCATAGAAGCGAGTTTTACACTCCTGGAAAGGTGGGAATTGTCAGCCGCAGCAGTACGTTAATCTATGAAATAGCTTTAGAACTAACTAAAGCAAATTTAGGGCAATCTATGGCGGTAAGTATTGGCGGCGATGCGATCGCCGGATCTTCATTTTTGCAATGGCTGCAAATGTTTGATGAAGATGAAACAACAAGCGCGATCGTTTTGGTGGGCGAACTTGGTGGTAACAGCGAAGAAGCCGCCGCTCATTACATTGCAGAAGCTATAGACAAGCCTGTAATTGCTTATATTGCGGGCAGAAAAGCCCCCCCTGGGAGACACTGGGGACATACGGGAACTTTAGCTGCGGTTGTCGGTAGAGGAGCAAATGTTGGTACGGCGCAAAGTAAATTAAACGCTTTTAAGTCTGCTAAAATTCCTATTGCCGAAAAACCTTCGCAAATTCCCAACTTAGTTAAAAAAGCCTTGAAAACAACGTAGATGAGCAAACTGCGAGTTTTGGCGCTGGGGATTGTTGCTACTATCTTGACAGCTTTACCTGTCAGCGCCGCCCAGCGCATTTATGTTAATTATGGTTCTTTGGGCTTTTCATTTTCCGTGCAGGCTTTAGAAACTTTTGCCCAGAAAGGGAAAATCGATCGAGAATTACGTTTTGTCCTAAATCGTTTAAATCCAAAACAGCAAGTTCAGTTACGGACTTTTTTGCAGACGCGCTACAATCTCAAACCTGTAACTATTTCTAGAGTTAGCTACTCTATTACCGGAGAGCGGTTACTAAAGCGGTTTGGGTTGGTAATTAAAACTAGAAGCGGGCAAAATGGTTTTTATGGTATTAGAGCGGCTATAGTTCAATCGGCGGCTACTCCTGAAGGATTTACCGCCCTTAATTTCGTGCGAAAATTTCCCACAGATATTCGTATTGATATTGGAGAAGTGCTTAAGTTTACTCGGCAAATTTCCCAGTTGCTTAAAGATACGGATGCTTTAGTCGTTCAACTTGGCGAATCTCCAAGCGGTACAACCAATTACGATCGCTTTCCCGACTTAAGACAAACGGGTAAGTTTAGTGTTTCTAGGCGTACGATTAATTTACACGACGCAAAACGCGATCGCCCGATTGTTGTAGATTTATATTTACCCGCCGCTTTTAACCAATCTCTTGTCCCGGTAATTGTTATCTCTAATGGTTTAGGCGGACAGCGCGATCGCTTTATACTATTAGCTCAACATTTAGCTTCCTATGGGTTTGTAATTGTAGTTCCCGATCATCCTGGTAGTAACGATCTTAGACAGAAACAATTTTTTGCCGGATTAAATAAAGAAAACTTTGATGCGGAAGAATATATCAATCGTCCCTTAGATATAACTTATGTTTTAAATGAGTTAGAAAAGCTTAATTCAATTGAGTTTGACAACAAACTAAATTTACAACGAGTTGGGATGTTTGGTTATTCGTTTGGCGGAACTACTGCTTTATCTTTAGCAGGAGCGCAGCTTGATTTTGAGCAACTTGAAAAGGATTGTACTTTTCCAATTAATGTTGTTAATATTTCAATTTTGTATCAATGTCGGGCTTTAGAAATATCAAGGCAAAAATTTAATTTGCAAGATAATCGAATTAAAGCAGCCTTCGTATTTGTACCTTTTAGTAATAGTTTATTTGGAAAAAATGGTTTAAGCCACGTCAAAATTCCTATTTTTTGGCAAGCTACTGATGAAGATATTGTGACTCCACTTTTACTAGAACAAATTCCAGCTTTTAATCGGTTAACTACTGAAAAATATTTAGTAGTATCCGAAAATCTCCCTCATACCCGCGTTACTATCCAGCTAATGGACAAACTGTTAAATACACGTAGAGTAATGTCTTTAGAGGAATTAAGATTAGTAACGCAAAGTTATCTTGAGGTGCTAACGGTAGGATTTTTTAAGTTCTATATATTGCAAGATAAAACGGCTAGTGAATATCTACAATCTTCCTATATTCAATACATTACTAAAAAACCTTATAATTTAAAATTTTTGAAGTTTAATAGTTTGCCCAAAAATTAGCAGCTAACAATTATTTTTTAAGGATTTAATTGTCCACAGAGTAAGGGTTATTTCGTCGGGAGTAAGTAAATTAGGTTGATAAACTTGCTTTAACTCAAATTGCCGAGCGAGTTTGTTTTGCAAGCTTATTGAAGGATTAAACAAAAATATATTTTTGCAGCTATCAATTAATTTGTTTATGGGAGTTTTCGGGAGCAATTGAATTCTTATTTTTGGCTCTAAATGATAGCTAAGAGATATTATATCAAGTAACTCTGTATTTTCAGCGATTAAGACTGGAGCTTTAGCTTGGTTTAAAATAGCAGCTATCGGTACATTATTTAGATTTCGAGTTTTTTGATATTTAGGTGAACTGTTGAAAATAAAAATACAGGACATTATTTCTATCGAGACTAAAACACTTAAAACTATTTTCCAGACAAGCAACTTATTTTTATAAGTAGTTGCTAACTTATTAGCTAAAAAGTAAGCCAGAGTTAATAAAATACCTAGCTGACAAGGAACGATATATCTAGGAGCAGTAGAAATTTTAGACTCAAAAACTAAATCGATTAATATAAATAGCGATGTAGGAACTATAGTTGATGTGAAAATAAATAACTTAACCTCTCTAGGAGCTTTACGCACTAGAAAATAAAACGCCCAAATAATTAAACTAAATAAACTCAAATCGACAATAATTCTAGTAACAATAATTAAATCAAAAGCTTTATAAATAGGCGACTCAACAAACACAATCGCTATACTATAAATCCAAATAACTGCTTTAATGGGTATAGAAATAGGCACTCGCATCCAAGTTGTGTTGTCTTGAAACTTTTGCCAGTTGTAGAAAATTACTATTAGCCAAGGTATAAAACTAATTATTCCAAAACTAAAGGCTAACAAGTATTTTTTAAGCGTTTCAGTATAACGTAGTTTTTCTAATAAAATTATATAAGCGCTTTGTCCAATAGCAACAAATATAGAAAATAAAGAAGTATAAAATCCAACTGCTAAAGTAATAGTATATAAAAGCCAGCTTTGGCGACTATTAAACCGAGTAGCTCGTAAAAGGGCAATGTTTGAACTTAAAATAGTAACTATCCACAAGCTGTAAGGACGCGCTTCTTGGGAATAAGCTACATAAAAGGGAGAAACTGCAAAAAGTGTAACTGCAACCCAACTTACTAAAGGTAGTTTAAATAATTCCTCACACAACCAGTAAATGCAAGCAATAGATAATACACCAAAAATAACTGACAAGCTTCTAGTTGCGACAATTGAACTTCCAAAAGTTTGTACCCAAAGTCTTGTTAATAAAAAATAAAGCGGTGAATGTTCGGGGCTTTTTATTAAAGCTTTAAAAGTATCACTTATGTTTTTTTGATGTGTTATTTTTTGATGGCTTTGTAAGTCTTTTATACTGATAAAATTTAGTTGAGACAGGTCTTGAGTAACATCTTTTTTGGTGTAACCAGAAACTCGAATAGATGTAGCTACTTCGTCTACCCAATAAACTTTATTTTCAATATTAGCGAGTCGAAAAAATATTCCTAAAATAACAATAATAGTGAAGAAAATAGACCAAGTTTTTAGATTATTTTTATTATTCATGCCTAATTATTTAGATTAAAACACATACTTATGTTTTAATTTTTTGCGAAGCTTAAAATTAGCTTATAGAGTAGTTTTTAGGTTTGAATGCAGTAGGTAAATATCGCTGATTGGTTTATTTAAAAATTAATAAACCTTTTGCAAAAGCCCACCTAGGGCTAACAGCTAAAGTCTACTAAAGTAGACTAATGTTTTTTGCGTATGGGTATATTGCAAAGTTGTTTAAGCTAAAACAAATTGTTTTGCACCAATAAACTAAAAACACTTATATTGTTATTTTATTGAAGATATTGATGGTTAAATATTATTTTTTAGCCGATCGCTTTTCAACTTCCTTTTTCAAAGCTACCAAAGTATTTTCTAAATTATCTCTGTAAAGACTATAAAATAAACCGCGAGTAGCAATAGACCCAGGATCGGCATTGACTTGGTGAACGATTAAAACTTGATTGGGTGGTGCGCCAGGATAAGGCGAAATAGGTTCTATGCGCCAAGCACCTTGGAGAGATTTTAAATCGCCTTCAACTAAATTAAAAGCAATCTGTTTAGGGTAGGTTTCTTTAACAGCAATTCGCACGCGAGATTTTTTAGAGATTGCAAAAGCTCGAATAACTTGGACTTGCTCAAAAACTTTGCGATCGCCATTATTTTGAATTAGCTTGCTACTAGCAACGTTAGGGAAAAAACGGTAAAAATTATTGTAGTCTGTTAATACCTGCCAAGCTGTAGCCACCGTTGCTCTTACCAGTACCTTACCTGTATATTTGCCCTTACTTCCCGTTACTAAACTTTGCCCTTGACGTAATGCTACACGCTCTTGGACGGGGAGGCGATCGAGGGCGCTATTAAATAGCTCGGCTTTGGCGGGAATTGTAGTTATTGATAAATTTAAGGCGATCGCACCTATACTAGCAGCAAACAAACGGCTGTATTTCTGTAGTCTATACATCACTATTTTCAAATTATTTTGTTAACTAGGCTCAAACCAATAGCGCTGACGCTGAAAGGGATAAGTTGGCAATTCTATCAAGCGACGAGAATAATCTCGATCGAAACTCGACCAGTTTACCGCAACCCCTTGTAAATATAGTTCCCCCAAACAATGCAAAAATTGACTATAGCGATCGCTTTTTAAGGGCATCAACAAAAGGCTACCTGTAATAGGTGTGTTTAATACAGGCTGGGGACTAATTTCTATAAAATTCCAACTAGATGCGGCTAAAGTCTTTACTCTTTCTGCAAGCAGCTTTTCTCCTAGGGATGGATAACGACACCAATACTGAGAAGTTGCTACATCTCCAAAAGACGTAGCGATAAATTGGGTTGTTGGCTTAGAGTAGCTAATTTCTTGGGCTATAGCAACTGACAAGCCCTCTTTTGACAGTGACTTTTCTTTAGCTGCAACTAACTTCAAGCCATCTTCTAAGCTAAATACTCCCCCCACATAAGCGGCGACAAATTCGCCCACATCATCGCCCATTACGGCGGTAGGTTTTATTCCCCAAGCAGTCCATAACTCAAACAAAGCATACTCATAGGCAAATAAAGCACTTTGCTTAAATAACCCAGATTCCTTTTGAGGGGAATACAAAATTTCTAGTAAGGGAATATCTATATAGCTAGTCAATATCTCCGCACATCGGTCAATCGCGCGGCAAAAAGTAGGCTGAGTTTGATAAAGTTGGCGTGCTATCTCTGCATACTCATAGCCTCCACCGCCAAATAAAAAGGCTATTTTTTTTGCGCCGCTATTATCGTTTACTTTCGCTTGGCGCAAGTCTGTAATTTCTTGTCCCGCCACAAAAGCCGCTAGTTGTTCTCTTAGTTGAGTCGTTGAAGAAGTTACTACACACAAACGATAATTAAAATGCGATCGCCCGACGTTAGCAGTAAAACAAATATCCCCGATATCTGCTTTCGTACTCCCTAAATAATTTTGATAGCGAACCGCTAACTGTTTGAGTGCTGTTTGCGTCTTTGCCGATAAAGTAAATAGATGAAAAGGACGTATATATTGCGCTACATCCCTGGCTAATTGTGGCGCTTGGGCAACTACTACGTGAGCATTTGTACCGCTAAAGCCAAAAGAACTTACCCCCGCTATACGTTGCTTCTCAGTCCAAGGAGTGCGCTTAGTTGCGACTTTAATTGGCAATTGCTCCCAGTCAATATGGGGGTTTGGTTGTTGTAAATGTAAATGCGGCGGGATTTCCTCTTGTTGCAAAGCCATTACTACTTTAATTAAACTTGCAATCCCGGCGGCGGCTTCGGAGTGACCGATATTTGTTTTTACCGAGCCAATAAGTAACGGCTCTACCGGGCTTTTTTGTCCGAATACTGCCCCCAAAGCCCCCACTTCAATTGGATCTCCTAAAGCCGTACCCGTACCGTGAGTTTCAATATAACTTACTTGCCGAGGCTCGATTTTGCTTTGCTCTAATGCTTGACGAATTACCGCTTGTTGAGCCGGCCCGTTGGGAACTGTTAGCCCACTGCTGCGCCCATCGTGGTTAACTGCCGAACCGAGAATTACAGCCAAAATATTGTTTCCATCCGCTACAGCATCGCTCAGACGCTTGAGAACGATCGCCCCGCATCCTTCCGCCCGGACAAAGCCATCGGCGGCAGCATCAAAAGTTTTGCAATACTTACCAGGAGTAAGCATTTTAGCTTGAGAAAAATTGATACTAACTTCCGGCAACAAAATTCGGTTTACTCCCGATGCGATCGCCAAATCGCACTCGCGATGGCGCAAACTAGCAACCGCCAAATGAACCGCTACTAAAGACGAAGAACACGCAGTATCTACCGATAAACTAGAACCTGTCAAACCCAAAATATAAGACAAGCGCCCCGAAGCCATGCTATGAGAATTGCCTGTAGCTAAGTAAGCGTCAATTTCTGGCTTTTTAGTTAAAAGCTGATGCCAGTAATCGTTACCGCAAATGCCTACAAATACCCCTGTTTGACTGCCTGTTAGTTGTTCTGGCGCAATCCCCGCTCGTTCTAATGCTTCCCAACTGACTTCTAAAAGCAAGCGTTGTTGAGGATCGAGGCTAATTGCTTCGCGGGGAGAAATGCGGAAAAATTGCGCGTCGAATTCTTGCAAATGAGGCACAAAACCACCATAGCGGCTGTACATTTTTCCGGGAGTATTTACGTTTGCATTGTAATAAGCGTTTATATCCCATCGATCGGCAGGAACTTCAGTAATACCACTTTTGCCCTCAAGTAACATCTGCCAAAAATCTTCTGGGCGATCGCCCGCTTGGGGAAATCGACAACCTATACCGACAATTGCGATCGGTTCGTGTTTTTCCTTTTCCAAAGCTTCTAGCTTGGACTGCATTTGTTTAAGAGCAAGTAAGGCGCGTTTGGTAGGAGATAAGTCTTCTCCTGATTCAAATTGATTGCTCATTTAAAAACGGTAATTACAATCGAGTACCAAGTTTTCCAGCCCACTACATTTTAAGCTACCATTCGCATTTTAGTGTTTGCTTTAGCGGGTTTGGTGTAGGATAGAAAAGCAAGAAATGAAGGTATTTCTTTGCGGGATGTAGCGCAGCTTGGTAGCGCACTTCGTTCGGGACGAAGGGGTCGCTGGTTCGAATCCAGTCATCCCGACTTAAATTAGAGCGCGATCGCACCCAAAATTGCCGCATTGGTGCGATCGCGTTTTAAACTAACTCATAAGATAGAAGTCTTGACGCAGATATAAGCCAAAATCTTTATAGGCGATATATTAGGTAATTTTGGCATGGATATTAAAAATGGGTTTGTTGATACAGTAGGCAATACGCCACTAATTCGCTTAAATCGCTTTAGTCAGGAAACAGGCTGCGAAATTCTGGGGAAAGCTGAATTTCTCAATCCCGGTGGTTCGGTAAAAGACCGCGCCGCACTGTATATGATTCTAGATGCGGAGGAAAAAGGCTTACTTAAGCCCGGTGGAACGGTAGTCGAGGGAACAGCCGGAAATACAGGTATTGGACTTGCTCATATTTGTAACGCTAAAGGCTATAAATGTCTGATTGTCATTCCCGATACTCAATCCCAAGAAAAAATTGAAGCGCTAAAAACTCTAGGTGCAGAAGTCCGCACTGTTCCCGCCGTACCCTACAAAGATCCTAATAACTACGTTAGGTTATCCGGTCGTATTGCTTCAGAGATGGAAAATGCTATTTGGGCAAATCAGTTTGATAATTTGGCAAATAGGCGATCGCATTACGAAACTACAGGTAAAGAAATTTGGGAACAAACCGACGGTAAAGTAGATGTTTGGGTAACGGCGACGGGAACGGGCGGGACGCTGGCGGGGGTATCGATGTACTTAAAAGAAAAAAATCCAGCCATCAAAACTGTCTTAGCCGATCCTTTGGGTAGCGGGCTTTATAGCTATGTCAAAACGGGCAAACCCCACGCGGAAGGAAGCTCAATTACTGAAGGTATTGGCAATAGTCGCGTCACTAATAACTTAATTAACGTACCTATAGATGATGCGATTCAAATAAACGATGTTGAAGCCGTCCGTGTAGTTTACCGCTTATTACAAGAAGAAGGATTATTTCTGGGCGGTTCTACAGGTATTAATGTCGGTGCCGCCGTGCAGTTAGCCAAACAACTAGGCCCAGGGCATACAATTGTTACTATCTTGTGCGATAGCGGTACTCGCTATCAGTCGCGGCTATTTAATAAAGAGTGGTTAGCCCAAAAAGGACTTTTGCCCGATTAATAGCAATGCTTGCATAATTATTTTACTCCCTCTTTTAAAAAAGAGGGCTATTTATAATAATTAAATAACAAGTTTTGATTTTGAAATTAATTTATCTAACTTAGCTTTTAAATAAAATTTCGTTTAGCTATAGGCAAACGCAAGTAATTTAATAAAAGTTAGTTAAAAGCAAACATTTTTTGATATTATTTACAATTGATAAAAGTTGGAGTTAACAAGTGCGATCGCAATGACCATTTACTTTTATAAGGTGAATGAACCTTACGGGTGCTTTTCCAACTTTTCCCCCCACAGTATTCAGTTGCAGGGCGAGAATTGGCAAACTGTCGAGCATTATTACCAAGCGCAAAAATTTATTGGCACTCTTGACGAAGAACTTGCCCCGATAATTAAAGCTGCACCTACACCAGAACAAGCCGCCGCCTTGGGGCGCGATTGCCGCCGTCAATTGCGCTCAAACTGGGAACAAGTCAAAACTCAAGTAATGCGAAAAGCAGTATTGCAAAAGTTTCTTACCCATCAAGATATCCAAGAAATCCTCCTATCTACCGCCGACTTAATAATAGTAGAAAATTCCCCAAATGACTATTATTGGGGTTGTGGAGAAGCAAAAACTGGCGATAATCATTTAGGCAAAATATTGATGAGCGTTCGTGAAGAAATCCAAAGTAAACTTTAGTATCATTCTCTAGCTTTTATAAGGGCGAAAAGAGTAATCTATTAATTGAAGCTACAAAGCTTCCCTGGCAGATCCAACAGCTAAAGTACATATTAAATTAAGAGGTAAAAGCGCTGTTAAATTCTTATCTGTCTCGTCAAAACACCGCAACACCCAACTTATTGAAAACTGATATTTCCTAAAGTGGTTATTATCGGGGGCGCTGCAACTGAAAGCAATATTACTGAGCTTGTCTATGCAGTAATTAAATCAGTGCAACCCCAAATACAATCGCCCAAAAGTGGAAATTCCTCGGTTACTAGCAAGTTGGGTGTTGTTGTGTGAGAAGTTTTACCATAGAGGCTGAATCAATATAATTAAAAAGCAGCCCTCAATAAAATCCGTATTATGGCGATTATTGCCCTAAAAGCTTGGTATTTAAGCAAGTACGAGCCACTTCAAGAATTAGAAAAACGCCAGCATGATTTGAGGCTGAGTAAAAATAGCTTGCTCAAGTCAGCGCTAAGAGCAGATTTTTTAGAAGATAGCGCCGAAATTAAAAAATCGGGATGGTTTCAACGCTACCTAGATGGAGAAGTAGTTGAATTTTATATTGAAGGAAGCGGCGGCTATACGATCGCAAATATTGACTTGAGCAGCCACGAAATTTATTTTATCAAGCAGACAACCATCGCTCAGATGGAAACGACAATTTTTCTTTGCCATCAAAACGAGTACGCTGATTCTAGTCAATTACTGAGAGCATCCTTAAATAAGGTAATAGAAGACTTAAATAAGCGATCGCGTTTTCCTTTAACTTTAGTAGAGTCACAACGTCCAGGCAATGCCCCTGTGCGCCTCAGCAGCGCTGCTACGCGCAAAATCCGTAAATGCCTGTTATTTATCGCTGACGGTACGCCAATTGCGGCAATTGAAGGCAAAACTACCCAACTGATTTTAAGTCCAAGCGTCTGTGTAGAAATTGGCTATGCCATTAATAGCAAGCGTTCCGAACAAATATTAATTGCCCAAATGTCGCGCCCGCAACTATCAGGACAATATCCTTTTGAACTACCTAGCTATCAATCTTTATCATTTAATGACAGTGCCGAACTAAATCAAGTATTGCCCCAAGTAATTGAAACTCAGTTACTGCGATTTAATTTATTTTCTTAGTTATAGTTGCTCGATTTCCTCAACTTTATAGATTTTGATCGTCGGCGTTCCCACAATCATTTGCGAAAACTCGTGCATAAATTCTTGAAAATGTGGCGTTTTAAAATGCCGATCGATCGCAGCTTTTTCTTCCCACTCCTCAAAAAACAAAAAATGATGCTCGCGAGCAGTATCTTCATAAAAGTTGTAACTTATACAACCAGCTTCCGCTCTGGAAGGAGCGAACATACTTTGAGCAAGTTGAATTAACTGTGCTTTTTTTTCGGGATGAGCGGTAAAGGTGCCAGCAATTACATACATAATTTTTAACTAATATTTATTTACAAGTCGATCTATTTTTGTTGTGGCTGCCTTTTACATCAGGAGCAAGTAAAGCTATTAACTCTTGCGCGTGGTTGTCCATAGGCGCAACTTTTTTGTAGTCTACAGCGCTCACATACTGCCAAAAATCTGCACTAGCATTAATGCCGTATTTGGGAGCTTCAGAAACAAATAAAGCTTTGTTTTTAGGGTTTATCTGGGGTGGATTGGCAAAGTCGGGCATTGGTTGACCTACAGCTTTAAAAAAGCTGGTCATTCCTACTTTTGCGTCGTCAGGTGTCCAGATAGAAATAAATTTTATCGGCTTATTCGTTTTATTGACAAAGCCATGAACGTAGTATCGAGGGCCATAATATAAGCTGCCAGAACTTGTTTTGACTAAATGCAGGCGCTCTTTAGGAGCTTTTGCTCCCGGCACAATATTCAGATCGGGAAAGGCATTGCTGCCCATTTCTAGAGTTATCCCGCCTTGAGGAAAGTAAAACCATTCATCCGTATAGTGATGGATATGCGGCAAAGGGCCTTCTTTGGGAGGCACTAATATTTCTGCCATAACATAACTACCGCAAGTTGTCTCCCCAGTTTTAATAAAAGTTAAGCGATCGCCCGCAGGTCCTAATATTTGCAAGGGGTGGGCATCGGGTATTACTTGAGGAAAGGTAAATTTTGCCGCTTCTAAGCGACTGCTGCTAAAAAGCACAAAGACTAAAGTCAAACTTAATAGCAATGAATTAAATATTTTAAACTTACATCTAGTTAGAAATTTCATTATTTTGCCTTTTAAAAAAGTATGTATTAAAAAATAATTTTTTTCTATAAAAATATAATTACTTCGCTCATCTAGAGATAAAAAACATTCAATTTTGTAATTTGTTGATTTATTATGAAAATTTTATTACCTCTACTCAATCCACTTTGCTTTATATGATGATACACAAACTTTTTAGTATACTGACTACAGTATATTTACTGATAAAAATAACCACTAAGTCTAATTAGCAGTAATTTCGCGGTTGTTAGCATCAAGATTGGATTACTAACAGTCATTCTCGTCCACCCGCACAACTTGCTTTTTTTGATGTATGTTTGCCGAGCAAACTATCATTGATTAAATTAGATGTGGCAGCAAGCAGTTATTTTGATTTTATCCAAAGCTACTAACATCTATTTTTTCGTTTCTGGCAATAGAAAAGTATTAGTGTAATTATTATTGTGTAAGTTTTAAAATTAGCCACGTACTTTCATGCCTAAGCTACAACTATTTTAAGCAATATATTCAGGAGTTAGTTTAACTTCCAAATAATAACTAATGTTTCAATTAAAGCAGCTACAGTATATTTACTGATTTTAAATAAAAGCAAAATAAAACTTGCCGTGATTTTACTGGTTTCTCGATAAGAGTAAGCAAATTACTATATTTGCCATGCGCGTCACTGGAGCGGAGCTTTGTTGGCTAAAACATCGAGGAGGGAATCAATGGGGGCAAGAATTAACTATTACAAAGAATTAGCCGCAGATTATTCAAAGCCTGGATTAGTTACAGAGCAATTAAAAATTAGCTTAATCCAAGCTGCGGAAAAATTTATAGTAATAAAAGAAAATGTTTTACCAGAAATTGGTGAATACACTTTAGAACAAATCGAGCGAGAAAACAAAGACTGGTGGCCGACTCATTGCGAAGCTTTAAGACAAGGGCGCGGTGATATTCTGACTGCCGAGTATCACTCAAAATTGGTTTATCTTTGCCAAGATGGCCCTTATTACGGTTTAGCAGCACAAAAAACTCGCGAACAACATTGGTGGGCATTAATTGCTCAACCAGGCGTAACTATGTGCTGGCCTATTGTCATGTTTCACGGTGAAGTTACTTACTTTGAGTGGAAATGTGTAGATGACGAAACTAACGAAACTGTCGCTAAAGGCAATGTTACTTGGATGCGACGGGGACATAGAGGCGGTTGTTATTTAAAAACCGAGCAATTAACTTTTTACCGCGATGTGTTTGCTCCAGAATCGCTGTTGCAGTTGATTACAACTTAGATTTAATAACTTTTTTTAAACGTTTACTTGGAGTCTAAAATGCCCAACAAAAGTAAAGGTAAGATTGCCGTTCTAATTGAAGAACATTTCGATCTAACTGAATATCGTGAATTTAATAGCTATTTTCCCTCCCAAGGGTATGAAGTTGAATACATTTCTCATTTGTGGGGCAATTCCCAATTAACTTTTGGCGCTAACCCAGATAATGGCAAAGTTGAAGACCATGTCACCGTGACAACAGAAGTAAGCGAAATTAATCCAAAAGATTATAAAGGTATTATTGCCATTGGCGCTTATGCAATGGATCGCTTGAGATACCAAGTATCGATGAAAAAAGGACAAAAAAACCAAGCTCCAGCCGTTGTTTTTTTACGCAAAGCAATGCAAGTAGAAGGGTTAAAAGTCGGAACTATTTGTCATGGATTATGGTTATTTTGTGCGGACTCAGATTTAATTAAAGGTCGAAAAGTAACCTGCGCTCACAATATTGTCTGCGATGTAGAAAATGCTGGCGGTGATGTCATTTATGAAAATGATGGAACCGCAGAATTAGTAATTGATGGCAACTTGATTACTGCCAAGCATCCAGGAATTATAGATATTTTTATCAAAGCGTTTATTGCCGAAATTGAAAAACAAACCCAACGCAATTTAGTAAATGCGGCTAGATAAACAAATTACAAGTCTCGCTCAAAAACTGCCCCGGAATACAAGTAATTATCCCTTAGCAAGGACAGACAATTAAATGGCTAATATTGAGTTTACATTCTCCGATGCGATCGCAGGTTACGTTACTTCTTTCAACCGTACAGAAAAAAGCTTTGGCATTAAAACTTCGGATGGCAGAGAGTTTCAAGCTTACCTCACCCCAACAGTTTACGCTCGAATTACCCATAATTTAGAAGAACCTTACCACGATTGTACGGGGCGGTTGGCGGAACTTCTCACCCCCGGTCAGCACGTCTTTGCCTATGGCATCTTTTACCCCCAAGGTGGCGATTATAAGTTTGAAGTTAAATCTCTCGTTTTCCCCGGCGACGCACCCGAAAACTATCGCCACGAAGAACCCGATTGGTGGGTGAAGCAAATTCACTCGATTGCAGACTCTTACCTTAAATGGCAATTTAATTATCCCAACCAAGAAATTGATTACAGTCATTACCGTACCTATCTCAACTTAGCTGGGGAAAAAAAGCAAGACGACTATTTGCAAGAAACCGATACTATTTCTCGCCTAGTTTATGGTTTTGCAACCGCCTACATGATGACTGGGGAAGACCGATTTTTAGAAGCGGCAGAAAAAGGAACGCAATACTTGCGCGACCATATGCGGTTCTACGACCCCGATGAAGACATCGTTTATTGGTATCACGGCATTCAAGTTAAAGGGGAACGAGAGTTAAAGTTATTGTCTTCCGAACATGGCGATGCTTTTAGCGAAGACCGCGAATCTATCCCCATGTACGAGCAAATCTACGCTTTAGCTGGGCCCGTGCAGACTTATCGCATTACCGGAGATCCCCAGATTTTAAGCGATACGCAAAAAACCGTCAAACTATTTAAAAACTTTTACCGCGACCCCTTACAAGGTGGTTACTTTTCAAGTTTAGATCCCCTAACATTAGATCCCCGTAGCGAAACCTTGGGAGTCAATCGCGCTCGTAAAAACTGGAACTCGGTAGGAGATCATGCTCCAGCTTATTTGATTAACTTGTTTTTAGCAACGGGTGAAGCTGAGTATGCAGAGATGCTAGAAGATACCTTTGATACTATTGCTAAATACTTCCCTGACTTTGAAAATAGTCCGTTTGTGCAAGAACGCTTTTATGAAGATTGGTCGCACGATAGTACCTGGGTAGGACAGCAAAACCGCGCGGTAGTAGGACACAACCTAAAAATTGCTTGGAACTTGATGCGGATGCACTCTCTCAAGTCCAAAGAAGAATACAAGTCTTTAGCTACTAAAATTGCTTCGTTAATGCCAGACCTTGCCAGCGATCGCCAACGCGGCGGCTGGTATGATGTAATGGAGCGCAAGTTAGAACCTGGCGAAGAACATTATCGCTTTGTTTATCACGATCGCAAAGCTTGGTGGCAGCAAGAGCAAGCTATCCTTGCATATATGATTTTGCAAGGTGTCCTTAAGTATCCCGAATCACTACGTCATAGTCGGGAAGTTACAGCTTTCTACAATGCTTATTTCTTAGACCATGACGACGGCGGGATTTATTTCAATGTCCAAGCTAACGGCATTCCTTTTTTAACTGGGACGGAGCGCTTTAAGGGTAGTCACTCTATGAGCGGTTATCACTCTACAGAACTTTGCTTTTTAGCGGCAGTTTACACTAATTTGCTGACAAATAAGCAGCCGATGGACTTTTTCTTTAAGCCGCAACCAGGAGCGTTTAAAGACAATATTTTGCGCGTTCAACCAGATATTCTCCCACCGGGTAGCGTCAAAATTGCCAAGTGCGAAATTAACGGCGAACCTTATACCGACTTTGACTCTGAAGCGCTGACGGTTAAATTACCCCAAACAACAGAAAGAGTCACCGTTAAGGTACAAATTGCTCCAGTTTAGGAATATGCGGCGGTGTTATTCACCGCCAACTTAATTTAAAAATTACAGGAAAGCGATCGCCCATGACTTATAAAAATGCAGTTTTAGACGACCACGAACTCCAAGAGGCGTTAAAACAAATTAACCCCAAATATGGCGATTTTGTTACTAGAGTTGCTGGAGAAGCTTGGGGATTGCCGCTAATCGACCAAAAAACTAAAGCCTTAATTGCGATCGCTATGGATGTGGTAATTCAAAATCAAGCCAGTATAGATAGCCCCTTTCCGGCCCATATAAACATGGCACTCAAATTAGGAGCTACCAGAGCCGAAATTGAAGAACTGCTGTTATTTTTGTGCGTTTATGCAGGTTTCAACAAAGTTGTTGGCTGTTTTGGTACGCTCAACGAAATTTTAGACAACGAATAAGTCAATCCTTCTCTAACAACTCAAATATGGAAATCAAGATCGCCACTATCCCCCTATCAGAAGCCAACCCAACAAGCCAAATCACCTTAGTTGAAATGAATGGGGAAGTAAATTACAACACTGCTCCTACGGTCGAACAGCAACTACTACCCCTTGCTCAAAACGGGGTCAAACTACTTTTAGATATGACAAACGTTCCTTATATGTCCAGTGCGGGACTGCGAATGATGCTGTCATTGTACAGGTCAGTTACAAACCAGGAAGGACAAATAGTTTTAGTTGGCTTAGTAGACGACATCAAAGACACGATGTCTATTACGGGCTTTTTAGACTTTTTTATCAACTGCGACACCGTAGACGAAGGAATTGCCGCCTTAAAGAATCAACCTCAAGTATTACCCACTTAAGTAAGCGCGATCGCAACTTATCACTATGACCCTAGGCAGAATTGATACTCACCCCACTCACACCTACAACGGCTACAAACTTAGACCGGGTAAACCCCTACCTTTTGGCGCAACTTTCTTGCCAGGGGGTGTAAATTTTTCTATTTACTCCCGTCATGCCAAATCTTGTACTTTAGTTTTATTCAAAAAACACGCTTCCGAACCTTTAGTAGAAATTCCTTTTCCCGATGCTTTCCGTATTGGCAATGTCTTTAGCATGATTGTCTTCGATCTCAATTACGAAGATATTGAATACGGTTACCGTATGGATGGAGTTTTTGACCCCCAAGCAGGTTATTGGTTTGATTCAAGTAAAATCCTTATGGACCCTTACGCCAAACTCATTGGCGGGAGAGATGTTTGGGGCGCTACGCCAGATTGGAACGACAAATACCAACACCGCGCCCGTCTTGCTTTTGACGACTTTGATTGGGAAGATGACCGCCCTTTAGAAATCGAACCAGAAGATCAAATTATCTACGAAGCTCACGTTAGAAGCTTTACTCGTCATCCTTCCTCTGGAGTTAGGCATCCGGGAACTTACGCCGCTATCCGCGAAAAAATTCCTTATCTCAAAGAGTTAGGCGTTAACTGCATTGAACTATTGCCTATTTATGAATTTGATGAATTTGAAAATAGCCGCCCCAACCCCCAAACCGGGGAATTGCTATTAAACTATTGGGGTTATAGTACCGTCGGCTTTTTTGCTCCCAAGGCTGGCTATGCAGCTACAGGTAAGTTGGGGATGCAGGTTGATGAGCTAAAAACTTTAATTAAAGAACTCCATAGAAACGGCATCGAAGTCATTTTAGATGTAGTTTTCAACCACACCGCCGAAGGCAACGAACGCGGGCCGACAATTTCTTTTCGGGGGATTGATAACCAAACTTACTATATGCTGACCCCTGATGGATACTACTTCAACTTTAGCGGTACGGGCAATACCTTAAATTGCAATAATCCCATCGTCCGCAATATGGTGCTTGACTGTCTGCGTTTTTGGGCAGCCGAGTATCACGTTGATGGCTTCCGGTTTGACCTAGCTTCGATTTTGGGGCGCGATCCTTGGGGTGCGCCGATGGCAAATCCACCGCTTTTAGAATCTTTGGCCTTTGACCCCATCCTTGCCAAATGTAAGCTAATTGCTGAAGCTTGGGATGCTGGCGGCTTGTATCAAGTCGGCTCTTTTCCCGCCTTTGGACGATGGGCAGAGTGGAACGGCAAATACCGCGATGGGATTCGCAAGTTTCTTAAAGGCGAGCCAGGATGCGTAGGCGATATGGCGCAGCGCCTCCAAGGTTCGCCCGATTTGTATGCTTGGGCAGGTCGAGGACCCGCGACATCGATTAATTTTATTACTTGCCACGATGGCTTTACTTTGGCAGATTTGGTGTCTTATAACGATAAGCATAATGAAGCAAACGGCGAAAACAATAACGATGGCGGGAACGATAACGATAGCTGGAATTGTGGCGCTGAAGGGTGGACAGACGATCCGGGGATAAATGCCTTGCGCCAACGGCAGATGAAAAATGCTGTCGCGATGTTGATGGTTAGTCAAGGCGTACCGATGATTTTGATGGGCGATGAAGTCGGGCGCAGTCAGCAAGGTAATAACAATACTTATTGCCACGATAACGAACTCAACTGGCTAGATTGGGGTTTATTGGGGACTAACGATCGCTTATTTCAATTTTTCGCTCGTTGCACTGCTTTTCGCCAAGCCCACCCAGTTTTAAGAAATCGCGATCACTTCCGCAACGCCGATTATGTCGGTAGCGGTTATGCAGACATTACCTGGCACGGTACTAAAGCTTGGAATGCAGATTGGTCAGAGTCTAGCCGTACCTTAGCGTTTATGCTTTGCGGCAAACACGCTAAAGAGGGGACGGTAACTGATAACTACATCTATGTAGCTATGAATACTGATTATTTGGCTCATTGGTTTGAGTTGCCGGGTTTGCCGGATGCTATGCAATGGCACGTATTTGCCAATACCGGGGCAAGTCCTGGGGAAGAATGCTGGATTCCAGGTACAGAACCAAGGTTAGATAATCAGTCTGGTTTGCTACTTGGCGATCGCACGGTCGTGATTCTCGTTGGTAAATAGCTGCATTTGCTTGCTGCTAATTAACTTTCATTCCCACGTAAAACATTAAAGGAACACAAAATTATGGCTTTTACAGCAACGCTAGAAATGGACAAAGATATCGCTAAAATCTTTTTAATTGGCGAATTAGATGCAAGTTCTGCACCGCTATTCAAAACGGCGGTAGAGCAAGCGGCGGCTCATCAACCTCAAGAACTCGTGCTATTTATGCAAGACTTGGAATATATGGCTAGTGCAGGTTTGCGCGTCTTGATATTTGCTAAACAAAAAATGGGTTCTGATGTTGATATTTATTTAGTTGCCCCTCAAGAAATGGTACTAGATACTCTCACCAAAACGGGCTTTGCTCAAAGTGTATTTATTGTTGAAGAATACGGAGTTGCCCAAGTTTAAACTATCTACTTGCGGCGTTACGATTGTATGGATGATTAACTTTGTCCATACAATCTTTATGTCTAAAATAAAAAATATTTAACAATTTATAATCTCAAGTTTTGCCGATCGGCAAAGGTAATAAAAATGCAGATGTTGGGATACTTAAAACTAACAAAAGCCTCAAAAAGTAGTCAAGAAGAAAAAATAATTGACGTTCCCCACATAATGGCAAAAAAGGGGCTAACTTTCCCTTTTTACCTAAAACTAGGATTAGCTATATCTTTACTTTCAGTTACTGTTGCTGCCGCAAGTCTCGGTTGGCTCTATTCACGCACCCAAGGCTCTATTTTAGAAGACTTGTCTAAGGAGTTACAAGCTATTGGCACTAAAGAAGCGGCAAAGTTGACACTGGAGGATTTGAAAGCAATCAGCCAGCTAAAAAACCAACTAACAAATGCCAGCGTTCCTCTAAATTCTCAAGCGGTTTTAGAGAGTAAAGTCGCTGTTAGCGGATTAAAATCTCAAGCTGTAACAAACCAACTTATTAACTCAAACAATTA
>QQTW01000498.1_pt1 | contig 24514 bp, 23 predicted proteins | sample 1904831 | NCBI WGS metagenome assembly QQTW01 (sample SAMN09435610, study PRJNA476489) | Subsurface metagenome, whole genome shotgun sequencing project. | reverse complement strand
TAATGAAAGCCCTAAGAAGTGCTTACCGCGATCGCAAAAAACGCAAGCGCGATTTCCGCCGTTTGTGGATTGTTCGCATTAATGCCGCCGCAAGACAGCATGGTGTTAGCTATAGCCAACTAATGGGCAATTTGAAAAAAGCTAATGTTGGCATCAATCGTAAAATGCTGGCACAGATGGCAATACTAGATCCTACAGGTTTTAGCAAAGTTGCCGAAATGGCAAGCCAAGTTAAATAATGCAGCTAAAAGGCAAGAGGATTGTTATTTTCCTAATTGCTTTTTACTGCGCTTTTTTGAGTTTTTGCGGTGCAAGTAGCGCCGCCGAACTTAAAGAAATTCAACGCCGGGGCTATCTAACGGTGGCTGTAAAAGACAATTTGCGTCCTCTGGGTTTTCGAGATAGTCAAGGGAATTTGCAAGGCTTAGAGATTGATTTAGCTAGGCGATTAGCGCAAGACTTATTAGGCAAGCCGGATGCTGTAAAGTTGCAACCCGTCGAAAATAGTTTGCGCCTAGCAGCAGTATTAGAAGATAAAGTAGATATAGCGATCGCAGATTTCACCGCTACAGAGTCTCGCGCCCGATTGGTTAGCTTTAGTTGGCCTTATTATTTTGACGGTACAGCTTTAATTACCAAAGATGCCACTATTCAAAAATTAGGCGATGTTGTGAGGAGCAAAATTGCAGTCATAAATGGTTCTAGCACTATTGCCAGTGTACGTTACTTGCTACCACAGGCGCAGTTGGTAGGAATCGATAGTTATCAAGCTGGGCAATTGCTTTTAGAAACTAAGGGTGCAATAGCTTTTGCAGGAGATGCCAGCGTCTTGACGGGCTGGAAGCAGCAAAACGAGCAATATAGACTTTTGCCTAGTTTAATTGGTGCTGAACCCCTCGCAGTAGTCATGCCGAAAGGTTTGCAGTACGATGAGATGCGTAGACAAATTAATTATGCGGTTTCTCGTTATGTATCCGATGGTTGGCTAGAAGCAAGAGTTAGTTATTGGGGTTTACCTAGTTCCATTTCTAGATTAAGAGGTGGCAAAATGGAACAAGACGTAAGCTAAAGCTATATTTTTTAAAATGGATAATCTACCAGTTGCATATCTTTCAATTTTACTAATTGTGCTATTTGGCAGTGGTATATTTGTTTTTCGCCAGGTGTTGAAAACCCGCAAAACTGAAAATGCTCTAGGAAGACTGCAAAAAAAACTCAGTAAAGATAAGGGAACTGTTCAAGAGTATTACGAGTTGGGCAGTATATATCTAGAGAAGAAATTGTACTCCCAGGCGATCGCCTTATTTCAAAAAGCCATCAAAGCCGCCGAACAAGAAACCGAGGAAAATATCGCCCCTATTTATAACGGTTTAGGCTATGCTGCTTTTTCTCAAGAACAGTATGACTTAGCAATTCGTCACTACAAAGACGCATTGAAGCAAAACCCTGATTATGTTTTTGCTCTCAATAATTTAGGTCATGCTTACGAAAAGAAAAATTTAATTACTCCAGCTTTAGAAACTTACGAACAAGTATTAAAATCTGAGCCAAACAATAATACCGCCAAGCGCCGCGCTGAATCTATCCGCAAACGGCTAGTTGTTTCTTAAGTACCATAAAAACGGCGTTGCTAAATCTTGCGTAAAATCCTTTTGTAAAGAGACGTTGCAGTGCAACGTCTCTAACATTAATCTTATTTCTCTAAAAAGCCTTGAATTTGTTTAATAGCTGCGGGTGCAATATTAAAAATTGCCCAACTCGCGGCGGCAATTAGTGGTAGTAAAACTATAGCTATGCGATAATCGATGTCCATCTTATTGTCATCCTCTCTTGATTTAGAGATTAAAGTTTTTTAGAGTAGTTCTCATTTTTTATTTTTAGCTGAAACAGGCAAATAAGCTAGACCTTTTGCCTATAAATGTTTTTAATTAATCCTTCGTCACCTCAAATCCCATATCTGTACCTTTGCCAGCATGAACTAAAGCTAACTTTTTATAACGCTCTGCGTGTTCTATAAGTTCGGCGGCGGCGGCGGGAGAATTTTCTCTAATTCGCTTTCCCGGTACGCCTACAACTAACGAAAAAGGCGGTACATCCCTGTTTACAACCGATCCCGCACCAATAATACTACCTGTACCTACCCGTACCCCATCCAAAATTATCGCCCCAATCCCAATTAAACTACCGCGCTCGATGTAAGCGCTATGAATTACCGCCCGATGTCCAACAGTAACGAAATCCTCCAAAACCGTTGGTTTACCAGGATCTCCATGCAAAATTGCCCCATCTTGAATGTTAGTACATTCGCCAATTTCGATTCTCTCTACATCGCCGCGAATTACTGCGCTGTACCAAATACTTACTCCTGTAGCTACTTTGACTCGACCAATAACTACAGCATTAGCCGCCACAAAAACAGCTTGAGAGAGGTCAGGAGTATTGAAGTAAGACATAATAGACAACAGAAGCGAATAGATTTCCAGGAAAATAGTTGTAAATGCTCAAACTGATGCAGCGCTTTAAGCACGATACCATAGTGCTAACCTCTTAGTAGGTAAAGGGGTGCAGAAGCAGCAACGACACAAAACCACTGGTGCTAGTGAAGACATAAATATGCCGATAAGCACTTCATGATCAACTCAAGCTTACAATATCCAATTTTTGGTCCAGAAATTCAGTGTCCCCATTGTCGCCAAACTGTTCCGGCGCTGACACTTACCGATACTTATTTATGTACTCGTCATGGTGCTTTTGAAGCTGACCCCAAAACAGGAGAATTAGTACATCTCCAATCTGGTCGTCATTGGAAACAATGGGGCGATGAATGGTATAGGCAACACACCCATGCTGACGGGATTAGATTTGAAATCCACGAAGCTTTAGATCGACTTTATACACAAGGTTTCCGCGCAACGAAAGTGATTATTGCCTGGCGTTATCAAGAACTAATTAGCGGCTATTTAGAGCGCAGCACTCCCTGGCGCGGACAATCGGAATCTCCCAAACTTTACGGCTTACCTGTAGATTTTAGCCCCAATACCCAAGAAGATCCACGCTGGGAAGTAATCAATTTTGACCTGGAAAAAGAGCCAGGTGTCCCGGTACGTTATCCTTATTTTCGCTTGTTTGAATAATGCACCATGTTTCAATTCGTACCGGGAATATTCATAAAGCGATCGCCTTTTACGAACTTTTGGGCTTTAATGTATGCGATCGCTTCACTACAGGCTACACTCTAGCTTGCTGGATGGAAGGCTTACAGGGACGTATTGAATTAATCCAAATTCCCCAACCCCACCCCGCGCCTGATGCTTTTAACGATGAGCATTACGTTGGTTATTATCATTTATCTTTTGACTTAACCCAGACTGTCCCAGATTTAACGGATTGGTTAGCCTCTTTGCAACAACGTTTTGCCGAGGCGCACCAAGAACAGCCAGAGCAATATCAACCGTTAAATATATTGTTACAGCCAGAACAACAGCAAATTGGCGATCGCATTTATGAAGTTGCCTTTATTGCCGATATTGATAATTTGCCCTTGGAGTTCCTTAGAGTTTTAGCTAATTAGTGCAGGGAAGGTAGGCGACGTTTTTTACGGAGTTTGATCCTTGTCCCCAAAAGTACGCAGCCAAACACGGCAGTTGAAAGTAAAACGACACTAGCTCCAGAGGCAATATCAAAGTGGTAGCTAAAATAAATTCCAAAAAAAGATATAACTGCGCCAATTGCTCCAGAAATTATCATCATATGTCCAAAGCGATCGCTCAATAGTCTAGCAATCGAGGCGGGGATAACTACGGCGGAAATAATTAGCGTCACGCCTAAGACATTAAGAGTTGCTACCAGTAGAGTAGCTAACATCAAAGCAAACAGCGTATCCATCGCTAATATAGGTACACCATGAACTTGAGCTACATCGCGGTCAAAAGACCAAAATAGTAAAGGTCGATAAAAGATTACAACTAGGCTCAGTAAGACAACAGTGACTCCAGTCACAACCCATAAATCTTCTGGAGTAACACCTAAGACATTGCCAAACAAAGCCGCTTCAAAGTTTTGGCTAAACTTGCGATAGGTACTGATAACTGCCACTCCCAGAGCAAAGCTAGCGGTAGTTACAATCCCAATTGCTGCATCTGAATAGACTTTGCGCCCGGTTAAGTGCTGAATGATCAAAGCCGCAGCAAAGCCCCAAATTCCCGAACCAATATAAAAATTGAGATTCAATACATAACTCAACACCGCCCCACCTAAAATTGCGTGAGACAACCCGTGGGCGATATAACTCATGCGCCGCGTGGTGATATAAACTCCCATCACGCCACACAATAAACCTGCCATTACCCCCACCATCACAGCGCGACTAAAAAATTCGTAGCGAAAAGGTGCAATCAGAAAATCCATAGTAAGTAGTCTTTAAGTTCTGCTCTGAAAATATGTCTTTAACTCAAAACTACAGTATGCGCTCTTGACGTAAAATCTGAGGTAAATTATTTTGCATTTGATGGCGTAAAGAAGTACCGCCACTAGCAATTAAAATCCGGTCTTCTTGGTGAAAAACTACCATTTCTGCGCCAAAGGTCTGCTCAAGAATTGCTGGAGTAAAAACTTGCTCTGGTTGACCTTGAGCAATTAAGCCGTGATTGAAACATACCACCCAAGGTAAATGGGTAGCTACAGAATTTAGATCATGAGTAGAAAGTAAAATTGTTAAGCCTTGTTGATTGAGGTCGGCGAGTAAATGCAACAGTTCGTGCTGGACGTGCAAATCTGAACTGCTAGTAGGTTCATCTAACAAGACAATATCTGGCTTACCAACAAGAGCGCGCGCTAAAAATACTCGTTGTTGTTGACCGCCAGACAAATCGCCGATTGGTTTGTGGGCAATATGCTCGATCCCAACTCGGTGGAGGAATTCTCGCGCTGCTAGGCGATCGCCTTTTTGAGGAAAAGATAAAATCTTATGTTTTTGGTAGCACCCCATCATTACTACTTCTTCGGCGGTGACAGGAAAGCTCCAATCTACTGTTTCTACTTGGGGGACGTAGCCGACCCTTGGCGGCGCAGTTCCAGGTTTTAGGCGCTTACCTTGAAAACGAACTTCTCCTGCCCAGGGCTGAATTAACCCTAAAATTGCCTTGATAAGCGTGCTTTTTCCACAACCAGAAGGCCCTACTAAGCCAGTGAGTTGACCAGGGTAAATAGATAAATTTACTTGTTGAAAAACTGGATTGGTTTGATAACCGCAGACCAAGTTTCGCACTTCTAATATTGGTTCCATTGAATTCTCAGGCGTTGCTACTTGGTATTGGTACTGGCATTTGCTGTGGGGCCAACAACATTAGCAGGATTGAGTTTGTTTACTAAGTTGGGATTACCCCCTAAGTTACTAGCTAGTATCCGTAAATTATCCGCCATCATGCCGATGTAAGTATGTTGGGGGTTGGTATTTTCTAAGGCATCTGCTGAACCGTCTCCTGGCAAGTCGTCATCAGAGGTATTAGCAGTTTTTACCTTCGCTTCGCGGGCAACTTGTTCTGCAACTTTGCTAGGGTAGACTTCCGAACCAAATACAGCCGGAACTTTGGTTTGCCGGATTTGATCGATTAACTTAGTAATATCTTGGGCTGATGGTTCATTAAAATCTGAAGGTTGAATTGCGCCAATTACTTCAAAACCGTATTCTCTTGCCCAGTATGCCCAAGAGTCATGATAAGTAAGCAGCTTACGATTTTGGGGGGGGATGCTGGCTACAACTTCACGAGTCACTTTATCTAGTTCACTTAGGCGTTGCAAGTAGTTTTTGAGATTATTAGCATAATAATCTTTGCCTTCAGGGTCTAACTCTGTAAGATGTTGAGCGGCAAGTTTAGCATAGGCTTCAGCATATTTGGGATTGACCCAGAGATGGGGGTTTGGTTCGCCTTTTTCTTTGGGAAAGCTAAAGTCAAAGAGCCACTGGGCTTCGGTAATAGTTTGATCGCCTAGCTGATAAATTTTGGTGTCTTGCTGCTTAGAAGAACTTGCCAATTTCTGGGTTGGTACTTCTAAGCTTAAACCGTTAACAAGAATTAGATCTGCTTTACTTAGTAAGTCTGCATCAGAAGGGCGAGGTTCAAAGGTGTGTGAATCTGTCCCTTCAGGAATAATGCCTCGCACTTGGACGCGATCGCCAGCAATATTACTGACAATATTTGTTAAAGGAGCTACGGTAGTAACAACCAAAAGTTTATTTTGAGCTTGATTATTGCTAGTAGGTGTACTGGCAACTTCTATGGGACTCGGAGATACAGCTACATTTTGATTATTACTGCAAGCGACCGCACCAAAGCTCAATGCCATTAATAGGGCATATACCTTCTTCATTAATGATTGATTGTCCTAAATTCAACATATAGATTATCAGTAGAGCTTTTCATGGCTCCTAGATGCAATGCCATGAGGGGGCATTTTTAGCTAATTTTGAGATGATTTTTAGATTTTTTTTAATAAAATCCCCCTTAGTACATATTTTTTAGCCATTAACTCGACTTTAATACTACTGCGCCTCAAATAGTGGAAGGGGTAAACAGGGATGACAATTAATTACGACAACATATGTCTGAGATCGCCCCTTAACTGCTCTGAACTCAACAAAAAGGTTTGGTTTATGAGCGTTGTTAGCTGGCATTTCTACAATTGAGCAAGCAAGAGATCGTATTCTGCATGAGATCCAACCCAGAACCAGATCGCAGTGTCTTCCTCCAATTGACCAACGGCGCGATAATCTCTGTTGATGCGTGCAGAATAAATGGGCAGTGTTGGGTGGACTTTCTTGAATCGCAAGCTTGGATAATTCGGATCTTGCTTGAATTGCCGATAGGCTTTGCGAGTTTGTGCTTGAATTGTCTCTGGTAAATCGGCAAACAATTTGCGAAACTCAGTGGTGGTACGAGATTTCACAATAGGTCTGGGTCTAGTTCCTGAGTTTTGCCTGCCCGATATTCTACCATTGCTTCTGCTGCCAATTTAGCTAACAAATCTGGAGAACGAGCAAAAGACTCATCCCATCGTCGCTCATCTTCGATTTCTTCTAGAATTAGAGTCGCGATCGCATCTTGCTTATCCGTTGACAAGGCTTTCAATTGAGCGATCGCTTGTTCGAGCAATTCAGTCATAGCGTTCAATCATGACGCAGGATACTATCACATTATTACGCTTTCAAGAGTAGGGAAAATAATCAGGGTAGTTCTACAACTTTTAGATTCATGTCCTTGTAGGGCGATCGCGCGTTAACTTCTTAAGACTCAATACAGTGCGATCGCGCGTTAACTTCTTAAGACTCAATACAGTGCGATCGCCCCCTAACTTCCCCTAAAAATATCACAATCCATTCCGTTGCAAACCCCTATGTTAGCTTGCGTTATCCACCTTTAAGTAATTGGTCGTACTCTGAATGCGTCCCAATCCAGAACCATACCATGTCATCACTATCTTCTACTGCTAATGCACGATAATGAAGCCCTATTCGCACCGACCAAAACGAACCTACTTTCTTAAAATGAAGCGATGGATATCGATAATCTTGCTTAAGTAGCTCATAACATCGATCAGCAAGTATCTGAATATCGCCCAGCAATTGCGTGTAGTGATATCAGAAGTCAGGAGTTGCACGGTATCTCACAGGTCAGTAGAACGCCCTTCCCGTAAATGTCTTAGTGCCTTTTCAGCTAACTTATCAAGACGACCTGCGGCGACATCTTCCTCAAATTGCCGATCCCAAACCTCTGCATCAAACTCAGCAAACCAGGCTCGAAAAGCAGCAAGTTCCTCTGAGGACAATTGTTTGATAGCCTGTTCAACATCTTTCAAGTTATTCATATATATAAAGAAATCATCGGCGCTATTGAGTCATTCTATTTTACTGTTCGACGACGCACTACTCCTTGCATCTCTTATTGAGTTGTACGCGAAGCCTTAACTACTGCTTTGGTAGGCGATCGCCTCCTAGCTTCCCTAGACTATGGCGTAGTGTGATTGCACAATAACTTCTCAGGGCTTAACGCAGTGTGATCACGCCCTAACTTCTTTGGATTCTGGCGAAGGTGCGATCCCGCTCTAATTTTTGAAGGCTGAATGCAGTGCGATCGCTTCGGTATAATGTCGCTCTCAGTGGCAAATTGTAACGGAGTAGAGATTTTATCCGCTTGCAACGCTTTATTATACATTTCTAGTCAACATGGATGGATGTTCGTGCATACTCTTCCAGTTGTTTTTTTACATCCTCAAATCTGGACTTTGCAGCCAAGTCGCTTCTGTTAGTCTTTAGATATTCCTCAAGATACTTAACTTCAATGTGCGCCAAGTCAATTCGGATTCGTTGCAGCCAATTTGGAGTCCCCAAATTATGAAACTCCCAATTCCTATTGATGAATGGATTCTGATAATAGGGTATATCAAAAAAAATATCTTTCTGGAGGCCTTTCATAGATAACAATGACTCTAAGTCTTGCTTAAGGGCTTCGTCACTTTCATGCAATGTATTCAGTAGATGTTCAATTCCATTGATTGCTTCTCTTGCACTATTTATGACATCGAAGAATGTAGACTTTCCTATTACTTCCATTGCCAAGCCTGAATCAGCAAATATGTGATCGATTTGATTGATTCGCTCTATGCCACCCCAGTATTTCTCCATCTTAGCGGAAAGCTTATAAAGTTCGGACTCATCAATTTTAAAGCTACTTTTCTCAAACAAGCGCTCATGATCATTCTTTATATTTGTTAGCCTTTCGACTGAGTATTCCTCAACATCATTTGTTTCAATATGATGCGGGTAGCACAAGAGTAGCAAGTTCCCGTAACTTCGGCGATTCTCGTCATCACTACTTGCGTTATATCTTTCTCCTCCTGGCATAGCGGCTTCTATATGGCAGACTTGCCCTACAAATTTATGCTTTTCATCCACTAATGGTTGAGTGCAGCCAGGAAATGCGCACTGGTTGCCTGACCTAGCGAAAAGCGCTTTAAGTGTTTCAGTTTTAGGTGTTAGCCGAGACATTCTGCGCCCTATTAAATGTATAACTATTTACCACACTAAAGTTTTTTATGTAATCTTTTACTTAAAAATGACACACAAGCATCTTGATTATTTTTTAGAACATTATATAAAATTTTTATGCATAACACCCGTATTTAGAGACTACATAGAATTTTTCCGTATATCTAGTCAATGAGGGTATCTGCTGAATTTTTCTATATATTTTTTTAGACAATACACTCAGATATTAAAAAGGATTTGTTGCCGCCTTGGGTTGAAACCGCCTGCTTATAGCTAAGATCGGCTTAAGCCCACTGCTAAAGTACCGGAATTTAAAAAGCATTAGTGTATGTTATTTCCATCCAGGCGACATCGTTTGTTATTTATGCTTTTTAGCGCTTGCTTGAGTGCAACGCTGTTGTTTAATAACTCTTTGGCTATCTCTGCACCATTAACTACTAAAAAACCAATGTCGCTTTCTGTAACTGAAAATGTCCGCAAAACTGTCCTAGAAAATGGGCTTACTGTCTTAACTAAACAAGTTAAAACTGCTCCCGTTGTTAGCGTCCAAGTCTGGTATCAAATTGGTTCGCGCGATGAAGCTCCCGGTGTAAATGGCATTGCTCACCAATTAGAACATATGTTGTTTAAAGGTACGACTAGCCGCCCAATTCAGTTTGGACGCTTGTTTAGTGCTTTGGGTAGCGATTCTAATGCTTTTACAAGCTACGATCAGACGGCTTACTTTGGTACAGTCGAGCGCGGCTTAATGGAAAGTCTTTTAGAGCTAGAAGCCGACAGAATGCAGAATGCTCTAATTAATGCCGAACAACTAACCAGCGAAAAGCGTGTAGTAATTTCTGAGTTGCAAGGATACGAAAATAGCCCCGACTACCGTTTGGGTAGAGAGGTAATGCGTGCTGCGCTGCCAAACAGTCCCTATGGATTGACTATCGGCGGCAGTAAGGCAGATGTAGCTAAGTTTACGGTTGAACAAGTCAAAAGCTACTACCGCAACTATTACAGCCCCAAAAATGCCACTCTAATTATTGTGGGAGATTTTGAACCCGATGCTACTTTGACAAAGGTTAAAGAGATTTTTGGTAAAGTCCCAAACGCTCAAGAAAAGGTTGTTAAACCTCAAACCACAGCAACTAAGCCTGAAAGGACAAAACAGCCGATTGTTTTAAAAGAGCCGGGTGCAGCTTCATTGTTGCAAACTGTCTACCCCTTAGTAGATATCAATAATCCCGATGCGCCTGTTTTGGATGTGCTGAATAGCATTTTGACCGAAGGGCGCAATTCTAGACTTTATCAAGCTTTGATTGAGTCGGGATTGGCTAGTAATATGAATGGTTACGCTGCGACTTTGGCTGGTGGTGGATGGTACAACTTAGAAATAACCGCCGCTCCAAGACAAGAATTAGCAAAAATCGATAGGGTATTGTTGGGTGCGATCGCACTTCTATCCGAAAAAGGCGTAACTGATGACGAATTAAACCGCGCCAAAACTCAACTAAAAGCTTCTGTATTGCTCAACAACCGCGATATTGCTTCCCAAGCAATGCAAATAGGCTACGACCAAACAACCGCCGGAGATTATCGTTTTACCGATCGCTATTTAGCCGCCATTGATAAAGTCAGTCTTAAAGACGTACAGCGAGTAGCCGCAAATTACTTAGCGCCAGACAAACGGACGGTAGGCTTATTTGAGCCAACTAAGCAAAACGGCGAAGCAAGCACCGGGGGAAATCCTACCCAAATGACCGAAAACTTTAGCCCTGGAGCGCCTGTAGACCCCGCCGAAGTAGCAAAGTATTTACCAAAAGTAGATCCCGCCGTACCAACTCCCAAAGCTTTACCAGAGCAATTTACTCTAACTAATGGTGTAAAAGTGTTATTGCTACCAGATGATAGTACGCCAACGGTAACTTTAAGCGGTTTTATCAAAGCTGGTGCAGAATTTGACACCCAACCCAAAGCTGGACTCGCGGCTTTGACGGCGGAAAACTTGCTAAGTGGAACCCAAACTAAAGACGATCTCGCTCTTGCTAAAGCTTTAGAAGATCGTGGTGCAAGTTTGAATTTTAGGGCGTTGCGTGAAGGTGTAGACATTAGCGGCTATAGCTTGAAGACAGATTTGCCCGTTGTCCTAGAAACTTTGGCAGATGTAGTCCAAAATTCCACCTTTCCTAGCGATGAAATCGAACTTAGTCGCCAAAGAGCTTTGACTAGCCTCGACTTAGAATTAGACGATCCCGCTCGTGTGGCGCGACGAGTATTTCAACAAACAATTTATCCTACCAATCATCCTTTCCACACTTTCCCCACCCAAGAAAGCCTAAAAAGCCTTAGTCGTGAAGACGTTGTTAGTTTTTACCAAAAACAATATCGTCCCGATCAAATGGTATTAACTTTAGTGGGCGACTTTGAACCCAAACAAGTGCGGAGTCTATTGGAAAAAGCCCTGAATGACTGGAAAGCTGAAGGGAAAACCCCAGGTGCTAATTATCCCGATGTCCCTGACTCTAAAAAATTAGTCCAGCTTAATCCCTCTTTACCCGGAAAAACTCAATCTGTTACCTATATAGGCGATCGCGGGATTAGTCGCAAAGATCCCCGTTTCTACGCTGCTTTGGTATTAAATCAGATTGTTGGCGGTGATACTTTATCTAGTCGCTTGGGTACAGAATTGCGCGATCGCCAAGGTTTGACTTACGGCATTTATAGCTACTTTAGCGCCGGAAGACAAGCAGGCCCCTTTGTCGTCTCCATGCAAACCGACCCCGAAGACGCTAACAAAGCTATTTCCAGTGTCCGCGCCCTTCTAGCTCAAATTCATGACAAAGGTGTCACTAAGGAGGAAGTAGCCGCAGCTATTCGCTCTTTAACTCGTGGCTACAATGTTGGTTTGGCAAATCCTGACGAACTAGCTAACACCATTAGACTTAATGAAGTTTATGGATTAGGCAAGGATGAATTAAGCTCTTTTTCTGCCAAAATTGAAGCTGTGACGCTAGAAGACGTGAATAAAGCCGCTAAAGAATTACTCCAAAGCGATAAATTTGCGATCGTTACGGCGGGGGGAAATACCGCTAAATAAGGACTTTTTTTGTAGTAATACGGGCATTTTTGATCGTATTACACCAAAGATAAGAGGGAATTTTAAAAATCTTCTTGTCTGTAACAGATCCTTTAAATCCCTTTAAAAACGATAAATTTCATATTTTCCCCCCTTTTTAAGGGGAGTTAGGGGGGATCTCACCTTCAGGTAATAATGTGCGATCGCGTTCTCAAAGCTCAATTGATAAGTACGATAGATTTATGCGCTTTTCCATTAGTTAATTTATGAATATTTTTAGCAGCCTATTTTCCCCACCCGTTCAAACTCCTCACCCTAAAAAACAACGTCAAGGAATTGAAATTAAGTCCGAGCGGGAAATTGAAATTATGCGCCAGTCTGCAAAGATTGTTGCCACTGTATTAAAAGAAATATCCCAACTGGTAGAACCAGGAATGACTACCGCAGACTTAGACGCTCATGCCGAAAAGCGCATCCGAGAAATGGGTGCAACTCCTAGCTTTAAAGGCTATCACGGTTTTCCCGGTTCTATTTGTGCCAGTATTAATAACGAAGTAGTACACGGCATTCCTAACCCTAAAAAAGTTATCCGCGCTGGTGATGTCTTAAAGGTAGATACGGGAGCATTTTATCAAGGCTTTCATGGCGACTCTTGCATTACTATTGCTGTGGGCGTAGTAACTCCCGAAGCTGCGAGATTAATAAAAGTAGCTGAAGAAGCCCTTTATAAAGGTATTGAACAAGTAAAAGCCGGAAACTACCTAATGGATATTGCCGGAGCAATTCAAGATCACGTTGAAGCAAACAAGTTTAAAATAGTTGAAGACTTTACTGGGCATGGTGTCGGGCGCAATTTACACGAAGAACCCTCTGTATTTAATTATCGCACTCGTCAATTGCCGAATGTCAAGTTAAAAAAAGGCATGACTTTAGCTATTGAGCCAATTTTAAATGCTGGATCTAAATTAACGCGCATATTATCCGATCGCTGGACAGCCGTTACTGTTGATAATTCTTTGTCAGCGCAGTTTGAGCATACAGTTTTAGTTACTGATGATGGCTATGAGATTTTAACTTGTCGCACCTTAGTGTAGCTCGATAAAATATCACAATAATTTGTTAGTTAATAAACCTACTGTAAAGTAGGTTTTGAGAGGCTAGACTCTATTACTGAGCAATAAATGAGTCAATAACGCCTATATTTTGGGGTTAATTAACAAAAACTTTGCCGTTTTTTTCAATTCTAATTGCGCTTTGTTGTTCGTTTAAAGCTGGCGCTTCACTCAAAGAAACTTCTAGCAACCCTGAATTAGCAATAGAAGTAGCTGCAATTTGGATAAACCCATTATCGGGACGAACTAAAGTAATAGTTACAGGAGCAGGTAAGTCTTTGAGTACAACTTCTGTTTTTGCTGCTAAAGTTCGCCGCTCGGTGTATTTGATCGCCTCGTAAGTAATGGCAGTATTGGTAGTGTTTTTTAATTTGACACTTACTTTACCGTTGATGGGCGTTACAGTGGCGATCGCATTACTACTTTCTTCAGGTAAAGGCGGGACTAAGGGAGCGCTTGGTGTAGTATTAATGGGTGTGCGATAGCGCCTGTAAAGCTGTTCGTTAAATATACTTGGTTTAGGATTAAGCACTCCACTTGGTGTAGGCGAAGGAGTTTGAGCTAAAGAGTTTAGTGGAATACAGATAAATAACAAGCTACCGCAGATGACAACTAATTTATTTTTGCTTCTATTGAGGTCACGCATATTGCCTAAATTGTTTGTCCGATAAAGTATTAAAATTATCCCCTATCTTCATCTAATAATAGGTATGAAATCACTTAAATAAATTAAGAAGTGCTTGGCGACGGGGTTTCACTGGCAAATTACTATCGTCTATAGGTGGAGAAATAGAGGAGTCGCGCCACAAGACTAAAGGAATACTTAAAGATCCCAAAATTGCTACAACTCCCGCCATCATCCAAACTAATAAGCGATTGGGGCGATAATTTCCCCGTTCTATTTGCCAAAAAACTTGATTGTAGCGCCAAGCTGCTAAACAAATAACAACAATTCCAAAAATTACTAAAGTAACTCCCAGGTTTTCTGAGGTAAAAAAAGAGTTAATGGCTACAGGTTTTTGAGTAACTGCTACTTGAATTTGACGCAAAAATAAGCCAAATCTAGCGATCGCAAAACCAAAGCCAATTAAAGCAATAGAAGTCCGCAGCCAAGCCAAAAATGTCCGCTCGTTAGCTTGATGTTCTCGTTGGCGATCGATTACAGGTTTTACCATTACTTGTCGCACCAATCCAAAATTCGATTCCACGCCCACCAAGGATCGGGATCAAAAGCAAGTTGTTGACCTTCTTGGCTATTTATATACCCTACATGACCGCCATAATCAGTTAATACTAAGTCAATATGCGGATTAACTCTACAAGCAGCTTGCAAATCGGGAATGATTGCCGGATCGAACATGGGATCGTCAGCAGCATAAATAATTAAAGTAGGCTTTTTTAAGTGAGGTAATATATGTAAACCGCTACTAGCCTCGTAGTAAGCCTCTACCGTAGGAAAACCCAAGCGCTCAATAACTAGCTCTTGGTCAAAACCCCAGATGCTAGTCGCCCTCTCAATAGCCGCTAAATCAATTTTTTTAGGGTGAGCATAATAAATTCTTAGAGCTAGTTTTTTTAGTTCTTTAGCGATCGCTCCTTCTAAATACCTACCCCAAGGATCTTTAACCAAATAATTGAGACTTCGCACCGAATCCAAGCTGGGACAAATTACCGCCGCGCCGCCAATTTCGTCAATATCTAGCTCTATTTCGTGATTGCTCGTCAATTCTTGCGCCGCTTTTACCGCCCACAATGCCAATTGTCCACCTAAAGAAAAACCTGTAAACCAAAAATTGGCAGGACATCCCAGCGCTTTAGATTGAGCAGCAATGCGAACAAAATCTTCTCCTTCAAACAAACCATCAGAAGTCAATGTTGGCGATAACAAAGCGGTTTTACCGTGCGCTCTCCAATCAAACAGCACCACGGCGTAGCCTTGGGCAAAAGCTTTGCGTCCTAATAGTCTTAAAAACCACTGATTGTCTAACGATCCAGTAATTCCGTAGGTTCCAATAATTGTACCGCGCGGATTTTTAGGAATGGCAAAAATGCCAAAAATTGGTACGCCTTTAGCCCCAATAAAAACTTTCTCTTGGTAAGGTGGCTCTGGGTGTACGGTTGTATTCTCCCACTGCTGACTAGCAAATAGGGCTGTATAAACAGTCATTAACAAGCCATTTTTTAGCCACCAAGGGGGACTATAGGCAAAATTTGACATAGCAAGATTCGATTAAATGCCAATTACCATGTTATTTCGGTTTACTGCCGAATAGTTTTATTTTCATACTTGATTAAGTAATACATTTAGTAAAATCTTTAGATTATATTTAGAATGCTTTGTATAATAGTTACAGCAATCTTTGTATCTTCCAAAGGTGCTTATTTATCCTCAATATCTGCAAAGATTTTTTAATAATGCCTCGGATACTTGTTATTGATGACGATCCAGCGATCTCAGAACTTGTAGCAGTCAATTTAGAAATGGCTGGGTATGAAGTCACGCAAGCAGAAGATGGGATTAAAGGTCAAGCTTTGGCAATGCAAATATTGCCTGACTTAATCATGCTCGACTTGATGTTGCCTAGAGTTGATGGGTTTACAGTTTGTCAACGATTGCGCCGTGATGAACGGACGGCAGAAATACCTGTACTAATGTTAACGGCTTTAAATCAGACTCAAAACAAGGTAGACGGGTTTAATGCGGGAGCCGATGATTACTTAACTAAACCCTTTGAAGTAGAGGAATTGCTGGCTAGAGTCCGGGCTTTATTGCGGCGCAGCGATCGCCTTCCCCACGCAGCCAAGCATAGCGAAATTCTTAACTACAGTTCGTTAACTTTAGTACCCGAACGTTTTGAGGCAATTTGGTTTACAAAAACTATCAAACTAACCCACCTAGAATTTGAGCTACTGCACTGCTTGCTACAACGTCATGGGCAAACGGTATCTCCTAGCGAGATTTTGAAAGAAGTTTGGGGCTACGATCCTAATGATGATATTGAAACTATCCGCGTTCACATCCGGCACTTGAGAACAAAACTAGAACCCGATCCTCGTCATCCTCTCTACATTACGACGGTTTATGGTGCTGGTTACTGTTTAGAATTACCCAACGTTGACTCCTCAATCAAGCCTGATAACTTACCTGTAAACGCTAATTAAAAAAGTTAAAATTAATTAGCTCAAAAAAAAGCCCCCCAAAGCTTGGGAGGCAAACAACATTAAGTAAAGATTTAACCAGCTACAGCTAAAGCGCCAGCAATTGCCGAACAAATGGCAGAAACAACTGCTGTACCAGCTAACCATTGAGCAGCCGTTGCGGCGGCTTTACGGGTTTCTTCTGCTTGCTTTTGGGCTTGACGCTTAACATCTTCCAAACGTCGTTGGGCTTCGTGCTGAATGCGCTCGGCTCGTTGCAAGACACTATTGCGCGCCCCTTCAATTTGGTCAATAATTCGGTTCGCATCAGCCTCGCTGATATCTTCACGAGAACTCATCACAGCAACTAGAGTATCGCGGTTAAACGAACCTAGGCGATCGCGAATTGAGTCAAAACCCGCTTGAGGATCGTCAAACAACTGACGGACATCGCGTTTGATGCCATCATAGTTAAGTTCAGGACGGTCAAGAGCATTAAGGTAATGGCGAATTTGACCAAATACGCCATCAATCGTATCTTGAATTCGCCGTTGTACCGCTCTAACTTGCTCAACAAATTGTTCGCGGACAGCGAGAACTTGATCGACAATCCGCGCCGCTTCTTCCTCCGACATATCGCCCCGCGCTTGCAGCAAAGTAACTACTGTATCGCGGTCAAAATGCGCTAATCTGTCGCTAAAACTTTCTACCCCGGCTCTTGGATCGTGGATTAATAGCTGCAAATCGCGCTTAATACTTTCAGGATTAAGTTCATCTTTGCCCGTATTTCGCAAGTAATCTTCAACATTGGCTTGGAAAGTTTGGACTCTTTGCCCAGTTCTAGCAGCTAAACGTCTGGGACTCTTGATAATGTTACGAATCGAACCTTGTACCCCATCAATGACTTGATTTACCTGCTCCTCGCTCAAATCTCGGCGTTGACTAAGCAATTGCACCAGAGTATCTCGATCTACTTGAGACAATCGACGGCGTAAGGCTAAAACCCCCTGTTGAGGATTTTCAAATAGTCTAGAAAAATCGCGGGCAATTCCTTCAGGGTTCAATTCATCTTTACCAGTATTTCGCAAGTAATCCGATAAAGTAGTTGTCACCGAGTCGTATTGATCTTTAGCTAAAGCCGTAACGTTTTGCGGTGCGTGGCGGAGGTTTCCCCAGACTGATTCTACTTGATTGATAGTTTGATTAATTTGGTCTTCATTCAAGTCTTGACGCTGATTGAGCAACTGTACCAAGGTGTCGCGGTCAAAACGAGATACTCGGCTGGCGATCGCACTCATTCCGGCTTGAGGATCGTTTAACAGGGTTTTGAGTTCACTTGCGATCGCATTCGGGTTCAGTTCATCTTTGCCAGTATTGCGCAAATAAGATTCTAAATTTAACCATAACGACTCTGCTTGAGCCTTCGCTTGGTCTGCCAAGTTTTGCGATTCAAACAACACGCGATCGCGCTGTGCTTCTAATAGTCCAACAATTTCCCCGGCTTCAGCTTCGCTAATATCGTTACGCTGAAGCAATACTTCGCGCATAGACTCTCTATCTAAAGAGGCTAGGCGAATACTCAAAGTTTCGTGATTTGCCTCCGAATCTTGCAGTAGCGGCTTAAAGCTGCGTTCAATCCCTTCGGTGGTCAACTCTGACTTACTTGTAACTAGCAAATAGCTTTCTACGGCTCTTTGCAAGTCTTGGGCAGCCTCTTTCTCCTCTTGTCCTCTAACAGTAGTCAAAACTTCAGTACGGATGCTTTCTAGGCGATCGGCAATCGAGGCAATTTGCGTTTGGGTAAGAATCCCGCGTTGTTGCAACAGTTGCACAAAATCGTTACGAGAAAGTTGTTCTAATTGACGGCGTACTGCTCCAGGATCGGCGGCTGGATCGTACAATACATCGTGGAATTCTTGGGCAATTTTTTCAGAACTCATTTGCCAAGCATAAGTATTAAGCAAATAGTTTTCCACATCGGCGCGGATGGTACTGTAAGGCAAATTAGGGGTTTTTATTCCTGTTTGCGTCGCAATCTTATCTGCTTGCTCAGTTACTTTGTCTTTGGCGCTAGTAAGAGAGCCGATAATTTTTTCTACATCAAAGTCGGAAAGATCCGTGCGTCCCATTACTAACCCAATGAGAGTATTTATGCCTGTTTGCAAAATACCCGGCGCATTGTCTGAAGATGCTTTTTTGTCAGCATCTTTTGTTTGACGCATTTGGGCCATCAAGCGATCAATCTTGCTATCTAGTTCGTCAGTTTTTGTTTGTCCTGGCGCAACCGACTTAAGATACTCTACCAATTCTCCCATGTGGTCAGTTTGGGGTTCGTGGCGATCAACTACTTGCTTCCATACCCCTTCTAATTGCTCGACAATCCGGTTGCGATCTTTTTTAGATAAGTCCGTGCGGCTGCTGACCAATTCGACAAACTTCTCTCTGTCTATATTGCGTAAATCGCTACTTCCAGCTACAGCTTTTAACTGCGGATCGTTGAGCAATTTTTCAAATTCGCCCTTAATTTTACTTAAGTCCAATTCAGGAGGACGGAGCATTTGCAAGTAGTCTTCGACATTTTCCCGAATACTCATCGGATCCATGCCCGATCCTAACTCGCGGCGGATTGCTGAAGCGGCGGCTTCGGCGGTAGCGACTACTTGATTATTTACAGCTTTTGCTCCCAAGGCGGCGGCGGCGGTTCCCATCAAAGCCTGCATTCCAGACGTTGCGGTATTGATTAAAGAGCCAACGAGCGATCCTACACTACTTGAACCTACCCACACTAAGAGCAAGAAGTAAGCTGCCCAAATTACTAAACCAACGATCGCCCCAAGTCCTGAACTTTCAATCAAACTTAGTTTTACTGCTAAAAAACAAGCGATCGCTAAGGAAACACTGACACTAATTAAGGTTCCTAACCCCAAAGCCGTGCCAATCTTTCGCATAGTGCCGCCAAAGCTTGTTGTTTCGTCGTCCGTGGCACTGTCGTCCTCGTGGGACGAACCACGCCCTAAAAGAAATGCTACACCAACGTTAGTTAGTAGTAGCTGTATGGCAAAAGCCAGAACTACTCCAGCAATTAAAGCCACAAAAAATTTGGGGCCTGAGAACAAAAGCGCCGTATCTTCTGGAGTTTGCACTCCTTCTGTGACTGGAATTTGTGCTAACCATAGCATTTTGTCCAGTCCCAGTGTCATCCCAATATGTTCAAACATGGTATACCTTTCGTCAAACCTTAACTTGGCGTTGATTTATAAATTGTGTGAGGTGAAAACAGTGTATCTCTTACAGTACCCAACATTGATATCAGTGGCAGTTTATAACATCCCCCCTTAGTCTGAAAAGTATATCTTTAGCAGGATGAACAGAGGCAAGCAAACTAGCAACCAACCTAAGTAATTTGAGTAATCAAGTATAATTTAAGTTGTTAAACCATTAAATTGAGTAACTTACATTGCAAAATGTAAATTTTACTCTAACTATTGATAGAAATCTTTACAAGAAACTTGATGTAAATCAACCTTTAGAGTTGGTTAAAGTTTGTACCTAGAGGCAGAAAGCAGGATTTAGATAGTTAGATAAAGTAGATACAGAAAACACAATTATTTACAAAGTTAAAAAAATGGAAACCAAAAGCACTAACTTACCACCGGTCGCTACAGCTTACAACGGCAAAGATCGCAATACATTCTTATTTGGTTGGAATCCACAAGCTGAGTTATGGAACGGACGCTTGGCGATGATTGGATTTTTGGCTTATTTACTCTGGGATCTAGCGGGTTATAGTGTAGTACGCAATGTGCTGCATTTAGTTGGTTAATTAGTTAATAATCAATAGTTTGGAGAAGAGGTTTGCGATCGCAAACCTCTTTTTTATTTGCCTAGGCGATCAAGTGCAACTATAGTTTTAAAAATCGTTAAATTTTAATAGTTCGCTAAGTAATGATAAAATTGCGCCGTCCACAGTTATTTGCTTTGTTGCTGGCTTTAAGTTTAGTTGTAGGGCTAATACTGCAACAACCAGCTTTAACCCAAGCTAAAACTGAGCTAAGAGGAGTATGGCTAACAAATATTGATAGTGACGTTTTATTTGGACGCGATCGCCTCACTAGCGCCTTAAAAACATTAAAACAACTTAACTTCAATACAATTTATCCTACGGTGTGGAATTGGGGGTACACACTGTATCCAAGTCCTGTAGCACAAAAAGTCATCGGGCGAAGTCTCGATCCCGAACCCGGACTTCAAGGGCGCGATCTGCTCACAGAACTCACTACCCAGGGACACCAAAACGGTCTAGCAGTCATTCCTTGGTTTGAATTTGGCTTTATGGCTCCATCCGATTCAAGTTTAGCTAAACGTCATCCTGACTGGCTGACAAGCCGCAGAGATGGCAGCAAAATTTGGCTTGAAGGCAAACACGATCGCGTCTGGCTCAATCCCTTCCGTCCAGAAGTCCAAAACTTTATTCAAAATCTAGTTGTCGAAATCGTCAGCAAATACGATGTCGATGGCATTCAATTTGACGATCATTTTGGTTTACCTGCCGAGTTAGGCTACGATGCTTACACAACGAAGCTTTACAAACAAGAACATTTTGGTAAAAATCCCCCCGCCAACCCGCAAGATCCTGAATGGGTGCGCTGGCGAGCAGATAAAATTACTCAATATCTGCAAAAGGTATTTAAAGCCGTCAAAACTCGTAAACCTAAATGTATTATTTCCATTGCTCCTAATCCACAGCGCGTCTCTTACAAATTGTTTTTAGCTGATTGGGAAAAGTGGGAACGTCAGGGGTTAGTGGAAGAATTAGTTTTGCAAGTGTATCGCAACGATTTAAAAGTTTTTATTCAAGAATTGAACTATCCCGAAGTCAAAATTGCTAAAAAACATATTCCTGTCAGCATCGGCATTTTATCAGGATTAAAGGATCGCTCTGTAGCTTCAGCGCAAATTCAAAGTCAGGTAGAAGCCAGCCGAGAACAGGGATTTGCTGGAATATCGTTCTTCTTTTACGAAACTTTATGGAATCTTAGTCAAGAAAAACCCTCAATTCGCCAATCAGCTTTTAAGAGTTTGTTTGTACAACCAAAGCCGCGCCCCAATTTATTAGCGGGTTGGAAACCAGAGTAAAATAGTGCTACGTCTTTTAGGCATTACTCATTTTTGGCTCTAAGTAGTCTAAAAATAAACAACATAAATACAAGCCTGCCAAAACTGGTTTTTGACAGGCTTCAGTAATATTACAGAAACTGTGTTATTTTTAGCTACATTCTAAGTTGGTGGAACAAAAGCTGTAGGGGTAAAGCTGCCATGTAGACCATAGGGAATATGATGTTTGAGGTGTAAACGAGCGATAGCGCTAGCGCGCCCGCAGGGCTTCGCACCTTTATGTAAATCAAGGGCATCAAGGATAACGACATCTGAACGATGATGAGCAGCATCATAGACTACTGTAAGCAGCCAGCCATCATCTTCACGAGTACCATCAGGACGGGCTACAAAAATTGGTTCGCTAACATAGCCACGAGGGGCAACACTCCACAATTGCCGCTCTTTTGACTCTAAATCAATTTTTAAAATAGCTTGCAAAGGAGCGTTACCCGCTTCGCCATCGGCTGCACCCATATACAAATAGCGGTAAGGATGACCGACGTTTTGGGGATGGATACTGGGAAACTCACAACAACGGCTTTCTATCAACTCACTTGAGACGGTTTTGTCGCTTAAATTAAGATGAAACCGCCACAATTGTCCAGGTTTGAGCGCATCAAAATCAACTTGACGAAAATCGCTTTGGGGTTTTACTTCTGGAAACGCTGAGTAGCAAATAGAATCAATATAAATATTTTCATCTTGCTCAAAAGCATTGGCGTGGTGGAAGACGAACCCGGAATGAGTTTCGAGAACTTGGACAGATTTTTTGCTGTCGCGGGGAATAACAATTATCCGTGTTGGTTGGTTAGGTTGAAACTTGATGCACTCTCCCGCGCCGCGCATTCCTAAGACAAAAGGAATAGGGTTAAAAGCAACGGGATTTTGAAAAAATATGCAGTAATTGGGGGTAATTACAAAATCATGGATAAAAGCAAAACCAGGAACGCTATGAGCGTGTTTTCTGATAACTTCGCCGGCGGGGTTTAGTTCAAAAATAGTGATAGTTGTGGATAATCCTGGCTTAATCGAAAAGTTGACTAAGCAAGGTTCGCCATTGTCGGCATTACACCTAGGATCGAAGCGAGGATGAGCGGCAAAAGCTTCACCATCAGCCAAAACACCGTTAAAAGACTCCTTACCTAGTGTTTCTAAAGTGTAAGGATCGAGGCGATGAGGATCGGCGGCTTCCCACAATGCTAAGAGTTTGTCACCCCAGTAAATAACATTGGTATTGGCAATATTTTTCAGGCGCAAGTCAAAGGCATTTGCCAACCACCCACCGGGTTTTTGAGTGCCAAATACGCCACGATACAGGATTTTTTTCGCTGCTTGTTCTTCAACGTAAGCTGTTGTGCGAATAAAGCGGTTACGGAAATAGGCGCGACCGTTGGAAAAAGCGATCGCACTAATCATTCCGTCGCCATCAAAAGGATGGTGAATATGATGACCATCAACGTCTAGTAAGCCAGGCCCGTTGCGAAATAGAGTACCGTTAAGTTCTGGGGGAATCTCCCCTTCAATATCATCAACCCAGTAATCTAGTTCTTGTTTAACTGATTCGTAACCTTTTTGCCAGTCTTGGCGATCATAGGAGTTGAGAGGGACTGTAGAAGCTCTTTCGTGGAGTTGCATAGTTTTGAGGTAAAAATAAGTTGCTAATCAATCGATTCTTTAGCTGGTTGAACTAAGGCTTGGGGTGCAAGTTCCGGCATCCATTCAGGAATAATGCCTTTATCACTGGCTAAGGGTTGCGGGATTTCTTTGTCGGGTAGCCAGTGGAGAAAAGGTAAAGGTAAGAGAGTTGAGAGATTAGCAATAATTACCAATATCCACAGATTGTCAAAGTTGTTTTGAGCTATACCCAGTAGGTGCATTAATCCCGCGCCTAGTTGGTAGGAAACCATCGAGGCGAGGTTAGAGACAGACATTAGCAAAGCAAATAAAGTTGCTTCCACCCCTGGAGGACATAAACGCGCGGCTAAAACTAAGACAGGCATATAGGCAATTTGTCCCATTACCGTCAGCACTAAGCTATCGCCCAAACTAAACCAGCGATCGCCTATACCTAAACTGCGGTTAGCATGAGTGACAAGTAGCAGCATAGTCATCCCCAAAACTGCCGACAACAAGGTACTCCAGCCAAAAATCACTCGAAAAGGTACGGTTTTGAGGTAACGCTGAAATATCCAAATCCCAACTATAGAGGCAATGCTTGTCACTAGGCGCACTCTACCTAAAAATTCGGGTGGAAATCCTAATTCGTTGGTGGTAAAGAAGAAGAACGCCGCATCCGCCGTAGGGGTAGCTTGCCAAATAAATACAAAGGCGGTGGGTAGCCAAATTGATTTTTGGGTAACGGCTTGGCGCAGTTGTTTAATTTGATCTTTGACCGTTAGCCAGTTGTGGTTTACATCTGTGGCTTTTTGCACTGGTACTTCAGAGATAAACCAAGCGGCGGCGGAGACAATTAAGGGAAATAAGGCAGTAATTTCAAAAACAGTGCGTGTTGTGAAATGCTCTAAAAGTAAGCCGCTAAAGTAAGCAGTAATTAAGCTTCCCACCGCCGTAGTACCCCAGCAAAGCGCTTGCAAAGATCCGGCTTCGGCTTGAGATTCTACCCTAGCTCGTTCTACTACTAAAGAGTCAACAATTACATCGCTAATGGCAACGGAGAGAGAGCCAAGAGCGATCGCACAAGTAGCGGCAATGGGAGAGTGTACCACCGTTGCCAGAGCAATCCAGGACACTGTACCAATGATTCCTGACAATACCAAGTATGGTCGTCGCCTGTAACCAAATATCGGCAACCCGTCTGACAGAAAGCCAAATAGCGGTTTGATAATCCAAGGTAAGGCAACAATTCCAAACAAGGCGGATACGTTTGCAGGACTCAAGCCCAGTTCGTCTTTGAGAAAGAAGCTAACGGCTAACCGCGCTAATCCTAAAATACCTTGAACAAAATATACAGTAAGAATTGCGATTAACTCGGTACTTGGTTCT
>QQTW01000497.1_pt1 | contig 24532 bp, 26 predicted proteins | sample 1904831 | NCBI WGS metagenome assembly QQTW01 (sample SAMN09435610, study PRJNA476489) | Subsurface metagenome, whole genome shotgun sequencing project. | reverse complement strand
GACTGACGGCAAGAGAAAATGCGAATCAGGAGAAAACACTGTGAAACTACACTGGTTACTACCCAGCACTTTTTTAAGTATCTCAATGCTATCGTTGCCTGCGAATGCAGCGAAACTCAATTCATGGCAATTTAATGCCAGCCGTAACCAACTAGAAATCAACACCGACGGACCAGTTCAGCCGAAAGCACAATTAATCTTTAGCCCGACGCGAGTCGTTATCGATTTGCCCGGAACTCGATTTGGACGACCCCAACTTACCCAACCTGTTGGTGGTGCAATTCGTTCGCTGCGTGTCGGACAATTTGACGAAGATACAGCGCGTATAGTGGTCGAACTTACCCCCGGTTACACTCTCGACCCGACTCAAGTCAAATTCGTGGGAATAAGCCCCAGTCGCTGGACGGTACAGTTCCCCACACCCCAACGCGAACAAGCTGGAAGAACAAATAATAATATTTATAATGTCGTCACAACCGACCCAAAACCAGCACCGACTGTATCCAGCACTATACTTAATAGACCGACGACGGTAGTTGCAACGACCTCAATCGGAACTCAAATCGATGATATTCGAGTTACGGGGGATGGATTTTACCTTCGCACCAGTGGTGGGGGGATTCCCCAACTTCGCGTTATTCGCAGTCTCGATAAACGTGCGATCGATATTGATATTAGCAGTGCGACTATTTCACCTCAATTGACACAACGCGATTTATTGGTTAACAAGCTTGGTGTTAGCCGCGTGCAAGTTTCGCAGTTAAATTCTAGAACGCCAACCGTGAGAATGAGGTTGGAAGTTGATATAAACAGTCCTGACTGGCAAGCATCAAGAAGTGGCGCGACAGGATTAATTGTAATTCCTGGCAGTCCTGTTGTTCGTATACCCGATGGAAGAAATAATCCCCGTCCTGATAACAATAACCGACCGAATCCGATTCCACTTGTTAGTAATAATGCAACTGCAACAATTGAATCGGTCGAACTTAGCGCTACAGGTACGCAACTCATCGTGCGCGGCGACCAGCGCTTAACTGGAACAGGTGGTTGGGATCGGTCTTCTGGACGGTTCCGAATTACAATTCCCAATGCCAAATTAGCTAGAAACGTTCGGGGACCTTCCTTTGGAGCCAATAGCCCCGTTTTGCGGGTAAGTCTCGAACAGCAAGACTCGACCAACAGCGTTATTATCTTAGTTCAACCCGCAACAGGGGTACAAGTTGGACAAATTAACCAACTTAGCGGTCAGTTACTTTCCCTCGACCTCCAACGCGGACGTATTTTACCGACCCTTACATCTTCAATCCCAACAGTACTACCACCTATCCCACGTACCGACCCGCAACCCGGTGTTAATGCTCCTATAGTTGCCCCTCCTCCGATCGCAAGCCCATCAACACCTCCTCGACGACCCCCTTCAGGTAAAATTATTGTTGTGGTTGACCCAGGACATGGCGGTAAGGATTCTGGCGCACCTGGTATCGGTGGGCTATTAGAAAAAGACGTTATTTTGCCAATTGGTAAGCGTGTTACCAGCATTTTGGAAGGAAAAGGCATCCAAGTTGTGATGACACGCAATGCTGATTTCTTTGTTGACCTGAAGCCACGGGTAGATTTAGCAGAACGTGTTAATGCTACTTTATTTGTTAGCATTCACGCTAACTCAGTTTCAAACCGTCCCGATGTTAACGGTTTAGAGGTTTATTATTACGATAGCGGTTATCGTTTAGCTGAAGCAGTTCGCACTACAATTCTCCAAAATATTTCTACCATTAAAGACCGAGGCACTCGTAAAGCTAGATTCTACGTACTGAGAAAAAGCTCGATGCCTTCGATTTTAGTAGAAGTTGGCTACATGACCGGTCGGCAAGACAATCCCAGACTCGGAAGTGTCGAGTATCAAAACCGGATGGCAGATGCGATCGCACGAGGTGTTCTCAAGTATCTGGGAAGATAGGAGAGAGTAGGGAGAAAGGGAGAAGGGGAGAAGGGGAGAAGGAAAGAAGGGGAGAAGGGGAGAAGAGAGGGAAAGGATATTTTTAACTTTTAACTTTTAACTCTTAACTCCTCACTCCCCCCTACTCCCTACCCCCTACTCCCCACTGCCCATCCAACACCTATTTGTTGAATTGCTAGAAATCCTGTATCTTTAATCAAAAAACACAATACAAAATCCGCCTGTGTTTCCATCTTCCATTTTTGAAGCCAATCTTTTCCAGTTTGGGAATCTCGAACCCCAACGTGCCCCAATTGGGGTATTTGACAGTGGTGTGGGGGGTTTAACGGTACTACGCGAAATTTATCGGCAACTCCCCAATGAGTCTATTATTTACTTTGGGGATACTGCGAGACTTCCCTATGGCATCCGCACTCAAGCCGAAATTCTTCAATTCAACCGCGAAATTTTGACTTGGATGCAGCAGCAAGGTGTCAAAATGGCAATTATGGCGTGCAATACAAGTTCTGCTCTGGCTCTTGAGATTGTACGCGAAGAATTTAATTTTCCGATTATTGGTGTTATTCTCCCAGGCGCAAAGGCAGCTGTCCAGCAGGGTCAGCGAATTGGAGTTATTGCTACTCCTGCCACTGCTAAAAGTAATGCCTACAAACGCGCTATCTTAGAAATTAAACCCGACGTTCAAGTTTGGCAAGTTAGCTGCCCGGAGTTTGTGCCGTTAATCGAGCAAAATCGCATTCATGACAAATATACAATTGAGGTCGCACGTTCTTATCTCGAACCGCTAATTCAGCAGGAGATAGATACTTTAGTTTACGGTTGTACCCATTATCCCCACTTAGCCCCAGTCTTGCTCAAGCTTCTCCCCAACTCTGTTAAACTTGTAGACCCTGCCGTTCATGTTACTGCTGCCTGCATTCAAGAATTAGAGTTGCTGGGTTTAAGGAATACCTTCCCATCGATGCCGACTCGCTTCGCTGTCAGCGGATGTCCGCAACAGTTTGCTAAGTCATCAGTAACTTGGCTTGGTTGCACTCCAGCAGTTGAAGTAGTATACTTTACAGATTCCCCAATTCCCGGCTTTCCACAAGATGTTTTAGGCTGATTTTTAACAAGTAGTGAAAAAGTAGTAAGAAAGGATATTAGGTATTAGGGTTTGGACAAGGATTTAAAACTCCGCTCCTCCCAACTCCTAACTCCCTATTCCCTATTCCCTATTCCCTATTCCCAACTCCCTTTTAAATTTATCCGTCAGCCATTAACTCTTGAGCATTAACTATATCAGTTACGCTGGAGTTAACCGTTTCCTTTTGCGGGTGTCGCTTTTGAACAGCTTCATAAGCATTTTTAGGAGGTATTTTTTTGCTATTCCGTTTAGCTAATGCTAATAATAGGTATACTGCGAACAAATACCCAGAAGCTAAAATAAAAATCATTGTAGGCATTTTTACATAAATCATTTTTCCACCAGCACTCTTATCGTTAGCAACCTAAAATTTATTCTTTTTGCATATAATTGCCTTGAAACACAGGTTCAAAGGCAGCATGTTGTCCCATACTAAAAAATTTAGTATAGTTAGTATCTAGTTAACTTACAGCTAACTTTTTGTGATGATTCTCTCTACAGACTCACTGCTATAACAAATGTCAAACCGCCAAACAGCGATTTGCAGATGAAGCGGCAGTTCTTCCAAGTCTGCGCGATTCCTTTTACCATTTGTGGCATGGGGAAATCTTGCCCTCAATTTGGTAATCAAGGCTGCTATTTAGATTTTTGACCAGAAAACTTTCTTTTCTAGCCATAAATATGTGCTAGTCGCGCTTTCAAACTAGAAAAAAGCTTTCTAGCTTAATATTCGACTATTTATTCAATATATATTCACTAGAAGTGCAAAAACACTTTCTTTGCGAATTACCTTCCTGGGGTGAATAACAGAAAGTTTAAAGTCCTTAGATTTTAGCGTAACACAACGATCGCAACTTTTCAGCTAAGTCGGTGGCAAAATTTCAAAATTTCTTAGCAATTGCACAATCGCTTTAAATCAGCGGAAATTTACTTAGAGCTTGAAACTATAACTCAACCAAGGACTGTAAAAATAATACTAAGTAGGCAGCGAGTAAGAAAGTATCCAATGACAGGTCTTAATTATTACTTACTACTGTAAATAACTACTAATTCAGTAAAATTTAATATATGTTTTCGTGTTTGCACCCTATAACCTCTATCCCCAGTATAACTGAAATTAATGTCAAAAATAATACGTAGTGTGGCTAGAGAACAAGCTTTACTCCGAAAAAATTAGGCAAGCAAATGCTAATAGTATTAAATTTAACATATGACGAGCGATAATACCGAACGCGCTTGATACATTTTGCAATTTCAGCTTATTCATGAAGACGCATTCTTCAAACTTTTGTTCCGGGATAGCATACAAACCGTTTCTTTTTTCTTCCAGTTGACTACCCCCCTTCCTCCCCTTATAAAGAACTCTCCCCTTCCCCCCTTCTTCGCTCCTCTCTCCTGAATTCTTCCATATGCGGTTTCCACTCGCACTGCAATATCTTAAAATGAGTATAGAATATGTAAATTTTCTTAACTATATCCAGAGTCCGCCCACCCATGACCTCAGCTACCTCCCTCTTTACCCCTGTGGAAGCAGACCTGCGAATATTAGCAGATAACCTGATACAGTTAGTTGGAAACGACCATCCTATCCTCTATAAGGCGGCAAAACACTTATTTGGAGCTGGGGGAAAGCGTATCAGACCAGCGATAGTTCTGCTTATATCGCGGGCAACAATGTTACAACAAGATATTACTCAACGTCACCGTCGGCTAGCTGAGATTACAGAAATGATTCATACAGCTAGCTTAGTTCATGATGACGTAGTAGACGAATCTGACTTTCGGCGTGGTGTTCCCACGATTCATAGCTTATTTGGGAATCGGATTGCTGTATTGGCAGGAGACTTTTTCTTTGCTCAATCTTCTTGGCACTTAGCGAACCTGGATAATTTGGAAGTAGTAAAACTGCTGTCGCAGGTATTGATGGATTTTGCGGTTGGAGAAATTCAACAGGGGTTGAAGCGTTTTGATGTCAATGCCTCGATGGATACTTATCTTCAAAAAAGTTATTATAAAACGGCGACATTGTTTGCTAATAGTGCCAAAGCGGCTGGAATATTGAGCGAAGTTCCTGCCCAAATGGCAGAAGACTTATATGGCTACGGGCGAAACTTTGGTTTAGCGTTTCAAATAGTTGATGATATTTTAGACTTTACTAGCTCGGCGGATACCTTGGGTAAGCCAGTCGGGTCGGATTTGAAAAGCGGAAATTTGACAGCCCCTGTTTTGTTGGCATTGCAAGAAAAGCCGTACTTGGAAAAACTGATTGAAAGAGAATTTGCTCATAAAGATGACTTAGAGCAAGGATTGGCGTTAATTTTAGACAGTCAAGGTATCCAGAAGTCGAGGGAATTGGCGGCGCATCATGCAAAGTTAGCAGTCGAGCATCTTGCTGGTTTACCGCCTTCAGAATCGCGTCAAGCTTTGATAGATATGACAGATTACGTGTTGAGTCGGCTTTATTAAGTATTAAGTATAACTTATTTGCACATGTCAATTTTCGCGTGGCGGGATGAAGGCAAGTTAAGCTAATATCTGATAGTTTTTAGGCGATATCGTCCGGTATCCGGCTGGTGGGTTTTTTGGCAGCTTTTTTGGAAGTACGCTTTGAAGGTGTCTGGTTTGCATCGGCGCTATTTTGTTGTAGTGCTTCTTGAATTAATGCCATAAAATGCGATCGCTGGATTTCGACTCCATTGTCAGTTGTGCCAGAAGTTTCAAAAAAAACTATACTATCTACGGGCTCTAATGCCACCAATTGGAACAAAATATCTATAACAGGGATAGAAGCAGCTACTATTTGAGGGTCTCTCCCAGCACCAATGTTAGCTGTGACATCTTGTAACGTAGGGTAAGCGTAGATGACGCGCTTAGTTAATTCCGGGTTTGCACGGTTGCTCAATGTTGTTAACACCCAATGTTCGTCCATGTCTTGGAGGATATAGTATTGGGGATGGAGTAACTTTTGAGCTAGAGCATTCAGGACAGGGGCGATTGCTGCGATTAATTGTGGTGTTACACCATCTAGGGGTGCGTTGTCAATCAGCAATCGAATTTGGGCATCTTTATCCATAAATTACCTGTAGGCGGATGGGTATTGGCGATAACTTCACTCAAAGTGTAAACAATCGAAAAATAGTTGGGAATAATAGATTAAATCAAATTTTCGATTTTTGCATCTATTTTGCGTATAAGCTATATGCAAAATCGTTAACCTAGTACCCACCGCCATATAGGTTGTAAATAGGTATGTTAGGGTCTTTTAAGAACGAGCCTTATGAATTTAGCCGCAACCACAACAATTCAGGGAGAAAATTCTATCGGCGTGGAGGCGATATATCAACTCCTATTGCAGGAACTAAGCCAAGCAACCAAAGCTTCGGAAAAAAATTGCCAAGATGTGGCAATGCGAATCACCGCCGAAGTCTACCGTATTTGCAATGAGAGCAAGCGCATCCAAGCCTCCGGAGAAGTCGAAAGTTCGGCAATGGCACTTGCCAGACATCGACTTTCGCAGTGCCTACGATACTACCAGTTGGGTTCCAACCGGGGTCGTATCGAACTACATAGTACCTTGAGTGCGATCGTCTATCGTTACATTAATCCTCCCCAAAGACAATTAAGCTACCAAGGGCGTCTAACAATCATCGAAGATTTTCTGCAAAGTTTCTATTTAGAAGCATTGAACGCTTTTCGGCGAGAAAATCAACTTGGTGCAGCTTATCAGCCGCATTCGCTGCTCGAGTTAGCCGAGTACATGGCATTCACCGAACGCTACGGTAAACGTCGCATTCCCTTGCCAGGAAGGCAACAACAGCTGATTATCCTACGGGCGCAGACCTTTTCGCAACAACAACCGCCCGAAACCTGCGTCGATATCGAACAAGCCGCTGAAGGCAGTTCTAGCGAAGCCGATGGCTCGTGGGTAGACCCCGCAGTTCAGCAGTTGCGGAGCGCGATGGCAACCCAACCCGAACCCGAACCTCAAGAGGATACGCTACGTTCGGTTGTAGTGACAGAATTAATGAGTTACTTAGAAGAACGACAACAAACTGACTGCGCCGATTACTTCGCGCTACGGCTACAGGATTTATCGGCACAGGAAATTGAATCGGTTCTAGGTTTAACTTCCAGACAGCGCGATTATTTACAACAGCGCTTTAAGTACCATTTGATTCGATTTGCCCTATTGCATCGTTGGGAACTAGTCCACGAGTGGCTCGAAGCCGATTTGAAGATGAATCTCGGCTTGACTCCCCAACAATGGGATACGTATATTGGTCAAATGGACGACAAGCAACGGTCTTTACTTGAACTAAAGCAACAAGAACAACCCGATGAAAAAATAGCTAAAACTCTAGGGTTGTCAATGGCACAACTCCAAAAACGATGGTTTAAAATTCTCGAACAAGCTTGGGAAATTCGTAACTCTTTAGTATCCGGATCGGGTGCATCTACTCATGAATAGTGACTCAGAATCCTTACAAAACCAGTTACTTAAGTGGTTATTGGCAGAACCTGCTACAACACAAAAGGATACTTCGGTCGAGTGTAAGGAAAATAACGGGGTAACAAATTTTACGGCTGTTAACCCTATTGCCAACAATAGAGAGCAAGCGTTAGAATCGATACCCCAAACCTTTCAACTAGGAGAAATTCCTACTGTGCAAGAACGTTTCCAAGCCGTCCTCAAACGTCGGTTACAAAGTCAGATACAAGACCATCCTCCTCTATTTCCTTGGGAAAGTCAGTTTAAAGACTATCCCGATTACGTTGACAATCCGTCAATGGCGTTAGTTCCTAGTTGGGGATTGACGCAAGCGCGAGCATCGCTCAACTTGCCGATTGACCTTCCCGAACGGATTATTCGCCAATTACTCGAAAAATGTCAGGCTTTGGTAACTTCTTCACTGCCTTTGGGGGCAAAATTAGTACAGGCAGTGGAGAGCTTATTTCCTAACGAACAGCAGACTATTAATGACTTAGCCTCTTTGGTACTTAGAAGTCCTTATCGGTCTACTGCGCTTGCATCCCAAGTGCCGAATCTCGGCGGCGATTACTTGGAACTGCAACCGCGTCAGCAAATGGCTTTGTCGCTAATGGCGGCAAAACAAATGCTCGATAACTTGACATTACCGATTTCGGCTACTAATGCGGTAGTCGAAAGACAGTGGTTGACCAGTGCTGGTGCAATTAACCTCAAAGTTGAGTACCAACCTCAAGGTAAAGATGCACTGCTTTGGGTTCAAGCCGATTTGCCAACCACCGGAACTTTAAAAGTTCTCGGAAATGGTTCGGCTTCGATGGCACAATCTTCGAGTCCGGGATGCCTGAGCATCGAAATTACCGTAGCTCAACCACGGCAACCTTATACTGTTGAAATCAAATTAACGGAAGAGGACCAACAGCCGTTGACTTTTTTAATTTTGCCTACAGTGTAACAAGAATTACTAACACGATTTGATTTCGTTTGATAAACGCCATCGCAAACAGATGACGATCCTGGTTTTTAAGCGTATCCTTGGTTTAATGAAGCGGTCATTAGGAAAGGCATTGCGGAGTCGATAAGTCGATAACGCAGTGCCTCTGGTGTCTACGGTCGAGTTGCTTTCTGAAGGAATATATAGTTAGTTATTCTGACTCAAATTGTGTCCTTTGCATCTACGTACCGCTTTGAGATTATCGATTTGCGGCTTTCTAATCAAAATGTCTAATTTTTCCAGGATAAGTCGGCGTTCGTGTCTACCTCAGTGGATTGACTGGCGGCAAAATGCACCCTTGCCACCGCTTAAAGAAGTAGAAAACTCAATTGTCTTGCGGGTGCTAGTTAGCGCGTTAGTAATTGTGGGCATTGTGGCGACTGATATTGCGGCAGAAACTCAATTTAGCCTTTGGGGGGTGCTATTGAGTATTCTGGGTGCAAGTTGGAGTTATTACCATCGCCAAGACCGCAATATCGCTGTGAAATTTTGTATCGCCATTGGAATGTTAGTGGCACTGGGTGCTTTCTTTGGGCGATTATTAGGGGAATTGAATGATACGCGGTTGGTTTTAGCAGAGCTATTAATCCAACTTCAGGTTTTGCATAGCTTTGATATGCCTCGCCGTAAGGATTTGGGGTATTCAATTGCGATCGCATTGATTTTGCTTGGTGTTGCGGCAACACTAAGTCAAACTTTGGCATTCGCACCTGTGCTGTTGGTATTTTTAGCTGTTGCTTTACCAACTTTAGTATTTGACTATCGGTCGCGATTGGGCATTACTAAGACCGAAGTGAAGACAGCAAAGGTAAGAGTAAAGAACAAGATATTTTCGTTTTTACCTGATTATTTTTTGTTGTTTGGTTTGATTTTGGCGATCGGGCTGGGAATTTTTGCGATATTACCGCGATTTCCCGGCTATCAACTGCGAATGTTTCCGGTAAGTTCGAATATTCAGGTTAAGGGAAATTTCTCAGGACGCAGTATTATTAATCCGGGTTACGTTCGTCAAGGTAATGGTAGTAGAAATAATGGCGATACGACTGGAAGCAATGGAAACGGCGAATCGGGAAAAGTCGATAAAAGCTTTTATTACGGCTTCAACAGCCAGATGAACCAAAATCTACGCGGTGAAATGGTTCCGAAAGTTGTGATGCGGGTGCGTAGTCAAGGGTCCGGTTTTTGGCGAGTGTTAGCGTTTGACCGTTATACCAGTAAGGGATGGGAAATTTCCCGCAACGACAAGGTACAAACGATTAAGCGTTCTCCCTGGTCGTATCAAATTTTTCTTCCCCAACTGTTAACAACTGGGAAAACTAAAGAAATCATTCAAACTTACAGCGTTGTCTCCGAGTTACCGAACTTAGTGCCGGCGCTAACCCATCCCAAGGAAATTTATTTTCCCGCACCGATGGTTGCCGTTGATACCGAGAACGGCTTGCGTTCTCCAGTGGGTTTGTCAGATGGTTTTACATATACCGTTGTTTCTGAGGTTCCGTACCGCGATCGCACTTTATTGGGTAAGGCAAGTACTAGCTACCCTGCTAACATTAAAAATTATTACTTGCAACTTCCTCCAGGAATAGTTGAAAAAGTACGCTCTAGCACCGAGAAAATTCTCGCTGATTATAATAAAAATCGCGTTGGCAAGTCAGAAAAAAGCCTCGAATCACCTTACGAAAAAGCGCTTTATCTAGCCCAGTACTTAAAAATCAACTTTCAAATTCCCTCTAATCCCGACGACTTACCCTTTTTAGGCGAAAACGAAGATTTGGTCGAAGCATTTCTATTCAAACATAAAGGTGGCTATCCCGACCATTTTTCAACTGTCCTAACTGTAATGCTACGTTCGATTGGCATTCCCGCACGATTAGTTGCAGGTTTTGCCCCCGGACAATTCAACCCGTTTACGGGATTGTACATCGTCCGCAACACCGATGCTCATGCGATGACCGAGGTATATTTTCCCAAATACGGCTGGTTCGCGTTTGACCCTATCCCCAATCATCCTCTGATTCCCCCATCGATTGAAGAAATCCAAACATTTACAGTTCTTCAACAATTTTGGAAGTGGGTAGCAGGGTGGTTGCCATCACCTGTAACGGGTTTGCTAAATAATGTTTTTGGGGCAATATTTTCTTGGTTAGCGCAAACCTTTGCCTGGTTTTTCAATTTGTTTACCCAAGGTTGGGTAGGTGTTCTCAAAGGGTTAATTGTGACAACGGGAGTTACTTTTGTCGGTTGGTGGGGAAAGCAGCAGTGGCAGCACTGGCGTAAGCGTGAGGCTTTGCGGAAATTACCACCGATGGAAAGACTCTATCAACAAATGCTGCAATGGGCTTCCACAAAAGGTTTGGGCAAACATCCGGCACAAACGCCTTTGGAATATGCACAAAGTTCCTATCAAAACCATTCGCTTGCTAAAGCACAAGTTATTGATGAAATTTGCCAAGCCTATGTGAGTTGGCGATATGGGGGTCATGCACCCAATTTAAACCAATTACGAGAACGATGGCATAAGTTAAAAAATACTCTTGAGCAGCGCAAAAGCGATTAAATATGCATTTGTTATCGAAAAATTGGGTTTAAAACCCCGTCCTTGTAGGACGGCTTTAATTAATTAATTTTCTTCAATTAGACTATCTACAAACTCTCTTAGCCGTTCTTGCCAATTAGGAACGGCTTTTAGTTTGTCTTTTACTCCTGGAAGAACCTTAAAGCAAACGGGGTCTTTGTCATAAGGCTGATTACTCGTAAAACCTAATTTGTTCTTTTTCTGAAAAGGCATCGTTCTTGTTGTAAATGCTGATATACTAACTGTACTGTAGCATTGCGGGTCGGAACAATGTCTAAATCTAAAAAGTTGGATCTTCCGTACTTAGTGGGCTAAAATATTATATAATTAATCACTAGAAAGAAATAAGTAATAATTAATGAATTATGAAAAATTTAATAACTAAGTTATTAAATTTACCTGGAATCATAGTCGAAGATAGTCAAGAAATAGAAGGAACATTAATCTTATCCGTAAAAGTGGAGAAAAAAACAGCGGTCTGCCCACGATGTGGTGAAAGTAGTCATCATCATGAAAATAAAAGACATTTAGTAAGAGATTTACCAGTGAGTGATAGACAAGTAATTTTCAGAGGAAATCGACGCAGATTTAAGTGTAAGAATTGTAGAAAACCATGAGCGTGAAACCTTAAATGTAGGTAATAATAAAAAAATTACTCATAGCATGCTGTTTTTTAAAATATAGCAACCGCCAAGGCGGTTATGGCGTAAAGTGGAAGTAGTCCCGAATTATACAAAGCGCGATTCCCGCTCGTGATCGCTTTGCGAATCGCACTTAATTTTATGCCCAAACCCTACAGTTACGACCTCCGTCTGCATGTTGTCCAAGCCATAAGGTTCGATGGATTGAAAATTAGTGAAGCGCGAGGCTGCTATTCAGCATTAGTCGCAACACTATCAACTTATGGCTAAAACGACTGGACGTTACTGGGGACTTTCAAGCCTTGCCCAATCAACCTCCTGGTAATGGGCACAAAATCACTGACTGGGAAAAATTCCGTGAGTTCGCTTTATCTCATGGGGATAAAACTCGCTTTCGTGATGGCAAAACTTTGGGAGGAGGAGATTAGCGATTCGCGGAACGCGATCACGAGCGGGAATCGCACGATCTCACGAGCGTTAAAGAAAATTGGCTTCACTCGAAAAAAAAGACCTACGGCTACCGTGAGCGCTCCGGAAGACAAAAGGCAGGCGTTTATAGGGCAGTTGTCCACCCTAGCTGTAGAAAAAATTGTTTACCTTGATGAGTCTGGGATGGATAACCGAGAGGACTATGAGTATGGTTGGAATTGAGTTTGGGCATCGCTTCCATGCAATGCGCGTCAGGTCGTCGTGAGGGTCGGGTAAACATGATTGCCGCGCTATGTGGCAAAAACCTGATAGCTCCTTTCACGCTTTGAGGGAGCATGTAATCGAAGCGTCTTCGAGATTTGGCTTATTCTTGTTTGCTTCCAAACCTCGAACCGGGGCAGGTTGTGGTGATGGATAATGCCACATTTCAGTGCATGTGGGCGCATTCAAGAACTGATTCGCTCCGGCCGGGTGTGAACTACTGTACCTACCACCTTATTCTCCAGACCTTAACAAAATTGAGAAAAGAAGAGTCTTGGTTAAAAAGTCGAATCCGCAAAGAACTAGAACAGTTTGATTGTTTACGAGATGCCCCACTCGCATGTTTTACATTTTGCGTCCTAACTGCCTTGGCGGATGCTATAGTAAGGATTGGGTAGAAGGGACATTAGGATTAATTGATTGGTTAAAAAAAGCATCACCTTACTATCAAAATGTAAAAACAATTCAACGGTGGTTTGCTGAAATAGTAGGATATTTTGAATCTGAACAACTAACGGAATAGTTGAAGGAATTAATAATAAATTCAAACTACTCAAACGCTGCGGAGGGTTCAGAAATTTTAATAATTTTGAAATACGAGCTTTGCTATTTTGGCATTTTCCCAAAAGTTTAGCCCACTAACTACGGAAGAACCGCATTTTTAAAGTCTTCGATTGTAAGTTGGTTTGCTGGCTTGAAGCGTTTTTCTCCCGTACATGAGGTAATTACCAAAATACGGCGTTTTTGCTTTATATAATTGGTGCTTACAATAGGTGTTTTAACGCTTGTATCGATTAACATTTAAGTAGACGTAAATACTTTAGTACAGTTTTTTATTGTGCAGTAGTTTCGGATAATAATTCTGGCATCTCCAAGATACGTTCTGACAAACTGCCTGCAATTTGGGCAACCTCGCTTCGGGAATCTGTGTCAGTCCAGATTTTTTCCCAGTCAAACAACCATCGGGTAAGAACACGTCCCAAATCGACTAGTTCAGCAGCTTGGTCGATATCAATATCAATAAGATGCGGCACAATCCATTCGATATAATATCTACTTTCGCGCATGAGGCTAACAATTTGCTCGGATGAGTCGAAAGCGATGCTCCCAACGGGTCTACTTGCGATATCCGGATCGATGGTTGCTCCCGGCATCGCAAGCGATTGAATTTGATTAAAGTGTGCTGCCAAGTAGTTTAACCGCGTGGGAATATCATTCTGTTGAAAGCGTTCTTGATTTAGCGTTACTATACTCATATCTCTCCCAAAAACTCTTTAATAATTTGGGCAACTCGTTCTCTTATGGTAACGTCAAGTATCTCCATCGAACGATTTTGGCGCGGTTTTATGTTAACCATAGAGCCATATGTAATATTTCGATTTGAGGGCATATAGCCAGCAGCCCAAATATCTTGTTGCCTACTACCCTCCAAAAGTAAAGCTTGCTCGCAGTCGTAATGCATATCGCCACCGCCAGCAAGAATACGACGTTCGATGTCAATAGCTACTTTGATATAGAACTTATGCTCAGATAGCATTTGTTCCATCTGTTCGGAAGTAGCTAGCGTCTCAATGATAACAATCAAATAAATTGCTCCTAAACGGTAAAATAATTTTTTTACGCCACCTCCGATGCGATTCTCAAGTATGTCTAATGTTTTACTGATTATAATTATCAATCATTTTTTGCAATCGCATTTTAGCTTTCCTGTGTCTTGATTAATCTTTTGACGATGATTCTCATTGTCGCAAAAAGATGCTCCCTGTTACAGTAGCTGCCGCCATCGCTTACTATTCAATACCGATTACTCATCAATTTGCCAAGAATCCTTATTAAAGTCTTCATCGAGTACCTTTTTGGGACGAACGATGACGACGACTTTGCCAAGTATCGGGATATCGTCGGGTGCAGTTTCAAACCACTGAAAATCGATTTCACCATTATTATCGATCGCAAAATGACTACCATCATCCCACTGACGTTGGGAGCGGTCTACTACGACAGCAACTTGTTCGATTGTGGAATTTGGAGTTTGTGAAGGTAAGCGATCGCTATTGGATAAAATTACAACTGGATCAACGGATGCAAGGATGATTTGCCAACCAGGAAGAGGAATCCAAGCTTGTTCGCCGGCGAAACGCACCATGCGAAATGAACCGAGTTCTTCGAGTAGAGGAACAGCTTGTAAATCTTGGGGTTTCAATGGCATTTCACCAGCTACAGGTAAAATACGTGCTAACTCGCTGGCAGATTCGAGACGGTAAAATGGTAAAGTTGGGGCGGGACGCTTGGGAACTACAGTAAAATCTGTAAGTAATTGTTCGATTAACTTGCGAGCAGAGGGACTTTTCGCAAAGCGCAAACCTTTAGCGATGAGACGAGAACGTTCTTGTAAATCGGTGTATTGACGTGCGATTTTCCAAGATTGATATGCGACAGCATCACCGGGATGGTTAGTAAAACCTTCGGGGGGATTGCGAAATCGGGAAAAGTCTTTGATTGCACGGGCAACTTCTTTGGCTTCGTCGCTGTCAATTTTGTGTTCGAGGGCAAGTTCAGCAGCTAGTGCGCGTTCTTCTTGAGTAAGTAAGCGAAATTCGTAGAGTACATCGCTAGCGCGTTTACTAAAGTGATTGAGCGTTTCTTGGGATGTCCCGAATTTTTCCATCGAAGCATAAACTTGCGCTCCAACGGTAACTTGATTTTGTTGAATCGGTTCAAATCCAGTTTCTTCAAAGATTGTTTGGGGATTGTAACCTGATTTTACAAGCTGCGCGATCGCCAAACCCCATTCGACCCAGTTGCCTTCTTTTTGTCTAAGTTTCCGCAACAACTCAGTTGCATCCGAGTTGCTTTTGACAGGATTTTGTCCTGGAGTTTGGGTATCTTGTGGTTGTTCGCTCATAACGGAAGGAAGCACTTAGCACGCAGTACTTTTGAAGGCAGTAAGCCTTATTTTACGCTAAACCGTAGGTAATTCGCTCTCATCGAAACAAAACTAGTTATTCTACTGCTTGCTGCTTCTACGTTACTTTTGATAGTGTTCGGGGAGTGAGTAGGTTTTTTTTAGAAATAATACTGACTATCAGCATGTTTAGCCCTATGGGTTTGACCAATAACAACGAACAAATGACAGTTCTAACGCTCGCTCAGAATTATAGAACGACGGCAGCTTAGGACACTAATTAACTCACACTGCGACGCGGGCGATTCCCGAAGGGATCGCGATTCGCGAATCGCGTTCCTTGTCCTAACAGCTTTGGCTACAGCTTTATTTAAAATTCGATATTACCGAGTCAAACTTTATCTTATCAATCAATAGTTATATTTATATACAATTAATTATTACGTATTTATCCTGAAAATATATTTTTAATATAAATACTAAAGATAAAAGTAAATACGTAATTGATTTTTTGAGGATTAGATAATTCAGGGTATTCCACAGGTTAACAGATGCGATCATAAATTAAACTTGGTATGGAATATAACAATATGTCTTAAGCTTAAAGGAATTATCTTATGGATAATCCGATTCCAGAATTTGATAAAATTCGCCGACAATTGATGACTGTAGAAAAACCGAAGAAACTCAAACTTTTAGTAGTTGACGATGAGCCAGATAACCTTGACTTGCTCTATCGTACCTTCCGCCGCGATTTTAATGTCCTCAAAGCTGATAGCGGGGTAAATGCCTTGCAAGTTTTGGCAACCGAAGGAGAAGTTGCGGTAATTATCTCCGACCAGCGAATGCCGGAAATGAAGGGAACTGAATTTCTAAGTAAAACTGTACCGCAGTTTCCCGACACTGTCCGGATTATCCTCACAGGTTTTACAGATATTGAAGACCTGGTGGAAGCAATTAACGCCGGACAGGTTTACAAATATATTACCAAACCGTGGGACCCAACCGAACTCAAAGCCGTAGTGCAACGAGCTGCGGAAACTTACGATTTGCTCAAGCAGCGTACTGAAGAGTTGCGTCGTGCCAACGCGCAAATGGAACTGTTAACATCATTGTTGCAGGAAACGCTGATTGCACCAAGCCTAACGGCAATATTCGACCCGATTGCCAAGACATTTGGTGAAAGTTTGGCTTGTGATGGTTGTATATTACAGCTTGTTGAGACAAATGCTCTAACTTCGACTCAAGGTGTTTATACTCATAGGGGAAGTATTGAGAATTGGTTAGCGAAAGACCCTTTAGTTAGTGATGCTCTAGCAACCCAACAAATTCAGGTTTCGGTGAATGTCCCCATTGATGAAAAACTCAATCGCATTCCCCACTATTGTGATAGTGGAATCAAAGCACATTTGATAGTGCCGATTACCTACCACGATCAAACTCTCGCAGTGTTGTCACTCCAATGGAAACAACCCTGCACCTTGCGTGAAGACGAACTTAAACTAATTCATTATTCTGCCCAACTAACTGCTTTGGCATTAACTGCTGTTCGTTGTAGTGAGGGAGTAGGGAGTAGGTAGGGGCGGGTTTACCAGTATCTTTAAATTATCAAACAAAATATTGGTGAACCCGCCCGTACACTCCGGCGCGGATTGGGATTGAGGATAAGGCAGCAAACATTGATATGGTTAGATTAAAGGAAAAATTAATTTCCCTTCCCCCTTCCGCCTTTCCCCTTTCCCCTTTCCCCTCCCTAATTAATGAGTGACAATATACGTAATATTTTTAATCGCATTGCTCCAGTCTACGACGAACTGAACGATAGGCTCAGTTTCGGACAGCATCGAGTTTGGAAGCAAATGACTGTGAAATGGAGCCAAGCTCAAGCGGGAGATACTTGTATTGATTTATGCTGTGGCTCCGGCGATTTAACCTTACGTTTAGCGCAACGTATTGGAACTGGGAAAGTCTACGGCGTTGATTTTTCTCAAGAGTTACTCGCAGTTGCCAAAGCAAGAGCGCAAAATCAGTTTCCCCAACCTCCCATAACTTGGATTGAAGCTGATGTCCTCAATTTACCCTTTGATGATAACTACTTCGATGCAGCCACAATGGGATACGGATTGCGAAATGTTACCGATATTCCCCGTTGCTTGCAAGAATTGCATCGCGTCCTCAAAAGCGGTGCGTCTTCAGCTATATTAGACTTTCACCGTCCGGAAAATCCCTACATGCGGACGTTTCAACAATGGTATTTGAATAATTTGGTTGTGCCAACTGCGACACAAATGGGCTTAAAAGATGAGTACGCCTATATTAGTCCCAGCTTAGACCGCTTCCCCTCAGGTCGCCAACAAATTGCGATCGCGCAGACAATTGGTTACGAATCAGCCACACATTACCCCATTGCGAACGGTATGATGGGAGTGCTGGTTGTTAAGAAGTTAGGAGTTAAGAGTTAGGAGTTAAGAGTGATGAGTTATAAGTTAAGAATTATGAGTTAAGAATTATAGGTAATGAGCTTTAAGTCAAAATTGTACGGTTACAAAGTAGCAAACTTCTTCCTAACTCCTAACTCCTAACTCCCAACTCCCAACTCCCAACTCCCAACTTCTAACTCCTAACTCCCAACTCCTAACTCCTAACTTTTAACTTTTAACCTTTACAAAAATCCAAAAGTGGATTGGTCTCACCTCTGGCTTTACGTTTCTCCCCCGGTAGCGGGCGCAATTATCGGCTATTTCACCAATGATATAGCCATCAAAATGCTATTTCGCCCCTATCGAACCCTGTATATTGGTCAAAGGCGGATTCCATTCACTCCTGGCTTGATTCCCCGCAACCAGGAACGCCTTGCCAAAAACATCTCCGATACAATTATGGGGTCATTATTAACACCCCAAGAATTGCAAAATTTGGCGCGACGCTTGCTGCAAACCGAGCGCGTTCAAGGTGCAATTCATTGGTTGTTACAAATGGCACTCGAACAAATTCAATTAGATAAAGAACAAAAAAGCGCCAAAATTTTGGCGGGGATTTTGCGCGACCTATTGGGTGAATCCCTACCACGTTTGCTCAAAAGCCTAGCGCAGCGCGAAGATTTTCTCGAAGCACAAATCAATCAAATTTTCGACCAAGTTTTACTCGAATTTCAACTTAGCGAAGAACAAGCTATACGTCTCGCCGATTGGTTATTACAAGTCGTTTTACCTCCCGATACAATTCGTAGTGCAATAGTTGACTTTTTGACCGATCGCACCATTCAAACTATCGACGAAGGGTTTCGGGAAAGAAGCAGCGGTACTTATTGGGTTGTGGCGAATTTGTTCGGGTTGCGAAATACTTTAAGTCGGTTGCGGACGTTTTGTCTCGATGAAAAAGACGCTTCCAATGCGCGAATCCGCGAATTAATTGTAGATTTGAGCCTGCGCGATCGCATCAAACAATTTCTACTCAACCTGTCGCTACAAAATCTCCCCATCACTACCGTTCGGCAGCTGCGAAAAACCACCCGCGAAAGCGTTCGTCATTACATGCAAAGTCGCGGTGGAGATTTGCTCCAAGGATTGAGCGATTCTGTAGACTGGGACAATATCGCAGTTGTGTTGATTAATCGTCTTAGTACCTCCCCCGTCGTCACTGCTTCCCTCGAAGTCGTTAGCACAGAACTTGCTTCGATTCTCGAACGTTATCTCGAACGCGATTTAGAAAAAATCGTTGCTCAAACAATTCCAATTCTCTCCATCGACCAAGTTATAGTTGACCGGGTTAAATCTACCTCACCCGCTGATTTGGAAGCTGCGATTGAGGGAATTGTTAAGAACGAACTCCAAGCAATTGTCAATCTCGGTGGAATCTTGGGCTTTGTTGTCGGGTTGCTGCAAACCGCGTTTCTTTTCTTTGGTCGTTAGTCTAACTGGTTGCAATACTGTAAGGGATAAGGGAACTGGGGTTGCGGGAAAAGGAAGAAAACCCGCGATATACAAGCACTTTTCCTCCTTAACAGACAAGTATTGGGTACGGTTGAATGTAGGGGCACAGCTTAGAATAGCCCTTACGACTGTATCCCGCTCAACTGATTTTTTGTAAAGAGACGCGGTGTCCAAGCGTCTCTACATTGGGGTAGATATAGCAAAGACACTGTTGGCGAAATATTTCTTTACATTAAAAAGCGATAAAAACCAATCAATTTGGAGAAATTGGGAGTGACTTCTTATAGCAGTCTTGACACCAATCAGAAACTGTCAACCATGAGTTTTATTTCTTGAATAAATCGATTAAGTACTTTCAGAGCTGCTTTGTAACCCGAAGCCTGTCGTCCAAACTTCAATTCAAATAAAATGCGAACCGAAGGTCGGCGCTTCGCTATCGCGTATTGCCTCAAAATCTACGATGTCATGCACAAAGTTTATAGCAGATCGTTCCCTAAGTACCGAATTATATGATTGAATACTCTGCACTTCGGCTCGGAGCCTCTCCATCTCATCCCGTGTAATACTCGGCAATGGTTCGGTAAAATTCTGTGTATTAGAGGTGGAAAGATTTGAATTGTCCCGTGTAATACATGGAAGAAGCTTACTTCTAACTATTTCCTCTAAATAGTCAGCCCTGGTTAATCCCAAGCATTCGGAGGCGATACCTAATGCCTTCCAGGTATCATCTGTCAGTCGTAAAGAAGGCACTTCACGATATTCGGAGCTTTTGATCGCAAATTTACCCGTTATATCCCTTTTCATCTTTTTCATAGGATATGGTTACCATGTATTACACGGTAACTGTAAAAACTTTTTTAGTAAATTGTCAACCGTGTATTACATGGTAGAATTGCTTTAACTAGGACTTACGCATTGACAGAAAAACCATGCGGAGGGGGTATGGTTTTTCGTACTTCGAGCTTGATTTTTTTGTTTCCCATTAAGCGATCGCTCGCAACATTCATGTGGTTTTTAAAAGCCTGGAACGACGTATTTACGTTGACGCACAGGATGATTCGTTTGAGAGCGTGCGTTCCTATTAACTTATTTTTTAAGCACCTTGTGGTTGCAATTGTTTGAAACTTTCTGGAGCGAGTCTGAGCAAGAGGTATGCCCGCCAGCCAAGCATCTAACCGTACTAAATTAAGCGCACAAGCAATGAAAACCTGCATCATGTGAGTTTTCTTTAAACCGATGTAGCGAGATTGACGTAGCCCTGAACGTCGTAAACATAAGTGAGTGTGTTGATTCAATGCCTGCACGTTGGTTGTAAGTAGCTTTCCACTCAGGTGTTTGTTGGGTTTGTCGTCGAGTTTGGAGCGCTATATGTTGCACTTGTGGAAGAAAAGTCAACTCCCGTGGTTCGGTTTTCGACTTAGTGCAAGATGAACGAACTGGACAAGTTCTGCATGTTACACCACTAAACCTCACACGAATAGCAGGCTTCCCACTAGCGTCTTGCCCTAGTAACCATTTAGTACTTTGGTATCCTTGGGGACAGGTAACTTTTTCATTATCCCAGTCTATTTGAAAGTTAGAACTATCAAATCCTTGTTGGGCTAATGGAGTGCCAACTGGGATCTGAACGCACCGGACCAATAATTTCAATATTATACTGAGTCTTACTATTTACTAAATTTTCCGATGTAGGATACCCAGCATCCAGTAGATGCTCATCTGGTAGTAAGTATGAGTCTTCAAGGGAAGAGTGGATTGGTTCCACTGCTTGCTCGTCGGTAATTGTAGATAAAGTTGTGTGGACGTTAGTAATAAAACGGGGGCTATCTTCATCACAAATCTCGGTCATGTGTACTTTGTAACCGACCCAATCCACACTACGCTTGGAACTATAGTGTGCTTCAACATCATAGGGCGAATGAATAGCAATTGTAGATGGTGGCATATCTTTAACAGTACGCCATTTTACTTGGGCATCTGGTTCTAGGGCATAAAATTGCTGTACCCATATTTGGCGGAGGGTTTCGACTGCTGGTATTTGCCGTAACTGCTGTGGCACAGTTGGTTCGTAGATTGCGTTTAACAACGATAATCCATCCGCACCAATAGTACTAGCCAACGCTTCTCGTTCAGAGTCAAGCTTTGGTAAACGATAGTTTTCTACGCGACGACCATAACGGTCAAACCAATCAGGCGCTCATAAAAGTTGCTAACCAGTCAGGTGCTGCAACTACCAAACTATTTAGGGCTAAACGCATCCCTTCCCCTAACGTTTCCAATCGATTGAGAGTGCGGATTGCACCTAAAACGTGGGTTGAATCTGTGCGCTGTCTGCGATAAGTTTTGAGCAATTCGGCTTCCCTAAGGTGTTTTAGTAATATATCTAGTAAATGAATGCTCTGCGCCACCAGCAAGTAATCGAGTACGGAACTCAGAAAGGATGGAATAGTCAAAGCCTGGGTCAGTTAAAGGAAGACTCAATATATACTTCCAGTCAATATGTCCACGTACTGCGCGACTCCGCCTGTCTATCAGATAAATTCTCCATAAATTGCATTATGCACACCAATGCTAATCGCCAAGGTGCATATGCTGGCTGCCCATTTTGCGGAAATAAATCCGCAAATACTTCCGATTCAAAGATACTTCCCAAGGTATCCCGGATTTTCATGTAAATATTTCCTTTGGGGAAAGATGCACGTGCCACCTCTACTGTTTGTTGAGGTATATCGGGGATATTCTGGGGATGCATCAACATGGTAGTAAATTATTCTTTCAACAGGATTTAATTCTCCTATCGCTGTCAAACCAACCAAAATTTTGGTGCAATATTACTTACTAAAATTGTAAAGAAATATTTCGCCAACAGTGTCTTCGCTATATCTACCCCACATTAGAAAAAAGCCCGCGTGCGTCTGCGGGCTTAAAAGTAACAAAACTTATGAATTACCAAGAAGCGATTTCAATACTGGAAGGGATAAGGGAACTGGGGTTGCAAGAAAAGGTGTAGAATCTTGATATGTAAGGATTCTTTACCTTTAACATGAGTCCCTTTCCCCCAAAACCCTCCAAGTATTGGGAGCGATTTAACGCGAATAGTTCATTTCGGCTTCGATTTGTCGAACTAGGTTCTCATCGCCCTTAGAACGAGCAACTTCCAGACGATGCTCCAAACTCTTTAAAATACTTTGTTTATGCAATTCCCGTGCCTTTTTAGCAGCTTCCAACCTGCTCCGAATCATAGCAATTAACCTCTGTCATCAATAATATCTATGTCTTGTATTCTTAATATACCACAAATTTGGTTACGGTTGTTACAGAATTTTTATTGTTGATTATATATCTAGCAAGATATACCTAATGCGATCGCACGATGAGTCAACCACGAATCCTCACCCTATTAAGCGATTTTGGCGATTGTGATGTGTATGTTGGGGTGATGAAGGGTGTTATTGCCCAAGTTAACCCTGAAATTAGAGTCGTCGATTTGACGCATCAAATTCCACCGCAAAATATTGCCGCAGGTAGGTTTTGCTTAATGAGCGCTTGCAGCTATTTCCCGAATGGAACAGTACATTTAGCGGTAGTCGATCCGGGAGTAGGTGGTATGCGTCGCGCTGTTGCAGTGGAATTTGCAGAAGGATTTTTGGTTGCACCCGATAACGGAATTTTGGGTGGAGTATTGAGTCGAAGTCGAGCGATTCGAGCAGTGGAATTAACTAATCCTCAGTATTGGCGAATACCCGAACCAAGTTGCACATTTCACGGTCGAGATATATTTGCACCAGTTGCAGCGCATCTTGCCAGCGGTATCTCGCTGCTTGAAGTGGGTAATGAAATTGACCCAGCTAGTTTGGTCGAACTTGATTTACCCAAATGCCGACAAATAATCAATGGTGTGGTTGGTTGCATCCAATATATAGATGTTTTTGGCAACTTAGTTACTAATATTCCTGGTAGTTACGTGCTATTTAAAAATTGGTGCGTTAACGTCGCACTTTTGAGGATACCTGGAGGTGAAACCTACAGTCATGTGGAAATTGGAAATGCTGTAGCATTAGTTGGCAGCGAAGGTTGGGTAGAAATTGCCATTAATCGAGGTAATGCTCAGTTGCAGTTACAGATACAGTTGGCAGAAACAGTTGAATTAGAGTTTTTGGGTTAGAAAATGAAAGGCTAAGAGGTTTTCACCCATCACTCAGTAATTCGATATGATTGTTCTTAACTTCCTATTCCTATCTCCTAATTTTTACTATGGTTTCTACACCTGAAATTTATCAAGGACAGTTTGGCGAATTTAGTATTGAACAAAGCGATCGCACTAGCGTCATTATCTACCGTGCTGGCTTGATGGTGGCTGCAATCAGTTTTGCGATCGCAACTGGCTTAATTTTATTTAACAATAACCCCAATATCTACCCGTTGTTGACACCGCTGTATAGTTTATTTGTTCTAGGTCTTGGTGTCAGTTTATTAACTATCCATATTTACATGGCAGCCTTACACCGCGCTATCCAAGCTTTCTGGGTAATTGGTGCGATTGCTGCCTTCTTCGTGGGACATACTGACCCGCAACCGTTTGCTGTCACAGTTTACACTCACCCTTTATCGATCTTGGGAATCGGTTTCACCTTCGCTGCACTTACGGGTATTTTTATCAAAGAAGCCTTTTGCTTCAACCGCTTGGAAACCAAAGTCCTTACCCCAATTGTCCCGACGCTGCTACTAGGACATTTACTCGGCTGGTTGCCAGTAGGTTGGGAACGGGCATTATTAGGTATTTGGGCAATTTTATTCGTAGTATTTGCCTTTCGCAAAGCAATTCAAGCGATTCCTCCGGATATCGGGGACAAATCAGTGTTTGCGTACTTGAAGGGTCAAATAAAAGCACAACTAAATGCGTAGGAACACAGAACACCGAAAAAAACGTCTTCAAATTAAACTACTTCAACGGCGAGAAATGTGGACTTTAACTCTTGAGGGTTGGGTAATTGCCTTAGCAACGCTTGCCGCAGGCATCGCGCTTACCATTATCTTATTTTTGTTCGCAGTTACTCACATTCAATCATTTCTCGCCGTTACTTCTCCAGTTAAAGCCGATATCTTAGTTGTTGAAGGATGGATGAATGACAGCGGACTCAAACAAGCTTTAGCCGAGTTTGAACGCGGTTCCTATCGTCAAATCATCACTACGGGAATTCCTTTGCAAAAAGGATATTATTTATC
>QQTW01000496.1_pt1 | contig 24540 bp, 24 predicted proteins | sample 1904831 | NCBI WGS metagenome assembly QQTW01 (sample SAMN09435610, study PRJNA476489) | Subsurface metagenome, whole genome shotgun sequencing project. | reverse complement strand
GGTTTCGAGAACTGGGGGGGGATTTCCAAGAGGGAGATCAAGTCCAATGCTATGAGGAACAAAAGACAACACGGACACTCTAGAGGGATAGATAGGTGGATAAGATATAGGCCACAACAAGTATCATGCACTCCGTTTACTACTATATATGATGATGATGATAGAGACCTTGAAATAGCCCAATTGCCTCTTTAGGTCAAGCACCAGTAATCCTTGGCGCGATGTCTTGGCGCGATGTCCCAGCCAATCAAGGTTTATTTTTGGTGTTTCAAAAACGCGCGCGAGAGTGGAAACATTCGGAGCCCGCCAGCTTTGGGCAACTTACAACATCTACCAATCATGACTACCAAGCTATGATCTATGATACCCTGGAGACTGGCTACTATGTGCTGTCATATTCGCCCTACTGGCTCCTAGGGATGCCACAAGTTATCTCTGAGAGTATGGCTGTCTCACGAAGCTTCCCCTGGTGCCTTCACAGGCGCCTGCTAAGGGTTTCTCAATTTCTATCATATGAATCTCCTTTGTCTTTTGTTCCTCATAGCATTGGACTTGATCTCCCTCTTGGAAATCCCCCCAGTTCTCGAAACCAATGCCACATTCTGACCCCTTGCGCATTTCCGTGACGTCTTTCTTCTGGTTCTTGAGTGATTCGAGGGTACCTAAGAACAAAGACATATCAGTAAGGGCATGATTAACATACGTTCCAACCACTTACCATCGTACACCACCTGGCTTCCTCTGAGAACCCGAATCTTCTTGTCGCGACGGATAACACCATTAGTGATCTTGCAACCCGCAACCTTTACTTTGCCCTTCTTGACGCTGATCTCAAAGACTTTGCCTATTTCCGCTTCGCCGACCACCCTTTGAGTAAAGGCTGGTGGTAGCTCTGCAATCAACTTCTCCTTAACAACATCGGTCACCTTGTAGATAATATTGTGATCCAAGATTTCTAGGCCTGCAGCCTCAGCAAGCCTTGACACACCAGCATCAACAGGTTGATTGAAAGAGATCAGGTAACCAACTTCTCCCGATGATGCCAGATGATTAACATCTGATTCATTGACCACCCCCACACCACTTCGGATGACATTTGCTGCAATTTCGTTATTACCGATAGCACTGACCGAGTTGACAAGAGCCTCCACGCTGCCAGATACGTCGGCCTTGACGACGAAATGGACCTGTTTAGGCCCATCTGATGTCTTGCCTTCGACCCAACCAGCATTGTCCTTTGGTCTACTTCCGGCTCGTTTGGACGCCCACTCCTGCTCGGCTTCCCACGCCAATTGTTTAGCGCGGGCTTCAGCTTCTTCGCTACGAATAGCATTGATTGCAGTGGTGTCACCGGCTAGCTTGGTGTACTCCTCGCGTTCCTGTCGAAGCTCCACTACTTCCTTGGCATGGTCTTCGTCTTCCGCCTGAAGGACCTGCCAGCCTGCGATGGGATCATCAGCACGCCAGCCATCGATTTGCACTGGAGTCCCCGGCGGTGCTTCGTCGATGAGTGCACCCGCGTCGTTGCGTAGTGTCCGAACCCGCGCCCAGGTCGTGCCAGCAACTATGATATCGCCAGCACGCAAAGTACCTCGTCGAACAAGGACCGTTGCCACCCGACCAGCCAGTGTGACTTTGGATTCGATAATCCATCCCTCAACTTGCCCGTCTACCTCGGCTCTGTAATCGAGTAACTCAGAGAGGGTGACGGTGGCTTCTTCCAGCTCTGCCATTCCTTTGCCGAACTTACCACTGACAGGGATGGCTTGCACTTCGCCGCCGTAATCTTCAACGGTTACACCATGTCTCGCAAGATCTTGCTTGACTCGGTCAATGTTGGCATCTTCCTTGTCCACCTTGTTTATCGCCACAATGATTGGCACCTTGGCATCTGTGGCATGCTTGATGGCTTCGAGCGTTTGCGGCTTGACACTGTCGTCCGCTGCAACAACAAGGATCACGATATCGGTAACGTTGGCTCCTCGGCGTCGCATGTCAAGGAAGGCTGCGTGCCCAGGGGTGTCGAGAAATGTGATCTGTTTACCACCAGGCATGGTTACGGAGAATGCTCCGATATGTTGGGTGATGCCACCGTGCTCGGATTCAACAACGGATGATTTTCGTAGCCAGTCGAGGATAGTAGTCTTGCCGTGGTCGACGTGTCCCATGATCGTTACGATGGGCGGTCGTTGCGGGAGGGAGAAAACATCTTCGGGCATGGGCCGAGGAAGCAGGTCGTCAACTTCTTGGGCGTAAATAGGCTCAAAATTGAATTCACTGGCAATTAATCCTGACGTCTCTGCGTCGAGAACATGATCGTGTCTAGGCCTCTCAAATCCCATTTCTTCCATTCGAGTTATGAAATCCTCAGTCCTCAATCGTAGAGCTGTGGCAAGATTCTCCACACTGATAAAGTCCGGCAGTTGGATGGGAGTTCGAGCGGCTATCACTGCTTTGCTTTTCCCTTTTGCCTTTTTCTTCTTCCGATCTCGCGCTCCTGACAAAAGTTCTTCATCGGGATCCTGCACATCGTAGTTGCTTTGTCGAGAAAAGGCCTGGCGTGCACCCTTGCGCTCTGGACGAGACTCCAGTTTAGGTGGTGCGACCTCTGGCTCCTCTGCATCGATCTGAAAGCGTCCCCTGGCTCGTGGACCTTCCCCCTCGTCCTTTTGGAAACGACTCTTCTGACGCTCTTTTCTATTCCGACCTTCAGCTTCCTTGCTCTCATCAGGGAGGGAATCTGTGACAGCCATTGGAAATTCCGATATGACATTGCCGAGGATACCAGGGGTTTCCACTACTGGTGCTTGGTTTTTCCTACCGAACGCTATGTCTACATCAGTAGACTTGGCAAACCGTGAATGTGACTTCTTTGTATCTTCAACGTGGCTCAGTAAAGCCTCTATTCCAGATCGGTCACCTGTATCAACAATGGAGTTGGGCGGCGAGGGTCTTTCTATAATCGAAGTCGCAATGGGTTTTGCCGGCTCTGCTCGAGACCGAAAATGCTGATCTGAAGGAATGAAGGGCAGAGCCTCGCCTAACGTGGGCGAACTTGCTTGTTGTTGTGTATGCCGGGCTGTATACGAGGTAAATCGGCCTCGCGGGACATCTTCAAGTGACGATAATCTGTTTATATTATTGCGCACCCAGGGGGGTCGGATTTGCTGATCTTCGCGTGAACCACTGCCAGTGGCATCACGGTCATTGAACGCCTTAAAACGCGATGGAGCTCTTCCACCATCTACCTCAGAGCTTGATCTACCGAAGTCTAAAGCCTGCTGTTTCAGCTCACCCTGGCTGAATTGTTCCCGTGTAGAGCCCTGACTTCGACCCAGAGAGGCGCCCCACTTTGGCTGTAATTTCTGTACTGGTGCTACGGGATTGAGGTTGAGTCGTGCCTCTGAAATCGACCTACCGAAGTCAAATGGCTGTCGAGCATTTCCAGACGTTACATTCTCCCTCGTAGATCCTTCACTATGATTCACCAAACGATCCTGATGTGGCTGCGACTCTCGATTCTGGTCTCTTGATCTGAGATCACGAAAGGTAGCTGGATTCCTTCGGTCGGAGTCCAGGAATGGTTGTCTCTGTCCTCCCACGCTTGACCGGTCTGTAGAACCTCTCCTCTTACCCAGAAGATCGCCCAAGCGGGGTAATGATCGCTGGACCTCGCCTAATGAGGCATCTGAAGAAGGTGCAGGTGCAGGTGCAGGCTGTGGTCTGGGTGGGGGCTCGTTCTTTGATTTCCGGCAGCTCATACATACATTTCGTCGTGCGAGATTAGTATTACCACATCCTGAGCATTTCCAATTTGAGTATGCCGGCGCCGCAGGATTGACTTCAGGTTGTCCTGTTGGCGGCTCGACAGTTTTTGCAATAGGCTTTTTGGGGACAAACGTAGGCCATGCGCCCGGAGTCTGTTTTGGTGGCGGAGGAGACGACTGTTGAAAGGACTGTGGTGACTCGTCGGGGTCGTCTGCAGCTACGGCGTATGCAGCGGCTGGGGGTTGATTTGACTGTGAGGAGGCTCGATAGGCACGTTTCTGATTGATAATGTGAGGGCGAAGAGTTTGCGAAGCTCTACCCAATCGAAGGGCGCAGAAGATGCATAGATCTTGACGAGGTGCGACCTGTGCTGGAGTTAGCATGAATAGACCCAGCCAGCCCTGATAGTACCTTTAAGATAGCCCTTGCAGGCATAACCACGTCCTCAATCACCGAAGAATGGGGAGGATGGATTTGAGAATGCTCCGATCATCTGTGATCTATCATTCCTAGTTATGTACATACATCTTTCGACTCTTCCCAAACTTCGCAAGCTAGGAAAAAGGACCCTGAATGCCAAGACGGACATGCAGCATAAAATGCAGTTGTGCAACCTCCCACCGAGATTTGTAATTCAATTAATATCTTTCTACCGGCTGTTTGCTGTTCTTCCTTATTATGCCGTAGCTGCGTACACTCGCGCTCGTGCTGATGAGCCGCAAAAGATCCATTGATAGAGCTCAGCGGTGATGGCTGAAGAATTGGAGGCAGCGAATGCCAGCTGGGAGCGCACCGGCAAAGATCTTGTCGCAGGGGCCGCTGGGGGAATAGCACAAGTCCTACTAGGTAAGCTCTCCCAGGATTACATCTGCTTGTCCATGAGCAGGAGGTTTTGTGGAAGGGAAGTCTTGCACTATCTATACAAGACAAAAATCAAGCGACTTTCCGTCCGTTGTGCTGTTGTTATTTTCCTCTATTTCCTTTTCGGGTAATTTTTAATTTCTAAGGGTTGACTTTCCATACAACAATGCATTTCTAATACTCATTATTAACTCCTTACTCCAGATGGAAATTCAATATCGTGCTAATCAGACTCCAGGCCAACCTTTTGGTAATACTACTACTACTCCAAATCCAACAGCGAAGCCCTAATCATAACCGCAAACAGACATCATAAAAGTCCGTCTCCAAACCACCAATCGATACGCCTCCGCCCTAGACTGCGGCAGAAGGATCCTCAGCAACGAAGGCCCATTCGCATTCTACAAGGGCACTCTCACCCCCTTGATTGGGATCGGAGCCTGCGTCTCCGTCCAATTCGGCGCCTTTCACTACGCGCGACGACACTTTGAAGAACAGAATCTCAAACACGCCGACTCTCTGTCCCCTTCTACCTCGACCTCCACAACAAAACCGTTATCATACCCCCAATACTACGCCTCTGGCGCCTTCGCCGGCCTAACCAATTCCGTCCTCTCAGGCCCCATCGAACACGTCCGCATCCGACTGCAAACGCAACCCCACTCGCCGACCCAGCGCCTCTACTCCGGCCCGCTGGACTGCATCCGCAAGATCTCCTCCCAGGCGGGAGTCCTCTTCGGTCTCTACCGCGGTCAAACCGTCACACTGTTCCGCGAAGCGCAAGCCTACGGCGTCTGGTTCCTGACCTTCGAGTACCTGATGAACCGCGACATGGCGCGCAACGGGTACTCAAGGAAGGACATCGCTAGTGCCAAGGTGGCGCTCTATGGTGGGCTTGCTGGGGAGGCGTTGTGGATATCGAGCTACCCGTTCGACGTGGTCAAGAGTAAGATGCAGAGTGATGGGTTTGGGCTGGGCAAGCAGCGGTATGAGAACATGCGGGATTGTTTCCGGCAGACGTGGCGGGCGGAGGGGTGGAGGGGATTTTGGAAGGGCATTGGCCCGACCTTGGTGCGGGCTATGCCGGTCAGTGCGGGCACTTTTGCGGTCGTGGAGTTGGTTATGAGGGCTCTGGGTTGAGACGGTCAGAGAAGTAAGTGTTTTACGTGTTTAGATGTGGATACTTTGTTGTTTGCGCATAGAATCGAAATTCGGATATGGGCTCGGGAGAGGCTTCATTCAACACAGTCATTAATGGATAGGAGGCCTGATTCAAAGTTTCGTGCTCATGGTGAGTTCAAAACGAAATGAACTCAATGTTGTTAGCTCTCTGATGGTTCAGTCGTTTTACTTTTCTTCTCTGGCAGGGCGAGTCTTTCTGGCCACTTCATGGACAGACACCGTTAGTAACTCGATGGCAGCACAGGCAGTTACAATAGAAGTTTGTACGCATCCAGAAAAACCGTTCAATCTGCGCATAAGTTTTGCGTCCACCCTCTCAGGTCAATCCCGATGCGAGGAAAATGCACATACTCGCCTCAACGCCAATGCCATGATCGTATTGTTCTCGTAGAAAATGTACAATGTTATCCCACGCAATTCCTTCGTCAGATGCTATCTATAGGGAGCATCTGCCCTGGCAACAGCCGCCAACTCCGGCTCCCACTTATCTCCGTTCGCCAGTAATTTCTCTTTGTTATACAAGAGCTCCTCCCTCGTCTCGGTAGCATATTCCGCGTTTGGCCCTAGAAATCAGAATATTAGCTCTCTTCCTCAAAATAAATGACTGATCGGGAGGATTCGAGGCAAACTTACCCTCAACGATAGCATCCACCGGACAACTCTCCTGGCAAAACCCACAGTAGATACACTTGGTCATATCGAGATCGTATCTCGTCGTTCTCCTCGAGCCATCTTCTCTCTCCTCGGCTTCAATAGTGATGGCTTGGGCGGGACAGATCGCTTCACACAGCTTGCATGCGATGCATCGTTCTTCGCCGGACGGGTAGCGGCGGAGGGCGTGTTCGCCTCGGAAGCGGGGGGAGATGGGACCCTTTTCGAAAGGGTAATAGATGGTATATCTAGAGCATGGTATTTAATATGTGTAGAATGGCTGTGGTGATGGTGAAGAGGGGCGCGTACGGTGGTCGGAAGAATTGCTCCATCACAACATACATGCCGCGGAACATTTCAGTCATCAGGAAGTAGTTGCTGGCTTTGTCGAGGGCGCTTTCGCCTTCGTCGAATCTTTTCGGCCGTGGTAATCGGAAGCCCTTGGGTGGTTGGCCATATGGCGTTGCATTTAAGGATGTCAAGGTGTGAAATTGTGAGGTGGCGCGGAGGAAGAGTGATGGGCGCATCGACAACTGTGAAGAGTGTAGCCTTGCGACCATGCGTGACAGCGGCCTCACTGCTGAAGCCATGTTGGGTTTCTATGAGGGAAGAAAAAGAGCTGGTGGCGGCAACAACGAGCTGTACATAAAGTTCTTCTCCAGCAGGCGGATACCGAGTAGTGAGGTCAGCTCTTTGAGGTGAACGGCGATTGGTGCGTACAAATGTAGTTAGAGGAGAGCTCGGAGTCGAAAATTCAGTCCGGTAGCCGATAGGGAACAATTCGGCACAACAGCTTGACATCAGCTCGCGAACTTTTGAGAGTTGAAGCTATCCCTGATCATTGTACAGCTCCACATCTACCAGCTCTATTGGTCTGTCCTTTCCAGCTCAACACGCAATGTTTCGGACTGCTGCCGTCAGAGCTCTTCGAGCAGCTTCAATACCTCGAATTATACGACAAGCCACCTCCGCAAAACCGCAACCTCTGAATACCTTTCTCCACTCATCCCAAGTTGCGCCATCGCTCACTCTTTCATCTATAAGATTCTACTCCGCCCCAGCTGGCCTGTCAAAAGATGAAGTCCAAGGCCGGATAATGGATCTCCTAAAAAACTTTGACAAGGTATGCTAGACCGCCTGACATTGTGCCTCTTCTCGGACTGACATTCTGCTCAGATTACAGACTCATCAAAGGCATGCTATCCAACACTCTCCACACATCAGCGAGAGACAGCCCTGACTAATTATAGATTTCTGCTACCTCGCATTTCGGTAACGACCTTGGTTTGGACAGCCTGGACACGGTGGAAGTCGTTATGGCAATCGAGGAGGAATTCAGCATCGAGATCCCAGACAAGGAGGCTGATGCCATTCACAGCATTGATCAGGCAGTCACTTATATCTGTGCTCAACCAGACGCGCACTGAGTGGTTTTCTATAGTTGCAGACGGGATAGTTGTCGGCTACTTCGAAGGTTGGCCAGCGGAGGGGAAACAGGGATACAGGAGACCAACATTGTACATGATCAAATACTATGGCGTTTATTCAGATGCGTCATTCTCGAGGCGCGATACTGTCTAGACAGCCACAACTCTCAAGTCCATCTTCCTCAGCCGCAAAGTCTCCTTCTGGAATTTCTCCCTTGACTATCAGCGATCCCTTAGCACCTGTTGATAGAATCAAACAAGATCCACCCGGCCGAATCAGTCAGGCTTTGCTCTCTCTACTGTCACGTACGTAGGAGAAACGAATCGCTCCAAAGATGAGATGATGATTGTAGAGTTGAAAAATGTCGCTCCCTAATCACACTCGACCACGTTGAAATCAAGGTCCTCAAGAACTACGAAACGTACACATGTCTAATGCTAGAGAAGGCCTACCAATCTACCGTAGCAAGTCCTTACGAACGAACCGTACGTAGAATGTAGTGTAGTGCCCTCTCAAACCCTCCCCTTAAAACATACTCTCTCTCTCTCTCTCCCCAGCAAAAAGAACACCCACCACAGCTCAGCAAAAAAAGCAAAAAGGAGAATCGACCGCCTGCTACCCGATGGTAGTTTGATCCAAGTCAATTCTACTTTTGTCGTACTAGTCGAAATAATGGATGATATTGTTGGTGGAATCGAACTGTGTTTGGTGTGTATTTGCGTGTGGTAACAACCGTACTCACCCTATCCAAATGCCAGTACGCCCTGGTCTAATATTGAGCTAGGGGAGGTGGTGTGAAGGAAACACACATGACAAAAAATATAAACTATGTTTTGTTTTCGGGGCAGGTGGGTGCGGTGTTTGTGTTTTTGAGGACGGTAAAAGCGGATTACTGGGTGGGTGAAGAGGGTTGCTCTTGAGGTTGGTTGGAGGCATGCTGGTATGAATTCTTTTTGTTTAAGTTCTGATATTTTCATCTATTGAAGGGCACTGAAGATACTGGCTTTGAGGCAGCGATTGTGAGCTGCCACTTATTCTGTCCACTGGTCTCGAAGAGCGATGGCAAGACTACTACTGATATGGTTGACTATGGTAGTAGAGCTCGGGAGTCTTCGATGTTATGAATGCACGCATGCATTGGAAGCAGGCATGCCTTTTGTAGCTGCAGGCCCAGATGCAATTTGACCAAGGAAAAACGACTGGAGAGCGTCGGTTTTGCTGGTCATAATCAGCAATTTCTTACTCTGAACGACTGTGAGCCGATTCGACATGTCCGACTCTTGCATTCTCATGAATGATGAGCTGCTGAGTCAGCCTTGTGTCTTGCCTGTAAGGTAAAGACAATGGTATCACAGTCTCATGGAACCTCAGATACCTTCATCAAGAAGTTCAGTGTCCTTTCTGAGGGCGGCAAGCTGGGCAGCGGCCCTTTGAACCTCTTGCTCGGATGCATTCACCCTTCCAGTGATGTTGATTCGCAACGTAAGCAACTCCCCGGCCGTCTGGCGTATCAGTTTGAGCACAACCTTGAGAGCATCCATGTTGAGGCTCAAAAGACCATTCGTCGTCCTCGTGATGATCCCGAGCCTGAGCTCTCCAAGGATACCAAGTGTCGTTTCTCCTTTTGCAAGGTCGACAATTGGCTCAAAAGAGCTGCATCAGCCTCCCTATCCGACAAAGACAAAGATGTGTCCATGAATCGGCGAACCTCGTTCTGAACAGCGGATAAGGATTGGAATTCTATCTCGTCCCCCCCTTCATCAGACTTGGAGACGAAGTTATGCAAAGTCGACGGGATTCTGTGGTTGGATGTGATATACCGACACAACCTTTCCTGGTTTTGAGCGACTTCTTTCTTCAACCCCTCCACTTCCGTTGTCAAAAAACTATTCATGGTGGTGAGGCTATTGTTGAAGTGCCTGAAGTTATCCGTCGCAACTTTGCTTTGTGCTAGATCACGTTCCAAAGCTGCCTTGATGCTCTGCAATACGCCGGATTGGATATATTTACAACAACAACTCTTCAATGCTGCTTCGGATGTGCTCAGTCGAACTTTCACTGACTCTAGCACCTCTTTCGAGCATAATACATCGTGCTCGAGCATCTTCCTGAATACATAGCGTTTTTGGCTTTGCTATTCACAGGCCTCGAGCTTCTGCTTCAGATCCCTGACCATGTTCTGCGACAAACCAAGCCTCCGCATGGTTTCTTCATGGTCTTGGTCAGAAGCACTTGCGAGGACTGTACGATGATGGTGTCTCCGTTGCCATCCTCGAAATCGACGAGAATAGGACCATCAACTCTTTTTGCCATGTCTGGCAAGCGATTTTGCTGTGGAGATGTATTGATCAACGGCTTTGATCATTGAATTTCTGGTCCGCAGACTCTCTCTCGACGAGGTTGACGCTGGTCAGAAGCCTTCACATTAACATGGCGGGTACTGCAAAAGTGGTCTTGGTCCGCCATTTCAATGTCCAACGTAATCCAATATACAAGCTCAATCGCAGCGAGTACTTGACTTTGGTTGATGGTGTGCTGTTGAAATGGAAAGAGCGGATGGACCACTCTGCACGTTCGCGTCTGTTGCAGATGAAGCAGGCAGAAGACATGGGAAGACCGAAATATGAGGTTCTCCGGCATGTAAGAAGCCATCAGCGAGAGTTACGTGACCCACCATACGTGCAACCATGCGGCGGCATCGACGTCCAGATTCAAGGCGTCACGGCGCCAAAATGAAGGGCTTCAAATGGTCCGCTCATCATCATTGGTGATGGGGCCCTTCTTGTGTCAGGAGCAGGTTTGATTGGTCCCAAGCACAAGCCCTCGAAGTCCTGCGCCATAGAGGGATGGGAGCCGTATTGTGATGGAACATATACCACGTGCAGTCGGTCGCCACTGTCTGTGTAGGTTGGTCGATGTTGCATAGAATGGTCAATATCGCATAGCACGGTCAACGTTGCATAGCGTGAGCGGTATTGCATGGCGAAAAGGGCTTGAGCCATTCAGGACTATTCGATGCCATTGCCCAATGCTCAACCATTCCACCGAATGAAGAGAAAGGTCGCGACGAACTACTACCAGACTCCAGTGTTCAGACATCAAGCAGTCGCATTCGGGCGTTGCAATAAAGCAAGATCATTTGATTCCGGAGGTGTGTGTGAGTGTGAAGCTCTTGGACCGGCAAGACTGAGTGCCTTCCCCGCATATACCCAAAGCTGTGGTCCTCCGATCCATCGGTTAGAAGAAGCTGATAACGTGGTTGTATTGGTCCAAGTCGCGCCAATTGACTTCTGAACCACGGATGAATGCTGGATACAGTCCACTAGGCGCTTCAGCTTTGGTACCTACCACATCCGGCAATTACCAGAAGGGCATTAAACCAAACGCCGCGCTGTTGATGCATGATATTCTCATCTGATGCTCTCAATACTAGGCTGGCCAAATCAACCTAGGACCCTGTCCTTGTCCCAGTCCCAGTCCTTGTCCCTGGAGCTGTGGCAGTGGCTGTGGTTGTGGTTGTGGTAATAGTAAAGATGGAGCACTCGAAACAGCTGGCTCTGCACGGCTTTCTCTATTACCTGCATCTGTTCCAACCAATCCACCCATAGGAAGGTTTGCAACCACCGCACCAGGCACCACCAATGGTCGCCGCTCCTCTGCAGAACTCCCCGAAACCTCAGGACGCGTCTCGCCCGACTCAGCAGGAGGAGCGCGACCCTTCGCTCTCGAAGCACGCGGCTTCCGTTTCGACCTACCCGTCGCCGGCCTGCCCGAGCGCGGTGCATCCCTGACGTTCTTCGCCACATCAACGAAGGAAGTTCGAAGGTGTTCTTCCGTCCGTTGCATGGCACGGCTGTAGACTTGATGGACGGAACGGATTTTCAGATCCAGTTTCTCTCCAATCGTGGCGTATGTGAAACCGAATAAGAGGCGCAAGCAGATGACGGCGATTCGCTTTTCGTAGGGGATCTCGCCGCCGTGAGGAGGCATGATGGCTGAGAGTGGTATCTTGTTTGGCAGCAAGGTTGAGAATGGTATGGATATTGGATGGGGCGAGGTTACTTCTCCTGGATGGGCTACACACGGTATACCCAACGTCAGGGAAAGTGTGTGCAACTGTTGCATCATGCATAATGGGCCCGCTAGACTCCTTCGCTCTAACGGGTTGGCTGGCGTCTTGAGCCGTCTTCTCCGTGCTCTCGTACCGCGTACCACCGTATCAGGCATAATAATCAGCCACAAAACAGGTTTTTGCCACAAGTTCGCCACTCATTCCAATCTAACTCCCGGTCGTCCAGCAATGCTCGACAAGGGTTGATATGCAGCCACTTTAGCAAGACTGGGATAGCATTGGTTGGAGCTCTGCAACAGAAGTGTGGAGGAGCAAAGGCGGCTTGCAGACCCGCGTCATCCCAGAAAGGGACAGTCCTTGGGATTGAATTCTCCCAGCCTCTCTTCTCGGCTGCCCTTCCAGAGAAAAATGACGTTAGCCTCGCCTCGCCCACAGCAACTCCGTCATCCTTTTCTCCATTTCCCATTCTCACATCAGGGGATATTTCAGAGATTTTCCTTTTCGCAAACTTCCCATTCCGGCAAGACCTCCTTTCCATCTTAGACTTCAGACGATCACCCTACCATGTGCAGCTTATCGACGCCATCCGTTCATCATCATAGCCAATTGGAATCTAAGCCGTTTGTTTCAATTGACCACCCAACTACCAACCGAATGGAGAGAAAGGATTCCGGCTACATGAGCACCTACGAGATGGCGGCGCCGGAAAAAAGAAAAGAAAAGAGGGAGAAGCCTCTGAATGAGTATGTAGACCTGCCCAATCGATCAGCTCTTTCAAATCGACCCTTCCAGCGAGTGCACAGCACTGCGCAAACCGATCCATCACCCATCCTTAAATTCCATCACTAACACCTCCCTCCAGACTCCTAACCCACAGCATAGTCGACATCTACGTCGGACCCGAGTCAACCCACTGGCCGATCCACGAAAAGCTGCTCTGCTACCACTCGCCCTTCTTCGCCTCCATCTTCTACAACGACAAGGACAAGAAATCCAGCTCGCGCTCCAGCTCCTCCGCCAAATCCTACGGCCTCCCCGACGACGACGACCACCCCTTCGAACTGCTGGTCGGCTGGCTCTACTCACGCGCCATCCGCGGCCCCAAGGAGGAAAAGGACATCGGCCCACTCCTGGACCTGTACCTGCTGGCGGACAAATTCGAGATGGCCAAGCTGGCGGAGGAGGTGGTCAACGTGGTGCGCGACTTCTACCACAGCACCGAGACCTACCCGGGCCTGCGGAGGGTGCAGTACATCTACTCCAACACCGACGACGACAACGTGATGCGCGAGATGATGGTGGGCAGCATCGCGCGCTTCCTGGCGCTCGCGGACGCGATCCCGAACCACTGGGCGAAAGCGCTGCGCCGCAACGGCCAGCTCGCCCTCGACATCATCCGCAGCATCCAGGAGTGGCACCTCGAGTCCCGCGCCGTCCCCGACGCCAGGGACCCCGCCGCCGACAGCGGACGCTTGGCCAACGGTGCATTTTCCGCGGTGGAGGACGAGGCACCGGGAAGCCAGGGCGCCGACGCAGATAACACGACGACTACGGGGACCACATCGGCGCAGACGGGCACGGATGCCGCGGATACGGCGGCGACCAGCGCGGATGAGGGCGAGAGCGAGCGGGAGAAGCAGGCCAAACCGTCGCAGTAGAGAGAGCCCTGGTCTGATTTTGTTTTCTCCGATCCTTCGGCCTTTGCCCTGCTGTGGATTGGTTCCCCGCGAATACCTTGCTGTCAAATTGCATCGAAAGGCCATTATCATCTACTCTGCGCATTTGTTTTGCTTCACAGGCGTTTTGGCATCAAACTCGATCGCATACTGAACAACAACATCCTGAGGATTTGACCGAGATTTGGAAAGAGAAAGGGGAAGGGGGGGAAGTTATTTCAGATCTCCCGGGCCCGGTCACGGCAGTCGCTGCAAGATGGGAAGAAAAAACTCAGCATGAGTCATTTTCAATCAACGAAAGCATCGAGATGGAACTTGAGACCCCATGTCAACCCACCATTTCTGGTTTCGAGACATTGGGAAATTCTGTATCTCTATCTCTCTTCTACCCCAGCTTTTATAGTTTATAGTTTTTTTAATACCAGGAATCTGTCTTTATCGCAGAACTTTCTTTTGATGTTCTCTCTAACTAGAAAGACCCGCGGTTTCATTCGGGCAAAGCTATGTGAAATAGTTCATGTGCTTCCCTGAAATCCCTGGCTTTGTTTTTGAAAATCTCATCTTCCGTACATGATGGCGAGTCTATGGGGTAACCTTACCTCCTAGAAGAAGGATCTTGGATGGTAGTAGAGGAGAGTAGTGATTTTTGTTTGCATTGGAGTGTAACTTGAAGAAGTACTAGATAGCTACAAGAGCAGAAAAGCGCGGCCGGAATGGATCTTCCTGTTTCGTGATTTCTCTCCACATGGCGTGTAATCCACGATCCATATTTCACATTCCGTACGGTACGTTATATCTGACCCATAACTTTTTCGCTATCGTCGGCTGTGAGATATTCTGGGCACACTCGGTGGTGTATTTTGAAGATGGTAATTCCATATGCGATTGTCAACTTTCAAAACGTTTAACTCGATATACTTGGTAGGAGATGACCAGCCTGAAAAAAAAGCTTCGAGTTACTACCCAGGGTTAGTCAAGCGGTCGTTCCTCAAAATGGTCGCAAGTATCCCAGTTCACATCAAGTACGTTTGGATCAAAGATGTCCGGGATTGACAACAGGTACTCAAGTGCCAACTTCATTCTGCTTCGAAACTCGGAAGGGCATGGCACTAAGGACAAGACATCCTGAAGCCTTCCCCTTCTGTCTCCCAAGCTAGAGATTCGCTGCTCGAATCTCTTATCCTCGCCTTGCCGCTGCACCACCGCCTGTTTAGCCAGCAACATACGTTCCTCAACCTGGCTTGGCTTCTCTAGTAGAGCTGGAAGCAATTCCATTCCTCTAAGTCTGATGTGGGAAAGTTTATCCGTACTGTCCATCGCCTCCGTCAACTTCTGTATTTCCATCTGGTTGCGAAATTGCGCCTCTTTCGCGGCTTTGATTCTGTGAGTATACTGGTTAACAAGACGGCGAACAGCGGCAATGTTTGAGGGATCATGGTCAATTGTTATCGGGACCAGACATGGTTGAATTCCTGCCCCCTTTGAAAGAGATTCGAGAGAAGGTTGTTGCGTTAGGTCTGGTACAGAAGGACGTGTTCTAGCTGTAGCCAAACATTCTGTGGTCGACATGGATGGTGGGAAAATCCAGCGTGGATCTTTCTCCGGAGACCCTGCAGGTGCTCTGAGCGGACGAGAGCGTGTCTTACCTAGCGGTAGAGGTCCTACAGATGGCTGTAAAATTTTCTCTGAGGAGTCTGCTGATGCTCCGCCCAGACTTGAATCCGATTTGGCTGATGTAAGGGGATCCATAGACTGCTGTGAGACACCCCTCGACAAGGCTGGGCCCGGGACCGAGGCGGGAACTCTCGTGAATGAAGAAGACTTAGATGAGACTCTTTCTGAGAAGCCTGCTGGTGCTTTAACCGAACCAAAACCTGCTGTAATCTCGTTCCCAAGGTCAGAACCCATATCGATTGACGCCAGACGCGGTTGATCTCGCTGTCGTGTGGGGACAGGTCCAAGAGAACGAACTTGAACAGTATCTAAGAGTCCTGGAAGCGTTCTAGTAATGGGGCCATGACTTGGTGATGGCGTACTACCACTGGCGGTTCGTTGCAGCTCTCTCTTAGGAGAACTTAGAAGTTCTATTGTAGAACCAATACCTAATATCGCACTACCACTGAAAGAGCGTTGCAGCTCTCTCTTAGTAGAACTTGAGAGTTCTGTGGGGGGATCAATACCCGATGTCGCAAGAGTTTTCTGGTCGTCTTGTGCGCTCGTTGGCAACGTATCACGTCCAGGTCGCCATGGCCTGGCTTTAGCATCGAGAGGCCGCTGTGGGATCCTGCCCAGTAAATTTGGGGCATGAGGGCTGAGAGGCTGTTTTTGGAGTGGGCCAGGAAGACTTTTGGCATGAGGATTGAGCCGCCACTGCTGAACTCTATCTGCCACACTTGTGGTATCACGACCGAAAATCCGCTGTCGGACTCTGTCTGCAATATTTGGAACTGCCCCAGCTAAGGCAGAGTTGGCGCTGGTTGAGCTGCGAGCCTCCCCAATTGGAGAACGCTCAGGGCAGCATCGCGGTGGATTCCTTCCGGAAGATTGGGCAGGCTCTATATGCCGGCCAGAATGTGTGCTGGCCGCCTCAGAACGCTGTGTGTGTGGACGACTACCAGACATCAGTATAAGGTGCTGGACGGGAATTGATGTCGTCTCAGAGACTCGAGATCCAAGTCCACTTGCTTGCACGATTTGCAGCTTCAGCAGACCAACCATATGACAGCTGTTAATAGCTAAGAAAGCATGTTCAGACATTCAACCGCAGGATTTGGGATCGAGATAATGACTTAGAAGAGACGAGAAACATGGTGCAAAGTAGGACTAAACATGGAGCCTGCTCGCCGGGCCCTCGCCGCATCGAGATGATTTGACCTTTGAAACTCACCTCATTGCCTTGTCTATCATCAGGATCACCATGTGGGCTAAGCGTGGTGTCGAGATCGATTGTGTCTCAGTCTCATCATGCGTCTCATAATACAGTACTGTACTACTTCCAAGCGTCTGAAACGAGTCATCGCAACGTGACAGAAGCGGCTCTGGTCAGTTTGAAGGATAGAACATCTGGAAGTGCTCTGTACAGCCGACCTAAGTCCTACTGGTCAACGTGAACAAGCTTTCAACCATGCAGTCAGTGCTTGGGGGTGGGTATGGAGGGATTGACAGGATGAAACCGAGCATGTTGTTAATTGATGTCAAGAGACAAACAAGTACTTGTCTACCTAGCATGAAGAGATTTCCGAGGCCCTCTTAAGAATGCCAGATAGAAGAGAAGAGCCATCAAAGCCCTGATTGTAGGATTATTCGAAGATGGTAAGATTGTTGAAGAGTAAACAAGGTCCAAAGGACACGCACTTATCAATTACCAGCCAACGATAAATCGGGCCTTTTCATGCTAAGTACTACTATGTCAGATGAGTTCCATTTCTCTGCATATACAGTATGACAGCATAGAGCACAGTATATGGTACAGTCTTTGATCCTACGGTCTACCTCTTCACAGGACATGCATCCAAACTGCCCATACCCCCAACCATGTCTTATAAGCTCCATTGCAATGCCATTCGCATATTTCTGAATAGACCTCCAGAATCAAAGGTCACGAAAATCTAGCTGGTAGAATGCTCGCCACAAGCCCAGCTAGGTCCCAGTGCCATCTTCCCTTCAGCCTCTCCATCGCTTTCCTCAATTGGGTCCACCGTCTAGTAATCCACCTCTCAAACCGATCGTCTCCCCTCCAACTTCCCCATAATAGTAATAACCCCAGGACAAGTCCATCGAATGCCATTTGTCTGACAGCAATCCAGAGGATCCATCTCATCCATGACAAGATCCTTCCAACGCCTTTCCGTCGACCAATACTGTATCCGGATCTGAGATAGGAGGAGGAATTGAGTTCATCGATCTGTTCCCTTAGCGCCGCCATTTCTACGTTGATCTTCGTGAGCACTGTTTCGATCTGCCGTTGCCACTTACGTGTACTCGGTGATGGCTGTCTTCTCCTGTCTAAAGGAAATTGTGGGTTCCGTTCTGAACTGCTCGCTGCATCTCGGATTTCTTCCTCGTCAGCGCTGTTGTTGTCCGGCGCTTCCAGTTCAGGAATTGAAGCGTCTTCGCCCTCGATGACTTCACCACTCCCACCTTTACTCACTGCCGGGCTGAGGACGCGTAATCTTCCCTCTCCTTCCCCACCTGTAGCAAGTTCTGCAGCCCCAGCCTCAGCACCAGAATGCGCCGTATTCCGTAGGCTTTCCTCGCTCCCACTCTGACTCCGTATCTGATTCCAGACGAACTCCAGCTCTTCCACCAACTCTCTCGCCTCTGCTGTGCCCGCAGCATAGACCTTCATTGTCTGAATCAACACCTCAATATAGCGTCTCTTTGCCTCTGTTTTGCTCAGTCCCGCGCAAGCATACCAGGCATCCCATTTCTCTATCTCTCCTCTAGCCTCCCTTTCTCTTTCCATCAGTTCGGCAGCTTCGTCGTGATCAGAGTCGTTGGTATTGCTTGAGGGATGAGTGGAGGGTAAAATAGGTCGGGGAAGGATCGCTTCAACATCTCCTTCCATCGATTGTTTATAGAGGCCATAGAGACGGAGACGGGCAGAGGGCGGCGGGCGTGTTGAGCCAGGTCGAGGGAGTCGGCGAACTGTGCGGAGGGCTTGAGTGAACACGCGATCTATGAAATCCAGGTTTTAGCGAACAAATATACAGAAACGCTCACAAGGGATGGAAGATGCAACCCAACGGGAAATGGCACACGCTTGATGCCTCCCCTGTGGATCCTCAGGCAAAAAAGAGAAATATACCAACAGAGTCTGCCATTCTGGAGTGTAGAAGAGTCCAACAGTCCGAGTACACTGATATAACCAGGAAGCACTGCCGATTAAATGCAAATGATGTGAGGTAGGTGAAGGGATGTCTATGATATCGCGCTCATTATGCTGTGTGCAGTCGGGTAATGGTAGCTCTACGATGCTAGAAGATATACTAAATGGTAATTGAATCTGGCGAGTATTAAAGTAAACAAGAAATTCGCGTGCCGTATTGTCCAATCCATTCGAGTGATCGTGTCAGCTCAAAATGTAACACATCTTGACGTCGAATTGCGCGAATGAGCCGAGGCACAGAAATCACTTCACATATCCTATCCCTTCACATATCCTATCCCTTCACATTGTGCCAGTACATGGCTACGACATTACTTTATGGGCAAATGAAATGAATGCTCTTGAACCGCTTTGATTGCTATCATGTCTGATAAGACCAGGAATACAGCATGGCTGCAACTGTAAGAGGGTATCACGGACTCCACCTTATCAACCCGCAAGACTGCTAGCGAGGATAACGCCGCTCACCTCTCGTGCCAATGCACCTGATGTACAGAACAGAAATCCTCCAGCTCATCATGATCATGCCTGGGCAAACTCAGACCCTCCACGCCCCCGCCCACGCTGTCCTCCACCTCTGCCATACCCTCGCTGTCCTCCGTAGGATCTTCCTCGACCCCGATAGCCACCTCGACCACGTCCTCGGAAGCCTCCATCCACGCTCCCTTGACCGAAAGTCTCAAAATTCTTCTTGATCTCCTCGCCTCTAAAGCCACGACCCATACTCTGGCCGACACCTTCCTCACGATCCTTTGCTTCGCTCGATATATTGTCAAAGAAGGAGCTGGACCTGTTGTAAGCTTCCGTGGCAACCATAGGTAAACTGTCCTTCCTCTTTGGCCCATTCGACATTGAATCAGCGGATCCGTTCATGATGCCATCCTCGCTTGGTCCTGCAATTGGTGAGCCAGATGCGATCGCCTCCTTCATTGTGTCCTCCTTGTTGAACTTTGCATTTGCAGACTCGAAGTCGTAATCAGATCTAGGGATTTCCATCTTACGGCCTTGGTTTGCACCAGATCGAAAATTCCCTCGCTGACCTCTCATAGTCCCTCTCCCGCCACCACGAGGACCGTCTGTGGTTTTCATTTCTCCAACCTTCTTCGTCAAGGAATCTACCGCATTTGCACCTGCTACAGGCCGAGGCTGCGCTGTTACGGGTTGTACGTTTGTGTTCATCTTCGCCATGGCATTTGCAACAGCCGCACGAGCTTGACGATTGGCTTCTTCCATTGCAATCTGTGTTGGCGCAGTAGCCTTAGGTGCCGTAGGTTGGACTGTGTTGCCTGAAAGGTTTGACAATGGCCCATTGGCTGTCGCCGGGAGAATGGGGGCCGAAGCTTTTGAGTTTACTGTCATAGGCACTGCCGGCACAATTCGACTGCTTTTTGGTCCTGTTGGCGGAGGCTTCGGGACGGATGTGACAGCATCGTTAGGAGCAGTTACAGATGTCATTGGGTTAGGTACAGGGGCGAGAGCTTCAGCTAGAGTGGGTTTCGATTCATTAGGCGGTGTCGGACCAGGAGCAGGTGACACGGTTGAGACAGGTGTTATGCTCCTGCCAGCTGGAGTTTGTTGTGCTCTGTCATTGACCGGAAGCTCGTTAGGTGCTTGAAGACCTGGCTGGTGTTGTTGCTGAAAATCAACCGGCGGGCGCTGAACTGGTGGGCCAATCGGCATCTGAGGTGGAGGAGGAAATGGACCATGGTTGATGAAACTTGGACCTGAAGGACCATAATAGCCTGGCGGTGGAGGCACGTAGGGCATTCCTTGAAAGCCTGGGCCGGGCGGAAAACCACCCTGTGATGGACCATAACCGCGATCATATTGAGGGTAGTAATTCTGAAAGGGCGGTGGTTGTTGCTGTTGATGTTGAGGGTGCTGTGGGAAGTTTGGTGGTGGGAAAGGAGGTTGATCACGGCGTCGAGGGCCTTGTGGTGACGACTGGCTAGGTCGGGACGCGTTCTGTACAATACAAAGTCAGCGACGCACCATCAATAGGCGTTTCCGATCACTGATGCAGAGAGTGTTTCTAATCAGAAGGAAGGCAACGGAAAATATCCACATGGGTTTGCGCTTTCGGAACAGGTCTGTGATTTACATCCGGAATGTTTCATCATAGAAGAAGAGGCCACTTCAGGCTCATGATCATGGACAGAATATGGATAACATACTAGGATAGCAGGGTCATTGGGTGGGTTGGAATCAGGTTGCTTGTTCTCTTTCTGATCCTCAGCAACCTTAATGTCCTTGACATCAGTACCTCGAAAGACGATGTAGTCGAACTTCTGGTTCGAGGCTGGTATGTAGTCTTTAGCCGGACGACCTTCAGTACCGAACGAATAGACATCCTCTAACGCGATAGTGGATTGTTCTGGATTGATTTCGTGAAGCGTGCCCACATAGCGGATCTCGCTCCTTGAAATGAGGTTGAAGCGCTGGCTGCAGGGAAAGGTCAGTCTCGAGGAAGTGAGAAAAGAGCTGTCAAGAGGTATGAGCTTACCCGATCAAGTGATCCATGTCCATAGAGAAGAACAGTAGCCAGTGTATGTGTATGGGTTGTGGTAAATTGTTCAGCTGGCGCGATCGAGGGTACTGTTGCAGGAAAGCAGTGCGCAGAATAATGACCAGAATAATAACTACGGTGGCCGGGAGAAACCTAAATCACCTCCATCAAGCCCGGACTCTTTTAAGCATCAAGGCACCACAATTCCAACATGTCGATTACGTCCAGACCAGACCACTTCTTTCAAACAGAGTCCGCAACCTACGCTGCTCCATCAATCCTATACTAACGTGTCTCTTTAGCTCCTCACTCGATGAAACTAATCGCAAAGCTCGTAAATCTTACAATGTCTCGGGCAATCCAATCAAGCTGCCCTCGAAACTACTCGCGATCATCCCAGATCCGGCTCACCCTGGAGCGGTTTATGTCGCCGAAAGTGCGGCAACAGTCAAGAGGGTCCAGCTTGACACGGGTAAGATCTCTGATACATTCCGTGGCCCTAGTGCCCCCTTGACAAGCCTTTGCCTGTCCGCAGATGGAACGAAACTCTATGCAGGTTGCTGGGATAAGCTGATCTGGAGCTGGGCTATTCTTTCCGGCACACCGAGTTTGAAGTATCAAGGACACACAGATTTTGTGAAAACAGTTATATGCTTGAAGACCAGGTCAGGTCAGGAAATCCTTGTGTCAGGAGGAGCAGAGGGAGATGTCCTGATCTGGAACCCAGAGACTTGTCAGCGTCTGGGGGTGTTGAAAGGCGGCAGCCATGCTATCCAGGATTTGGTCATCGACCCTCTAGAGGAAGACCTCAGACTTTTCACAGCCTTCAGCGACCCAGTGATCAGGCATATCACAATCTCAAACCTCGAAAATACTCGAAACCTCAGTTTCTCGCCTTCGATATCTGCGCATGACACAAGCGTCTACAAGCTTTGCTTCGACTCTGATGGTGATCTCTGGACAGCTTCAGCAGACAAGACCGCCAGGCATCTCGTTCGAACCGACGACTGGAGAGCCGACACCACCCTGACCCATCCAGACTTTGTCCGCGATGTTGCCGTGCACGAATGCTACGGGTGGGTGGCAACAGCCTGTCGTGACGAAGAAGTCCGAATCTGGAACCTCGCTACCGGAGAACTACATCATACCTATTCTGGCCACTTCGAAGAAGTCACTGGGCTCTGCCTGGTGGGAGATAAATTAGTGAGTATCAGCATCGACGCAACGATTCGACAGTGGTCACTTCACCCAAAGGACTTGCAGCAGGCGAAGGAAGAGGTAGACAATCCGGAGACAGATGCGGAGGAAAGCACGCAGAAGAAGGTAGATGATCCTTCTGCGTTGACCGAAGAGGAGCGTAGGGAACTAGATGAGTTGTTGGAGAATGAATAACAAGAATTACCAAGTTAGACCCTATGGTAGATGAAAAACCGGGGAGAATATTCAACATTGCTCTAGCACCCGCCACCGCAGCACGGTCCAAATCGAAGTTGGTGAGATAATCCAACACCTTGCGGATAACAAGTCCAAAGTCTGTCCTCCGGGAAATCTCATTCTTCCTCAACACGTAACCCTGTCTCAGTCCGTCGAATATCAATACCGTACAACTCAGGTATCCAAATCGATGATACAGCTCCTTCTTAATCCAATCCGTATCGCCAATATTCAACAGCACCGGGATCCTATCCGACAACTGTTGCGGTTACGGAGGTAGATCTGGATACCCTGACAGGATGACTCCGTGCTCATAAGGAACGTCAAGAACCAGCATCCGCACCTCGAGGAACGGAAAGGAATACTCAGTCAAGGACAGGGTAAAGATGTTCCAAGTGAACCTCACAGCCAACTTTGACTAAAGGTCCTAGAGTACAGAAGTTACTTTACGTACTTGTTATTTGCAACTTTACCCCCAGCCATCACGCGGCTGACAACAAAGTCCTAGTCTTGATTAACATTTATCGTTCTTAGACCTCATAACGAGCGATACCTGGGTGCCTTCAAATCTGCGATCCTCTATGACCGAGTCAACAAATGCATTTAACGAAAAGATATGGCTAGAAACGTCCCATTCTTTTGCCTAAGTTAGGACAAGGAAGCCAATTTCTCAAACTCCGTTTCCCCTTCATACGGCTGGAGGTAGTTGTCTACCAGCCAGTCATACTCTCCCTCAACCACTCCGAAATTATAAGCAATTCTACTTTTCATGCTTCGATTGGCCTCGCTCGTGTACATAAGATTGCCATGCATTAGCACAAGCGTCCCGGCCTTGACCTCTATGTTCTTGTACGCATACGTGCCGTCTGCGGACTTCTCAGGAAGCGTGGACTCATCAACACCATCCACCTGTGCAAAGACTGACTTTATTCAAACAGACGTTCAACAATTTCTACGATCTCGAAATCAAGACCATCTCACTAGAAGGTCACAAGCATTTCACCGCGTGGGAGTGGGAGATCAAATGTAAGAAGGGCATTGGAGAGAATGGGGAGAAGCTGTCGAAAGAGGAAGCACCTCCAAAAAGACTTATTGGATGCACCTTGATGTGGTGGAACGATAAAGACAAGATTGTCAAGAATCATGACTATGTCCAACTACGGGATCCTTGATGGTCAAGGGCAACAGTTGACACGACTGGAATTGGGCGAGCTTTGAAAATCTGCATACGGGTCGTGTGCTCCTTATTCCGAGAGCATTTTCTACATCCAGCACCCGGTTTCCCCTTGATCGACCCATTCTTCGCCTAGGCAGGACGTACCGCTTACGGACCGTCTAGAGAAACATGCCAAATCATGAGACAACATCAAACACCACCGTTTCTATTGGCTTTCGTTCTGACGGCGTTCTTTTCCGGATTTGAAATGTCTGTGTCTGAAGATAGCCACAGGAGCATATTTTGCTGAGGTCTACGAGAGTGAGGTGGGTATGTGGACGTCCACACTATATCGTGCTCTGTCAACTACCCTGGCATAAGGAACTCACGGAGTGAAGGGCAGGTAACCATCGTTTTTGTTTGCGCGTCTACATGATGACGTTTCAATCTTGCTAAGCGTGCTGGCAGTCAGGCAGGTATTGAAGCAAGCTAATGTTAGGCAACAATCCCATCAAGACAGCCAGAAAATTCAAGTCATCACAGGCTGACCTTTCAACCAGTCCACAACTAAGTACTAGCTCCTTGAATAATCTCTCGTGGTCTATCTTTCCAGCGACTAGATCTATCAGTCACACGGGCCTCATTTGCATCTTAATATCCCTTTCCTTTATACGTTATGGCATCATCCACACCAACGACCACATCCCCTCCTCCGGAAGTCTCGCTATCCGTATCTGCCACCTCCGCCCAATTCGACCTTCCATCCACGCATCCGTTCTTTCTTAGTCTTCGCTTCGTCCTCAGATCAGAGCAGCCGATCACTTTTCCTGCGGGCTCCATCTTCAACCACGGCACCGCCTTCGCCCTTGGTGGCCTCTCCTCCGGAAGTCTCGCTATCCGTATCTGCCACCTCCGCCC
>QQTW01000495.1_pt1 | contig 24563 bp, 33 predicted proteins | sample 1904831 | NCBI WGS metagenome assembly QQTW01 (sample SAMN09435610, study PRJNA476489) | Subsurface metagenome, whole genome shotgun sequencing project. | reverse complement strand
TCATTTCGCCTGTCGGACTCTTGCAACCACTCACTGTGGCCTCGTGGCGGCGCGTTCGGTAAGGCGAGATAGTCGTCATCCGAGCAGTACTTATCATCTCATGCTGCCCTATCTATCTCAAGCGTCACCACCATCTTCGTCATCCAATCATCTCCTTCAAATCGATTGGACGAACCAACTGGTGGTGAATCTTCAGTCCGTAAAGCCCACCATCTACCACGATCGCGTCGCCAAACGAGACAACCGAAAGATGTTCATTACTAACAGCCTCCATTGACGTTTGAATGAATACTATCCATTCGGACGTCAACGGACGCTGTTCCTCATGTTTCCAACCAACTCCAACGGGAAAACTCAATGTTGATATCTACCGCCATAAATCCATTCAAACTGATCTATTATTTTTCGTTCTTTACCATAGCTAGCAGTGTGACAATTTCCACCCAGCTATTGATAAAGCTCCTCCAGCCGAACCAACCAATCATGGAAATCACCCAAATACTTTCCCTTCCACTCACAACCATCCTCCATTCCCCTCTCCCTCCCTTTTCGTCGCCTCTTTTCCATCTAGATATTCTCCGGCAAAGCCTTCTCCACCTCCTCCGCCCTCCTCTTCACCTCGTCCCCGAAGTCAAGCGGATTACTCGGATCGGCACCAGTCATGAGCGCCAATTTGCCCGTGGTATCGTTGACGAGAATCTTCGTGAAGACGCATCGCCCCACGGCGTCCGACCATTGCGATTCCGCTGCCTTTTCACCCTTTTCTTGTTTCGTGTTCGGTAGCTCGCGCATGTAGTGTCGGCTGCGTTGCACGAAATCCCACATGTAGAATAATGTCGCTTGGGGCTTGGGTGGGGTGAAGAGGGGGTGGGATTCAATTGCTCTATTATTGATATGATTGTTAGTTTTGGGATTCAAGATTGATGACTTTGGAAATGTCATTGGCGATCGTTGGTCGTTATGTTGTGTCTAAATATTGATGCATACAAATACTAGTGGTTTCCGCGGGGGCTGCTTGTGCTTGTGATGCATTGAGGGTGAAAATTGAAGAGCGTTGGAGACTGATATCATGACTGGATGGAATGAGAATACTGTAAAGAGAGAAGGACGGGACGAAACACACTCAATCAAATCGCCGAGTTTTTCAATGCAGTTGTCAATAACCTGCTGCTCGGGGAGAGGCATCTTTGATGAAGTCAGATTCAATTGGATTAATCGAGGTAGATATGTGCAATCGCTGATGAGCGTTGAAGAGGTTGCGTCGAGTTGCTGTCAAGCTCGAGATGGGACGTTGTGCAAGTCCCCGCGTCCAGATCGCGTGGAGGGAAACGCGTTCGGGCGAGGGAATTGGCGGTGGGGCAGCTGCGTGTGTTATTAGTTCTGAGAGATTTTTGAGCCTTCTTTCGTGCTGCGGAGAATCATGCTTTTGACTGACCGGAATATCTAGCCCGGAGCGGATCATCTGTTCGGTGCTCGAAGCTCCGGTGCCCGGAGAATTCACAAAAACTTCGTGAAACACCACGCCATTGAATCGTCATGTGTGAGCTACGACAAGCTAGCTATTAATCCCCAATTGACTCGCAGTAGTCAATAAAGTCTTCATACATTAGAGGAAAGATACTGTTCTTCAGCAGCAGTCCTTGCTGCAACGCCCATCATGTCTCAACCACGCTCGTCCAGCTCCGACGAGTCATTCGAGTTCATTGATACACCAGCTGCACGTACGCCAACAGCACCAAATGGCGATTGTGGAGTGCGGACAACCTCTGTATGTATATAATTGCTATACTCTTAAAAGATTGACCGCAGCACATCCTTCGAAGCTCAATTCTTTTATGTCTACCTCCTCTAATGACTTTTAGTATCCTTCCATCAAGAATGCCCCCCTCCCTGCCGACGCCGCCGGCAACGACTCCTTCTCCAATGGCATGCTCTTCTTCTTCCTGGGCTTCGTACCCCTGTATTCCACCTGGAAGATCGGTGGGGGCCTCTTCACCTTCATCTTCATGGCCAGCATCACGACTCTCCCCATCTTGATGGCCTTTTGGACCCTAGCCTCGAGTCTGTCGCCGCGCAAGAATGAAAAAGCACGCTATCCTGGTCTGCCCGTCGAGCACTACCTCCATTTCCACTCCGAATCGGACCGCTTGAAGTACCGCGGCAAGGCCAAGATTCCCATGGAGACCTTCCATGAGATGTACTTCGATGGTGCGGTTGAGTTCAAGGGAGATGCGTTGGAGATCATGGAGTATCGACACGACTGGGCTAGTTTTCGATTTACGCTCGGCTTGTTTCGATTCTTCTTGACGGGTTTCCTCCCGGAGATGCTGATGCACACGAGATCTCAAGGTATTGATAAGATTGCGCGTATCTGACCCCCGAATTTGTCTAATTCCTTCTCCAGACGAAGAGCAAGTCCGTGATCACTACGACCGTGGGGATGACTTCTATGGATGGTTCCTCGGCCCACGCATGATCTACACCTCGGGTATCATCTCGGACATCCACCGAGAAGAATCGTTGGAAGAGCTGCAGGATAATAAACTAGCCATCGTGTGTGAGAAGATTGCGTTGAAACCAGGCGAGAAGATGCTCGACATCGGTTGCGGGTGGGGCACACTCGCCAAATACGCCAGCGTCAACTACGGTGCGCACGCGACGGGAGTGACGCTGGGCCGGAACCAGACGGCGTGGGGTAACAACGGTCTGCGCAAAGCCGGGGTGTCCGAAGATCAGAGTCGCATCATCTGCGCCGACTACCGCGATATTGAGTCCCCCAGCGGAGGATACAACAAGATCACGTGTCTCGAGATGGCCGAGCATGTGGGTGTGCGTCATTTCAGCACCTTCCTCGGTCAAGTCTACGACATGCTCGACGATGATGGCGTGTTTTTCTTGCAGATCGCCGGTCTGCGCAAGAGTTGGCAGTACGAGGATCTGATCTGGGGTTTGTTTATGAACAAGTATGTCTTCCCTGGTGCGGATGCCAGCACGCCGTTGGGATGGTTCGTGGATAAGCTCGAGGGAGCCGGGTTCGAAGTCAAGGGGATCGATACGGTGGGTGTGCATTACTCGGCGACATTGTGGAGATGGTATCGGAACTGGATGGCCAATCGGGAGAAGGTGGAGGCGAAGTATGGTCAACGATGGTTTAGGGTGAGTCTTTAGTATATGTGCCACCAACAGTTCTCTTCATTCCGCTTGTTTTGCTTTGGTCCTCGAATGCTACTCGGCTATTGCTGATCGAAGCTGAACTGGAATGCATGAATGATATAGATATGGCAATACTTCCTCGCCTATTCAACCATCATCTCCCGCCAAGGATCCGCAACATGCTACCAGATCACGCTCGTCAAGAATATAAACTCGACACATCGAGTGGAGGGTATCGCGACGCAATTCGGGTTACACGGTGCATTGAATGCGTCTAAGATGCGTCTGGGCCAGACAAGTGATAAGGAGAGTGGCGCTGGTGGTCGTGTCGGTGGCACCGGAGGAAGTCATGGACAGGATCAAGGAGAAGAGAAGAACAAACAGAGAAGTAATGAGACGAAGGAAGAAGAGAGCACGGCGAAAGGAGGACTTCTTCCCGGGCTCAACTTGCCCAACATTTCCTTACCGACCATCACTACGTCGGATGAAGAGAAACATGTTCCTGGTGAATTGATTGAGTAGCTGTCGTCAGTCAGTCAATTAGTCAGTCGCTGAGCTCTTTTAGCTCCATTCCTGTTCCAGCTCAATTTGTATTTGAATCTCAATCATGTTCACCTGTGTAGCTGTATGCCCCCTAAAGAATTGGAACCATCACCGTATACCGAGCTGCACCTAGATTCGAGACACACCCTCATCCGAGACAGCGGGTTTTCTTGATAGAAACGATGTAATCTTTTCAAACACACAACATCTGGTTAGGACTTAACCACAACCACAACCACTTCAAATACATCAAGATTGGAGTCGGACATCAATCAATCTAGACATGATCTCTATCTAAGGAAGAGCTTTTTTGATCTCAAAGGTGGTTGGTTCTGTGGGAGTGCGTGCTGTAGGTTGGAATTAATTCCTCATATAAAATGATCGGTTTTTTGTATGGAATTTCTCGGATGGGGGTATGTACGTCTCGGATGTATAGTAGATGCAACGCGTTTCATGATCCGGGACTGGGAAGGCATTAACTGGATCTGGAATGTCCTGTTCTGACGGCCTTGGAGGCAAGATAGGTTTCAAGAGAGCTAAACTCTATTGGACGAGGTCGAGGACGTTTGCTGTTCCTCTCTCACGACACTTTGAACTAATTGACCATCAATACAAAAGATGTGTACTCCTCTTAGAAAGATGTTAGACTCTTGTCCGCATGTCCTAAAAAAGAAATGGTGACGATACCGTCATAGCAGGCACAGGTGACCTCCAAGAGCAATCGGCGAATAAGGCCCAAGTGGCTGCTAACATACAGCATTCAATGGCCTTGTGTGTGCTGTTTTCAACTGTTGGAGGTCTTAGAAGAAGCCGTTAGAACGGGATTTGTGATGAGCTTTGAACTGCAAACTGTGAGCATAAAAAGATACCTACCATGTACTCCAACGCCGCGTTGTCTTTTGGCGTAGTGGTAGCGTTACCTCAGACAATACCCAATGCTTGCACTAGCTACACCAAATCAATAAGCGAACCCTTACCGACCAGCGAAGGTATATACACAATACAACGCAGAACGTAAGAAAACCAGGATGCTTATAAACAGATACAAGATATCCCATCCAGGGAACATACCTCAACAACCAATGCCCACCAAGAAGGAAATGGGCTGAGAAACCAGCGAGGGATATATACAACGCAGACACAGGGAATGAATGAGTATGATAAAGTACAGACATCTGCTAATCCGCTAGGGAAGGAAACCAACCAACCTAACAGTTCAATGTCCACACCGAAGGAAATCCCTAAATCTCAATCCCGTCGTCTTTTTCCTTAACTTTCTCCTCCTTCGTCTCTCCACCCTCGGTCATCTCGTTCTTCTTCTCCTCCTGTGTTGTCGCTTGGTCGACAAGTCTACCATCACCCTCCGCGCTCTGTTCATGATCACCCCCAGCGTGCTGCACCTCGCCCGAAATATCCAACCCTTTCATCCCCCCCTCTAATTCCATCTCGGACGTCGTCTTCACTTCAAGGCCTTCATACGGATCAATCACGATCTCTTCCTCCTCTTCATCATCCGAAGTACCGAGGAAGTAGAAATATTCCGAAACTTTCATGCGTCCTCCTCCGCCCCTTCCTCCTTTATTCTCAGTTTCGGTATGCTGCGCCCTTCCTTGTCCCTTCTCGCTATTTGTCATCTTGCTCTTACTTTGCTCTCCATTCCTCAGCCCACGAGAAGGAGCTGCCATCTGTGTTCGCGCTGGAATGCCCGATCTCGTCATTATTGATGCCGTGGATGTTTTGACGGTATTGACGCCTCGATTTATTCCACGCCCAGTTGCCCCTCCATTGGTAATCGAAGACGACGACGACGACGTAGACGGAATCCGTCCCCTAGCCAGCTCCCCCGACACTACTCTCCCTTTAGCATACCCCAGAGTCGACCTCGATGCGGCGGTGGCCGCAGCATGACGCATCTCCGACGGATTCGTAGGTGGCTGCGGCTGTTGAACCACCACTGGCTTCTTCCGCATCCCGCCAATGGCCGCGATATTCGAAAAGGGAAGTCCTGGCCTTGTCTTCATCGGTGCGGTCGTCATCGATGAAACTGGCTGTAAGCCACGTCTGGAGATCGTTTCATTGGTCTTCTTCGAGAGCAGCGAAGCCGCTTGTCGACTGGAGATTGTTGACGGAGGACCTCTTTTGACAATTCCTCCAGACCCGAGTTTCTTATCATAGACCGTCACACCTTGCTTGACTGGTCGAATAGTGGCCACGTCGCCATCTTCCTCTTCGGCCTCAGCTCGAGCAATCTCCTCCAACGAGGGAATCTCCTCAAGTAATTTCTCTGTCTGAGCGAGTATCTCTTCATCAACTTTTGCGTGACGAGTATCGAGTTCACGCTCGAAGAGCGAAATACCCTCGTCGTCGACCGGGTTGATGTAGGTGGAGTACCACCCCCTCGTGAGATTGGCGCCGCGGAGGGGAGTGTAGTCGATGTCGGCGGAGATGTCATCGGGTAAATCAGGGAGATCTTGTACGCGTTAGTTCTCGTGACCCGTACGATACCAAACAACGGAACGGAGAGGAGCGCGATATCCATTGCCAAAGTCGAGAAGAGTGCAGCGCAGTGCAGTCAAGTAGAGAAGTAAGTAAGTACCTTGAGGTTTAGGAGGCATGTATTCGATTTCTCTCTCCTCTGGTTCCGAATCTTTTTCCGCTGGGCGAACATCGGCAGCGTCGAGAGGATGACTCGTTGACTTGACAGGTGGTCCTTGAAACACGCTCTCCAGACCTTTGTCGAATCCATCTTTGTTGATGAGTCCCGGAGTTTGAAAAGGTTTGGCGCGGGCGTTCGTGGTCTTTTGTCCTAGTGGAGCTCTATTCCTGGGTCCTAATTGCGCATATCAAGTCAGCTTGAAGAATTTCTATACATGCGATCACCTCAATGCTCCAACTCCATGCGTTCATTCACGCGACTGAGGGATGTCTATACATACCGAATGGAGTCACGAATGCATTCTTGCCTAATCCTCCTCCTGGTTTGCCTTCGGACTTGAGCGGGATGGGTTTACCAGTCGCTCCACCCAGGGCGTTCTCATCGCGCAAGGGAGCTCGGAAGGGAGTCTTGACGGCTTTCAGAGCTGGTGTTTTCGGAGGAGGAGCGACATTCGTTGCGCCAGCTTGGTTCAGTGGCTTCGTGGATGCCGTCACGCGATGGCCGTGAGTCAAATTCTCTTGATCGCGCGCCGCGAACATGTCGGCGGTGACGACGGTGACGCTGTTGAATGGGTGTCAAGGTCGAGGTCGAGTCGAGGTTGTTGCGATGCGCTCGTAATGCGACAAGATGATTGAGTTTGATTTGTTTACTTTGTGTGTTGTCCCAACAACATGATCCTATACATAGCGGATGGCTGACTAAGTGTGTTGACTCAGCTACGGTGCGCGGTAACAGCCACCTCCTGCTACGGTTGGCGTTATGATCCTTAAGCGGAACACCTGTCGGATCCTCGTCAGCTTTCAGTTGTCAGACCACCAATTCCAACATCCCTGCTCTCCCAACCCATTGCAAACAACAACACAACTTGACTTCCATAGCTTTTTCAGACGTCACATTCAAGATGGACAGAATCAAAGAGGTAATCTGTTCAGTCCGTTCTTCATTAATTCATTCATTCATTCATTCACAATCAGTGCTACTACTCCACGCGATCATCCGGCTAACAATCGTTAACGATGTTTCCAGAAAATGAGCTCCCTCCGGCTCGAAGCCGACGAAGCACAATCCAAAGTCGAAGAGCTCCAGACACAAGTCAAGACGCTGAAGCAAGAGAACCTCTCGAAAGAGCAAGAGATCACATCCTTGACGCACAAGAACCAACTCCTCACGGAGGAAGTCGAGAAGTTAGAATCGGGGATCAAAGAGGCGAAGACAATCGCGGATGAAACAGGACAGCATCGGACGCAGAACGAGACGTTGCAGAGACGGTTGCAGTTGTTGGAAGAAGAGGCGGAGGAGGCGGATAAGAATCTGAGAGAGACGAATGAGAAGTACGTATATGATAATACTACTGGTAGGGCGGGAATGTGACGTTGGTGCTGATATATATAACAGGCTACGTCAGACGGATGTCAAAGCGGGCCACTTCGAACGAAAAGTCCAGGTAGTCGAAAAGGAACGAGATCAGTGGGAACAGAAATACGAGGAGATGGCGCAGCAGCATCAGGCGTTGAAGAAGCAATTGGAGGATTTCCAAGCCGAATTGGGGAGTCTGTGAGTAAACTTAGAGGTGTGATATCGCGAGGTGGTGGGGTGGGAATGCCGAGAGGGACCAGGAGGTGCACTTGCACGTGTGTGGGCGTGTGTCTATAGAGCGAAGATGGGGGAGGGGTGGGGGTATGGTCACCCCCCTGTGTGTATTCGGAGTAATGAACAACTATGCATTCATGTCTTGCTTTGCAGCTTGGACGTGTAATCCGGTTCAGCCCAGCATAAAGAATGGAAGGAATCATTACGTTGATAACGACAAGGATGACGGTTCAATCATGAACAAGATAGTCCTTACATTCAGAGGAGCTTACGACACCTCGGCGTCTAAAAGGTTGAGTTATGGACCCTACCGCATCCCATAGAAATGATTCGGCCAAAGGCGTAGAGCTATACAACAAAGCGGCAGGTCTAACAGTATAGATCGTCTCCGAAGTGGACCCAGAAGCTGAGGCATCAGACGGTATGGTGGGCCCGGTCACGTGAACAATCATGTCGGAAAGGACTATAGTTTTCCCGAGCGAGGGCTAGCAGAGCCGCACCTTATATCAACTCCCTTACAGGTGGTGGACCAAAAAGTATCACTACACTCATGGTCATAGCTATCGCGATGACGATGACGGCAATCGGATCAAATTTGAGGACGATAGAAGTGTCCAAGAGTATGCTAGTTACGTAGTTCAAATCACATGTTTACATTATTGAAAATCAACGAATCTGGGCTGTTTGTGGCCTACAAGGTAATCATTAATATATGTAGATGTTGACGACAAATAAACAAACTGCTCAGTATTTGTAGTCTAAGTCCAAATGCTGTTCTTAAACCCGTCGTGCCGCACCACCGTCACCCATTCATTCTCTAGACCCTTTTTCCTTTATTCTACTACATCTCATGCTTCATCATAATCTTTGGAGCTGGAGACAACCTCCATCCGTTGTTATGACGAAGGTTAGCTCGACTCGCGCTTTGGTTCTGGACTTGCGCCAACCCGGCGAAGTTGGGGGATATGCCTCTAAACCCATCTAGCCGGTCCATCGTCCATGAAGACTCTATATAATCTGGAGGACTTTGCCAGCCATGGCGAAGTTGTGGGACATGCCCGTATAGCAAGATCGTCAACTTGTTTTCGAAGCTCTGTTGAATCTACAGGACGTTGCCAGAATAGCGGTTATCCCATATACACACATATATATATATACAGGTATGTTCCTCCAAACACATCTTTTACGCGTACCATCAGCAAGCTTCTCTCGTCGACAACATTGAAGACTCGCCGTCGTGACATCTTCAATACCCGATACATCATCCGTCACGACTTTCCAGTCTGGTCTTCACCAAAGCTAACAAACATGCCCCGTCTCAGTCGACGTCGCCGGCACAACCGGCCGTTGAACCCACCCCGACGACATCATCGGTCCTGTTGCCGTTCCTGCTGTGGTTGTCGTTGTCACCATGGCCAGCGCCAGCGCCGTCGAAGGCCCGCTCCGCCCCCCCGGTCGTCGATTGGACAGGTGGATCAGAATATAACGGCCCAACCATCGATCAGCCAAAGTCCGATGGAACTGGATCCACCCGTAAGCGTCTCTTCCCTTCTTCGCTCGTTGCTGGCAATCGACTGTACTCACCCGTTGGGACACTAGGAGTACCCGCCAGCCACGGATCAAAGATCCCTGAACATAATAGACACGATACAGCAGTATCTGGCGGACACCGCGGAGCCGCAGCCGAGCACGGCCGAACAGATCCCCGAAGCTACCATCCCCATGGTTGCGTCGTCTGCGTCTGCCAATGCGCAGACCACCTCCATACAGGCCGCCCAGGCCGCCAACACGATCCTGCCGCCCGTCATCCCCTCCAGCACGGCGGCGTCCTCGGGAATCCAGCGATGACCGTCAACGATGACCGCTCAAGCTGTGGTCATCCTGCCGGGAAATGACGCTGACCAACGATGGGGACTTCGGGGGATATGTGTTGGGCACCTCCGGGGTCATCCAAAAGCCATCATAGGCGCCTTTGATTCCTTGGCACGTTTCAACAGGCGCGCCTTGTGCTGGACATTGGCGGGCGAGTCCACCGACCTCCACAGACGAAGCGCAGTCGTTAGTGTCGAGGACACTGTCCCCTCCCTCGCTTCCAGGGCGTTGACGAGGCGACGATCCGTGCCGTGGTCTATCGCGAGATGGGCTACGGTCAGTCCTGAAGGGGTGACCAATTGGAGGTATTCCACTGGACCCGGCTCTGGAACAGCTGGCTCTTGCCGCAGTTTCGGTTGACGCACCGGGTGAGCCCATCGTCATGCCGATCCTCGATGCGGCGGTGGCGACCACGTGCTCTACCAGCTGCAAGGCCCCGTCGACATGGCTGATTGGGCCTCCGCCGGTCGTCCGGCCCAGTCACTTGGTTCCGTGGCCATCACAGCCGGGTATTGGGCGCCTCCTCTTGCGCCCAGCCCGCTGCGGAACAGTCTGCCACGTGTGGATGCTCATGAGGCGCATGGTGCGGGATCATTACCCGGCCAGATGTCATGCTGGGAACGGTACCTGGGGCCGCCGTGCGATCACCGAGTGGGCTGGACTGACCATGGTGGCCGCGGGGAGAATGGACGCCGCAGATGAGTTGAGAACTGGCTTAGCTCTGCACGGAGGATAGCTCATCAATATGAATTTTTCGTGTCTAGCAGTCCTGGCAGTTGTCTGGTGTACCTATCCATGCAGGCCACTGGACTCTTGACGTACTGATATTACCAATTTGCAGACGCAGGGCAGCCAGCACCAGAAGTAGTAAATTGAAAAGCCGTCATTCTTTACTCAGACTTCTTCCGTTTCTTATTTTTCGCCAGACGCTGCTTCACCCTCTCGATCTTTCTCTCCCCCTTACTCTCGTAGCGAAATTTCTTCTTCTTCTTTGTTGTTCCCAGTCCTTTGGCGCCCTTCTCTTTTGACCTCAATTTGCCACTGCTCGCCTTAGCAATTTTATTTCTCTCTTTTTCCTTTAGCTCACTGGTTCCACCGTCTTGTTTTTCTGTGCCGTCCTCTTCATCCTCCGCCACAGCTCGTAGACCATCCTTGGAGATATCCACTGCCTCGACTGTCACAGTCGTGAACCGCTCTTCATCGACATACTCATCTTCATGATCGACAGCAGTTGGAGGTACAAGATCTGTCCAGATTCCATTTTCCGCAACAATTCCTTCGTCTTCATCATTTGAAGTGTCTTTGGTGGCCTCTTCACGCATCTTGTTCATAGCTTCAATTCGCTGTAGAGCTGCCCCGCGACGCTCTTGTCTCAACTAAGCGATACAATGATCAGCTGCTATAACACATTTCATACATATGTAAATATGACTAACTTGTCTTCGATGCGCTAGCTTCTCTTCATGTGCCTTCTTCGCAGCCAGTTCTTGGGCACGCTTGATCCGCTCAAGTTTCCTCTTATGAAAACCATTGAGATATTCATGTCTTGCTTCATCATTGAATTTGATTTCCTCGACTGCTGCTGTTTTGCGTCTCTTCGCAGGACGAGACATGCTTGATAGATGCAGTGCTCGTGAAGTGAGTCGACTCTGTGGTGGACTTGGTCGAGATCTCGGCGACGGAGAATAAATTTTCCGACGTTCGTCCGCTCCATCGTTGCCGTCGTCCGCGTGGCTGCTTTGAAGGAACCCTCCATCTCCTCCATAACCGCCGCCACGATGGTTCGCATAACGACCCTGCTTCCGCTGCTAAGCGCTCTTTGCGCGGTTGCATACCAAGATACTTCGCCCTTCTTTTACTTCTCCACGAGCGAGTAAGTCTATCATTCATCTATTTGCAGTCCCCGTCTCGTACATCCCATCAACTGACTCTCTGATACAGCACACTGGGCCCGCCACAGGACATCCCTGACATCATCCGTCCAGAAGCCCTCTTCGAACAGCTAAAACCTCGACTGTCACAATGCCAGTCGAACTACTATGTCATTCTGCGGCAGCCAGGGTGGAACCCCAGCACGCCAGCCGCATCGATGTTCGACATGTTGAAGCTCAGTTACGATCAGCCTGGGAGTAACAACCCTTCATTGAAGACGAGCTTTAGCGTGGCAAATGTGATTGATCGGCTAGATGCTAGACAGCTAGAGGAGCTCTTGCAGCGAGAATGTGGAGCGGAGATCTACACGGGCGATTTGGATGGTGAGCATCACTCCTAGAGCACCTCTAGGCTCGTAATCCCCGGTCGATGATTACGAGAACTAACCCTGTTAAAACAAAGGATCTGGTCTCCCTCGAACAGTTTCTTCCACAAAACCTCAGATCATCCGAGGTGGCTACGAACCCGGCTACGAAGATGGATCACCGCAGAGTGTAGATGGGCAAAGCAACTGTTCGTCCATCTCACCAACTCATATCCAGCATCCGGATTTTCTTAACTAATCAAACAGCTTCAGATGCGTTTTCTCCAACCATCAGTGCTGTCATCGGCCGATCTAACTCGACGATCATGCACGTGACCACACCTTGGTCATTCGAACCTTCTTCTGAAGAACACCTGAATTCGCTCTCCAAGGGACACGAACAAGTTCACTCATCTGAGCTTCGACGTCGATCGGCTCTACCCAAAGACGACGACGATGACAGCAACGACGAACCCGAGATCCACCTCGTCGATGGACCTTTGTTTTCAAAGTATCAGTTCTTGACTCCAGGTATGATCTTACCCACACTCCTCCACTCCTAGACCATCATTCCTGCTTGAATCTAGACTGATTTATGATATGTATCAACGAAGGCCTCTTCATGGGTCTCCTCGTCTCCTTTTTGTTACTTGGTATCTTGAGCGTGGGTGTCACCGCCTTGGGCAGCTTGCAGGTTTCCTACGGTGCTTTTGAAAAGGAGATGGGTCCAGCGGGACATAAGAAGCAGCAGCAGTAATATGGTTCTTTTGTCTTTTTGCAATTCGTTACGTATGCATGTATCTAAACTTTCTGCCTGTTTAAGAAATCATCGTTTCGTATGTTTCCTGTAACTTCACGGGATTGGTATTGGTAGCGCTCAATGAAGGAAGGTGGAGTTGCAACAAGGCTTTACTGTGTGTCCCGTTGGCGTTGTCATGAGCCAGAAATAGAAACCCCAATCGAGCCAAGATGAATATACTCGTACACGCCCCATTCAAACCTCAATTTCGCATATACGCGCTGTATCCATATCCACATCCAAACTCATCAAACCGAGGTTCAATCCAAACGAACTGAACACCGTACCGTACGAGTTCCACAATGAAAGCTATCAAACATCACATAACCCCACACCCAACCCCAAACAATCCCTTTTCGACATATTTCTTGACAAGCAACCAATCCGCCCGTCTGGCCGCGAACTCATACACCTCCTCGGCTCTCCAGACGCCATAGAAGCGATCAGTATGGGCGATGACAGCAGCGAGGTCCTTTTTCGCGTGGTTAGTATCAACCAGATAAATCTGCGATAACTCTCTCAGGGCGTGGAAGTATTGAAGTAATTCGTTGTTGCGCAGGGTGGAGATGTAGCTGGCGTAGAGAGTCATGTCACTTCATCATATCACCGTTAGTATCGTTGTGGAAATGGGGGTGGGTATGATTGATTTCATTTTTTCTTGAATGCGGTGGGGGTACAGTAGAGTTGAACCGAGCAAAAGAACGTACGTGGGGACAAAAGGTGGAACGGATTGAAGGATGGAGACGGGAGTTGAGGAGGGAGGAGAGGTAAGAAACTGACCTAATCAGCCGCATCGACCCATCGACGCTGATTCTCTGCCGTTTGAGGTGTTTACAGATCGCCGCAAACAGCCTCAAACCCACTTCCTGATTGAACACATCGAGGAGGTTCTTGTCCGTGCTTCCGACCAGCATCTTCGTATGGCTTGAGACGACCTCGACGATCTGTGTTGCGGCGAGGGTGGGACCGACCTCGATCGTCGTCGAACCACCCTGTCCTTCACCCTGTGCTGGTCCCGGTTGAGCTCCACCGGGGTTATAATCCGTGGGATGCTGCAGCGTGGCGAACAAATACTCGACTTCGTCAATAAGAACGTCAATGCCCCTGTTCAATCCCGCCGCGACACGTTCATCGAGCATCTGCTCGAACCTTTTCTTCTCTTTAGCGGCGACGTCCAAGAAATCGGTGCGGTCGACGAGATTGGCCGCGACCAGTTCTTGTTCGTAAAACACGTCGACCATCTGCTGGATGAGATCGCCAACGTTGACGAGCTCGAGGAAGGTGACGAGAGGGACGACACCTGATTGTTGTTTGTGTTGTTCGGTCGCTTCGCGAGGGTTATATTTCGAGAGATGTTCGACGGCCTTGTCGAAGCCCGGTCGGACGTGTTTAGAGCCGAGCACGGATAGTAAAGTGACGAAGATGGCGCGGCAAGTTGATTTCGATTCTTCGCTGCATTGGCCGCCGAGATTGACAAAGACGGCGACCCGTTCGAGACTCGCTTTGGCGAAGTGGACGAGATTCAAGGCTACCTCGATGCTGAACAAAGACCGGATCCCTTCGAGTCGAGAGTTCATGATGGCGGCTTTGGCGGCTAGTTCGGTAGTAGGTGCCTGCTCGGTCGAGAATCCAGGAGCAGGGGAAGGTGCTCGACTGGTCCCGGCGGAGGACGGGTTGGATCCTGACCGTAGTCGAGTCGTCGCCAGAGACGGCCGGAGAGTGGTGGGATTCGCACTCGCGTCGGTGGCAGATGCAGTGCCTGATTTGCTGCCCGTGGCTTGAGATGATGATCCTGGAAACGCAGGCAGGATGTTGACGGGCATCATTACCACTTTCTTGAACGATGACAGAAAATCCTTCTTGGCCACTTGTCGATTCACGTTGGACATGAAGAATGACTCCGTCGACGCTGCTTCCTCGGAGAGCTTCTGCTCCCAGTCGTTGACTTCGGCATCAGACTTGCGCTGAAAGAAGTCTTGTTCCTCTTTGAAGTAGAGCTCGACGTGGGGTTCGAATATCCGTGCGAGGATGCTTGGTGCTTCCTCTGGGGTTCGACCGTCTGATGTATGTGGAAGTCGCAGTGTTTGGGTAAATGCCCGCGCCTGCTCATACAACCCGGGAACAGCTTCAATATAAAACTCCACGTTCTTCTTGCGTGCTTCATCCAGCAAAGTCGCCACATATTCTGAGATCACTTCTCGTCCGACACAGTCGAATAATGGACCGAAGACGTTCAGAGAGGAGGGAAACACGCGCTCGATGATGGTAGATTGCTCGTTGAGAGCTGCCGAAAGGGTTTGAAAGAATGCATGAGACGGCTTGAGGGACAGCTTGCCTGAAGGAGAATCACTGACAGTGTCAGTATGAACTCAATTAGAAATGGATAGATAACTCACGGAAGACAGGCCTTTGGATCTCCGAAATCTGCTCTGGACTCAAGCACGGAATTCTTGCGCACAAAGAGGTCGATAGCCTTCTGGCCACCGTTGAGTGCAACGAGAACCTGAGCGTAATTACGTGCTTTACCGTCGATATCTTCTGTTTGCAATCCACTACGTCCAGTAAGCCCCTGGTCTGAAAGATTGCCGTAGAATGTACCCACAGCTCGAATTCTCGCAAAGCTGCCTCTTCAAAGATATCAATCATCCGAACAAGATCATCTTCCCGCTGCTGACCTCCCGGTGTGATATCGCTTTTTGCAAATCTCCTAAGCTGGGCAAGCATCCGTGCTTGCTCCTTTGGATCCCGGAATTGCCGAAACACAACTGGCTCTGTATGGTTCGACGCCGTGATGATATCAAGATAAAACGGAGCCAGTGCTGCATAGACCTTGCCATATTCTTGTCGTGCCAGTCCCCGTATCGAGTTGACCTGGGATAGAATCTGAAGCAAGGACGTTTTTTGGTCTAATGAGTCCGAGATATGCGTTGTATCAACTTCTTCAAATCCAAATGTAGGCGCGGTCTGTACTGATTGTCCTATCAGCAAGGCTCCGCTTCAAACATCGATGAGAGTTGCCCTAACTTTTCCAGTCCGTGACTGCCCTGCAGCTCAGGACCGCCCATCATACTGCCATGCATGACCGAGGGTTTTGCTCCAGCGCGCCCTCCTCCGTTCATCGATGATTTCGAAAGCAGTTGGCTTCCAGGTGCTCGACGCCGCCGTGACTGTGATCCAAGAGATCCTCGTAGTGACCCCTCGGAATGTCTCCTGGCTTCTGCTTCATCCCAGCAGCCCGTGTTGATCAGTCTCTTGATCCATCGTGCATCATCGTACACCATCTCCTGGTAGCGTTTGGAGACTCGAGCGAAGCGTAACAAATCTGGGACTGGTAAGTAGTCGAGAACTTTTGCAAATAGCTCTGTAGTTCTATTAGTCTAAGTAGCAAGACACAAAAGGTTCCAATCTATATCATTACCTGCGGGGAGCACTGGCTTCGAGATGATAATCTCCGTTGCTTTCAAAGGAGCCAACACATTCGGCCTTTGCCCAGCCGTTGCTGCACCACGCTTTGCTTTCGACATCTTTCCGTTGCTACTCTATAGCTGATAGTCTGCGGCTTGCCGGACTTTATAGAGAGTGTCGCGGGGCGTCGACATGAGCCCTGCGGCTTGGAGAAGCTGGTCTCCAGCTTTCAACAACTATCGCACATTAGCAACTTCTGTAAATGTAAAGCATGCCGATTGTTTTGCCTACCTTGACTCATCGAAGATCAACTTTCCTGAAAGGGTCCAGCTATTGCCATTTTTGGTAGTAATAGCTGGGAAGTTGTGACCCTGATAACAGGTGTCGTCCCCGCCGCGGCTGCCTACTCGGATCTTGAAGATTCAACGTTCCTTGTTGGGTAATCCTACGGTAACAGGCAGAGCTCGACCTTTTAGAGTGCTGAAGGAAAGAATGATGATCATGCTTCAAAAGATACATAAGCTCCTCTGGCAGGTTTGTCTTTGTAGTAGTTTCAGAATACTACGTTGCACTATTTGCACATAAATCTTAAAATTTCGTCGTTATAGGCATTGATTTCGATACATCATATAAGAGGCTCTACTAACGCAGCAGGAAAGCTAGCGAGAATACGTAAGACCCTTTCCAAAATGGCACAGTTTGAGTGGTCAAAACCGAATTTCTCTACTCGATATCTCAGGCCTATTAATGAGCACTGCTCGACCTCTAATCTTCATCAATCTTGCCAGTGTACTCCCCTAGCAAGATGTCGTCTACCGCCGGCCCGTGGTTGTTTCGCACTGGCTGAATAGTGAGCAACGATTCGACCAACTTAGGATCAACAAACTTACACCATTCCGTCTCCACCCGAAGGAAGATCCACATCCACCGCCGAGCAACCTCCAATAGCTCCATGAGAAAGATACCCCCTTCTAGATCGTTGAAATGATCCAAATGCGGAGAGAGCTTAAAACTCCACGTGCAACGCAGAAGAAAGTCGATCACAACCGCTGTGTAGTAAACGCTGGGGTAATGGAAGAAACGACGACGCCGAAGTCCAAAGGGATACGCAGGGTCGTTCCGGGCTTTTGATGAAGAGAACAAACTGAGATCCCAATCCTTGGCCACATCCCAATAAAATGAATAAAACGAATTCAAAAAGACGAAGAATAGCCTGGTGAGAGCCGTTAGCGAGCGTCACCTCGCGAATAGTTGTAAAAACAACGCACCATAACCGAAAGAGACTCGTTTCGCTCATGCCAAACTTGTCCGGATTGTACCCTCTTTGCGAGGCGCTAAGGATTATAACCGGAAAGGCGGTGGAATACTTGAGGGCATTGGCAAGATGCTGCCCTCCCCAGCCCGACGAGGTTGAGTCCTTCGATGTGCCGTAGCTTCCCCTAACCCGGAAATACTCAATGAGGCACTGCCGCAGCCGTATCAGACTCGGGAGACTGATGATAAGTGGCACCATGAACTGCCCGCCGCATCCGCGATCTGGCTTGCCCGTTGACGAGTATCCCGAGGACAGGAACATGCACAAGGCCACATAGAGGTCGCCGAGGACTTTGGCGTACGAGGTCAAGGCGTCGGCGAGCAGAATGTCTCCAAATTTGCCATCTTGCACCTTGGCGAGACCTCCAATGCTGACGCGTCTGAGGGTCGAAAGAAAACGATAGCGACCTGCGCGAGAAAGCCGTTGCATCGGTAGCAAGAACGACACAACAAGAAATAGGAGGTAGAGCTGCGGCAGTAGTTCATAGGCGAGAACTAGCTGAGAATCTCCGCGAGTGAGTGCCCAGAACGTCAACAGGGATACAGAGAGTGTAGCGGTGAGAAGCGTAGCGAGGCGGTAAGTGGTAAGATGATGAGGTGGGGCAGTCGCAGGTTGGCGTGAGGGGTAACGGATCAGAGCTGGCACGTCCTTTGGATTATGAGCAGGGAAGTGGCGCTAGAGCAGGTGGACATACAATGCCAACAAACGAGAGATAATGGAGGTTGAGGCCCCATGCCCAGACACCTAGATAGAGTCAGCAAAGGATTATGAAGAATGATGACGATTTTGATTGCTCGAATTGTGAGATTGAGATTCAGGAGCATACCAAGGACCAGAATCAGCGAAACTCGATATGGCAGTGGCAGGAACAGGCTGAAGCTGTCCAACTCTGGCTCCACCACCAGATCGCCATCCATCCCGTGGATTGAGAACTAGAGTCATCGATTGACAGATGCTCTAGCGCCTTGAATGGCAAAGCATAAGGAGTGACTGAGGATCCTAGCGCATCAAGGGCAGCACAATGCCGAGTTATTCACATACCGTACCTACAGAGAGTACTGTCGCGTGGCCTTGTTCGTGTGTCAAGCCCAATTGGATGATTGCGATAAGCTAGCTGGATACGGTTAGCGCGGCTTAGCCGCGACAAGCGCCCATATCTAATCAGAGAAACGACCACTGACTTCATTCGTCGCCCACCATGGAGAAGTCGACGAGCGCCTCGAGACGCGCTGCCCCGAGTCGGGATGAAAGACGAACAAATCATTCTATTTTTCGATTCCCCTTCGCTACAGCTCCAGACATTGTTCGATCGACCCAGAAGGATGCCTACTTCCAGGACGTGGTTCGCGATCGCCTCTCGGACATCCTCCGGCAGGTGTACGGAGCGCGTTTTCTGCACAACCACGCCACGGCCTTGCGAACATGGTCGGATTCGCTCTATTTAGGTCTAACGACACTCTTGGGCAACCGGACGCTTGGGGAGGAATATTGCGACCTATTCCAGGTTGAAGATGGCAGTCTTCACATGCCATCCCTTCATCGACGAGCTGGATATATCCTGGCTACGGTCATCTTGCCATATTTTCTGTCGAGATTTCTGCCCGTCTTTCGCCGCAGAATACGTTCGAAGCTGGAAGCAGATCTTCGGCGGCGGTCGAGCAACAAAAATGGCGACCCAATACAGCTCGCTCAGCCACAAACATCAACCCGTGTCCAGGCCTACATCTTGGCTCACTTGGATTCATTAACGTCTTTATCTCCTCTCTACGCTGTCAACTTGGCTGTCTTCTACTTTACTGGCGCCTACCAACATCTGGGGAAGCGCCTATTTGGTCTTCGATATATCTTCACGAGGACGTTGTCACCCGATGAGCAACGAGCGGGATATGAGGTGCTGGGTGCCTTGCTAGTTCTGCAAATGATCCTTCAAGGCTGGCTGCACATTCGTCAGCAGATGAAGGACAGGAGTGGCAACGTCTCGATCCCAGAGAAATCTTCAGGTGCTGTTATGGATGCTCGTGACGGCACCGTGCGGCCAATCTCTCACGACGCCATGCCGACATCGCCACACGTCCTTCTGGAAGTGAACCTGGGCGCGGACCTGCAGAATCCAACGATGATTGAAAAGATCACGCATACGCCGGTTCCACCGAATCCTCGGTACGATCTTCACGAAGAAGAAAGGATGCAATGGATCCAAGGACGACAGCAGAGAAAATGCACGCTGTGTCTGGAGTCAATGAGGGAGCCAAGCACGACAACCTGTGGACATGTCTTTTGTTGGACTTGCATCAACAGTTGGTGTCGGGAGAAGCCCGAGTGTCCTCTATGTCGGCAGACGAGCCTGCCTCAGCATGTACTACCTCTGCGGGGTTGATGGAATTCTGGGTGCATGGACGAACTCCCGCTACGGATGCCAGTTTTCCCCCAGGATCAAATACGGTTCTCAAACCTTTGGGCCTCGCTAAGAGATTGGTGTTTGCATCACCGCTCGCTCGACGCCTTGAAGCCGGCCGCTACACCATCATGGACTTCATTTGCGGATTGCCAGTTTAGCGACGAAACAGCCTAGAGCGACGATTACAAGGCCCAAGCTGAATTACTCTTTCTGGCAGTGGACGACCGGGGTTATCAATGTCTCCAAATTCGCACGGCTTTATCTTTCCCACCGCTTCCCACTCTCTGCCCATCAGGGCTCCAATCGACGGCATAGACCTCATCCTGATGCCCTGGAAGGTCCTCCGAGAGCTTTCCAGTTCGGACGTCCCAGACTTTCAAAGTTGTATCCTTGGACGCACTGACGAGCAATCTCGAGTCGGCGGAGAAGGTACATTGGTAGACGGGAGCGACATGGCCACGTAAAGTGGCAATGAATCTGACACTCGGTCAGAGCTAGTCGGTTGATGGGGTAAAGAAGCATCGAAGAAAGTACATGTCTCACCGGCCATTTCGAGCATCCCACAGCTTCACATGATTATCGAAACCAGCGGATGCAATATGCAAGCCATCCGGCGAGAAGGTGACATGGTTGACCTGTTTCTGGTGTCCGTGAAGGCGAGCAATGGGTTTCGTGGATGTCTGAGGCTCCCACAGATAAATGGTAAAGTCGTCGCTGGCCGTCACCAGTCGCTCGACCATCTTGCCATCATTCGTCGCAGCCGTTCTGTATCGTTGCTTCGCCTTGGCTCGTTTGTCGTCGACGGTATCTGGAATGACACCAGTGTGATCATGATATGCTGTCCGTAAAACAAAGTCCGTCGAGAGTGCCAGGTGGTTGACCCAATGTGCATGGGACTTTAGTGTGTGGCATAGCGTCCCATCGGCCGCATTCCAGATTTTGACCGTCTTGTCGTGAGAAGCGGTGTAGATGTTTCCCGTTCCTCCCCATCTGACGCACGAGACCGATCCAGTATGACCGCTCAGAACGATATCTATGCGTTGAATTGCAGCGTTCCAAATGCGTACCGTCGCATCTCTGGAAGCAGACGCAATCCGTGGTGCATCCGTGCTCTGAAGATGGTACGGCTCCCACGCCAGACTGTTGACCCATTTGGTGTGTCCTTTCATCGGAGATCCCAGCTGCTTGCCGGTGTTGGAATCCCAGAGACGAACTGAATTGTCCATACTTCCTGTGGCGATCAAATAGCCATCTGGCGACCAGCTCACTGCCAGGACCCAGCTCGTGTGCCCCTTGAGTGTGTGCATAGGAGTTCCCGTCTCGCAATCCCATATCCGAGCAGTAGAATCCCCACTGCCCGTCACCATCCGAGAAGAAGATCTTGGGGAGAATTGCGTTGCCAGAATTGCTTCTCCATGACCCGGAATGGTAGCCGAGCATCGCGATACTGCCTTGACTCGAAACACCGCCTGAGGCGTATATTGCAGGTTGATGCTGTCCTCCGTCGTGCGCAATCCATTGCGTAGCACAGAATGATAGATGTCAGAAGATATATCAGCCGGCGCAGCTGCATCCACTCCATCTTTTCGCTCTGATACTAAACTGAACCGATATGGTATCCGCTGAGACTCATCCTGTCCGGTGAATCAGATCATGGACTTATCGTGGGAAAATTATATCTTCGTACATTTCCCTGGAGAGTATTCAAGAGCAGTTCGAGATTTTTGACGGTAGCATCCACAACCGGAACGGAGACGGATGGGCCTGTAGGGTTTCCGGTGGCATGGTCATGAAACTGTACCCGCACGCTGCCTAGATTTTCCGGAATGGTATCGATCTCCTGCTGTTCTTTTGCTCTTACTGCCGCAGCGGACTTTTGACGCTTGCTCGGTGGCGGCAAGACGGTCGCCATGAGGAGCCAATACAACTAAACTGAGATGTTCCGAAAAACCAAGAGAGCTGGCCTATATTGACGTGAATCCGTGACTATGATGAGAGCAGTTCAAGATGAGAAAGAGAAAGGAAGCTAGTCCCAGAATGCGACTAGCACAAATTTTGAGAATGGCGTGAAATATGTGGCGGAGATCAATCAAGAGGTCACAATGGTTGATTCCCTAAGTGGTCCAGATATCACATGATTCGAGATCTTGGGCGTGTATTACATAATCATATTAGCAAAACGCGTCCACTTTTTCGTCGAACAACCGGAGGGTTGAGGTTGAAAACGATTTTGGCTCTGTTTGAGCCTGTTCGAGTTGGCAAATGAATCTCCCGGCTTTGACGGTTCTATAGCACTACTTTTTGACGTCTGAAACACTTCGTGCGCGGCGCAATAAATTTCTGAAATTGGTGTCGTTGATCGACTGACGTCCAGTTAGAGCCCCCGAGGCGGGTAACGCTTAACGGTCAGGTGACCATGTGTTTGGTCCATTTGGAATCGTTGATGAAGGAGTCTAGCAAGCAGAAAAACCAGCGTGTCGCTGAGACAATTTTCCGTGGGGCTGCCATAAAAGATAGTCTTGCAGTAATCTCCAGGAGCGTGGCATCGAGCTGGAATCTACAGGATTGTGTTCATTCAATTGACAGAGACCATGGGGACTACTGCCTAGCCAGTAGTCGCATCTCCACTAGTCATTTATCTTAAGGATAATAGAGACAGCTCACCCGAGCTACTCAGGAAGAACATGTTCTCCGTCAGCAGGTCCGGATCGACCTTGACCACGCTGACGACATCTCACCGGAACTGGCCAAGCAACTCCCGGACACCGACTGCCAGGCCTCGGACGAATGCCTCCTCGATATGGGGTCTGATCAATCATCGTGTGATCTGCGCCATTAGCGAGTCTCGTGGAGTCTCTCCTACCGTTGGCCTGGCCTTTGTCAATCTGAATACCGGAGAGACTGTCCTCAGCCAGCTATGTGATTCCCAGACCTTTGTGCGAACGGTCCACAAGCTGAGTGTCTTCGATCCGAGTCAGATCCTGGTGATGAATAGCTCGTTACAACCCAAATCCAAGTTGTGTGCCATTATCGAGGAGAGCCTTCCGGGAACGCAGATCCTCGGACTGGACCGGAAGTACTGGGCCGAGAAGACTGGCATTGAGTATATCCAGCAGCTCGCTTTTGCCGAGGATGTCGAGCCCATCAAGGTGTCTGTTGGGGGCAATTACTTTGCGACTTGCTGCATCGCTGCTGTACGTGGCAAGATTCAATTCTTTTTTGTTTTCCCTACTGAGTAGCAGTAGGCTCTCAAATACATTGAGCTAGCTTTGTCCACTACGTTTGCCCCTCATTCTCTGCGGATTACGTTCCAGCCGCCCGAGGGGTCCGTGATGATCGATTTATCCACCATCCGGTCCTTGGAGTTGATCCAGAATCTTCAATTTTCCAAGTCCAAGGACTGCCTATTTGGACTGTTGAATGAGACCCTGACCCCGATGGGCGCAAGACTACTGAGAAGCAACATTCTCCAGCCATTGACGGATCGCGAGGTCCTAAAAAGGAGGTTCGATGCTCTGCAGGAGCTGACCATCAAGGAAGATATGTTTGCAGCGGCCAGACAAGGCTTGTCCTGTCCAATCCCTTTCGTGTCAGCTGTCGATGCTTACAGGTCGTAGCTCTCAAAGCGTTCTTGGATGTTGAGAAGCTCCTTACATCTGTAAGCGGGTTCAACAGACACCAAAATCTTGGCTACTGACAGTTTCAGCTCATCACGATCCCAACAAAACAATCTCTGCGAAATACCGAGCATGCCATCAACGACATCATTTTGCTGAAGCACTTTGTGTTCGCCGTCAAACCTGTGTATGAAGCGTTGACTGGTGCTAGAAGCTTCTTACTGGTCTCCATTTGCAATGTATGTCTCTCTACCATCAGTCTATACTAGCTAATCCGATAAGTAGCTGTGCAACCCTACCAAAGTCGAAACCGTTCAGGAGCTTATCAGTGCGAACATCAACGCCGATGTTACGCATCAGACGCAGCCTCTGGATCTCAGAAACCAGCGAACCTATGCCGTTAGGGTATATATCCCCTTGTCTCAAATAGTATCTGGATTGGTCCTAAACTTATACTCCTATAGTCGGGAGTCAACGGACTACTGGACGTAGCCCGCAAGACCTACGACGAGTCATGTCAAGAAATTTACCAGCTCGTGGCTCAGCTCAATGGTCAGCATCCACAATCCAAGTGAACGATCAGCAGTCTAATATTCCCATAGAAGAGCACGATTTAGTCCTTGATCTGAAGTACGACAATCTCCGCCAGTTTTATGTCCGCTTTCCGCTCGGTGACATCGAGGGTAGACCGCTACCTTTAGTGTTCATCAATGTGGTCCGCAGGAAGAAGTATATTGAGTGTCAGACGCTGGACATGGTCAAGCAGAACCAGAGGGTACATATAGTTCATAGTTAATCTGGCTACCAGACCGTGCTAATCCAGCACACAGATTGCGGACTCCCACCAGGAGGTCGTCATTTTGAGTACATTCCATCTCCGCCCGACATGCCGTATGGTAACGCTAACGGACGCAGGTGATAAGGTCGTCCAGCAGCTGATCTCGGATCTTCGGCGCGAAGTGGCTGTGCTATTTCGCAT
>QQTW01000494.1_pt1 | contig 24588 bp, 16 predicted proteins | sample 1904831 | NCBI WGS metagenome assembly QQTW01 (sample SAMN09435610, study PRJNA476489) | Subsurface metagenome, whole genome shotgun sequencing project. | reverse complement strand
GAAGGGAGCGCGCAATAGTCTGAGCGCCGGTCGGAGGTGCCATGAATGTCGTGAAAGGGGGGAGAGGAATTCGAATTTCTGAGGAAACAATGCAATCAGTAAATCTGGGGTAAAGCGGCGCGATAAGAGCGTTTCGGCCGAGGTTAACCGAGAGCAGGTGGAACTAATTCCGTGCTGAGTAAGTAAGCCCCGTCCCATGCCAAAAGCCGCATTGGAGACTCCTTCAGTGCATCATTTCTCACCACACTCACTTTCTTACTCCATATGGCATTGCTATGAACTAATTTACTGTCTTCAGAGTCTATCCATTCAGCTTCAAGCAGCTTTGGTAGAAGTGTAGTTTCTTTTTTCGCTTCTCAGCATTCCTTTCCATTTTCTCGACACCCTTTCATATTAATGACCTTGTACTTTTGCAGGCATGTCCTTCATATCTTTGACTGTACGTCTTACAGTGCCTGATCTGCTGTGTCTCATTCCTTTCCGAATATGTACTCATATTCACATGCGACTCTGAAGAAAGGGGAAATGCTCCCTTGCATCATCGCCCCTTCCACCCCTTTACACCCCCGTGAACGGGACTTACGAAATTTCATTGAAAATTGTCCCGTCCGCAACACTCGTATTCATTGCCCTCTTCACTGAAATGCTGAAACATCTTCGTTTCCTTATCCGGTCAAAGCCCTGCTTACTTAGCCGACGTTGGATCATGACCAGTCAATCAAGGATTTCCGCAAGCAGTGCGCTCGTCATGCCCTTCTACTCATTTTGTTCTTTATATGATTGTCTCTGTTCAGGCCGGTCCTGAAAGCACAACGTTTGTCTCAACTTACTGTCGAAGCTGCCTCAAGCCATCAACAAGTACATTCTTTTGCAAAACACACCAGCAATTAGATGCATTCCACAGTATATCTTATCTACCTCGCAGCTCTGGCCACTCTCACAACCGCCCAAGTCGACCCCATATACACAATGTCGCTCGTCTACGAATCAATGCCGATGCCCTCATTCCTAGCATCCAGCGTCGCATCCAGCACGACCACCAACGGTATTGTAACGGAGTACATGACAACTGCCACTGTCACCGCATCCCTCCCTCCCAAGTACTCTAACTCCTCCTCTACACCGATAACCTCAGCAGCCAGTATGATAACCACAACTTCGGCCTCCCCCAACGAGACACTAGTCGGCATGGTCACAACCGCCGAGTTCTCTCCCGGCGAATCTATGCCCACGAGCCTCGTCCTGGCGACAGGCGGCATGGATTCATTGGGAACCCTTCCGTTATCGACGTACACGAGCTGGGACGTCGTTGGTGGAACTGATATTAGAGTCTCCGAAGGTTCTACTGCCACCGGGACGGCGAGTACACAAGACTACCCGTCGTATGGTATCAGAGGCGTGAAGCCTGTGAAGGCATCGTTTTTGGCTTTGGGCGTTTTGGTTTTGGGTATGGTTCTGTTTGCATGAGGCGATCCGAGATGGGAACAATTGTTTGTACTAGGCGGAGATAATTGGTGTTTACTATTTACCAAATCTAAATCATAGGGACGCTTGTGTTTCGCCGTCTCGAGCTTTTACCATTGATAGACGCGCGGCACTCAACCCTCTCGCCTGAAATGTTAAAGTTTATATTCTCGAATCTGACTGACGGATTCGAGGTTCCGGAAAGGGGGTATATAAAGCAAAAGAACCCAATTACGCCCCCAGATCTAATCATTAAACCTCCCAAATCTGCGCTGAAGCCCAGCATTCAGCACGAACGCCTAACACTGGTCTAAATAGACCCGATTGCCTCTACGTTGATTACTGCTCATCATCTTGTGAAGTGTCTCCCTTAGACTTCGCGAAAACATCCAAAACCCAAGTCTTAGTGGCCTCAAACTTCTCAACAATGTACTCCCACCAAACACGCGAGGTCTTCTTGTCTGGACCCTTGTCGATTGGTTGGGAACTATCGTCGTACACGACAGGTCTGTGCGGCTCCATATCAGGGATATCCACGCCGATCGTAGCGGTAGGTGCCGCAAACTCCGTCGACAAGCTAATAGGTCCTTCAGTGGATACCGATGGTCTTTCGTCAAGGAGAGACAAGTCGTCTGAATGCTGCCCAACGGGCTTCAAAGGCAAGCGGATAGTACCGTTGTTTGGCTGAGGAGTGATATGCAGCGAATCACAGATGATGTTATAAACCTCGATATTCTGGAACACCTCAACGCGACTATTCGGTTTGTGCGGAAATGCAGGGCCACGCGCAACAAAGATGGCCCTCATGAGCGGGTGCTCATGATCATATCCGTGTAGACCTAGTGGGTGATATATCTCGCCAGTTTCCTTTGCACGGTCGATATCAAAGTCCTCCTTTTTGACAATTGCCCAGCCTGTTTTCGGAACAATCCATAGCGGAGCTATCCTGTTGCTCTTGGAGAAGTGATATCTTTCCGGCATGTTTTCATCGCGGAGATACACATCGAAATTGGGATTGTTTGCGACTTCAACCATCAAGCCGTCGTATAAGTCTCGTAGATCTAGAGGGTTCTTCGGTCGAAGTCCGAAGAGCGGCCAGCCATCGATATGCTCGACTAGACTAAGGTCAAGCAGATCGTCTAGCTGAATTAGTCCCTCTACAGTGGCCATTCCGTGGTCGCTGACGATGACGATGTTGACCAGCTCCGTTAGGTTCCTTTGCCTCAATCCAGCGAAGAGATCGTGAAGCATACCATCAACTCTGCTGATAGTTTGCCTGATCTCGGTCGAATTTGGCCCATATTTGTGCCCATCTGCGTCTATGACGGGAACATATGCAGCTATGAATTGCGGACGTAGGCCTTCGACTTGTGACGGGGATTCCTCCCCGATACCAGGCAAGTCAAGCAGTTGAAAGATCCGGTCAACCTTTCGAGACAGCATCTCGGTGGAGTTGTACTTGTCGAGGAATGTGGGCGCCATGCCACCAATAAGTGCCTCACTGCCAGGCCACATGTGGATGGCGCTTCTTACACCAGCTTTCTCTGCAGTATTCCAAACAGGTTCTGCTTGCCACCATTTTCGTTGCATACTCCTGGCAGGGTCCGTGTAATAGAACTCTTCTTCCAGATCAGGGTCCCAGAACGTATTGCCCACTACACCGTGGCTTTCTGGGTAGAGCCCCGTGACAAGAGTGAAGTGGTTGGGGAACGTGACGCTCGGGAAGCTCGGTAACATATATCTTGGTGAGACACCTTCAGCTATGAAGGAGTTGAGCGTTGGCGTAAGCCCTCGCTGTAAGAAGTCCGCTCGGAAGCCATCCAGGGAGATGAGTATTGTTGTAGGCGCGAAAGTCGATGTACCATTCGTCAGTAGCTTTACAGCGCTCTTGGCTTTGGAGTTCCGAGAAACCTGGTATGCACCAAGAAGAATCATGAGGAATAAAACAGCAATGGCGCTGTAGATCATGGCGAATCTGCAGTACCTAGACCTTCGGGACTGCTATGAGTTAGCAATCAATCCAGTCAAATGGAAGCTCCAAGATGACCGTTATCGATGACATTGCCATGCATCCCAGTAGGTCTCCAGGGTTTGATGACATCTCGTAGCGCTAGGGTGCAGACTGGGGAGAAACTCAGGAGAGGAGGAGAGGCGTATGAGAGTCTTACCTTATCTCTAAAGACTGAGTGAAACTTCTCTCGGTCCAATTCCGACGACTCATTGGAAGAGGATGCAGAGCTGATATCATCGTGCGGCCCACCCTCTTCCATTTCGTACATAAGTCCATTCTCTTCATGATCCTTTCCTTTCTTCTTTCTCCTCGTAGCTTTCCGATCCTGTCTTCGTTGCCTTCTACGTTCTTGTCGTCCTATCCTGACCTTGCTACCATTGCTATCCGGTCCACTGAATATCCGCCTCAATCCGTTCGCACCAGGTTCGCCCACTGTAAGCAGCTTCTCTCGCTCCTCCTCCTCTTTGAGCACAGATCGGTCATGCTCAGCTATTTCCTGGGAGTTCCGAGCACCCTTCACGACCTGATCATCCTCCGAGTCCGATTCTTGATCCGACACAGAACGCAGCGAAGCGGCATCATCGTCGTAGTGGGAGGGGGAGAGTAGAGATCTTTTGTCACCAGCTCTGTTCCCTGGCAACTCCATTACTTCCCGGTAGAAGTCGCCTGACCTTGATCACGTTGGCGGTTTGACTTGGATCTTCTGCTGGTTGCGGGTCAGACCGCGCCTATATGCTGGCGCCTAACGGGACACGGGGCTTTGTCATTCATGCGCCAGACATTTTGATCGCAAGATCCAATCCACTCACATATATGACGGGTTTAACGATCTACTCTATGACTTTCCATTTGACCTCTAGAATAACAGTGTGGTCCTGAGTATCATGTGTCCTGTTGGATCGATGCTTTCGAGTGGCGCAGGGGGTTCTTCCTCTTGTGTAACCAACCTCAACCTCCTTGCAGGTTCTCCCTCGGCGCCAAACGTGTGTGTCTGTCTACTCTCGGAGCTCTCACAGGGTCATACAGCAATATGTGTTAAGATGTCGAATGTTACATGCAAGACTCTTCCTCTATCTCAATAAGTCCCCTCAGTGACTGCATAATTATTTGTTTTGTTTAATTTTAGACTTGCTGTTAGCATCTTATCAACCTCGGCCAGTCATGGTACGATATTTCCCTCACTCAAACTCAACAGTCCACCCGAGTTATCCACATCTCATTGATCATGTCCCTGCAAATGTTTTTCTCACTATGGTTCCTGCGGGTGGTCTGGTTGTATAAGTATAGGGCTCGCGCGGTACCTGTGGCGGTTCACGATCGGAGGCCAACTCGAGGGTTCTGCCTACGGTGAGTTCGGCGGTCTGCGCGGAAGCTTTCATACCTATGGCCTTAGTCTTTCTGAAATCAAGGAGCCGGCAAGCACATGAAATCAGAGATACCCCGAAAAGAAGGAAGTATAGCTGGGCAACCCTAGATGGATAGATCTGGCGACTTGTGCCTTATCGGCGGCCTTGTCGACGTCCGTTTGGCTGTGTTAGCCGTCCATAGCACCGGTGTCGTTGGCTGGAAGAGATATCTTAGAGCTATCAGTGTTGGCTCCTACGGCGGCTCCTATGCCTATTCCCAAAACCATCGAGCCCAAGTCATGGAAGCATCAAAAGGGCTTCAGTGCGCAACGGCGAGCTAATTCTCGGAGAGCTAGTGAACAAGGTATTTCGCAACAATAAGGCGATCATACTCTCAGCCTTTCTCAGAGGGGAGATAATCTTCACCCAGACAACCTTGACGCAATCTGCGCGAATGACTTGGTCTTGATATAAGCCTAAGGATTACCACACACGACATCTCGTCTCTCGTTTATGCTCCCTCAACGGTCTACCCCGACCATACCAATCTGGAAATGATTCCAATCCACCCACGATTCTCCGCGGACTCCTACTTCTGTCTTTTCTCCGTTCGCAAGTAGGAGTGGTGGCGGCTGAAGCGGCGGCGGCGGCCTCGGCAAGCCATTCCTTCCTTTCCCTATCCCGCTCAAGTGCCGTGACTCTACGCCAAAGCCCACCGACCTTCCTCCGCACCGACTCGAACGAACGCACCGATACCGAGGATGCCGATGATGAGCTTCGTCTTCTCAGTCGCCGGATCGGGGGATTCGGGTTGGGATAGTGGTGATAATGATGTTCTTCTCTCGGTTTGATTTCCGGTGGCTCCTGTTTCGCGGGCTCCTGATGGCAGTGGTTTCCTTTATGTGCAGCCAGCAGAAACTTCAACAGCTCGTTTTCCGTGACTTGTCCTGTTTCCTTTGGCTTCTCTTTTTCTTTTTCCGCTTCTTTCTCCTTCTCCTTTTCTTGAGGCTTTTTAGGTTCGCATGTCACGTAATGCACCGGGACAGGCGTCGGTTGTGTCGGTTCTGCTGGGACTGGCTTTGGCGTTATAACCACCCGATTTGGTGGCGTACACGATTTGTTCTTGTATTCCGGCGTCACGGTGAGAAGACACATCGTCGACACAAGTCCTCAGCCAGAGGCCTAGTGGCGGCGCTGTGCTTTTCTGCCTGGCCTCGTCCGGAAAGAGAAAATAAGGGCGTCGAATGCTATTAGAAGATGGTGGCTCTCGTAAGCAGCATCCGATCCAAGCAATATACAGTGTAATCTAAAAACCGATACTTTGGCCTTGTCTACAAGTTCGGGCCCCTATAACTTATACCTCTCAAACCAACCGTGACCAGCGCGTGTGATGTCTTAAAAAGTGCACGAGGAACCAGCACGACGTCTCCCGTAACGAGACATGTGCAACCGCAACAATAACAGAACAATACAAATCTGTGTCTCAGTAGGTACCTTACCACTGTGTTGTAGGACAATGACTTCTTTGCTTTTCGTTCTTTTTCGGCTACCAAATCTCGTCTCAGTTTATTGCTGGAACGAAAGCGAAGATTCCAGAGCATGTCGCTTTTTGGGGTTGGCTATTGTCACACAAAGAGGGTCATGATATTTTGTTTGTCGGTGACAGCTTTCGAAACAGGGCATTGAACAGAATGCAAAGTGAATGGTGTTGAGTTCGAAAGACTTCTGACGTCGAAATAGGTATTGTGATTGCACCAACACCCAAGCCTACCTACTTTACCCAGTGATAGATACATATCCCATATATTATACTCCAAACACCCTACTCTGGGGCTTATGCACCGCTGTATATTTGGGGAAACAAATATCAGATACAAAGAGAACTGCAGACACGACCTAGGTATTGGCCAGAGTGTATGAACTAGGTATAAGAAACAGAAAGCGCTGCGATCGTGTCAATATCTCCATCGGGCTAACCGTAGAGCTCCTCTTCATCATTCTCCGAGGGATCCCCAAAGCCGTCTGCGCCAAAGTTCCTGTCAATGCTTTTACCCTTTCCCCAACCATTTGTCGAAGTATGACCGTTGATGTTTGCGTGGTGATTACTACTGGGATCGCCTTCGTCGTCACCTGGTTCGTCGTCTGCCACGTCTCCCCAGTCGCTTACCGGGGCTTTTCCTTTTCCTTTACCTTTGCTGCTGCTTCGTTCCTTGTTCTTCTGCTTTGACTGCAGTGCGGAGTCTCTTCTGATCGTCTGGGGACGTGATGGTATTCCAGTACCACCACTGGTTGACTCTCCAGAAGTATCAAAAGTCTTGCGGACACGTTCATAGTGCTCGAGCTCTTTCGCACTGTGCGGAGAGTTAATGAATGAACTAGTCAGAGCGTGTCGAAAAGCACACGTACCTAACACTACCAACAAGCTCTCTTTGTGCAGCGAAGAAATCTTCCTCGGTTACCATCACTTCTATGTCTTCTTTCGTAGCAAGATGGTCGAAGAAGTAGGCCGTCGTAACTGGACCGCCAGGTAATGCTTTGATCTTGTCGTCGACCGCTGTCGCTCGTCGAGTGATGGACTTGAGCATTGCGTCAGAGCAAAGAGCGTACAAATCGGCGCCAGTATAGGTGAAGGGCAGCGTTTCAGCAACTCGGCGTAATGACATCTGCGGATGCAGCGTGAATTTCCTGGTCAGGGCCTCTAAGATGGTCAGCTGCTTATCATGAGTATCTGATACTCCAAGATAGAGCATCTTATCAAAACGGCCAGGTCGGAGTAACGCCTGATCCAACAAATCGGGCCTGTTGGTCGCTCCGATGACGAACACCCCACCGGCGCCGTCTTCCCCGTTGCTCATTCCATCAAGCTCGGCCAAAAGTTGGCTTACGATACGGTCCATGACGCCACCGCTGTCTCCCTGATTGCCTCTCTTGGGTGCAACAGAGTCAAGTTCATCGAAGAATACCACGCACGGTCTTGCATCTCTGGCACGCTGAAACACCCTCCTTACATTGGCTTCTGATTCTCCGATGTACATATTCAGCAACTCAGGACCTTTAACCGAGAAGAAGTTCAGAGAGAATTCGGTAGCGATTGCCTTTGCCAGTAGGGTTTTTCCAGTTCCGGGTGGGCCATAAAACAATATTCCACTCCTCTTCTTCATGCCTTTAGCAAATAACTCAGGACGCTCCAGAGGTAGTTGGATAGTCTCCATGACCGCGTCTTTGACGTTGGTAAGACCTCCGACATCGTCCCAGCTAACGTTAGGGATCTTAGGTGCTCCGATGGCATCCGCAAAGTTCTTTCGCGCCTCATCAACTGCCACGGCGAGATCAGCCTTGGTGATGCACTGGACGCCTTCTCCACCAGATAGCTCAACATCACGGAGTGTGACGGTGGTCTCATGGCCGTGATCATTTTCGTGCTCAGCAAGTTTCTCAAGTCTTTGTCGCCTTGCCACCGCAGCTCGTTCGACGACATCCACTAGGTCTCCGGCCACCAGCGCGGCGGTCTTAACTGCAGTCGACCTTAGATCTACGGTCGGTGCAAGCCTGGAACCCTTGTCTTGCATGATCCCTGATAACAAAGCTTCTCTCTCCCCTTCATCGGGTGCAGACATTTCTAGCTCGTGTGTAAATAAGCCCCTCACACCTTCGGAGACTTTATCGACCGCAGTTGTTGTCGCGATAACAACTCGGGAGTCGGCGAGGATATCTTTGAGGGCAACACCCATACGATCGGCTGACAGCGCATCTATATGACGAATAAGGATTACCATGTAATCTGCTCCGCAGCTCAAGGCACGCTCGGCTTTGGCCTTGAGTAACGCCTCTGTTTTCACATCTCCGCCGCCAGCCCCACCCTCAGTAAGAATGTCGTACGCGTCGATTTCGAAGCTGTGGAATCCTAGGTCTGCACAGGCTTGTTTCACTGTCGCGGCTTTGCCAATGTTCCTCTGTGTCGATACTAATAGAACACCTACTGGCTTCATCTTCAGGCGCAAGGCTTGAGGACATGTCGCAGCAGATATAAGTTCACGGAGACGCCGACGGGTCTGTGAGACTTTCAGCTCAGGAAGCGAAGTTAACATATCTCCAGCTCTTAGAGATGGAAATGCATGCTGCGGTGGAGGCTTGAGACCAAGATAGTACTCCCATGAATTTCCAATCGTTCCAGGTATCCTACCCTGTTGGGTTCCGGCTTGCACCATACGAGTACTTGCTGGGTCGATTATGGCCACTCCTCCCCAGCTCTCTGCGTCTTCAAGATCCTGGCTTGCACCTGGCTGGCTAGCAACTACCTTGTCGAGCTTGAACCACGCAACATCAGTTACCGTTGACATCCGAGGCGTAGACGAACGCGGTCGTCTTTCATCAGTCGAGTCCATCAATAACTGTTCGGTTTCGAAGTCCGGATCTGCAGAGCTACCCGCGGAGTGAAGAACCCGACCCAAGTGGGTGTCAATAGCAATTGCAATCATATCCCCGTTTTTTACAACGCGTCTCTTCACTTCAAAGTAATGCTTGAGCCCAGCAAGTAAGTTTTGTTGCAGAGCTCGATCTGTAGTGATTGCACTGGAGATTCTCAATAAGGTTACCTCTTTGGCAACTGGTGGTGACATGGAGTTGCTGCTTGAAGGCGTTGCATTCATGGAGAATACCTGAACCCGGTTTTGAGCCACCGCAGATAATGGCGAGATTTTGACATAATTCGGAGTACCTATGTTAGCCAGTAGGATGGGCGAGAGATAAATTGAAGGAACAGTGGATGTAGGGTGCGTATAAGGGAAGCTTGATCTTCTTGAATATCGATTTGGAGGACGGGGACGAGCATTGGTAGTTGACGTTTCTGGTAGGCTAAATATCCTCACAGCTCTCCAGTCGCGGACAGAATGTCCAAAGTCACTAAAGGCCCCGAGACTAAAGGAATTCAGTCCATGAGCTGCCGGCTCTGCCGATGCTTCGAGCCTGACCCAGTCTCCCGAGAAACAGCCAATCTTGATTAGAGCACTGGTCTCCACGAAGACCCAGGTCGCGTCGTCGTCGTCACTTTGAGGCCTTGGATGCAAGATTTCCCCTGGAACTGTTTTCGACAGACCCCGTGGTTTGAATGTCTTACTTCTCAACTCTGATGGCTTAGCCGTTGTCGACGTGTAGCTGGAGAACACAGAGCCTGGGGTGCTGATTCCATTTGTTTGCCGCCCAGCACGTGGAGTTACAGCACTATATGTAGACATCACTCCAGACGATTGGGCAGGCAGTATAGGAGCACTGAGAGATATCATATCATCCAAGGAATCGTCTGAGCGGTTGTCATACTCTGGTTCAGACTCATCGGTATCGGATGTCTCTGCTACAAGCGGCTGTACCTCGTTATTGGACGGCGGCGAAGAAGTCACTGTATCCTCGGAAGCCGAGAAGAATTGTTCTGTAGATGTATCCTCCTCTTCTTCCATTACAATATCCTTCCTTAGACCATGCCCAAGACCTCTTGGTACTATGCGAGTCCCAGTATCCTGTAAATGTGTCTTCGTGATCACAACGCGTGTTCTCGACGTAAGCAAGCCCTGAGATACCGGTTCGCACATGGTAATCCTTGCTGGCGGAGGTGGAACGTGTGTGATTGGATGCGATGGAAGGGGTAGAAGAAGTAATGTTCCAGAATGCACAACAGCGGGAGACGCCAAAGCTTTCCGTACTGCTGTCGTCAACCGTTCTTCATGCGTCTGTCCTTGAATTCCATCATGTGCTCCGGTGGTGGCTGAAGCCTTCCCTTTCCCTTTCCGGAAATTGCCATTGCGCTGGTCAAGGCCAAATCCGCCTCCAAATCTGCGATGAACGTCATCCAACCTTTCTAACAGCTCCGCCTGAACAGTGACAAAAATCGTTTCCAAGTACAGCGGTACGACATCCAGTAACATGATCTCGAAGCCAAGTTTGCTTCGAGATGCAGCTCTGGCTGGACCAGTAGTGGGCGAGGTTTTCAAGAACCGCTCCAACGCCTGGGAGGATGATGACAACTGTAACGTTGAGTGGGCAAGGTTATTCGAGTCTCCAGAGGCTTTCACGGCACATCGTATGGGGATGATAGTCCAGATGCTATCATTGGTGGATAATGTTGAAGGTGGTGACCACGACGATACAGCAACATATCTCAATTCTTCGTCCTCTCTCGACTTAGATTCATGAGCCCTCCGGAACACTGGGAACAACTCATTGTAGAGATCCTCAGACAGAACTCCAATGTCATTCTTAAGATGGTCCTCTGGAATAAGCCATGCCGAAATAGCTGGCCTGTCAGGCCTTCGTCTTCGCCGTCTCTTCCGGTGATGCAAATCTGAACACCCATCCACCATCTTCACGAAATTCCTTGTTTGTTTCGTGATCCAATGCTGACTGCTCTGAGAGTCGCAGGTTCATGAGCTTGATGTCGAATCTGTCCAAGCTAAAGTACCAACCTACCATGATGGTCTGCCGAGGGTCTGCCGAGGTAAGCCTAAGATAAGTGTCATCTATTATTGTAGGCAGATTGTATATCAATAGTGCTGCTAAATTAGAGACGACTTATGGCAATGATAACAGAAATATACCAGGTAAGTTTGAATGCGCTTTATTGTTTGACCGGTTCATGCCAGAGGCTTCGTCATTGCGGGAGGACAACCAAATCGACAAACTGCTTTCGCATGGCAACATCCATTGATGCAGAAAATGCTGCCTTACATAGCAACGCGAAATAATTATAGAATGAAATTCAGTTGTGGCCGTGGTCTTTTCGAATATATAAAAGCTCCATGACGTCCCGGTCCCAGTAAATCAATCCGATAATGTTGAGTGGCTGTCACATGCTAGGAGACGGGGGTACGTTAAGGTACTCGTACATAAACACGCGATTTTCATCCCTGATATGACAGGACAACGATTCTCCCAAGACGATTAGATCCAATTGAGGTCAACAAGGTTCTTTGCTCACGCCTCTAATGATCCTACTAGCAGGACAGGTTACTGAGCAGCCTGCGTTGGGGCACGTCACCACCAACGATAGGCCTTCCACTACTATAGAAATCTCCGAATTGGCACCATTCGCAGTAATTTTGTTGCTTCTTCTACAACTTGAATGTGACTTGAAAGCCGCATCATTGCCTTCGCTCGGTTTCTCATGACCATGTCGGATTGAGAGCTGGACTCTTGATGTGCGAGATTCAATGGCTACCACAACCTCAAAGAACAACGCGAATGCGGCCGCTGAATTTGTGCAGCAGGCAGAACGCCTCTCGCTCTTACCACGTAATGGGGACGATGAAGCAATTACAGACACGACGGCAGTGCAAGCCGTTTTCATTACTCCACAAGATCCTGTCATCGAGTTAGCCAACGGCGGACGCCTGCCAGCAGTCCCTGTTGAGGAAGCGGCCAAATTGATTAAACTCCGCGAGAAAGCGGAACGAACATGCTCGACCCAAGGCATAGCAGCAATCAACGAAATACATCATGACGGGCAGCGGGGCGATGAATCAGCCAAGCAAGGTTCGAGTGAAGAGACGCTGAAAGGAACGGATCTTGACGAGCGCGATGCCAATGATTTCTCCAAGGCGGAGGAGCCCTTGGGCACGGCAATACCTGTTTCGAGAACAAACCCCTTATTTCCACCTTTGCCTCTATACGGTCCGCCAACAATTCTACGAAACATACAATGCATGGGCTTACGGTTCTCTTCGTTCTTTTTGTCATTAGGATTTTTAGCAGTTATTGTGCTTGGGTCGGTGTTCACAAGCATTCCCCTGGTGTTCCGTCATCTCGGAATTCGCCTATTGTTTCGCGATCCTAATGCGCGGCGGCCTTTTTATATTGAAGAACAGAAAAGGAAGATAGAGAGAGCCGAGGCTGCAAAGCTCTGGAAGCGGCAACGCCGCAGGATGAGCAGTGGCACAAAAATGATCGACGAAAATGACGAAGAAGCCAGCCAAGATGAAGAATACGAACCCACTGAGGGCGGTAAAGACCCTCTAGTATGCGATATAGGATACTATGCGAGACGTGTTGGCCTCGATGTGGAAGAGTTCAAGGTGCAGACCGAAGATGGCTTCATTATTACGCTGTGGCATGTATATAACCCGAAAGAGTACCGCAAAGTACCCGATGAACATCGAGGCTACAAGAAGCCGCACGCTTTCTCGTCCGATAAGGTCTCCGGAGAGTCGGCATATGGTGCATCGACGAGGCAGTACACCCATGGCAAGAGAAGGTACCCGGTCTTAATGATACATGGACTTCTCCAAAGCGCAGGCGCTTACTGTACAAACGACGATGATAGTTTGGCTTTTTTCTTATGCAAGAGGTATCTGTTCTTGGCTCTTCAACAATCAAGGGATCAGTGCTGATATATCATGCTAGTGGATACGATGTCTGGCTTGGGAACAATCGTTGCGGATTCAAACCCGAACATAACCTCCTGAGCTATTCAGACCCGCGGATGTGGGCTTGGAACATTCGTCAAATGGGCGTGATGGACCTCCCCGCACTTGTCTCCAGGGTTCTCTCCGAGACCTGTTTTGAGAAGCTTGGTCTTATTTGTCACTCACAAGGGACCACACAAACATTCGTGGCTCTTGCCAAGGAGCAGCGTCCAGACCTTGGTGAAAAGATTAGCGTTTTCTGCGCGCTCGCACCAGCTGCTTATGCAGGTCCGTTAATTGGGAAGATGTACTTCAAGTTCATGCGCGTCATCTCTCCAGGTCTCTTTCGAATATTTTTTGGGATACATGCATTTATTCCTTTCATGATGACCATGCACGCACTTCTTCCGGGGAAGTTATATGGTGCTCTAGGATACAGGGTCTTTTCTTTCCTGTTCAACTGGACGGATGATCGGTGGGAGCAGGACCTTCGGGACCGTATGTTCCAATTCGCGCCTGTGTACGTGAGTTCGGAAAGTATGCGATGGTGGTTGGGTAGAGAGTGTTTTGCAAAGCACAAGTGTATTCTTGCCACGAAGGAAGAAGGCAGACTGGAGGATGAGGAGGACGAAGACGATGATGATGATGATGAGAGTGACAGATCCAACAAGGCAACCGCGGACAAACAAGATGAGGCCGGCAAAGCTCGTAAAGGGAGTACTGCCTGGTACAATTCGCAAGTCCCGCCGTTCGCTCTGTGGGTTGCTGGTTCCGACGATCTAGTTGATGGCCGGAGACTGTTACGAAGATTCAGAACGACCCGAGAGCCTTATGTGCGTGTTGTGCACGCAAAAGTGATAGAAGAATATGAGCATCTCGATGTCATCTGGGCCATGGATTCGATCGAACAGGTGGGCAAGGAAGTCCGAGAGGTTCTTTGGAAGTCAACATCTGCCGAAGCTCGAGAAGCCTGCCGGGTGCCCAAGGGCTGTGAGGAGGTAGTGTCGTTTTACTAAATAAACAGAAGACAGACTGTCGGCCAAACAAAGCTCGACAGTGCTCCTGACAGCAGTGAAGAATATATTATAGAAAGTTTGGTTTGCAAAGTCTGCGTGGTTGATTCCATCAATATATACATACGGGTGGTCGTCCTCGGCGACCTTCTTCGACACCTTCGGTCTTCTGGCTCCGCCTATCCATATTTTGTTCTGAGCGTTTCATTAGCGCAGCAATCGGGACTCCTTGTTCCAGCAGTAATAAGCAATGGCACCGAATATGTACCGTATGACGTACCAGTTGCCCCAGCATTTCAGGGGTCAGTTTGCATTCCTTACCCCACAATCAAGCTAGCTATTTTAGGTCTGCGGCGGCTTGTTGCATTTAGCGCGCTATAAAATTCTAGAGTAACTTTAATACAACAGACATATTCATCTCAACAAGACTTGACTAAACACCCCCTTCAGGTTCGGCGCTGGCAACGTTATCCGATGTATGGCAGTTTGAACTGGTACCTAGCACCTTCTCTGCTGGAGAGACACCGTGCCATGTTCATGCATAAGTAGCGATAACCCCTCCATCCAATGTGCTCAGATCTATCTACTGGTCATCATACCGCTATGATCGCTTGAATTGTGGAACTGGATGGTCTTTTGCTTGATTCATGCTTGATTCATGCTTGATTCATGCTTGATTCATGCTTGATTCATGCTTGATTCATGCTTGATTAGTTGCAAGCTTTCTCCTTTTCAGGGCCTCGACCGGCAATGATCTTCATCTCTCATTATGTCACTGCATGTTTCTGCCAAAGGCAACCATGAGATATTGCTCTCGTTCTTTTGATGGCCGCGTGGCTCGATGGATATCACAGACCAGCTACGATGCAATACAGAAGCATCGAGATGGCTAATTAGAACCACTCGCTAGATAGCCTACCCAGATGGGTACTGATTCAGGCGTACCCGTGAAGACGAGTAGCTTCTACACTACGCGACCTTATCATGGCATGCATGATTGTATATGCCTATCCGAGTTACGCTGGCAGATCTAATGGTCTGGTTCTCAGTGCGAACCATCACCTACTTACCAAAGTACTTATCTACCCTATCTTGAGGTGTGTTAGGTGGCATATTGAACGGCTTGCCAGCATCCCGCACATATTTGTTCTACTCTGCTTCCCAATTGCGACCACAGCTTGACTCTGCGACACAGCATCTTGGGAGGGACCAATCGACGACATCATCCACTGGTGGCATCCTCCATTTTAAGGATGGCGGAAATCAAGCCCATCAGTGCTGTCGGACATAACCAAAAGTTGGTAGCTGAGGAGCCTGTCACTTCCGTCCTGCCAAGTCGAGGAATTCCTGTCTTCGACAGAGAATTGACTGCTGATGAAGAGGGTCTTGCTGCACTTGGGTATAGACCCGAGTTCAGGCGGGAATTAACAACATGGACGACATTCTGCGTCAGTTTCGCTGTTCTGGGTTTATTGCCGAGCTTTGCCAGCACTCTATACTTTGTAAGTCTGCAAGAGTAGGTCCACATTCATATCGTCAATGAACTGACAGGACTCCTCTAGGGCATGGGCTTTGCTGGGACGCCGGGTATGGTCTGGGGGTGGCTCATCGCCATTTTCTTCATTCTGTGCATTGCCATGAGCATGGCAGAGCTCTGTTCTTCCATGCCCACGAGTGGAGGTCTTTACTACGCGTCTGCCGTCCTTGCCCCTCCTGGATGGGGCCCTCTGGCGGCATGGATCACTGGATGGTCAAATTGGCTTGGCCTAGTTAACATTGCTCCTTCGGCCAACTACACAGTGGCTTCAATGATTTTGGCCGTTGTTTCTATCAACCAACCAACCTACATCCCACAGAGCTGGCACGTTTGGCTCTTGACGACCCTCATCATGCTCAGTCATGCGTGCATTAGTAGTATGCCGACCAAATGGATTGGCCAGTTGAATTCCTTTGGATCTACGTTCAACATCATCGCTCTCTTTGTCGTAATCATCCTCATTCCTGCAGGCACCAACAGGGAGGAACAAGGGTTATCGAGGTTCACCCAGTCAAGTGAGGTTTGGGGGAACATTTACAAAGGAACGAGCTTCCCAGCTGGCGTCGCCGTTTTGATGTCGTTCGTCGGTGTTATATGGACTATGGCAGGTTGGTCAAGATCGAATCACAGCCTGTACGGGCTCTAGCCCTGATCCCTGATGAGATCTATAGGTTATGATTCTGCATTTCACCTGAGCGAGGAGTGCTCCAATGCGAATATCGCCGCTCCCCGAGCTATTGTCCTTACGGCCGCTACGGGTGGTGTATTTGGTTGGCTTCTCCAGTTGGTGGTTGCGTACACGGTCATCGATATACCATCCGTCTTCAAGTCCAGTCTCGGCCAGCCGTTTGCGGCTTATCTGCTGCAGGTTTTGCCGCAGAGGACCGCGACAGCTATCCTTGCTCTCACAATCATGAGCGGATATTCTATGGGCCAAGCAGGCATGGTGGCTGCTTCTCGCGTTACCTTCGCCTATGCTCGAGATGGGTGTTTTCCAGGAAGCTCCATCTGGAGCAAAGTCAACCGACGCACGATGACCCCTGTCAATGCCGTCTGGTTCAACACAACGATTGGCATCTGCTTGACTCTGCTTGTGTTCGCGGGGCCTGTTGCTATTGCCGCTATGTTTTCCATAGCTGCTCTAGCTTGTCTCGTTGCTTTCATCATCCCTGTATTCATCAGGGTCGTCTTCGTTGGAGACAAGTTTAGAGCGGGACCATGGAATCTTGGCAGATGGAGCAGACCCATTGGCTCCATGGCCTGTAGCTTCGTGGCCGTCATGGTGCCTATCCTCTGCCTACCTTCTCACACAGGAGCTGATCTCGAGTGAGTTTTCCGTTTGCACTTAAGTGGTCAACACGCTGACACTGACACAGTGCATCTCTTATGAATTGGACATGCCTCGTCTACGGTGGTCCAATGACTGCTATTTTGATCTGGTGGATGGTAAGTGCCCGAAAATGGTTCAAAGGACCCAAGATCAACATTGAACATTACATGATCGGAAGGGGACACAACGTGCTGGACGGCAGCGAAGATAGTGCCGGCAGTGGTGATTCCAGCGCGGGCAGTATCATCAAGGACATCCAGACTTTTGACGATAAGAAGGCTGCAAATATGGCTTAGTCTAGTCTTGTTGGTCTATTTCCGGATGGACAGGAGGAAAACACCGGTTGATGGATAATCGTTTATTGTCTTGTCAATAAGGCTCTCAGCTGTAACATTGAAAATGCAGATCCTGGCAGATCAAGGAGGTTGAATGCTGTTCAACGCACGGTCTTGATGACCTACATTCATTCGCCGCCACCCAACTTCTATGGAGATACTTGTTTTCATATGATCCATGAAACCAATCCGGCAAGCCCCAAGTGAGTGGTAGTACAACGAGTTGATTGCTCCGCCTGAGATCGTCATCTCAAAAGCCCTCTTGTTAAATACCGTTTAAGCTCATTCGTCTTCGACTTTCAGACCTGCATGTTTACCTGGAATATTGTATGGCTTACAATGACTTTGACTGTGACCTCCCGAGCTGCGGTGGAACCCGGCTGCAATGCCCGCAGCAACGAAAGGAAAGCGCCCCACCAGAATTATCATCCAAGCGAGGACGCGGGGTTCAGTTCGCACTCATGTAGCTCGCGGAAGCTGTTCGGTTTGTTCTCGCTGATAACCATGGTTGAGGGCTTTAGATTTTCTATTTCTCTACCCTACATTCATGCTTTTTGCTAGTATTGGTTGAGCGTTGTGCTTCTCGCCGGTCAGGCCCTGCATCTCGCAATGTTTCTATACTTTCTATTTAGCCCATATACGCTCTTGCTAGTACCCTTAATATTCTACGTGCTCCCATATATCCGCAATTGGTCTATCCGTGATATACCAGGACCTCTCCTAGCAGCATTCTCGAACTTCTGGCTTCTGTATCAGGCTCGGCGGGGACGTCGATACCTTGCAGTTGACAACGCTCACAAACGATACGGTACCCTTGTACGCATTCAGCCAGACCATGTATCTATTGCAGATCCAGATGCGGTTCCCATCATTTATGGACATGGCAATGGCTTCACAAAGGCGTAAGCAATGCTCCCCCAATTTCCGCGGAATGCTAATGTTGGCATACAGACAATTCTACGATGCTTTCGTCTCCATCCAACGAGGCCTCTTCAACACCCGTGATCGTGCTGAACATAGTCGGAAACGTAAGACCATCTCCCACACGTTCAGCGCCAAATCAGTCGGTCAGTTCGAACAGTACATGCACCACAATCTCAAGGAGCTCGTCAAGCAATGGGACCGTATCTCATCCCTCGCTGCGAAAGAAAAGGGTGGCTACGCACATATCGATAGCTTACAGTGGTTCAATTACCTCGCTTTCGATATAATCGGCGATCTCGCCTTTGGAAAGCCTTTTGGGATGCTTGAAAAGGGTAAAGATCTCGCTGAGGTCAGATTGACTGTGGACTCGCCCCTTACCTTTGCACCAGCCATCGAGGTGCTTAACCGCCGAGGCGAAGTGTCAGCAACGTTAGGTTGCCTCCCAGCTCTGAAGCCTTACGCGCAATACCTGCCGGACCGCTTCTTTCGTGACGGCCTACAAGCGGTGAAGAATCTAGCTGGGATAGCCGTTGCCCGTGTTAATGCGCGTCTGGAGCCTAGTGTGGTGGAGAAAAACGAACGCATGGACTTGCTTGCGAGACTGATGGAGGGCAGAGATGAGAAAGGCAACAAACTCGGACGTTCGGAATTGACCGCCGAAGCCCTGACACAGCTCATTGCCGGCAGCGACACGACCTCGAATACATCCTGTGCGCTGCTCTATTGGTGTCTTCACAGCCCAGATGTCGTGCCTAAAATGCAGAAGGAACTCGATGAAGTCATGCCTGACGGCGTCACAGTCCCGGATTACGCCACTGTCAAAGACCTGCCCTAGTAAATTTCCCAGCGCACCCCACGCACCCCTGACAGTTCACTGACTGGGTGAACCCTCATAGCCTTCAGAATGTCATCAACGAAACCCTACGCATCCACTCGACCTCCGCCCTTGGCCTCCACCGTCTGGTCCCCCCCGGCCCAGGCGTGACGATCCACAACCACCACTTTCCTGCCGGCACCGTGCTCTCAGTGCCCACTTACAGCATACATCACTCGAAAACTGTCTGGGGACCCGATGCCGACGAATTCCGTCCTGAGCGCTGGGACACAGTCACCGAAGCACAGAAGAATGCCTTTATCCCGTTCAGTTATGGGCCGCGCGCTTGTGTGGGGCGGAATGTGGCGGAGATGGAGTTGACGCTGATTGTGGCGACGGTGTTCAGAAGATATGAGTTTGAGCTTAGGCAGGAGGGATTGGAAACCAGGGAGGGGTTTCTGAGGAAGCCACTTGCTTGTTTAGTTGGGATGCGGAGGAGGTCATGACTGGAAGATAGAGGCATATTGGATTATCATTGATGAAGATGTTGAGTTTTTGGATATCAACGCTTTGTAACAATTTTGTTGGGATATGATGGCATTGGATATCTATACGCCTGATCGACGAGTACGGCATTTTTGGAATATAATGTTTTCCTATAGACCTTGCTCCTTAGTCTATAGAGATAAATGTCATTTGATTGTCGCTGACTTCGCAAGACACGGGAACTCACGAATTAGTAGCTTGGACCCAGGGCCCATAGCTGGAAAGGACTTGGGACTGTGACATTCCTTTGGATAAACCTTTTCCATTTCAAGGATTCGATTGGAGCAATCCGTAAGACACTTGTAAACACCGTAGGCAAGCCTCTTCTATGCGTCATCTAAAGTCTCGTGACTACCCGCAAAGCGACGCGCTTGGACCCACTACACGTATCGATCCTTTAACCTCAAGCATCACTCGATCCTTGGCCACCATTCAGGGTCAGAAATCATGGAGTTATCAGGGCACTGACATGTTCCGCAAGCCCCGAGACGACACATCGCCTACCGTCCAGTCACCTCAGAAACCTTCTACAGGCCGACCTCCGACCCCTCCATCATCCACCAGCGACCGTGACTCGCCCAAAAATCTAAATGCAAGGTCCACAATGGCAAGCTCTCCGATGCCGCTACTGGGAAGATCCAGGACGCTGCCCAGGGTTGCAGGTAAAGCGAGTGGTAGTCCAGTTACTCTGAACGGGAAGTCCAAGGGCAAAGCGAACGGTAGCATTTTGAGCTTCTTCAAGAAAGCCGAACTACCGGCGAATTCGACCGGCAACGGTCATAGCAATGATGATGATACTAATACCTTGTTCTTCGGAGGAGGTGCTGTTCCTCGAGGTGGCTTTTCTAGACCGCGGTCTCCGACTCCTGATGACCTATACGATGATCCCTTTGAGCCACCACCAAGCTCGCCTACGAACACTACACTGTCTTTTTGCGATGAAAGATATCATGAGAAGGGCGCTTCAGTGAAGCGTCGAAAAGTGGACTCGGATTCTCCAAGTGGCATGAATGGTGGTGTTTCGGATTGCGACAGTGCACCTGATGGCAATGGTTATAGAGGGGGACAGGTAACTCCTGAGGATCAGATTGTCGACGTGAAGGAAGGCTGTTCACCCCCGCCGCCGGACTTCTCTGAGTCAACCAAGAACGGGCTCAACAGCACCAAAACAAGTGCGGTTGAAAATAATACAAATAACAATCTCTTCACCCCTACATATTCTGAGAAGGTCGAAGTGGTGGCCAATAATGGCAAGCGTCGAATAGGCCCTTTCATTGAAGATTCTGACAGTGACGATGGCACAGCATATGCTTCAAATATTTGTGGTGAACAGCCTGGGAATTCTCCAAGCGCTGACAAACCTGCCTGTGTCGGTACCATCCCACAGCAACAAGCGCAAGGGATCAGTAAGGAGGATTTCCAGAGTTCAACCATACCAATCGTTCCGCTGTTGAAGGAAGAATCAACAAGTGTCTTCGGCGATGACGGCTTCGATGGAATTGAAGACTTTGGCGACGACGAGTTTCCAGAGGATGGCGAAGAATACATTGAAAGGCGCTGGATGGAGGAGCAGAGAAGGTTAGAGATGGGTCTTGAGGAAGAAGAATACGGTGATCCAGCAGTGGATCTGAACAAGAACGAGGCTCTATCCGAAGCACCAGCAGCGGGGGCAGGGGAATCATCATGCCCTATCTGCGCAGCCAGCTTCGCTGGCGTCACTGACGGCGAAGCCTCTATCCATGTCAATAATTGCCTAGACGGGAACCCAACTCCACTTCCGGATCGCAAGCCTCTGATCAAGCATGAATCATCGGGGACACCCCCGAATGGCGTATCTACAGCAAAGCGCTTCCAACGGGCTGCAATTGCGAAACCTGGTCAAGAAAACCCCTTTTCTCTTGGTACCTCCGTGGGTCCCTCTTCCTCAGCATTTTCGAAGTTGATGTCTTCGCACGCTGAGGACGCCGCCTGGGCCACTGCTGCAGCCGCTGAAATGGCAGCCCGCGGCAAGCCTGCATACCAACGCACCTGTCCATTCTACAAGTTCTTGCCGGGTCTTTTTATCTGTGTGGACGCTTTTCGATATGGTGCAGTCGAAGGGTGTAAAGCATACTTTCTGAGCCATTTCCACAGTGATCATTACGTTGGCTTAACATCTTCATGGTGCCATGGCCCAATATATTGCAGTCATGTAACGGCGAATCTAGTACGCCAGCAGCTAAGGGTTGACCCAAAATGGGTTATTGACCTAGAGTTCGATCGGAAGGTAGAAGTTCCCGGAACACAAGGGGTCGAGGTCACGATGATCCCGGCTAATCACTGCCCTGGAAGCTCGCTGTATCTTTTTGAGAAGGTTATTGGCAAGGGTAAGAGTCCGAAGGTGCAGAGGGTGCTCCACTGTGGTGACTTTCGAGCATGCCCGGCTCACGTACAGCACCCTCTGCTGCGGCCCGATATCGTCGATATTGTCACCCAGAAGCAAACAGGTCAACAAAAGATTGACGTGTGCTACCTCGACACAACATATCTGACACCGAAATACGCATTTCCAAGTCAAGAGGAGGTCATCAAAGCTTGCGCAGACATGTGTGTCAGCCTTAGCAAAGATCTGGTTGATGAAAATGATGACTGGGAACAGACGAAGAAGGAGAGGGCTGGCAGTGGTATGGTCAAGTTTGTGAGGAAGACATCTGATCTCGTCAAAGAAGAGAGGAATGAGGATGATCTAGACGCCATGAAAGTTAATGTCAAGAGTGGCAGAAAGAGCAGAGGTAGGCTCTTGGTCATCGTGGGTACATATAGCATAGGCAAAGAAAGAATTTGCTTGGGTGTCGCTCGTGCACTGAACAGCAAGATTTATGCACCCCCAAACAAGCAAAAGATCTGCGCGTGTCTCGACGATCCGGAGCTCATGTCTCGGCTGACGAACGACCCACTGGAAGCCCAAGTTCACATGCAGATGCTGATGGAAATCCGGGCTGAGACCCTTGCGGATTACCTCACGGGATACAAGCCTCACTTTTCCAGGATCGTTGGATTCCGACCTTCGGGGTGGAACTATCGACCGCCAAACAGCCGTTTCGTCGAGTCTCCCGCTGTGCAGACAGTGCTTCACTCCGACAACTGGAAATCACGGTATACCATGGCAGAGCTTGTGCCGCAAAGAGGCAGCACGAGGGAAGCCAGTTGCTTCGGCGTGCCCTACAGCGAGCATAGCAGCTTCCGAGAGCTGACGATGTTCTGTTGTGCACTGCGAATCGATAAGATCATACCTACAGTGAACGTTGGCTCCGCAAAGTCAAGAGAGAAGATGAAAGGTTGGATTGAGAAGTGGGCGATGGAGAAGAAGAAGAATGGTTTGTTCAAGGTGACCGACGGGCAGACTGCTTGGTGATGAGTTCGATATCGGATACTTGCGTCCGAGGTCTCAGGCCCAGTGACCCTGGATACTGTCAACAGCGTGGTTCTACAAGCGCAGATCCCGATCCCGTTAGCACGCAGTACGTGTAGGACGAACCATTACCTTACAGGATGTGAAAGTTCTGAAGATCCCGGTAACGTGAGAGTCGATCCATATATTCTCTTGCGACAAGCCTCATATCCTCTAGCAATCTGTGGAACGGAAAATTAGATCACGACCTGCATTAGTCTCTGCGGGCTATGAACGATCAACACGCGGTTCCGCGAAGGTCAATCTGGAACGTATCCTTCTTTGTCATAGTAATATCCATAAGTCAACTATGTCCCGTCAACTGGCACCAGGGACATTTTGGCAGCTTCTTACTTTCGTCCTTCAACCAGTGGCCGTTGGGTGCCCTTTCCACTTACCAAATAACTATTACGTTTAGTGGAAGAAGGGGGCGCCATTTTACCCCAGATTCTCGCGTGTCGCGCTCCCCTTCCCGCAGCTCGGTTTGGTTTCAAAAGGGTCCACCAATCCTGTACGATGACCGTTGCGCGTAATTCTCAAGCGATCAAATTACCCGCCACGCAGCTTCAATTCGATATATGCGACCTAACATCAACTTATCCTCTAGCCCTCGCGGCGAATGCTCAATAATCATGACGCTTGGAATGCTCTTTCCGGGGTACAGATCTAGCGCGGGGAAAAGGGGAGTGGACCCCAGACTTCTTCATAAAGTCTTCTAGAGCACGTAGAAGATTCGTTGCATTTGTCTCGAGCGAGGGACTCTTTTGGAGAACGACTTCAACGTTTAACCCTGATTGTTGTCGTCCTTTACCTGTTGCTCACCATGCCGTCTCAACAATCAACCAGCGCAGCCGTCTTGAACGCCGCTCCTCTTTCCCTGCTCCTGACGGTTTTCTTCATGGTCGTGCTTGCCATCTGCACACCTGCATCTGCAGCGAGAGCTATGCCGTCGCCAGTTCAAGAGCGGGAGAAGGTTCATCGAAGGACAGTATGTCTGACAGGCTCTTTGCCCCATTTCTTTGCCATCCTGCTACAGATCAGCTATTTCGAAGAGACCATCCTCCAAAAACTTGGCCTTTCTGTGCCTAATCTGCTACTTACTGCCCTCGCCATCTCCTATTCCTCAAGATGGTGAAATCAACTGACGTGCAACTTCCCACGAATAGTACGTTGACTCATCCGATCCAATCTCAGACCTCCTCGCCACATAACACCACCCAGACTTTCAATCATAGAAACAGCATGGAAACCATTGGGAGCCTTCATCGCAGACTCATTGACCCGGGATCTTCTCTCATCGGGACGTCGTTCGAGCAACATAAGCGGAGCGTGTACGGTCTTCACAGCATCGGTCTCAAGCGTGCGTGCACAGAGGGCTTGACGTTCGTCCACCAATTTTACAAAGAAAAGTAATCATCTAAGCTCGGAGCGTGTCATGGGGTGATGGT
>QQTW01000493.1_pt1 | contig 24652 bp, 15 predicted proteins | sample 1904831 | NCBI WGS metagenome assembly QQTW01 (sample SAMN09435610, study PRJNA476489) | Subsurface metagenome, whole genome shotgun sequencing project. | reverse complement strand
CCGAATTTTTGCTTGACAGCCTTCATGTCATCCTCCTTCAGAGGGTTTCCATGGACTCCGCCGGTACCTTGAAGTTTTGATCCGAAACCGATAGTGGTCGTCAGCTTGATGACCGAAGGTTTATCCGTTACCTCCCTCGCTTTTTTAAGAGCAGCCTCCATGGCCTCCAAATCGCTATCGCCATTCTCCACCCACTGGGTGTGCCAGCCATACGCCTCAAAGCGCTTGAGAACGTCTTCGGTGAAAGCAACCTTGGTGTCGCCGTCTATCTTCGTATCAGTCAAGTCCTCAATTGACAGATTTTCAAGAAGGAGATACACACCGATGGAAATGTGATTGTCGTCGTATATGCAAATCAGATTTCCGAGCTGCAAATGGCCCGCAATGCTGGCAGCCTCACTCGCGACACCTTCCATGGCGCATCCATCACCGAAGATGCAGTACGTATGGTTCGTGATCAGGTCAAATCCGGGCTTGTTGAATACTGCGGCGGTATGCGCTTGGGCAATGGCAAGACCAACAGCATTTCCGAAACCTTGGCCCAACGGACCCGTTGTCACTTCTATCCCGGGGGTATCGTGGGACTCGGGATGACCTGGAGTGATGCTGTCTACTTGCTGGAGATCATTCAGCATTGGTATGGCTCCAACGAAAGAAAGGCAACTTACCCGAAAACGCTTCAAGTCATCGATGCTGAGCTCATATCCAAATAGATGGATCAGCGCATATTGAAGCATACAACCGTGTCCATTGCTATGAAAGTCAGTGCTTGCGCTCAAGCCTACAGTTTGATCGCGTGTCAAAAAGTGAAAGACGATATGTAAGGATATGTGCATGTATTGTCGGCCAATGGATATAGGCATCTGTCCAATTGCTCGCTAAATTGACCTGATATAAAATCCAATGATAGTGACACAACAGCAGCTGCATCTGTGCATAAGGTCATGTAAGGAAAGTAGCCATACGATAGTACGAATCTATCACGATTCAGCCATTCCGGGCTCTTCGGATTGAAGGTCATGAACTTGTTGAAGAGGACATGCGCAACTGGGGCCAGGCCCATGGGCGCACCGGGGTGACCCGAGTTGGCTTTGAACGTGGCATCGACCTGTTCAAAGAGCAATGTCAGCGATATTCGCAACCAAAGTAACAAGCTGCCAATGCGTGACGGCACTGAGCGTTGGGCTCCCACAGCGGGGTAGAACCACAGGTACAGGTCAGCCGTTGACGTACAGCGAGTGTTCGGATAGTATTGATGGCCAGCTGGTCAATATCTGAGTACCCCATTGCGTCGGTTTATATCCTCCGTGAAAGCGTATGTTTGGAGAATCGGGAGAGGAGAAAATTTGGGTGTTTGTGTTGGGAAGGCTGCGTATGAGCTCAGAGCTTGGTCATATCAAGTGGTGGGGCAGACGTGGGACCTGCTTATCGATTACTGATGATTTTTCACGCGTTACCTAAGTGTTTTTTTGCTTGACCGGCGAACTATGCTTCGTGGGATTTCGATATAGGCTTCATTGCGTAAGCACGGAATTGCTTGCAAAGCAAATTGCAACGGCTGATCTGAGCCCATTGCTCATCCGACAACGCTGAGGCTCAGTCATGATTGTTAAGCTGATGTAGTATGTATAGGACAATGTATGTTTTCAGCATGCGCATATGGCTTCTATGGGCTCAAAATGAAGACGAAACGCCAATGACCAACGCCTCCAAGAAGCGCTCACTCAACATGCCCACCAATAACGCTGAACCAAATGGGTATCGAAGCTATTGTACAGTACGTTACACATGCGAAGGACTGCATCGCTTAGTCCGGCATCAATTGGACAACAGAAGAGAACTTTTGTGACACTACGTCGCAGAGAAAAACAAATCACCTCCTTGCAACTTCGGCCACGACTCAGGCACCCAAAGAGGGCTCCTGAGCTCCATTTCCGTCCTCGACAAGGCGAGACCCATTGGATCTCCGTTGACGCGAGATGAAGTGGGGACCACCAAGCGAGGAATCCGCTTCTCCGATTGTGGAAGCATCGAGCCGTGTCCTGGTGAGTGATCAGACAGCCTTTCAGTAGCTGGGTTTGTCGACAAGTTGACGCTCAATCTCGAAATACTGGCCCGCGACGAAAACGATGGATGATTCGATTCCTGGATCGAGGGTGTCAAATTATGGTAGGCTGCCGGTGGTGAGGCGGGATAGGCCATGGTTATTGCGAACTTTGTCGGACTTTGCGCAGGGGACATTGATTTCCTGGCAACCAGTTGGTTCGAAGAACGGGGGACCTTGGGATAGCGCAATCCCGCTATAGGAGACTCCACGACAGGCGAAAGCTGCTTGGCTTCATCTTCCGGCGGAGTTTCCTCCTGGGAGAAAGTCGACTCGATAGACGTGTCCGAGATGTAGGACGGCGGGGCTCTACGAAACTCGCTCGCACGAGGAACATGGTTTTGTCTTGGAGGTAAATCGGCAGAAGCACCCAGCTCTGCCGAATCATCCTTGGGGACAGAACTGAAATAGTAATCCGGAAGGTAGCCGCCGCTGCTTCGAGTATCTATACTCTCACGACCGAGTGAAGAGTGCCTTGATTGTAGTAGATCCACGTTTGGAGGCGCCGGAAACTCAATACAGAGGGCTAAAGACTCCAATTCTTGAGAGTCTCCGTGCTGTTTCGATCCAAATTTGTGCCCCTGCTCAGACCGTCCAGACTGAAGATGTGGGATTCTCAGCGACAGCGAGGGATGTTGCCTCTCAACTTCAGGGTCCCGCAATGGTGGGTAATGGGGATTTGGCGGCTTCTGTCTGTTGCCCGAGCTTGGAGTTTGAGAAGCGGGTGAATTTGGAACGCTCTTGACCGTTGGCGGGGCCAACGATCTCCTGTCTTCCTCGAAAACGGTGTTTTCAGTTGCCTCGCTGATTCTTCCTGCGAACTTGGGGGCCTTGGTTGTGTCAGGCTTTTCAGGAAGAAGCTTTGACATCGTCCTCGAGCTGGCAGCGCTCGGTGGGGTCTGAGGATAGTCCATTTCAGGACTTAGGGCCAATCCAATGCCCTCGGCTTTGACATTTGCTTGTGTCCAGCTCCAGCCTTTCTCGAGTGCTGCGTTGTCGTCTCCGAGCACGCCCATTTTGCGCTCTGGTGTGTCGTGTTTCGGGTCAGGAGGGCCAGGCGAACGGGGGTACGGCTCATGGTTGACGCCAAATTCGAGCTTTTCCTCCTTCAATTCGGGCGGTTTTGTTCTTCGCCTTCTGATACGGGCCGCAAGTACGATGGCGCCAATCATCAGGATTATTAACGATGCCACTGCACTTGTGATTCCAACGATCTGTGCTGTCGTGAGAGCCCGAACATTTTCTTCCACTCGGCGACCTTCGAGTTCTGATGATGATGGTGGAGGTCTAAGAGAGCTCACGCTGGTAGGTTGAACTCCTGGATCAGAAAGACTTGCGCTTGAACTTGAAGGTGCAAGTGATGAAGAGAAATCTGCATTAGCTGAAGTGGAAGCAAGTATCGAAGTTTGCAAGTCCACTCCCCCTGTTTCGCGAGGGTCTCTAGATTGTACTGAAGTTGCGAAAGCCGTGATGGACGAAATCGTGATAACGTCATGAGTTGGCCGAGCACTGCCCTCCTTGTCCTCGCATATTGCATAGACCGAGATGGAGCTTCGAACAACCTCGAGCGGGCATGATGAAGTGAGACATGCCAAAGCCAATTCCCCAATGGTGAACCCCGTTATACCGTATCGCGAGCAAAGACAGTCAATCCCCTCCGGTGACAGGCACGCCAATGGAGGTAACGTCTGAGCGACAAGCAACGCCAAACATTCATGAGCGCATGAAGGGACTGTGTTTTGGAGTAGGACAGGTAGCGAAAAGGGATTGGTTTGCTGAGATGCGACTGCCGCGAAGAAAGGACCGATAGACCAGAGAAGCAGGCGAACATTATGCAGCATGTCGCAGATTGCAAGACCTAATAAGGGCAATTAGCCGGCTGGATCATATCAATGCGCATGGGGAAAGTTCTGAGAAAGGACTTTGGCATTGTGTATCTCATGGTCAAGGACGCGGCTTTTGGCTTACCCTCTACTGCCTCCAACGAAAACGCTCCACTTGAGCAAGCCCAAACGCCGTCGAACGGCTATCATCAGGCGAGAAGAAAGGAAACAGGCATTAGACAAGAACGCTTGAAGACATATCAACCTAGAAGCCGCAGCTTCATGGGGATATCATATATTTCTACATCTTGCACGCGCCCTTCGGGAACGTGGTCGACGGCGCCTAACCGTCGTCATAGGCACGATGCCGCGAGTGAACACATGCATGTTAGCGCTTTGCCGTTCTCCGATTCACACAAGTCCTGGTATCGGTGGAATATCTGGTGTTTTAGATGTTCAACAATGGTTGCATTGGTTGAAAAAGCTCGGCGCTTAGAGGGAGGCTATGCCAAGTCCGGGGTTAGCGCTCTGCCGTGAGGCCAGGGGCGATTATCACCACATAGACCGATAAGGCGTCAAGGAGCACTATGGGCATATCTAAATTTCCGAGTGACGATTGCGTTTCCATCAAACTTGGAGTATCTAGCACTTCCATGATTTGTGTGTCTGGCATTGACTAGATTCTGACACCAATGAGCGCTGCGCTGATGCTAGCCCCTCATCATTAGATACATCGTCCAATTCAACTTCAGCCTTGATTATGCGAATCAAATTGCTGATAGCGTAACAATTGCCTTCAAATGCTGCACACCTTGCTAAAAGCTGAAAAGCCCACTCCTCCTCTTTCCATATGGATAAACAATCAAGGCGCTCAAGAACAACCCCACCGTGATGCCAATGGCAATCTGAATCACACTCAAGCCGACAGTAAAGGCGATACTGTTGACTGCACCAGTTGCCTCGTCACCACTGTCGAGAACAGTGGTACCATTGACATTGTTCACAATTTGATTCGCGGACGTGATGCCGGAGACCAACGAGCCGGAGACAGAGAGCCCTGAAGGGACCTGTACAAAGATGGCCGGGAGCATAGCTGCTGCAGCTACGCCGTAGCCTGTGCGACGGCTAAACTCCTGTCTTTGGTCCTGAGCGGAGAGATGATTCGCATCTTTTTCGTCACCATCGACTCGTCCCCAGAGTCTAGCATGCGCTCTTCTCCACATGCCCACTGCCATGTCTTCGACTCGTTGACCCAAGCGTGAATAAAGGTTCGCCATGACGCCAATAGTCAAGGCGCCCAGTGTGCTGCTGATTTGCGCGTTCCCTCTGAAATGCCGGCTGCTGAAGAATGTGACAGCGTACCCACCGACAGAAAGAATCATCATGACAGGAACTTGCTTCACCTTGGCCCGGTTGATGACGATCAGACATAGCGTAAATGCCGGTACAAAGACGAAGTTGTAATACTCAGGCATGTGATTCTTGCAAGTTGTTTCGGAGGTTGCGTTTTTGTCAATAACGCCGTACAACGCCGTACCGATGGTGATGCCGAAACCAAGAAAGAGAGAATATATGATGGCATAGACCATGCGCACACTTCCAGCAACCAATGAACGGGATTGCAGTTCCAAGCTGCTGCATAAAACAGTGTATCCTGGTAGAATGAGGGCGATGCTAGACTGTGCCAGTGCTGAGAAGCAGAAGATGTCTCCGCCACGTATCGAACCAAATGCGCGAGCGAGAAAAGACGTGATCACAGCTGCGCTGATTTCAAACACTCGGGAGTATTCATCCGATCGAGATGCAATCATTAGCTGGAGAATACCAACAATGGTTCCCAGCAGGAAAGCCATGGGTAAATCAATGGGACGGGCCTTGAAAGCGAAAGGCCCGACCGTTACGGAGGCCAGCCCGTGGATGAGCACGAGTAACCAAGGGTGAATTTTTGATTTTCTGTCCATGATCTCTTTCAGATTTTGCGTGGCTTCCTCAACCCCAATCTTGTCATGTACGACGGCTTTGTAAACTTCGTGAGTATCTCTGAGTTTGCCCAGATCAACACCTTGCGAAACCCGAACGAGTTGCATGTCGGTTGTATGCGTTGAGGCGTCGTCAAAAGAGACAATCATGCAGCCGGGAATGTACAAAAACTGTCCATCCACCTCAAGCACTCTTGCAGACATCTTCAGATACTCTTCAAGTCGGTGTGTAGGAGCTCCGAATTGCATCAAAGCTTTGCAAAGCTTGAGGAGGTATTTCTGTCGTGCAATAGTCTCAGCTATGTGGACTGTGATCTTGATCTCATCCTCGAGTTTAGGTCTGCTGAGCCTGCCAAGAGCAGTGTGCACCGCGCGCGAGCTCTTCGACTGTTTCCGTGATTGTCTGCGCTGTTGCTTGAGTCTCTCTGTGACAGCCTCCCCTAATCCGGTCTGGACGGGTGAAGCGAGCATGGACGATGACCCGAGCAACTGAGACAGCGAAGACGTAGACGATTTGGGGCCATTGTGATATTGCCATCGGTTGGATGGCAACCGCTCAGGAGTCGCAGCTCCCGAGTGCAATGGCGAACGCTGTGGAGTCTCTCTTGGAGTAGGCGTCTCGCTTTCTGACGCGCCACCGTAACCTTGCTGATAGATTCCAGGTATAGCATCGTCTTTTCCTGGGTTTCTGTCGCCTGACGCTTCGTATAGCTTCAGAAGTGATGATAAGATACCATTTCGATATTGACTCGGCCTAGGAACATAGTCGTCGCCGTACTCACGCACCGGAGTGACTTGACCAGAGCGAAGAAGCGGTTGTCGAGGTTCAAATGTTGCGCCAGATTGAGTGTGGCGGCGGACCAGATCATGAGCCTCGGAAGTAGTGTATCTTCTTGTTTGTCGTGGCAGCGCGTATGTATCAATATCGTTACAGTCATTCTCCCGGCTCGCGGGATCCTGCAAGGCTGGACTCCGGCTTCTTGTCCCCGTATGCTCAGTCTGACTCTCTTCGGGCTCTTTCCGGACCTTTCTCGTGGCAGCCGCTTTGCTGAGAAATGCGTGTGGCCCGGAGTAGTCTTGCACGCTCTTTGCGAGCCGTTGTGCACTTACTTGCGCTTCCCGAGCGAAATACGCTTTATGACCATCTTCGAGGTCCCATGTCGCTTCATCTCTGGTGTGAAAATATGTTTCACCATCCTTGTTTTCTTCTCCACGTTCGTCTCGAAGCCTTTCGTCATCGGTCGATGCTCTCCGAAGGGAGTTGGGAGGGTCTGGCGACAAGCTCCGTTGCGGAAAAGGGTTGTCGTTTGGTATCGTGTTTCCACATTCTGCAACGCTGTTGGTGCTCGAGAAAGACTCACCTGAGTCTGGAGTGACAAATGGACCCGTGCTTGCGGAGGCTCCATGTACGGGAAAGCTGCTACTTCTTCCCAACGCAACTCGTGATGGACCCGTGGTATCCGACAACTCGAGATTTTCGACGAACCCCACCCGTTTTCGCTCTTTGCTTTTCCGTGAGATAGGAGTCCCTTGTCTTTCAACCACGTCTGATTCCCTCCCATTGTTCACATCAGGAGTGGTAGAGAATGATGCTATTGGCAAGGTGTTGTCGTTTGGAGAATGCGGAGCGCCAACTTGCTGAGTTTGGTCCATGAATAAGAATGGCAATCGCTTGAAGTATCGAAAGCTTGTAATGACCTTAAGAGGAAAATTTATGCTCTTGGGGACAAGAATATATGTACTGGAAGGTACATCCGTAGAGGAGTATATAGCTTCTGATGAGTCAAAGATATGAAAGCTAATGGATTAATCCTTGCAAAGAGCAAGATGAACGGCGAAGAATGAGGAAGACCATTAGCTTAGCTCGACTTTAGTTGAAGGATGGAAAGCGATCAGATGTCGCAAGCTGGATACCTCGCTCATATGCTTTTCGAAGGTTCGGCTAAAGCGGAGGCTTTCCACGACTCTGGATGACGACAGGCCTGTTCAGAAAGCGGAGTCGACATGTTGGGTCTACGCAAAAGTGCTTTCGTACACGCTGAATAGGTCTTTCCATGGGAATGCATTCCCGAGCCGCGCATCGGTCTACCAACAGAAAAATTTTGCGCATCTTGCAGCACATGTCGTCTCCGTGACTGTGCGTTCGGGTATGAGATTTGACAGCCAGGGACGTGTTTGGATAGTCGATTTCGGACCGATTGCTTATCATTGCTAGATACTATGTATAGACCAGGTTAGCAAATCTCAGATTTGCCGTTGCCCAATAGTTTAAAGAAATAAGAAGATCGCATGAAAGGAGTTCAGATACCTATTGTGTTGAACGACACCGCAGCCCTCAAATGGAATTTTGAATATAGTGCACTGGCGCGACTGGCTGCAGGTACCTAAGTAGTGCCAATGCAGCCTATTTACTAAACAAATGTCGACTGGGATATAAAGACATTGGAAATCAAGTGCAATAATTGCTCTCATGGCCCTTGATAATACGATCTGCAGCAGACCCCTGGTAGGAAAGACGTACAAGTCTACTTTTACATGGGTTTGCTGCTAAAGCTGCTTGCGTCAACAGAATATTGGAGCTTCGCGACTTGCAGCACCGCAACTAGAGCGCTGCCCAAGCTTTTCGATCATCCCAAATGCTGCTCGACCTTTCAAGAGGTAGGTATGCAGCAATTGTGCAAGCCAGTCTGCGCAAGACTGCACGCTACCAACATTGTCGTTTTTCCACACAAGTTCCTGAGAGCTCACACCCGAGGCTTCGTCTTGGCTGCGCTTCCAGCACTCTTCACTCTTTTGGCCTCTGGGCGTTGGAGATGTTGGGTCGGAATCCAGCTCTCGTCGTATGCCTTAGCACCGCTAGTAACCGCAGGCCCATCTGCGCCAACCACAGAAACTTGGCTTGCAGGATCAACCTTCTTCGAGCGGCTTGTTGACGTCTTTGCGCGTTCACCACCTTTCCCTCCGCGGCGCTTCTGAGGAAATAGTGTGGAGATCCAAGTGTTGTAGATGAAGTAGCAGGTCCCACCAAAGACACCGGCAAGAATCAGGTAAAGGAAGATTCTAGATTGACAGATGTCAGAATACCCGAGTATCGAAGAAGATACGAACTGCGCCCAAGAGGGTTGACATACATCTGGGGATCGAACAGGCTGGTAGGAGCCTCCACCACGCTGACAGTCTCGTTGAATGCTTGCATCGTATATGCATTGCCTTTACTATCAGACACGATAGCTGCTATGTTGAGTCGCAGATCCTGAGGATGGAGCTCGGTAGCAAAAGTGTACGTCAGAGACTCTTTCTCGCCTGCCGGGATCTCCACGTTGTAACGAGTTGATGTGAGATTGCGAACAATCTGCGACTGTTGAGGCCCTAGCCCGTGTGTCCACAGAGACCCCCCCACAAAGCCGACTGTGATGGGGGCGGGCTCCTGATTGTGAAAAGATAGCACGGCCTGTGTAGGGTGGCCATTGACCAATTTGATGCCGAATATTTCCGACTGAGGAAACGACGCCGATACTGAGACTTTAACATTTGGAGATGTCGATGGCTCTTCTACTTCGTCCTTGAGAGCAGCCTGCTGCAGTCCTTTTAGCTTCTAATCCGCACTATGTAGCTATGAGCTCCAACTGGCCCGGGTAGGATAAGCTTACATCATCTTGCGCGAAAGACTGAATAGCTCGGATTGACAATAAGGCCAGGAGACGAATGCCCACACGAACCATCATGTGCTACTAGGTCAAGAATGACGATATAAGAGCTGAGAATAGCAAAGTTGTGATTGTTGATGTAATAATTCGAAATGGAGCCCTGGAGATGTGTCTCCACATGCGCGCTAACGCCGAGAGAGATTAGCGCGCTGCTTGGGCCACTGTGCCACTCTCCAGCATTGCCCAGCCGTCAGAATTCTCTCTTACCTAGGTACCTAGCACACCTAGGTAGTTCAATGGAACAATAATCAGTGGCTGCGAGCGATCTGTTCACGACTTATGGAGTACGGAGTACCTAGGTAAGAAAGGGGTCTGGTAACTGGTTCTGACATACTACTCAAAGGTAATTGTCAGACGAAGCCTGATCGTGGAAAGGCCTCTGATATTGCAATGTGTATGCTTGAGATGTTGCAAGTGAACGGGGTTAAAGGGCGAGGAGAGTTGCAATCGTTATGATACTCCTCAACTCGTCAAGGCATCTCACTTCATATGCTCCTCCATTTCTCAAACTCATGCTCGAGATGTCCCTTGAGCCGGGCAAAACGGTTTCCGAAGTTTTCTCCACACCGCCAGCACTTCAGATCCGAGTCGAGATAGCCCTCCCTTCCTGGGTGTCTTCGCTTGTCCTCTGCGGCTAGCGGAAAGTCTTCGACCGGTACGAAGAAGGGCGTGTTGAAGCTATTGTAATGCTTTCTGTGCTTCATGCAGGGCGAGTATCTATCCACAGAAAGAACGTGTATGTGTAGATGGTTCATGCTCGGATGCGCGTGCACTCCGGCAACGACTTCTTTACTCCAATCTCGACCCTGAGGGAGCTCATCCGCTGACAATGGCGGCTCAGCGTCCATTGCTTCATTCCTCAACCTCTCGGTCTGGCTATACAGGGCGTACTTTCGCCTCAACTCGGAGGCTACAAGAGCGCGGAGCTTTTGAACCTCGGATTTCACGGCTGCTAAGAACTCGGGGTCGGACAATGCCGAGAACGGATGCAAGCATGCTTTCGTTGCATCACGGGGCAACAGTAGTAGGTGTACTGAAGACTTGGGGAACATGTCGTTGATCACGACCCATTGTTCGTCGTAAGATATCACTCGGGCTGGCGGAAATGAGGCTGGATCAGCGATATATGCTCCAAGCCCATCGCGTCCGGCGAAAACATTGGCCATTCGAGAAACCATCCGTTGTGAAGGACTATCATGCTTTGGAGCTTTGGGTTTACGGGACATCAGTTCCGTGACTGTCAATTCTTAATAAGCTTTCGACCAAAGTTCATGCATTTAGACGTACATGCATTTGGGCGCTTTGTAATGACCTGTGCATTATTATCTTCGCTAGTAGTCGTTTCAACGGCATGTGGATTGGTGATTGTGATATCATCGCCAACTCTTGCGCCGGTCATATTCGAATTTATTCGTTCAATGGACACAACCCACGTCTTGCAAGAGAGGTTGAGGCCGTATCAACTTTATGCATCATCAAATTGGCCTCGCCACGAATGCATTGTTGAATGCCATTTAGAAGGCGAAGCGGCGACCGGGAAAAAACACCTGGGCACCAGTGGCAGGTACGTCACGAAGCTGATTGGTCTACGCTAGTACTCCGTACAGGACATAAGAAAGAAAACGTTTTGAAGTGCTACTCGCATGTCAAACACCAATACCTCGACTTCAGGAATTCACCTAATCGTGCACTTGGGCATAACATGCCGGCCGAGAATCAATTGCATTATGGTCAAAAACACACAATCATCACGGGATAGTAACAAAGCTAAACCGCGCGCGGGACCGTCTCAAGATGTTGACACCAGCTATATTGTTTTCGGGGATAGCGCGGGAGACTCGAAGAAGAGCAAAAAGCAGAGTGGCGGGACAGCGGCAGAGCAGACTGATCGCAAAGGCAAGGGAAAAGATGTTACTGAGTCGAATGGTGCCGCAGATGCGGCGAATAAGCCAACTGCAAGAGCCTTGATTGGCGGAGCATCGTGGACCGGCAAACTGCCCGTGAATATGCTCTCAGAACATTGTCAGAAGCAAAAGTGGGAGAAGCCAGAATACACGATGGTAGTCATTCAGTCTTGTGGTGTCTAATGAGGTGTCTACTTGTCTGACTTCTTCGGCGCGAGTAGAGAAAGGACGCTGATGGCTTCGTTGCGGGTGTCATACTGAAATATACAAACCCCAAGACAAGAGAAGTAACAATGTTGCCAGCAATTAAGATGCCGTCGTCACACAAGGATCTGGCTACGCAGCCAACCGCGATCGAAGCCCGCCACTTTGCGGCGGCGTTCACTTTGTTCCGTGTATGCAGCATGAAAAATATCCACATGGCTATGCCCCCGACTTTCCGTGATTTATGGAAGGGCAGATTTCTGGACTTGAAGAAGCAAGATATCGAGCAAGGCAAGGGATACTTGTATGAGGCGGACCCATTCACAGCCCACAAAGCTGAAGAGGAAGCAAAAGCAAATGGAGCGAAGGAGAAGGGAGAAGGCCACAATCAAAGGGGACACAAACAGAATCATCAGACCGGCGAAGGCCACGCCGATTCTGGCTCTTCAAGATTACCAAGCAGAAGTCGCACTGATGTCTGGGACAGCGCTCCTCAACTCGAGATGGGGAAAAGGATCAGAGCGGAAGCGGAAGCTTTGATCCGCAGAGGGGCTTCGTGGAATCCGAACTGTATATCAATTGATGCCAAGAACAGAGCGCATATACTGAAGGAGGTGTCACAACTTGGCTTTCGCAAATCTCATGTCGAAGAGGCCGTGGAAATATGCAAAGACCGCGAAGAGGTCCTCGAGTGGCTGCTGATCCATGTCCCGGAAGATGATCTACCGGCCTGGACTCTCCCTGACGGGTACGTTGCTGGTGTGAGCATGGCAAGTGGGAATATCAAAAGAGAAGCTGCTGTCAAGCGCCTGGCTGCTGCTGGATACGCAACGGAAATTTGTGAGGAAAGTCTGGACTCCTGCAATGGAGATGAACGGAGAGCCGCGGCTCTCCTTCAAGAACAGCTCTTGGGTACGGAGAAGCAAGATTCTGAAAGTCCATCGAATAGCAGCTCGACCACAGAAGATACGGAGGGGCAGAATTCTTGGGCTGAAGAAATCGCGGTACTGGAATCCATTTATCGCGATAGGTTCAAATCGTTGAGCTCGGATAGTTTGCAGATCGCTCTGGGGGTCAACGGCTACCGTGATGTTCAGATTGTTGTGCAGTTCTGGAGACCAACGGGAAATTATCCGGAAGTGCTCCCAATTCTTTCCATTCTTGCTCCGTTGCCCGCATACATTCGGCTCAGCATAACAAGACGAGCTTTGGAGCACGCCAAGATAAATCTGATTGGCGAGCATATGATGTTCAGTCTCGTGGATTGGCTGGAGCAAGAGATTCCCTCAATTGTGGAACGTCCTGGCCGCCTCAGTGACATCACGTCTACAGCTTCTTCGAACAACAGCAGTACTCTGTACCGGCGTCAGGATGCAAGATCACGCTACCGGCCCACGAAGCCCCTCGACATGCTCCCATCAGCAGGGAGAAGCGTTAGCATCCTCAATCAGTGGCGCTCCAGGCAAATCACGCTTTCACAGCGGCGCATGAACGACATGCGCCGATCTCTCCCAGCCTGGAAGCTTCAGGATGCTATTGTCGATACCGTAAGTCGCTGCCAGGTTGTGATCATATCGGGCGAGACTGGTTCTGGTAAATCGACGCAATCCGTTCAATTCATCCTCGATGACATGATAAAGAGGGAGCTGGGCGCGACAGTCAACATTCTCTGCACACAGCCTCGCAGAATCTCAGCCATGGGTCTTGCCGATCGAGTTGCCGAGGAGCGATGCTCTACCGTAGGAGAAGAAGTGGGCTACATCATCCGTGGCGAATCGAAGCGCAGTCCGGACCTGACAAAGATTACATTCATGACAACCGGGGTTCTCTTGCGACGCCTACAGACCTCTACCGGCCGCATCGAGGATGCCCTCGATGCTTTAGCTGACGTATCGCACATCTTTCTTGACGAAGTACACGAGAGAAACCTAGATACTGATTTCCTCTTGGCCCTGCTTCGAGGCATATTGACGCGAAGAAATGACCTGAAATTGATCCTGATGAGTGCAACCTTGAATGCAGACGCCTTTACGGCATATTTCAAGGGCGATTGCTCGGTGGGCAAGATCGAAATCGAAGGAAGAACTCACCCAGTGAACGACCGATACATAGAGGAGATAGCGCACATGATTGGACTCCAGACAGACATGCTGGACGAGACAGAAGAGCAGTTTAGACCAAGCAGGACGAACACGAGCCAGTCCCGAGGCATGCGTTTTTCAATTGACTATACTCTCATCGCAAACGTTGCGCAATATATCGATAGTGAGTTAGGAGATACCGAGGGCGGGATTCTTATTTTCTTGCCAGGTCTCATGGAGATTGATAGGACCATTCGTGTAAGTGCATGAGATCACGGCAGAGACCCCATAGGAGTGCCGATGTTCGTACTTTTACTAACTTTGTGGCGCAGGCCTTGAGCTCAATGCCCAATTTTCATTGTCTACCATTGCATGCTTCGTTACAACCAGCAGAACAACGACGTGTCTTTCGTCCTCCACCAAAAGGGAAGCGGAAAGTCATCGCCTCCACCAACGTTGCTGAAACTTCGATCACCATTTCAGACATAGTTGCCGTTATCGATACTGGGCGGGTAAAGGAAACCAGCTTCGACCCTCAAACGAACATGGTCAAGTTGGAGGAAGTCTGGGCTTCGAGAGCCGCGTGCAAGCAACGGCGTGGCAGAGCCGGTCGGGTTCGTGAGGGCAACTGCTACAAGCTATACAGTCGCGCCACGGAATCTGCACACATGGCAGAGCATCCGGAGCCAGAGATTCGAAGACTTCCACTCGAGCAGCTTTGTCTGTCGGCAAAAGCCATGGGCATTACGGATGTCCCTTCTTTCTTGGCCAATGCCTTGACTCCTCCCGACTCGCTTGCGGTTGAAGGGGCAATGCACCTTTTGCGGCGTATGGGAGCAATCGATAGCGATTCATTGACCGCCCTGGGACGTCACCTCTCTGCGCTTCCTGCTGACCTACGATGCGGCAAGCTTCTGATTTATGGGTCCACTTTTGGGTGTCTTGAATCTGCTCTTACCGTGGCTGGCATTCTGACTGCCAGAAGCCCCTTCGTGTCACCTCAAGACCAGCGCAATGAGTCTAAAGCAGCACGACTTGCGTTCGGGAAAGGCCAAGGGGATCTGATCTGCGATCTACGAGCCTACGAGGCATGGGACGCCATGAAACGGCAGAGGTCCTCTCCGTCGGCTATAAGGTCATGGTGCACTGCTAACTTTCTCTCTCCGAATACGCTGGCCGACATCAGTTCCAACCGGTCTCAATATCTATCCTCACTCATCGAAGCAGACTGGATCACACCGCAATACCTGGCTGCCGACCCGTCAACGTTTTCCCGCTTCAATACGCACAACGATAACAATGCCCTTATTCGAGCGCTGCTTGCCGCTTCTTTCAGTCCGCAAGTGGCGCGAATCGTATTCCCGGACAAGAAATATGCCCCAGGTATCTCAGGATCTGTGGAGGTTGACCCGGAAGCGAGGTCTATCAAGTACTTCAACCAAGAAAATGGACGCGTTTTCGTCCACCCCAGCTCCACGCTCTTCGACGCCCAAGGCTACAGCGCCGGAGTCTCGTTTCTCAGCTACTGGGCCAAGATGCAGACGAGCAAGGTGTTCGTGAGAGAGTTGACGCCGTTCAACGCGTACACTCTGTTGCTGTTTTGTGGTGACATCAGCGTCGATACCCATGGAAGAGGTTTGTTTATCGACGGGTGGTTAAGACTGCGTGGATGGGCGCGGATAGGAGCTCTGGCGTCTCGACTGAGAATGATGATGGATGGTATGCTAGCAAGAAAAATCAATGAGCCGGGTTTGGATATCAGTGAGGACGCGGTCACAAGGCTGGTGAGGCGAATGGTGGAACTGAACGGATTGGATCAGTAGAGCGCGTTTCTTCGCACGCTAGAACTTGAGCTCGCTTGGATAACGTATGGAAATTGATTATGATACCGAATGAACTTCTAATGACACAGTGAGTATCGCCTGCAGGAGTGAACGCCCCTCATGCGTGCCAAATACATTTTGAACAGCGAACATTTACAGCAACGTAGAGACCCCTACCATCTGCTCCCCCAATTATGACCATCGCCGCCTTGCGTCCCATGTGCAGTCTAGGGCGACGCCGATGAGCGCAACCCTTTCGATGAAAGATTAGGCGATCATGACGGGCCATTCGGATCCGCCAGAACCATCCACCACCACTCCCTGGTCGTCAAGCCTCTTCCACTCCTCGGCTTCCTGGTCTCAAGACCCATATCTGTGGCTTCATCACACCAGGCTACTGCCTCCACCTTCCTCAACCACTCAATCGCCAGCTCGAGCTCCCAACGTTCCAAGGCGCCCTTCAGTAATGTAAATATACCCTCAATCCCAATGGCAGGTCGCGCTGCGATGATCGCAACCAATCCACCAATGATTCTCTCCCACCATTCCGGCAAAAAGTTGCCATGGATATCTATCCAGAGCGGAATGAGCTCAAGTTCGCCATCGCTGACCTTGTCGGTCGTTGTACTCGGTGAGAATGGACCAGGCTTTGCGGTACAAGGAGGTGGAACTGGGTGGCTTCGCAGCAGCAACGGATTGCCGAAAACGTAGTCTGTGCTGGGCTGTATCTCAATCGGAAAATCTCGGTGAAGGGTATTGGCGCAGCCTTTCTGGTAAGCTCCCACGGTGAAACCCCATTTGCTGATCCTGAGCGGTTTGGTATCGTCGCGAATGGCGTTGACATCAATAGGAGGCACTCTCGGCACGGCATTGATTCGACCACCAGCAAGAAGGTTAGTGGCTGCCAAAATCACACCGTTTGACGCGCAAGGATCCAGAAAGATTCCGTGGGAGTTTCCGCCTGCTAACTCGCCACTGGCGCCTTCCAATGTAGCCTGGGATCGAAAATTATCGTCAAGCATCTTCTTGTAGGCTGCCGCAGTACGCAACATTGGCATATCAATCTGCCTTCTGAATGGACTTAAGTATGAATCGGCGAGCTCATATTTGCGCCCCGTCTCAGTACGGCTGTTGTTGCTTGTGCGCAGGGATTTTGTTTTGAGCAGAGCCGTAAGCGCTTTCGCCGCCAGTCCTTCGCCCAATCGATCGAGTTTTGTCCGGGCCGCGACAGCATCGTAGCTTGATCCTGGCGTGACTATATTCGCTCGCACCCAGGAGTGAGCCATCGTGAGCGTATCCACGGTTGAAGACTCGTATGGCATGCTCTGACTCGGAACATGATAGTCAAACTCGAACATGAGGTCTTCGCGGCGCCCTTGCACTGTCAAGACTGAGAAGAAGTGCTCCTTTGACGCGACGAACTTTGAAACCTTCTTGACATCAAAACCGGCATCAAAAGCAGCACGGTTGGCGGGGAGCTTGGGCGCAATCACCTCCGGGGTGCTCGTAGGTTCGATGCGCTCAGTGACCTTGATTCTTTCGAGTGCCCAGTCAACGAGTCCGTTCCAGTTGTAACTGTCAAGCTTCTCATAGTCGATACGAGGCAGATGACCTTGCTCGTATGACGTGAGAAAGATCTCTTCGAATTGTTCCTGCATCCGCTCAATGTCCCATGCATGTTTGAGCCGCAAGAGTTTCCAACAGCTCTTCAGGACTTCCGGGTCATACGCGGGATACGCACGGAATGCTTCGAGTACAAAATTCCAATTGATATTCTGATCTGTACCCCCAACAAGCGTTCGCGTAACTATGATTGCCATCAATAATCTGTCTGGCACCGGCCGAAACTTCGAATGATCGATAGCGATGTTTTGAGACCGAATCAAATTGGTTGAACGTTTAGCTGGAGGAGTCGAAGAAGCGACACTGGGCATGGTCGAGTCCTCATCTTCGCCTGGAGCGAGCTTTGACGTCCTTTTTCTCTTCCGAGCATTGGGACGAGCAGGTACCGCTACAGCTCCGCGATTTATGTCAGCAGACTTCTGACCACCCTTGCTCTTTCCTCTACGTTTGGGCAGCGCTACTCTGTTCGCATCCGCCGTACTGGGCTTCGGCGGCGACATGGCTTGGGAGCCGTGAACAGCCTTACCCATCACTGCTGCGGCGGCGTCAAACGCCTGATCCACTGGCGACGGTAGCAGGCGGTTGTGATAGGACGGCCGCACTGCTCCGGAGGCATCGTGGATAGGGGCGCCATCAGTAAGTGCTGGGTGCCTTGCCAATCTTTCCGGATGCGTACTTGATGCATCAGCTGAAAAAGGCACCCAAGAAGTAGATGTGGGTAACAGAGAGGGGGTATTTCCGTGCATGGTAGGGGATTGAGTAGGCACTGGCGCCTGGTACCATAATGGGACCTCCCAAGCTTTTGACGGATAGCTTGTTGCTTCAGTTGCGATCCTTTTCGCCGGACGTGCCGAGGTGAGCCCGGGTCTGTCATTGCGCACCAGGTACGGATGCTCCTTCAAGGTATAATGCTCAGATTTCTGATCATCCCAGCGCAAGCGTGACGAGTGCAGGGCGTGATCGTTCACGGTAATTGGCGGACTAGAGATGTTGATAAATCGTACTTGTGAAAGGCAAAGCCCTTCGTAATGGCCTGATTTGTCGAAATAGCGCTCCCATGCCTGTATGCCATTGACCACCTTATCAAAATGAGCAACATCGTGGTCGACCCAGGTGTGATAACTAGGCTTTCGCCCCGGAATAGGCACATCAAGGATGTCGGCCAATGACTTTGGCATTGCTTCCTCGAATGTGTCTAGAAGTCTTGCATTGACCCAAAGTGATTGTCTGGCACTTTTGAATACACTAAACTCCGTCGAAAAGGTACCATTTGATGGATAAAACCGTTGATCGGGCGTGAGAAGTGTCTCTATTCGTTGGAGCTCGTATGTGGGATTGAAATCAGACGGACTCGTGTTGACGAAAATAACGTAATCCTGCGCATAATTTGGATCGGCTGGCCCATGAATTCCTTTCGCAATGGGAGCCGTGTGGATAGGAGTTACTTTGTCTGCCTTGGTTTTCTTCCTCCGTTTTGGCGCCGGCGATGCCGTTGGATGCTCATCGACGGCCCTTTTCCTTGGAGGAAAGTGGTGGAAAGTTATTTCAAGCGGAGGAGGGGGCCGAGAAAATTGCAGCGGCTGCCGCAGCTCTTCATAACACTCGCTCTGTTCAGAAAAGCCGGCTGCTTCTGACTCTTGGTCAATTGCCGGAGGAAGCCGCGAAGGCTTTGAGCTTGGAAGCGTCTCCATATTATCTTTCTGCACTGATCCCGCAGTTGGGTCACCAGTGGTAAGATGATCACCCTCTATTTCGTTCTCAAGACTGTCATCGGAAGCCGCCTGCTTTTTCCGAGGCTGAAGTCGGGCCAGTCGGGTGACGCCTCCGCGAGTCTTGCGTGGAGCAGGGGCGTCATTATCAAGCCCGCGCGCTCGTGCAGGATCCTGATCTCTGAGTTCACTGCCGGAATCGTTCTCACCACCTTCTCCAGCTGCACGTTTGGCAGACTGTCGCTTCTTCTCAGACTCTGCAATGCGCTGCTCCAGCCTAGTGAGGTAGGAAGGCTTGAAGTTTTCATCCCAGGTAGTCCCAGTCTCCTTGGAGAAGCCGTGCACCCTTGTTCGCTGCGAACGTTGCGGCAACAGATCCTTGACTTGAGGTGGTATGAACGAGTGAGGATACGCATTCATGATTTGCGTTTGCATCGCCCGGACGAGCTGCGAGTCGGGCAATATATGCGTAAGGGTGCAGACGCTACTTGTGACTGTGATCCCTTCCTTCGTTTTGAACGTAAACGTCACTTTGCGCACTTTGCCGGAGTCGATGATGCCCTTCAAGGCTCGTGAGATCGTCCCGTGATCCGGTTTCACGCCATCGTTCCGTTTGGCCCAGACCGTCGCAAAAGGCCGATATATCGCTCTGCCCCCGGGAAACACTCCACCACAGACGCTTATGAGATCGAATAGGAGCTTCGATCGCATGTGATAGATAGTTCCTCGGCCGCGCAGTACTCCCTGCTTTTTAGGCACTCGTTTCGTTCGTTTGGGATGTTCTGCGTTTTGGCTCGCACCCTCGCCAATGGCCTCCTGAGTTTGTAGATCTTGCCCAGTCTCTTGGTCGTTCTCAAGAAATTGAGGCAACTTCGCGTGCGGTTGAGCTTCCACTGTCAGAGGTTCTGAAGTAGCAAGAGTTTCAACCGAATCAAGCTTCTCTTGCTCAAGCCTTTGATCTGTATGTGCTCGAGGAATTGCTAATGGATCTTCACGCAATGAATCTTGATCGTCGCATGCCACATAAGAGTCCTGCTCCCCTGCGAATGCCGGTGCAGTCACTTCGGCATGCTCCATGACCGGATCTGATGTGGGGACCGGCGCGTCCTTCGCCAAGGCCAACGAGCCATTAGATTCCTCAGCGTCCTGGTGTGAAGCTGGACTGTCTGCCATCTGATTTGCGGTGGAGATTTCATGCGGTGGAGGTCCGGTGTCGTCGCCAGGATTTGCTGCTGGGTTCTCGTCAGATTGCTCAGCCAGCGAGGTGGGCTTTTGGGTGTCGCCGCAATCAGTTGCGGCAAGCAGAGAGTAAGCAGCAGCTCTCAGAAGGTCACCATCTTCGCAACAGGCTTCCTTGTCAAACGGCGTAAATGCAGCCAGCTCTGCATTGGGCGGGAGTGTTTGCTCTTCGTTAGTGGGTTGATGTTCGACCACAGAAACTGAACGAGGGTCTTCACTGTGTTGATCGCCGATGAGCGTCTGAGTAGGGAAATCGCTCGCAATCGGGACAGTGGTAACCTCGGCGGAAGCGTCCTGCACTGGAGTCGGAGAATGAGCGTCAATAACAACGGAGGGCCCTCGGAAAGCCGCCGCGTGTTGGATCAATTGAGGTACAAAAGAAGCTCCGACGTCATCAGCTGCGGCACCATCAGGGGCTGAGTTCTTGAACCATTCGAACTCAACCAGCCTGTCATGTTTGATGACGATGTTGAGCTGCTTCTTAGGTCTCCCCCGCGCAGCTTTCCTGATGGATCCAACAGGGTTAATGTATACGCCTGGCCTCTTCATCTCTGCCAATTCGGAGATCAGCTCTTGAATGCGCTCTTCAGGCACATGCACCTTTTGGCTGGTCTGATCGGGCTTTTTGCGTTTCTTGGCGGCTTTCCCAGGTTGACCACCCTTAAGCTTGAGTAGCGGGCTACTAGCCGGTTGATCGACTTGTACTTCCGGAATGACAGTCGCATGCGAGCCATTCTCTTGTTGCTGCTGCGAATGCTGCGAAAGAGGAGTTGCCATCAGATCCACCATCTCATAGCCTCTCTCTGATGGTGCCGACTTTGACTCTGGACCAGATTGAGTGGCTCCACCGGTGAGATCGTCATTTGTCGTACTGTCTTGTGTTGGCGTCTGAGTTGGGCCATCCTCTACACGTAAGGCATCGGGTGTGTCGATCGAGGCGTTATTGATAGTCGGAGCTATGGGGGTTGCAAGCACATCCGGTTGCTCCGCAACAGGTGCAGCATCGTCGTTCTTCCCTAGACCGGCTCCTTGCTGCGCAATGACCTCTTTCCATGCGATCTGGTAGGCAACCTTGCGCAATTGAGCTGCATATCTCTTGACCTCGGCTGCAAGACGTTTGTCTTTTGGATTGTTCGTGGCTACGACGGCCTCTTTTACCGACGAGATTTTCTTTGGCCGGCCGACTGGTCGCTTCATTCTTTTATCTGCCGTCATGTCCCCCTGTTGAGGCATCTGCTCAGGATGATCGTCAGGTGGACGGACACCGCTGTCCCAGCAAAACTCCACCGACTGCTGCTCAAGCTCACTGATCCGGAAATCTCGGGAAGTTGGTTTCTTGGGTTTCGCGGCAATCGAGTAAGCGCATTCGCTAAGAGTAGCTGCACCGTTGCTGTGCACGAAACAGGTAGCTGGAATATGCGGAAACCCCCACTGGTCGAATTCCGTAGGCCATTTCTGCGCGAACGGCTTTGTGTTCTTTCTCTTCTTAATCATTTGTTTTTGCTCCTGATTGACATCCCATGCGGCCTCGCCCGCGGCTACTGCCTTGTTGAAGTTCTCATAGCTGCGATAAATGTAATGCAACGTCTTGTTCTCCAGGTGCGTGTCCCTAACAATCGCCAGATGTCGAAGATATGGTGGCTGTGAATCCTCCCATGCATCTGTAAGTCGGCCCAGCATCGAGTCAAACGGTCGTCTCCAGAAATGGCCGAGTCCCAGATTGCGTAGACCCTACGAAGTAGTTAGCGGCGACCCCACACGAGGAGAAATAAAGAGGTACCATGGACGTGACTCCTTGCCTGCCATGCGCGTGGACTATATGAAAGAAGAAATTGCCCTGCAACAACTCTGGTGACCATTGGGGTGGTATCCGTTGAGTCTCTGTGCCGCCATTGTCTTCCGGTGGGTTGTCCCCGGCAGTCCTGTTCTGCTCATCACCGTGGTTGAATGGAACCTCGTCTTCTTCATCGGCATTTTCATCATCTTGAGCTCCTTTACTCAGGAGTAATTCCTCTTTGACCCTCAACGTCACGAACAAACGATGATCCCTCGCTGTAGGCTGTCGCACAAACTTCACGCAACGCAGCCATCTGGTTTTGCCAACCGTAGCATCGTCAACTTCAACCATGACCCTCTTTATGCAGCCGATGGCATCGAGTCTGTTCAGCATGCGCCATACGATCCTAGATTCTTTCCTTTTGCCGGTGATGCCCTGATCCAATATCAGCAAAGCTTCTGCGCATACCGAGCATACATACCATATTTCGCCTAAGATCCTCGTAGCTTATCAACTTGGCGTCCCGAACCAACCTGATGACTACTTCAAGCAGATTGTCCATCGGTATGGTACCGTCACCTTTGACCAGCTCGAGAGAACCCTCACCAGCATCAGCATTGCTTGCATATCTCCTGAAGATGCAGATACTGGTTCTCAATCCTTTGATGATGACTCTTCGCTTGTCAATGTACCCTTTTTCGAACAGAGAATCGGTTCGTCGGGGAAGAGAACGCTTGTCCTGGCCGCTGACCTTGGTAAGATCAGTTTGCAGGATCCCTTGTTCCCGACGACCGGCAATGATGGACAGTAGCTCGAACTCCAAGGGCTGCAGTTTCTGATGATCAACGCCATGGCCAGTAAGTGCGAGCCACATACGCTCCTCCGTAGCGTAGAGTCGTGGGACAGTGTTCTTGTCAGAGGTATGATTAGTTGATCTCTCATGCGGTTCCGCAACAACTTCGCCAGACTGCACAACAACAGTCTCGCCTGCATTCTGCGATGGGCTATTCAGACTCTGGCCGGCTTCCAAGAGCTCAATATCTGAAAGAGTCAGGTACTCCTTTTCCGGGCCCGGACGGAGAGATATGTTGGGGTGACCCGTCACCCATTCCCAGGCTCTTTCTTCAAGCTTCCGATCGACGCTGGCTGGGAAAGGAGACGATGATGTCCAAAGAAGAGCGTTGCCAACCGGCTCATCCTCACGATCCGGTGATGAATAGAAAACTGTGAGATACTTCTTAAAGTCATTGCTGCAGGCCCCTGCGTAGAGCACATAAAGTTAGATACCAGACCTCATCCGCTCCATAACCCAAAACATGAAGCGATGACAGTCATGAAGCCGAAGGTAGTCTCTCTTCGAATCCCAAAGATACATATTTTGGAGACAATGAATCAGGTCGTCCAACAGGGGAGTAGTTTGCAGATTTTGACTGATGACATACCTTGCTCGCCGCAAAGAGCTATCTGCTCGAGCACAAATTCCAACAGGTCGTCTAGACTCTTCCCCATCTCCTTCCACCACTGCAAGACGTCCTCGTTTATCAGCGAAAAAGTCAGCCCATGAATGGTTGTGTCATGTGTGACTCGAACCGGGTGTTGGGTTGTTATTTTAAGTGGCAGTATTTTGGTGGGGCAAGTTTAGTTATCGATAAGCAGGTCGCTCGCTTCGCTCCCATGAATCATGGCTAGCACAGTACCAAGCTCAGAAGCTCATACAATATAATGCAGACGAAAGATGCGCACACGCGCAGTAGTATATCTGCTTGCACAATATGTTGTTAAAGGTGTCAGTGACGGTCAGTCAAATATAGCACAAAACAACCTTCAACCGGACGCCAATAGCCAAGATGCAATGCATCCAGCGGCGCCTACGGTTTCAATCAGCTTATCTTTAACCTCCAACACCTACCGCCGCTCTGACAATGAAGATGCATATCCCCGGCTCGTCGTGACCACGAATCTCATATCACCTGAACTGGCTACCGTGGACCTACGCGGTGAGACCGACAGCGGCACTGTCCTCGGACCCATTTTTCGCCTCGAGCATTTTGAGTTCTACGACTTGACGGAGTCGCGAACCGTTGACATGTCTCCGTTCCCCGGAACGTGCGAACCGAGACTGGAATTACAGCCCTATCAAGTGATCGAACTGAAGCGGAGGATCCCTCTCGAGACTGGCACGCGGCTCGACGACATCAATCCCCTAGCGGATCCAGTCAGGCTGCTAAAGGCAGGTCACGAATATGACATTACGCTGAAGCCACAGAAGGTCCGGTGGGTGGGCATGTCGAAAGCGGAACTGTTTCGCGCAAGAGAGGATATTCCGATTGAGGAACTGCCGGAGGGTCCGTTGATGACGTTGGGGTCGGAGGATAAGTTACGGCTTAAAGTTGAGGATTGATCTCGATGTGTTCGAGATCGAAAGTCGTTTGAAGATTTTCCTTTTCTTGAACCGCGCAGCATCTACGAACGCTCCAAAAAAACCTTGTAACATGATCGGGTACGACCTGGCGCGCCCGGGGGATTTATCCTACTCGCTACCATGCCATGCCCTCTTTCGCCAATCTATTCTGGAAGCAGATCTCAAGTCGTCAACGTTCAGATAATCGGCTCCTTCTTTGACGAGCGTGTCCCAAATGTAATTCCTCAATCCGATGGGCCAGGAGGGCGTGTCCCAGA
>QQTW01000492.1_pt1 | contig 24670 bp, 9 predicted proteins | sample 1904831 | NCBI WGS metagenome assembly QQTW01 (sample SAMN09435610, study PRJNA476489) | Subsurface metagenome, whole genome shotgun sequencing project. | reverse complement strand
CGCATGAGCAGCTTCAGGAAATCATGAGCTGATGAGAAGGAAAACTTACGTCCACTCATGATGGCGGTAGATGTTGGATCACGGGGAAGAAAGGGTCAAGGAGAGTCTGAAGCAAGTAAGAGGAACAGCGACCTCAAAAACAGCAAGGTCCGCCAATGCGCAATCGAAGGGTTGGGTGGATTGGCGGTTGGAGGCCGAAGTTTGACACGATTGATATTTTGAAGTTCAGCAGTACGTGTTCGCTTCTATTGCGGCATCACGTGCGAGCTGCAGATCTGGATAGTACTTTGGTACGCCTTCCTATTCCGCGACATTAATGCGATGTTCCGGATTTCAATCTGAGCCTTCAATGCTCTGGAAATAATTCATCTAAGGTCAACTTTGTATTTCTAGGTGTCAGAGCGACATGAAAAGTCCCTGGCGCCACCTTTCTCAGTACGAAGTCATTGACTCACCGAGCGGCCAGTACTTTGCCAATCTCTGCGCTTCATCAGGGGGATACATCTTTCATCGTTTCATTATCTCATTACTATATCCTCTCTAGACTCTCTGTGTAACCTACATATTAAGAACCAGATGAGGTGAACCCAGGACTTCCAACAAGAACATGGAACCAAGAGGACGGCCCGGAGGAATCAAGCACCTCGAAACCCTCCCGAGGTCGAAAGATGGCTGCTAAGTCAAGACTGTAGTGCCAAGTGCTATGTAGCGTACCTTGCAGAGTAGAAGTATTATTCACAGATATGATTTCCTCCCAAGAAAGCCGCCCTCTGTTGCCTCTCTTGAGACATCGATAGCCCCTCAAAAATCCTCGAACAGAGGTTCAAACTTCTGCCGCAATTCCTGCGTATAGGGTTCCCGCCCTTCAGGCTCCGGTTCGTACTCATCAAAGTTCCTAGTATCAGCGGGTCCACGCAGGTATGGTATGATAGGGCCGCGCATCTTGCGATGGTAAAGAGCATCCCAGTCGATCTTCTTGAACCATGGATGCCCCTTGACCTTGCTAGCTCTGCCTTGAACGTTCCCGAGTCGTTTAGAGACGTCAACGGTGCAGAGACCTCCTATTAGATCTTTGGCATCTTCAGACATTGCCGAGGGATATCGAATCTTTCCTTCGACGATTCTGCCATGATCAGATCGAGCTCAATGACTAGCAGCGCCACTGTAGAAACTTACTGCTCGTAGATGTGCATGGGATTCTGATCCCAGAACGGGGGTTGGCCTACTAAGAACTCGTATATTAATATTCCAAACGCCCACCAATCCACTGCGCACCCGTGCCCTGCGAGCAATGCCTGTTAGCGAAGTCCAGACAGCTGACGAGTTTTACTCACCAGTGTTTCTAATTACTTCAGGAGCGAGGTACTCTGGCGTCCCGCAGAGCGTGTAGGTTTCCCCTGCCATGCAATCAGTGATCGAGTCATACTTGGGGAGAGCGGCTGCACGCACGGTCTTCCACCTTTTTCGCGAATCCAAAATCTACGAGCTTAAGGTGACCTTCCGCATCTATAAGGATGTTCTCCGGCTTTAGGTCTCTATACGCAACTCCCTGCTTCTCATGAAGGAACTCCAAGACCAGCGCAATCTCCGCCGCGTAGAATTGTGATGTCTGTTCGTTCAGCCGTCGCGCTCTCCGAAGGTAGCTGAATACTTCGCCGCCGGGGCAATACTCGAGCTAAACTGGTCAACGTCACCAGCCAATGCTCGAATCTAGGACTGACTTACGAGCATATATAGTGTGTCAGGATCCTGAAAGCTTGCGACCATAGTCGTGATGAACGGATGGCCCGCGACCGCTGCCAGCACTCTGCGCTCGTTCCGCACATGCTCGACCTGCTTGAGCCGTATCACTGCCAAACCCGACAGTCAGGGACGACGTCGTACAGAGAGAGCGGCACGGCGCATTTACCGTCGACTTTGCGTAAGATCTTCAGCGCATAAACTTTGTCCTTGTCCTGCTCTTTCGACTTCGCTAACCGCGCCAGCCATACCCGCGCAAACGTCCCTACACATGCTGGCTCAGTACTCGACCGAGCACGACGCGCGCAAGCGCACAATCGCAAAGTACTCACCGGTTCCGAGCGTCTTCAGCAGCTCAAAGTCCTCGCCGCGAAGCTGTTTCGAGGATTGGCCGAGGGCCTTGTCGTTCGGGTCCGATGCGGCGTCGTCCGGGCTCAGAGTCGCCTTGCGCTCCTCCCAATGCGCAATCTTTTCCTTCTCCTCCTGCCGCTGTGCGTTGTTCGCCTTTTCCTCCTCTTGCGACCCCGGCGCAACGGTGGGCTTCGCGGTAAGATCCTGCTCGGGCGGAGCCGCGGTTCCATGACCTGCGTCCGGTCTCAGCGGCCGGGGGAGGAGATGATGCATCGCCGCTGCAGCCATTGGAGGGATAAGGAGGCAATTCAATATCAAGTCATTGTCGGCCCACAAGTCAACAGTGTTTCCATTCAATGGAGCAGCGAAGCTAACGGTTGGAGTAACTCGAGGGTTAGGAGACGCCAGTCGCGCGTAGCCGCGGTTCACCCCGCGTCGGGATCCCACTGACCGGGGAAGCGGAAATTTGAACTGCGTCATGCATGCCCAAAGAGATAAGAACCATGATATGTGCATACAGTATCAAAGTCGTGATAAGTCATGCACGCACCGGGAGTTCGCGCAACCTGTTACGATGATTAATGTGGTTAGTAATATTTGAAGCTCTACAAAAGTGATCTATGCCCAAATTACCCTTATCATGACTGGGGGTTCACCCAAATGCTACTTCAGACGCATGTCCAGAAGATGCGAAAGATTAAGTCTATGCGCCCTGAAACATCGAATGCGCACAACGCACGATACGGTCGTAAACTCATTTTCAAGAACCTCCTGAATTTGCTCGGCCCGGGTCAACCCAGGCATTCACGAACACCTCTTTGCTCTTCAAAACGTCGCTGTTCAATCACTTGATTTGTACAGATGAATATTTATAATACAAGCTGAGACGACACAGACTATCCGGGGCTCTTTGTGTTTAAGATGAGCGCAACTATTAGCCTATAAGCTGTTAGCGTGATGATGTGTAATCGTAAACATGCGTATTTACCCGTAAAGACCAAGGACTTCTCCGAAAATAAGAATCAAGACCATTCCGACGAAAATGCGAGACTGCTGCAAGTATGCGCGGACGCCCTGTGGTAGTCAGTATCTTCTCGGCTTTTAGTGGCAACACCGCAACTGACCGAATCCCCAACGATGCCTATCGCATAACCGGCCGCGAGTCCGGTCAGTCCAACCGACAGACCGCAAGCAAGATGCATGAAGCCCTCGAACAGACTGTATTTCTTCACCGAAGGTGGTGCCATGTTACCCGCTATCAGGACGGATACAACGAGTGCGTAAACCGCTATGATCCCAGACATGACCACCGGTATCAGCGACTATCGTAGAGTGAGCCGGTCTGTCATTGTCGTCATGAGCTCTTGTCCAACCTTCATGATCAGATCCGGCCTGAACGTTCCGACGCCAGCGATGCCTATCCCAGACTTGGCTGTTCCGTACGCTGCTCCTAACGCTGTGTTGTGAATCGGTAAGCGGGCTGCAACGATATCGGGTTGGTTCTCTAACATCCAAAGATCATCTTGGAACGGTTTAGCCTCGTCAGTCGCACACTTGTGGGTTTGAAGCCTTACAGCTAACGCAATACCAGCCTAGAGACGGTCTTAGCTCGATCACTTCAAGTTGCCATGAGGACATACCATGCCGAAAAACGGCGCTGTCTTGGGGGCAAGTTCCGTCACCATCTTTGCAACAGCACCAGAGTGCCTGTATGTGAAAAGATGCCCTTCTGGAGGTAGCTACGAAATTCGGAAACGATTTGAGCGCTGACGATGACTGTGAATGGCGGCAAGCTGCGAGGTTGAAGCTCGCCAAGAGGCCACGCAGGCGCTAGGTCCAGGATGGGATAGCGTGACCCTTCTCAAGCTCCCAAGGCCCAAGCTCTCACTGTGCCTACACAATGCAAACTCAAGAACTCATTAATCCCTATCACTCAACTCAGCAACGTTAGCCAATGTCCTCAAGGATGTTGTCTGCAATCCGACATTACTGGTTCTTCAAGTCGACGAGTAAACCTCAACCTCAGATGAGACTTGCGAGAGACAGTGCCTAATCATGTCAAGCTAGTCTTGCTGACTTGCCTTGGACAAATTTCAGGTGAGCTGATACAATTTGAAGTGCACGCAGTCATTTACCCTTGTATTGTCAAGTATATGACTTCGAACCAATAGCTCTACAATACATTCGTCGGTTCAACGACTGGTAATGGCCTGTTGCGCGAACACGCCGCTGGAAAGGCATCCATGGATGGTTACTTTAGCTGGAGCATAAAAAGCGCCGAACAATTGTCGACTGCAATATGTAGGATTGTGACACCGAGATATGAATCGCAAACCTCCGCTCTGATGGATGGAAATTTGCGGATCCATTTCAACTAGTGATAAAGGGTGTCTCCACCATGACCATACGAACATTGCATGGTTTCTGATATAGAGGACGAAAGACCTGGTGTCTGCTTTTTGATGACCCCTTTGCGAGATGGAATGATTGAGGGTCTCAAGTGTGCTTATATCAAGTCCCTGGCGAAGTCATGACCGCTTCGAAGCAAGAGTTCCTGCTAACTGAATACCGATAGTAGAGTGGTAATGGCATACCTTGTAGTGGACTGGGCTCATGGCTAGTGGTGAGAAACGGCGTATCGGCTGGTGTCGTAGAGTATGAGGAGCATGGATATCAGTTGTTTCGCAGATAGCATGCTATGGATTTGCCTGGCGTGTGCATTGTGACCCTAGTTATCCTGATTAGTGACAGCATTCTCATGTTTAGACTATAAAGGAATCGTGCATGGTAGAAGATTGGATTTCTTTACTAACTGAACAAGACGGTGACGTATCGTGCCATGATCGGCTATGGTAGTATATTCTCAAGAGTACCCCCTCAATATCTCGAGGAGACCTCAGGACGTAATTGAGTAGTCGTGGTTAATTCGTACGTGCGAAAGTCTCAAATTCACTCGGACGCAGAGTTGTTGAACCAAAAGAGCCTACATCTTCACCTACACCACCGTGAATGTTGTCACCACTACAGCAGACAGTGCCCCGTACTAAGTGCTCCGTACACCGTACACCGTACTCCGCACTCCCTACGGATCATCATTTTGGTAGGATCGCTAACGGCTATCCCATCACGTGCATTCAAGGCAGTCCAACAGGTCTGCTGCCGAGCAACAGGTTCGTCTCTCTCTCAACATTTTGCCAAGTTGGGTTGACGATTACGACTTCATCCTTAGCCATATTTCTCATCATCTACTGCATGCGGCTGCGTCCGCCACTCCCACATCCTGAATCGCCTGCTTATCCCCATTCTTGTACTTCCAACCCCCTCCACTCCGCATTTCGCAATCGTGGTCAGGTGCCTCCACCAAGGCCAGTCTCTGTTGCCTCTATGAGTTCTCAATCGTTTCCAGGGGTTCCAATCTGACAAGGGTCAAGAACAGAACATAGATGAGATTTTGACGCCGCTCCAGGGCCTGAGTCCAACCCTACAAAGCCAACCCAGCAGCGCTGGCATTGCACATTGCGACTTTCCTGGACTGTGGCGGCGAATGCGTACTCTTCAACTCCTACGAACCGACTACAGTAGTCGCACATGGCGGACTACGGCACCCAGCAAGGGAGAGAATATGCTCGCCAACCGGCATATGCCCACGCTTCCAATAGCCAGCGAGATGCGGCTTTCTCATCCATCTTTGGTCCTACACCCCCAGGCCGCTCACAGACGACGGGCCCTCAAGGTCCTGCAATGATGCCTCCAGACAGAGCGCAGACAATGTCTGCTGATGTCATGCGTCATCCGCCGCCGCCGATGCGACAGCAGATGAATGGCAACCCTCCTCCCATGCCTAATGGGTACAATCAGGGCCACTATCAGGCCAACGGTCCATCATCGCCACCATTCCAACGCCAACCACAGCCACAATTTCTTCCTCAACCACTACGACCCGATCGCAGACCGTACGGACTCCCCCAACGCGTTGATCCTAGAATACCGAGCATCAACCCCGCATACAACAAGCCGATCCCAGACAGGCACCCTGGCGTTCCGGCATTGGCCCTGAATACCGATCCCTATCGGTCACAGTCGCTGGCTGGAGAGCCACGTCCGCAGATGTTCTATCCTCCGGGTGCGTCGTACGGCCAGAACGCTCCTGCATACCGCGCTCAGCCCTACATGAACCATCAGCCGCGGACAACAACAGCTCAGGGCCGTGTGGTGCCGGAGCGGCCCGATGAGCGTACAATGTCCATGACGGCATACCCCCGCGAGCCCGTACATTCACAGACAATGAGTGGCCGGGTGATACCGAATCGGCGGCGGGAACTGGAGCATGACGGAAACGCTGTTGGACAGCGAGCGGAATCGCCGGCAGAGATGCCCAATGGTCCCATGAGCTCGACGGGGAGCACAAGAGTCGTCAGCCATGGCAGCATTCCCTCCCGAACACTATCCGCAGCGTCGGAGCGAGCCGAGAGCATCTCGGCAACGACTCCCCGATCTTCTGTGGGAAAGCCAAGCGGTCCGGGAGCACAAGGTCCCATGATAGTCTCACAGCGTAGGGCTCCGCTGGTGTATCCGGCGTTGCTGTCACGCGTGGCAGATACCTTCCGCGAACGGATCGGATTGGCGGAGAGGGAGAAAGATGGGCTCATGTACAAGAATGCGTTTACTGGCGCCGAAGCGGTTGATCTGATTGCATTCGTGATCAAGACCACGGACCGAAACCTCGCGCTTCTTTTGGGTCGGTCTCTAGATGCCCAGAAATTCTTCCATGATGTTACCTACGACCACCGACTGCGAGATTCTCAGGGCGAGGTCTATCAGTTCCGAGAGACGCTCTTGGAGGATACTTCCGAAGTCAATGGCGTTTTCACGCTTCTGACGGAATGCTACTCTCCGACATGTACGAGAGATCGCCTTTGCTACTCGATCGCCTGTCCGAGGCGTTTAGAGCAGCAAGCCCGGCTGAATATGCAGCCACAGCCGGGTCTCAAGCGAGCAGATTCACGGGCCAGTCTGCACGAGGACAATGCCAACGAGCAGAAGCTGTGGATCAATACGGTGTCCAAGGAGGTCGCCGATAGCGTGGACGACAAGGAACGCAAACGGCAAGAAGTCATTTCAGAGCTCATGTACACGGAAAGAGACTTTGTCAAGGATCTCGAATATCTCCGGGACTTCTGGATGAAGCCGCTGCGCACACCAAGCACTTCGCCCATCCCGGAGCATCGCAGGGAGAAGTTTGTGCGGACGGTATTCTCAAACTGCCAGGAAGTTTACATGGTGAACTCGCGCCTTGCCGAGGCTCTGACCAGGCGGCAACAGCAAAGCCCTGTCGTTCGATGCATTGGCGACATCTTCCTGGAGTATGTTCCTCGGTTCGGTCCTTTTGTGAAGTACGGTGCGAACCAGCTCTTCGGAAAGTACGAGTTCGAAAAAGAGAAGGCTTCGAACTACCTCTTCTCCAAGTTTGTGGATAACGTGGAGAGGATGAAGGAGTCCAGAAAGCTCGAGCTCAACGGTTATCTGACCAAGCCAACGACCAGGTTAGCGAGGTACCCGTTGCTGCTTGAAAACGTGCTCAAGTACACGGCGGACGACAATCCTGACAAGCAGGATGTTCCAAAAGCCATTGCCATCATCAGGGAGACCCTTTCCAAAGTGAACATTGAGTCTGGCAAAGCCGAGAACCACTTCAATCTGATGCAGCTCAATCAGTCGTTGAAGTTCCGACCGGGAGAATTCGTCGATCTCAAGCTTACCGAAGAGACTAGACAGCTAATATTCAAGGGTGCTCTGAAGAAGGGGCCTACGGATAACCCTGACATTCAGGCGTACCTGTTTGACCATGCAGTGCTTTTGGTTCGTATCAAGGTGGTGAACAAGCGCGAAGACATGAAAGTCTACAAGAAACCCATACCATTAGAGTTGCTCGTCATCACCCAGATGGAAGACTTCATGCCCAAGCTTGGAGTCACAAAGAAGTCGACGTCTAGCCTGATACCGAGTACTCGGTCGCAGACGATGACGGCAACAAAGACGGATCCGAAGCAGCAAGGCTATCCGATCACGTTCAAGCATCTCGGCAAAGGGGGCTACGAGCTCACGCTGTATTGCTCATCTCAGATTCAGCAGCAGAAGTGGATGGAGCACATTGATGCCCAGCAGCGGACGCTGAGAGAGCGCAGCAACATCTTCACCAAGTCCGTGCTCAATGAAGGCTTCTTCACTGCCGCCATCCGAGTGAACTGTTGCGTGCCAATCGGTGAGTGATACCTCAATTTTGGGATCTTGGAAGACCAACTGACTTGTGACAAGATGGCGGGCGGAAGCTCGTTCTCGGAACGGATCTCGGAATCTACCTTTCTGATCGCAAGTCCAAGGAGACGTCCATCCAGCCCCGGAAAGTACTAGACGCGAAGGCCGTGACGCAGATAGACGTGTTGGAGCAATATAACATACTGCTCGTCCTGGCTGATAAGACCATGTACTCGTATCCGATGGAGGCGTTAGACCCAGACGAAAGCCCGACGGCCGTCACCAAGCGAGGCAAGAAGATCTGTCACGCCAACTTCTTCAAGGTGGGAGTATGCGTAGGTCAGCATCTTGTATGCAGCGTCAAGACATCGTCTCGCCCGACGATCAAAGTCTATGAACCGATGGACGCGGGCTCGAAGAACAAGAAGAAGTCGGGCTTCGCAAAGATGCTGGTCAGCGGGCAAGACGTCCTGAAACCTTGGAAGGTAAGTGAATCACTCGACGTCTATCTATACAGCATTGGCCTTCATCTCTCACACTCGACAGGAAATCTTCGTCCCCAGCGACGCAATCTCGATCCATTTCCTGCGCACCAAGCTCTGCGTCGGCTGCGTGCGCGGCTTCGAAGTCATCAGCCTCGACACGTTCGAGGCGCAGTCGCTGCTGGACGAGGCCGACACGTCGCTCGACTTCGTCGCGCGCAAGGAGAACATCCGGCCGATCCACATCGAGCGGCTCGCGAGCGAGTTCCTGCTGTGCTACAGCGACTTCTCCTTCTTCGTGAACCGCAACGGGTGGCGGTCGCGGCCCGACTGGAAGATCACGTGGGAGGGCAACCCGCAGGCCTTCGCCATCTTCAACCCTTACATCCTCGCCTTCGAGCCCAGCTTCATCGAGATCAGGCACATGGAGACGGGCATGCTCGTGCACATCCTGACGGCCAAGAACGTGCGCATGCTGCACTCTTCGACACGAGAGGTACGTGCTTGCGCGGACGCTTCGCGGCCGGGTCAGTTGATTTTACTTGCTGACGCATCGACTCCCAGATACTGTACGCCTACGAGGACGAGAACGGCGAAGACGTCATCGCCAGTCTGGACTTCTGGGGCCGGCCCCAGAGCCCTCAGTCCAAGGGCGAGAGCGTCGACGAGAAACGATTCTTCTGAGCAGTGCGAGCTGGCCACTGCGCGACCGCCCTGTGTGCCGCTTCGGTCGTTCATCGCGACCTTGTACGCCTCCGGTGTTATACTACTGTGTTCCCTGTCCCTCCCTCCCCGCTTTGGGTCTTGTCCCCCACCCCACCCCCTTTGGTGTTTGGTTTTTGTTCCAAGCGGACTCATATGCCGTCATCTGTCTCTTGAGATCTGTATGTCGCGGTCGGTCTGTCGAACTGCGGTCCCAGGCAAGCCCGTCATTTAGCGTCGGCGGCTCTGGTTCTGGGGTTTGCAAAGATCTGACGGCTCGGTCAAGGCCTCGCGGCTGCTGCAACTGTATGTACATAGAACCTCTGTTGGCTATCTTGAAATCACCCATTTGCGTCCGCTGCGGGCTGCTGAACTTGACGGTGTGTTTTGGGGAGGAGTTGTAGGCAGCCACCTACGGTGGATATGGTTGGGTGGGTGCTCTTGTGCATGCTACGGTGAAAGGTGATGATGGACAAGTCTGACATCGAACGCCCTCCGCACTTGGGGAAAGTGACAGGGTACCCTGGTAGATTTGAAAGAGTCTGATATTGTCTATAAGGAATGTCTACCCCATCGAGTCGATACTGCGTAGTCGTAATGACGTCTTCCAGTCAACATATAGCGCAATTCGCTATCCAGACGGCTCGACGGTTTCAACTCGCGAGGGAAGGACAAGTGCCGGCCTACATACGCTGCTGGAGCAAGAACTACCTCGCGATGGAGGCATTTGTTCTCCGCATGTCGCGGCTGCATCACGTACAAATATGCAATCCACCGGTGACCATAAGCACTGCTGTAGCTAGTTCAAGCGGACGACAGCCGAGCAATGACGGTATGCTGGCGGCTCAACATCCTATTGAAAGATAGACGGTGAGGATCTCACTCGCATGTCAAATGCTTGTCCCGTGCTAAGCGGATGCCGTTCGTGGTACCGAGCGACAAGCTTCTCCGCACCCCCACAGCAGAGGCGACAGTTGCCGGATGGAGAAGGCCGTCGGTTGCCCTGAGCAAGTGCTAAGCACGGGCAAGACATGCCTGGTGCATGGGAAAAGTTTACCAAAAGACTAGAGGACTCGATAGCGGAAGAAAGAAGTGATGTCTCGTAGGTACCGAGGTCAACGGTCCACAGTGTTTTACGGGTCTTGTGCGAATCCGTCAGAAGCAGGATGGTAACGCGATACTTTATCAGAAAGCTCTCGCAAGGGAGACACAAAGCCACGAAACGGCCCGGGAGAGTGCTGTATCTTGACTAAGATAAAGAAATGAAGAGGAACAGTCGTACAGACATGCTGTACAGCCATGAATTGCAATCTTGATAAGACGTGAAGAGACAGAGAAGACCGACTCTGAGAAGGAGATAACTCCTCGTCTGCCGAGATCGACGCTTTATCTTCAGGGTGTTGCGGGCCGGAGTACAACCGGCAGGCGCCCCCGAATCCGGCTCCGGGGGCGTTTCGTTTCAGGCCTGAGGGCTGCCGCGTCCCTGGTCGTAGCCTCCCGAGGTCTGTATCAAGGACAGAGACGAGTGGTATCAGCCTCTGTTGTGTGGGCTTCCCCACAACTCTCTTCCCGCTGTCCTTCTCGACTCGGACTGCGATGCGAGCTCGGCAGGACGTGGAGAGCAAAGCTTGGAAGACGGAGCGGTCGAGCTTCCGAAGCCTGCTTTTTTGACAGCTTGTTGCAGCGAGCAGGTAAGCTTTCGACGGAAGCACCTGTCCAGAGAAGGTTTGGCGTCAAGGGTCCTGCATTCGTGGCATCATCGATACCAGTCCCCTTGCCTCGCAATTGCGCCACGGACGTACATACTGTGTGTTTGTGTATTGTTCGGTCGTGATGGTAATAGCATCTTGGATATCGATCCTGACGCCGATGCTGCTCCGCCTTGGAAGATGCAATTCGCACCAGGACACGAGGCGAATCGATTTGTTGGTGTCCAAGAATAGGGTGGCATGTTGCATGTGGAAGTATTGCATGTACTCTGCACCAGTCACCAGTGCTGTGACAATGATCGCCCACCGTTGTCGACCGGACCATGGAAGCGTCAGGCCCAAGACGGCAGCATTCGTCTTGGGCCTTCGTAACCGGCAGAATCCCTGACATTGTTCGTTCAGAATGGCCTTCCCGGTCGAGCCCGGCTCCGGATTTGCTCTCGGGTCGACGGCGAGAAGCGTCAAGAGCTCTGCTCAACCGTCAGTCCGAGCGCGTATTGTTGTGCGCGTCGGAGAGAGCGATCGGAGGGCGGACTGGATGCATACAGTACTTGCCGTGATATCGGGCTGGAGGAGGAAGTGCTTAATTACTCCCAGTCGATGCATCGACGGCAGGATGCGGAGTGACAGACTGGTCAATTTTTTGGGTATACATGGTTGATGATATAAGACTCAAGAGGAGCCGCTTCTCGCCACGAGGCGGCTGAGAGATCTGTTGCAGTAGCAGAATACTGTAGCCATCTGAGGATTGTCGCGGTGTCGCGCATCCGCCTCAGAAGGTCGAGTCTCTGGGATCGCCTTGGCACATCATTTCCCTGCCCGAGGCCGGTTAATTAATTTTGTTGCTCGCGATATCGAACCACTCACCAACAACCACCAACCACCTGAGGATCAGAACCCTATCCCTCTCTGTCCTTCTCTCCTCTCTTCATCTTCATCTTCCTCTTCCTCTTCCTCTTCCTCTTTGCCTCTCTCCTATCTCCTCCTCCTTTGCTCACATCTCTTTGTGTGTGTTTGAGTGTGTCTCCCTACCAGGGCTGGTCATCACTTCCCCGTGGCCTGTACCGAATAAAAAAAACTCGACCATTGACATTCCATGGCGCCGCCCAGCTGAATCGACGGCTGAGACTCGACTTGCTGGATTCGAGAAACACGCCGTTGCACATTCCAGCCGCCTTCCGCTACCTCCGCTCGTACCCAGCTTCTGTTACACGCATACGCGGCGGTGCAGCTGAATCATCGTTCCGGTGTACCCTAGGGTTACGACCCTACGCATTCACGGCTGGATCGTATAATCTGGCGCCATCCCTCACAATCCGACCCTCACTTCCTTCGACCTCCTCTCCGTGACCTACCCTCCGCATCCCCTGTCAAAATGCTCACCTTTCGACGGGCCATGGTGCTGGCCGCCATTGCCCTCGCCTTCTTCGTCCTGCTACGAACCTTCCACCAGCCCGAACACCACACCGACATCAAATCCCTGCCGACGCCTGGCCCCGTCCAGATGCGTGCAAAACCCAAGCCGGAGGACGCCAATGCCAAACCGGCACCCGCACCGGCAGCGCCGTCGCCCACAGTCACCCGACTACGACCCTCCTACAAGAGCGTGAGGCCCCAGGGCGAGCAGGTCGCCCTCTCCGACCCGCAGAGCCGGCCTCTGCGCGAGCAGCTCGCCTACCAGTTCCCCTACGACCGCGAGGCCAAGTTCCCCGCGTACATCTGGCAGACGTGGAAGACGACGCCGGCGAGCGGCGACTTTGACGAGGCCCTGCGCCAGCCCGAGGCCAGCTGGACCGAGCTGCACCCGACCTTCGTGCACGAGGTCATCACCGACTCGGTCGCGTTGGCCGTCGTCCGCCATCTGTACGGCTCCGTGCCGGCCGTGGTCGACGCCTACAAGGCTCTCCCGCTGCCCGTCCTCAAGGCCGACTTCCTCCGCTACCTGATCCTGCTCGCGCGCGGCGGCATCTACTCGGACATTGACACGCTGGCGCTGCAGCCGGCGACGGAGTGGGTCCCGGCCGAGGTGCCCCGGTCGAGCTACGGGCTCGTCGTCGGCATCGAAGCCGACCCGGACAGGCCCGACTGGCACGACTGGTACTCGCGGCGCGTCCAGCTGTGCCAGTGGACCATCCAGGCCAAGCCGGGCCACCCGGTGCTCATCGACATCGTCAGCCGCATCACCGAGGAGACGCTCGCGCGGAAGAAGGAGGGCCGGCTGAGCGTGGGCGCCATCGGCAAGGGCATCGTCGAGTTCACGGGGCCGGCCATCTGGACGGATGTCATCTTCAAGTACTTCAACGACCCGACCTATTTTGACATGAGCACGAGCAAGGGCAACATCACCTGGGAGCACTTTACCGGCATCAAGGCGGCCAAGATGGTTGGCGACGTCGTCATCCTGCCCATCACCAGCTTTAGTCCTGGTGTCAACCAGATGGGTGCTGGCGAGGACGATGATCCGATGGCTTTTGTCAAGCATCTCTTCATTGGTATGTAGTAGCTCCCTTTTATCAGCTGCTTTCTATGCCCACATTTAACCCATTGACTCTCACTTTATGGCCGTTGCTAATCCAATCGTGTCACAGGCAGCTGGAAGCCCGAAGTCGAGCGCCACATCGGAAAGTAGAGGCGTGTTTCCCTTTCTTCAGAATACACGACTGTCACGGCCACGCCTCACGAACGGCAACATCACGAAGCGCATACATTAGTCGAACTTGTCGCGTCCCCGGCGTACTCGCGTTGTAATTCCCACTTCTTCATCCTGTTCACCTGCGCCATACCTGAGCTTGTCTCCTGGTCTGGATTCAGATGTTCTTCAAGTCCCTGGACACGTCTGATTTACTTTCGTTTTGCTCTCATCCGCCGGTTCCACGCCGGAAATTGAGCACAACATCGAGCACAGAGTGGAGCTACGCAACAGCAGATGGACCGGATCGGGCATATGGAGCGGACAGGATGACGGTCATTGTCAGAGGAGGATATCTCAGGTCTCCTACACCTTGCCTGCAAAAGCGTTGCTGTCTGTCACCTTCGTTCGCACGGAAGCATGTCTAGCCCTAGATCTTGCTTCCACCCCTCAGCTGTTACTTCTTCTCCAAGCACACATCCACCCTCCACACACCACCTGCAAACCATCTCTGTCTGGGCCTGTCGTTGCCCTCTCCCACCTCTCGCTTCTCGTTCTCATGCCGTCAACGGCAACACCTCGTCATCGCACGAAGCGTTCACCCTCGCTGTTTTCCTTCCTCGTGTGGCCTGCGCCCGCCTCAAGTGCTGAAACGGGCGTGCGGCCTTTTCTCCTGTTCTTCGCAGCACGCTACGCAAAAAGAAACGGTTTTCGAAATTGTTGTTCCCTAGAGATGATTGGTGTGTGGTAGTATTGTCAGGGTAGCATAGCATAGCAAGCAAATAGAAGGTGGACCACGGCGTCCCGTTTAATGGGACTTGTGATAAATATTATTTTTTGTATTGCAAATCTTAGCCGTTTGAAAATTCAGCCTGTCAGCCTTGCAGCCCGGCACGCTAGTATGAGTACAATCGACAGAACGCAGGTATTACACCGAGAAGCTGTGTCTCGGAAGGGGTATATGTGCTGGAACGCATGATGCAGAGCTGGAGAGAAAGCGGCGCCTTCTTCACCATCGCGCCTTGGGAAACCCCCTTCATCACCGGTCATGAGCACCACACACGCCCATCTCATCCCCCTCATTCAGTACTCCCCCTCGTCCCAAGTCTCGGCCACGTCCGGCCGGGAGCGAAACTCGAGCATCCTGATCTCCCTGTCCTCGCCGCCAGTCACAATACAGTATTCACTGAGGGCGATACACGTGGCGGGCCCCTCGTGGGCCCAGAAGGTGCGCAGACAGCGCCCCGTGCGCGGGTCCCAGATCTTGATCTTGCCGTCCTCGGAGGCGGACACGATGCGCAGCGCGTCGGCCGCGACGGCCCAGACGCCCTCGACGTGGCCGAAGAAGGTGCGGACGGAGCGGCCCGTCATGGTGGACCAGAGGCGCAGCGTGCCGTCGAGGCTGCCCGTGACGAAGTACGGCGGCGGGCGCGGCCGGGCCGGGTCGGAGCCTGCAGGCGGCCATTTGAGGGGGAGAAGCTGTTGTACGGGGATGGGATGCGGGTCGGGAGGCGGCGGGGGGGAGTCGGTCGCGCGCCGCCGCGTGTGCAGGTGGCAGCGCGGGTGCTCCGGGTTGAAGAAGTCGGAGTCGGAGGTGAGCTCGTCGTGGTCGATGTCGCCGGGCTGGAGCTCGAAGCCGTCGGGCATGAGGACGACCTGCTGGACGGTGCTGAGGTGGCCCTCGAAGGTGCGGAGGACGCAGTGCGAGTCGAGGTCCCAGAGCTTGATGGTCGTGTCGTCCGAGGCGGAGAAGAGGGTGCGCGAGACGGGGTCCAGCTGGACCGAGTTGACGTAGTCGGTGTGCGACTCGAGCGTGAACGTGGCCAGCCGCGGCGCGTCCCACACCCGGATCCGGTTGTCCATGGAGCCGCACGCGAGTATGTCCTTTGCGAAGTGCAGCGTGATGACGCCGGCCTGCAGGTGCGCAAAGGTCCGCAGGAGCTCGCCCGTGTGCCAGTTCCACACTCGGAGGGTGCAGTCGAGGCCTCCGCTGAGCAGGCGTTGTCTGTCGAATTGCAGGCACCGCACTCCTCCTTCGTGGCCGGACAGTGTGCGTAGGCGTTTGCCCGCCTTCATGTCCCAGATTCTGATGGTCTGGTCGTATGAGCCTGTGGCGAGGATGTTGTCCTTGAACTGAACACACATGACTCCATCTTCGTGCCCCTGGAATCTCGTGAGATAGCAGCGGCCGTGCTTCCAGTTCGTTCCCACTTTGAACCGATCCTTGTATATCTGCTTCCACGGCCGGGAAGGAGGTTCGGGGAAGTTCGAGTGTACGCCATCATTGACTGGATTGTTGCAAACCCTCTTTGGAGAAGGAGACGCTCCTGGCTTCTCGCTTGAAGCGCGCTTTTTCGTGTTCTCGTTGCTCACAAGTTGAGCTTTCAGGGCGTCTTCCGCGCCTGACTCCGGGCTGGCATCGTCTTCGCTGTCCCCGCCATCTCCGCCATCCACGTTGTCCCCGCCGTCCCCGCCGTCCTTGTCATCCTCTTCGTCCTCGTCAACCTCGTCACCTCCGCTGTCGATGTAATCCACGTCGGATTCCGTGTCAATATCGAATCTTGGTTCCGGGCTTGTCAGCAGAGGGTCGTTTGCAGCTTGCAAGCGCGCCTGCTCTCTTTCCGCCTGCAACCTCTGGAGCTCCAACCGGGGCAAGCCCCAGCCACACGTTGTGCACTGCCTGTCGGTGTGCTGCTGACACATTCGGCGCCACACGAAATCATCGTCGGCAAGGCTCCTCCACTTCCGGCTGACCTGTGCTGCCTTGCAGAGCGAGGTTGAGTCCAGACAGCCAAGGATCTTGAACGCAAGTTCACAAGGGAGCGCCGAGATGAAATCAATCTTGATCAGATTGCCCGCGCAGGTAGCGAGATAGGACAACTGCGGGAAGCAGCACTCGGAGACGATGCCGCCGAGCATGAGTGTGCGCTGTTTGGAAGGCGCGTGGGAGAAGAGCGACCACACCTGTGCGATTGCATCTTGGTCGGCTTTGGAGAAGGTGGCAAGTTGCTAGACATAACTAATCAGAACCAAACTCGCAACAACACAAGCGGTCATGTCTGCTAACCTTTTGCAGCTCATTCATTGATGGCTCGTCATTCTTCCGCAAGCCTTTCGAAGAAGGTTGATGCCTGTAACAGAACTGTTTGGCCGAGGAGTCCGAAGCAAGCAATGGCGCAGAGCCAAGGACTGCGCGCTCGACAGCTTTCTGGTGGTGTGTAGCTGCGACGGACACCGAGCTGCCAGATGTGCCACTGTCTGCTTTGCCATCGGCGTCACCACAGGCAAGCGAAAGTCCGGCCTGGACCTCCTCGTGGACATCATGATGCATAGGCAGGCGACTCAAGGTAGCCGGAAGGTAGTGAGCCGGAGACAGGCCAGAAGGAGCCGGCTCACTGATCGAGAGACGCCTCAAGCTGCGTTCCGGTGCTGGTCCTCCTCCGGCGATGGAGGCGGCACGATCGTGCTTGAAGGACGCCATTCAGAAGATGCAAGTGCTAGAAGGCAAGAGCAGAAGAGGAAGCTGAGACAGGAGCTCCACAAGTGGTCATGACTTTGGGCAGTGCCTCTGTATGTTGCAAGAGAAGGAGACGAGAAGGTGAATAACTGTGCGAGCGTGTTTAACTTTTGGAAGAGGACGAGAGTAACAACGTTGAAGCTGACAGTGACCGAATCGCTATCGAGCTTATCGACCAGGATGGCGTGCCTTAGTCGCTAAGCGACCGCGCTAATGGCAGATCTCGGCTCGTCCATACAATTGTCCGGACGCCTCCCGATTCCCGCCAACCAACGGCTTTTGTTCGAGGAGCAACACAACGACAATCCACGGGTCAGGATTGCGTGATTCCGGTGCAGGTTTGCCTACTCATCATGCTGACCATAACATTGAAAGTACCGTGTAGGTACGGTCGTCATGACGGTATAGGGTGACCTAGGGAGCGATGCTTCCGATCGCGCAATCGCTTCCGATTTCTCCCTTTCTACGGTCGGAAAGCAGGCGGCGAGGAGAGATACCGTTAAATCACTCACGGTCCAAGAGGGGAGCGACAGCTATAGTCCTACTCCAGCTCTCTATTGACCATGGCTGTCACGACGTGCTCATGGATCGGTCGAGTCCGGTCATCAGTCTTAGAAACGACGTCTTAGCAAGAACACAGACCGATTGAAAACAACAAGGTTCTGACCTCGATCCTGACGGATCAGACAATCCAGCAGGAATGCCAATTACAGTCGAGGCTGTTGCCGATCATTTTATCACCGTCGGATCCAGGTGACACGACCCAAAGTTTACGAGCGTGCGAAAGCAGCTGAACGAAAAATCCCTCATCTTCATCATCCTGCACGGAGATCTCGTCTTACGGATGGTGCAATTGCATCATATTCAGAACCCGAGCTCAGGAAACCCCAGGGCTGCGAGGATTGTGGTACCCTGGAATGGTTCTCGATTCGTCTTGCAGCATGACAAGCTCATTTAACTCTGAAAACTTGGGCTTCCTGGGCTACTCAACGCGGCCTGCCCAAGAAAGAAAGAAAACTGACACCCGGACGGGGGCTGAGTCCTCCCGTTTGCATGTACACTGTAGGAGCACCGCAGATCGTGAAAGGTGCATGTAGTGCATATGTATATTCCCCACGCTAACGTAGCTAATAGACGGTGCGGCTCGGCGGCAGCTCCCGCTCCATATCCTTCCGGCGATCCTTCGTGACGGGAGAGAAGGTTTGCCAAGGAGACGCATGCTTGAGTTACGTTCTAATGGGTCCAGCAAGGCTTTGACCATCGCTATTGCTTTGGGATGGTATCCCGATAGTTAATCCTAACCAAGATTCTTGTCCATGAAGTTCATAAATCCACTCCTAGCTCGGAACCGGGATTGACAAGGGTATGCCTTTGCAGTATAGATGATTCTTCCTCCGACATGACGGAGAACCTCGCATACCTAGGCAGTTCATAGGCAAAAAAGTCGTTTTCGGTTTCTTGCGCTTGTCGCATTACCATGCATCGTCCCGTTCATCATATATGCAAAAGAATGTCCTTCCAGCGTATACTACATTCGGCGCCGTACTGGTGCTTGCCATACACAAATCGGACCGCAGATTTAGAGGACTGCCGACGAGATATATCTAAACGGCGTTCAGCGGGCCAGCTGTGAAGTGAAAATCGAACAGATTTATGGCGATGCTGCTCGGGATACAGTATGGCGAGATCTACTAGAAGCATCTTATTCCGTTCAACTCATCCATGGATTGTTTTGAGTAATGCATCCTATCTCTTTATCGTGGTCCATGGATAACAGCTAGGACTGTAAAAGGAGCTCTTTGGTATCCCCGGTTCGCGTATTACATGATGCTGTTTTGACCATTCCGATGTTGCCATCAAACCCGCGAATCGACACTTCCTCTCTATAAAGGTGCCCTCAAAAGTTGGTAAATGCGTTAGATGGGCATTTGCCCGATCATATAAAGGGCATGCGAAATGGAGGGGGAAAATAAAGTCACCCTCGAATGTATTTCCTTTGAGTAGGAAACCTAGCTCAAGGATATCGCAAGGCCTGAGTTCGAGCCGGTATTCCATAGATTTTCCAAATCGTGTCTTTTCGTTCCAAGCTGTCAGAAAGGCAACCAATCTCGAATTCTTTTGAAAATGCCGTTCAGTGCTGGCTTTTTGTCGCTACCTGGCACTTTCGGCAACAGTGGATAGGCCACGCATCCCGAACAATTGAAGTACTGTGGCTGGACGACGAACGTTTTCTTATACGCGTTTTTCATTTCCATCTTATGCACCACTACGAGGTTGAAAGGCTTGCCCGGGCCCTTGTAACCCCCCGGGGCGAACGAGACCTCGTATTCGGGTTTCTCACAAGGCGTCTGCGATCCGTTTCAGCCAACTGACACTGTGACCAACTGACCGTATGCGAAGTACGAACCTTGTCCGTTGGCCTTGCGGTCGTGTAGAGCCGACACTCCGTCAGGAACTGAGGCTCGGAGTCATCGTCGTCGCGGTAAATGTCAAAGTCCATGAACTTGCCAGGGATGGCCCATTTGAAGTCTTGGAGCACGAGGTCCGCGTATCGACCGTCCGACATTGGGTCGAGGCTGGACTGGCCGGCGGATGCGCCGATGAGCAGGGCAAGGACGCTCAGCGTGGCGGACCTGGTGGTGATCATTCTGTCCTTCCGGGGAGGCCGGATTGTCGCTCGACACTGCGCGAGATAAAGAGATACCTCAATCGTTGAAGCGGGTTGAGTCCGTCCGATGACTGTGGTATAAGTGCCACCTGGTTGCGCAAGGGGTCCGCTCAACCTTTAACAGGCCGGCAGGAGCAAGACAGACAAGGAAGTCTTCAAAGCCCAACATTCCTCGTGGTTGTAATAATGGACACGCGACAGTCGAGACCTTGGCCATCTTGAGTACTACCTATTGAGGAATATGGAGCTTCTGCTTTAGGTAAGACGTTTCGTAACTGCCCATGCTCGCACGCCGTCCACATGCCATTGGTACAGAAATTTCTCCTTCGCGGTACCGGCTTCCTCATCTGGTAGAAAAAGGATATTCGAGATGTCCCCGGCTTCAGGCTGTTGTGTCGGGCAATGCAGAGTTGACATCTGGACCTTACGCAGTGATAATAGGGACGATGTCGTAAACCTTGGAATGCTTGGCTCCTTCGGCTAGCGAAGTCAAATCGTTATTAGAACTTCACAATGCTCCGCAACAGCATACTGCTGGACCGCACTCAGGAAAATTCTCCATGCCTGGTGGTTATACATCACCCTATTATGTATACCAGAGCTTCTGTCTTCTGTGCTGCCAGCCTTGGAGGCGTCTAAACCAGATCTCCAAAAAGTGTGAGCAGGTTTCTCGAGGAGCCATTGACAAGCTTCAGAAATGTGCCAGTTTCTTGCCAGTTCTGTTGTCATACTAGACAGCCTACTGTCTATAGAACAAAAGACGCACTATCCGCCTGTTGAGGTCCTCTGGGATCGCCACGATCAACCGAGGGAGGTTCACAACTGTCAACAAATGCGTGATGGTGGAAGACCTGGCCTTCTGGCAAACTTGCAACGTTGCTTAGCCAATGTACAAAGCAAGCTTGGTAACTTTTCCTCAGGCGATCAAGAATGAATGAACCTCGCATAGACGTCCTTGGCGTGGCGGTACAAGCGAGGTGAGTGTCCCAGGCCATGATATCTATGGATATAATCTAACTGAATGCCTTGTAGATCCATAACCAGCTGTGGCGGCTACAAAACATCCAGGGATGGCTCCAAGTCAGCCCTCCCCTCAACTTTCCCCCTTCGAGCTACCGAAAATACAAATATCAGTTGGTTTACTCGTCACACACAGGCATATGATCCTGTGAAAGTTTGCACTGCCAGACGTGTTTGACAGAGCTCTCAGCAGTGGGATAGCGGTGAGAAGGAATGTCGATTTCGTCATGCACTGGTATTCTGCGAAGCACTCTTCTTACTCAACCTGCTTTTGTAGCCACGCTTGGAAGACCCCTTCCCATGTGTGGATCCTATATTGCTGTTTGAAGCCTCGGTCGGTGGTGGGGACCGGTAAAGCAGGACCGTCTTCACCACTGATTGACGGCGAGAAGTGCAAAGTTCATTTCAGCACCTCTCCGAAGCTGTCACGACACAGTGCCGTCCCCTTCCGCCGTCTCTTTTCTATTGTCATCACTCTTTTGCTCCCCCCCGGACAGTGTCCTAACAGAAGCGGCGTGGCTCATCGACACTGAATATTACTCGCTTCCCGGCCTGGCTCTCGTCTTATTCCAAATAGCGATACGGAACCTAAAAGAGCAGTCATTGCTCATTGCGAATGTCGACTATAATGGTCCTCCACACGAAGAGCTTCTACACCATCAGACCACAATATGACGTCCATGATGACGCCGCGATATGAGAGGTTCACCTTCAAGAAGATGTGTGGCCGCCGTCGTACATATGGAGACACTACAGCACTTTGGACCAGGATTTTGCTGCTAGGCTACCGCCTTCAATGCAGTATCTGTCCTGTTAGGCCGCGATTATGGATCAAATCCCTTTCTCCGAAACCCTCAGGGCGATCAAAATTCCGTCCCCAGGCTTTACCATGCATCGACCGTGCAAGGCGCCGACAATATGAGTTCTCACGCTTTATTAACCGCTCGTAGCTGGCCCCTTACGGGCAACTAGGAGCTGTGCATTCACTATTCCATCGGAAATGAGTACGACCATCAATCACATAGCCGCGGATGAGTTACTTGCCATGGTTGAGCTTGTGAGGTTAGATCTTGCTGTATTGCACTTCGCTACTCTGTTTTCTCTACGAAAACTCGAGTGCGTCTAGCTATCAGTTGGCTATCGTTTAGTTGCTGACGATGGAGATGAGGTCAGAAGCTGAGATGAGTGAGGGTCTATGCAATATATGTTAGCTCATGCAAGATGGTGTACTCCGAGTCTCCGACGCATGACCGAATAGTATAGCACTATGTGACTACCCGTCTCGAAAGTGCTAGGGACGAGTTTGCTCTCTGCAAACATCGGGAGACGGCAGACAAACCTACCTAGGGCTATACAGCCAGCTGGCACACGACCTCTTCGAGCAGACGAGCCAGAGCACAGCGTAAGTACTTTACTACCATCATTATCAGATACACGAAAAGTCATCCGAAGCGGGTAAGGAGTGCTGGCCTTGATCCACGACACTGTATTTCCCAAGGTCGCTTTCTCAATCATCAAGCAGATAAACCTTCGCTTTAAGTCTCTTATATGGATGTGGTACTGAACCCTATACTTGAGATACCTAGACCGTGCATTTTGTGTAGCCTTTCATCTCTTCCACACCCTTAACCCCATCCATCAACCGTCAAACCGTCAATACCATCAACATAATCAACACCATCAAGATGATTATTCCAGACTTCATAGTGGCAAGCACAAACTTCACCAGCGCACCCACCCTTAGCTCCGGCCTCAACCAGTTCCTCGCCGCTCGTTCTCCAGCCTGGGACATGATGAGCACCTGCTGGCATGACGGCATCTTGTCCTGCCCACAACGCTTCTGGACTTCTTCCATGGAATGGCTTGCTCAGCCACGTATGTTCATCCCTGTCTCTTCTTCGATCGCGGCAACCATGACTCCAATATATGGAAATCCTCGCTGACGTGTCAACAGACGTGGTCGCCGTCATCTTCGCGTGGTGGATCGCCTTCACCGCCATCGCGACCTTGATCCTCTCACTGGGCTTCGGCCCCGGCGGTATCGCCGCGGGTAAGCGCTCACAGCTCACTGACCGCGTTGCCTCCTCTCTACAGAAATCGCCTTGCAAATCCTTGCCCACCCGACCACGGATATGCCTACGCACATAGCATGTTGCTAATATGCTCCCGCGGAAATCCAGGGTCCCTGGCCGCAGCATTCCAGTCCTGGGCGTACGGCGGCTTCACGCCCGCGGGCGGCATCTTTGCCACGTTGACGAGCGTGGCCATGTTTGGAGCTGCGTTTGGGCCTGCTGTGATTCTGGTGGCCGGGCTGGCGACTGGTGTTGCCGTGGTCGTGCGGAAATGTGGGGTTGGACGGTGAGGGCTTTTGCTGGTATCTCCGACGAGTGGGGTCTGTTTGAGAGGTTGGGAAAGCTGATCATGACGACACACGACGATGAAGTAGGTGGGGAAAAGTCTCCTTCTCTTTTCAATCCTTGCTATAGAAACTTACAGAAGACCTAGAAAGATATCCATAAAAGGTTATATTCTAGACTCAGTATCCTCTTCGACACATCTGTGACAAACAGTGACCCATCCCACACATTCCTAAGCACTAGCACCGACATCTCCCTTTTTGTCTGTCCTGTCGACGCCTCTACACGCGGCGCGCAGTCGTGGGCAATTGAAGTCGAGGCTGCTGTTGAGACGCTGGGCCATGGCTTAGTCAATGGGAATTGTGATCTCGCCGTAAGAGTAGTCATCTCAAAGAAAGCAGGGCACGTTCACTCTCGACTTAAAGTACTCCTTGCATTGGTGTCGCTCGTCCCGGTCGTGGTTAAGCTCTCAGGCAACAAGAGCGGCCTCTGACGTGCTCATGTGTCATTGGTGTGTATGATGAAAAGTCAAGTCGTGTGGAGGTTGAAAGGATCACCTCTACCTGTGTGATCCGATTCTGTCTCAGGCTACTGCAGCAAATGGACGTGAACCGCAAAAGCTGAAGCTATGTAGTATCTCGACAACGTTCTACCTACAGAACTACTATCTACCTATCGACTCGAGCTACTGTTCATACAACCCCCTCCTAGATTACATCATGCCCAAATGCATCGGTGACACCCCTGATCCCGAGTTTCAAGTCTTCACCTTTCCCTTTTCCTCCGCATGCAATAGTCCTCCCAGCGTAGACGCGCGGATCGCCCGCGTGCAACACATGTCTCATGCCATTCCCCTTGCATGAGCAAAACGAGCCAGAAAATGCCATATGCAAAGCCGGAAAACGCCGGAGCGGACGGGCAAGACAAAAGCAAGAGCAATCGCAAGATATACAGGTCTACGCGTGAACGTCCAAGAAAGTGACGCACGCAGCGTTCCTCGATGCCCAAACGCCGGGATGCCAAGGATGGTTCTTGTGTATTTTGGATGAGAAATCTCCTCAATTGACGGAGGTGATTTTTGGAATATCCTTTGTAGAGCGAACGAACGAGTCAAGAAGCAGAATTTGTGGAGGAAACAAGCCCGTCAGACAGTCTCGCCGCCACAGTCGGGAATCTTGACGCCCGGCTTGAGCTCGCGGTTGACGGTCATGACGCCCCACTGGTCCTCCCACTCCCGGCC
>QQTW01000491.1_pt1 | contig 24676 bp, 23 predicted proteins | sample 1904831 | NCBI WGS metagenome assembly QQTW01 (sample SAMN09435610, study PRJNA476489) | Subsurface metagenome, whole genome shotgun sequencing project. | reverse complement strand
ATGAGTCCCTGATGCAGCGGCGAAGGAAGAAAACGGCGAGGCATGGGTCAAGTCGACAGAAACATAGCCTTCAGCAGCAGATTAACGACCCGTCGCCGAGAAGCAGAAGGTTTGCGTCCGAGTCAAGGAGGGTAGTACAAGTGTTGCATCGGAAACATTCAATGTGCCATCGATTGCCCGCTGCAAAGCGTTTAGTATACCGGCATCGCAATGAGATAGTCATGACCGTAGATGTAGCATACCAAGTTCGAAAGCCTTCCCCTCGTCGAGTATCTAGAATTGCACCAGGCACTTGGTCAGTCACGGGGGCTGTACACGCTGCATACGGAAGCATGGGAGCTGAAGAAGATGAGTGGTGTAGAACGTACTTCGCCGCAACCTTTGCACGGATATGCTGCATCATCCTGCTCCATGGGCGATTCGGGATACCCCGCGGGCGAGTCCATCGTCAACGCCAACGCCGGCGTGAAAGTAGGCAACTGGCGTTGCAGGTGGTGAAGAGATGGATTGGATGTTGAGGTGAGGCAGCGTTTGAGCCTCTGCAGAAATCGGTACTTTCTGTAATCGTAGCTTCATTCGACACGGACCACTCTTCCTGCTGGAGCGATCCACCGGTCGCCCAGGGCCCCGGGGGGGCTTTCAGGTACCCCTCCACGGGGAGAGGAGAGTGGGAAGGCCAGAACCACCAGGCCTCAGCGTCAGGGGCAAGGGGGAAGGGTCGGTCAGGCCGATGTGTAATCGGGTACGCAGCCCGATTGCTCGCGGAGGGCCGATAGGATGAGTTGAGAGGAGACAGCCGCGAGCGACAAGCGAAGCAAAGCGAATGGACAGGCAGGAAGCCTAGTGGTGAGGGCCGACGGGGTGGGAAACACTTCGTACGTGCAGATGTCAAGGGAAAGCGATCGCGAGTCGGTAAGTGCAATTTAATGGCGTGCCAGTCGTGGAATTTTTTCACCGCACACTTGCTGACTGGACAGAGCAAAGTCGAAGGTATGTATCGATATCACCTTACCACTTGACTTCAGTAGTTTGGATCGGATGCGGAGCCTTCGAGACTAAGGTAGAAGTAGGACGCCTTCTGGCTGGCGTTTGGGGGCCTCTTTAGGTCACCAGGTGAGCAGCAACCGCACTGCACTCAGACACACAGGCGGGTTTCAGATCACTACCAATTCGGCCCAAGTGGAGGCTTAAAAAGGTGTCGATCTTATCGATGACTTTGGAACGGGTCTAGGAAGAATAATGAGACGGCAACTATGTTACTTTATAGCATCATCGAGAGATCACGTCTACCACCTGATTCACATTTGCTTTCACTCATCTATTTAACCTTTTTCCCGAACAGGTGTCCAGTATCACATATCAGCCCTACCCTGTCCAAGCCACCGCTTCTGTCGTTTCCAGCGGATCTACGATCAAGCAAACAAGGTCCATGAAGAAGCACTATTAATGCGGTCCTCGAGGGGTAATTTGTCGAGACTGCGTAAAGTTGTGTCAATTTTCGGTGATCAATGTCTATTGAACGGACCGAGAGTCTGAACCAGCGGAGCAATGGTCATGGCACTCGTGGCTGACCGGACAACAGCGGAGGATACGTGGTTGAAGGAGCGTTCGGTCGATGGAGCTTCCTTGTCAAAGCCAGCGGTGAGGGTGCTGAAACAAACCAACACGCTTGAGGGTCTTCGACGTGTTGCGATTCGAGCTGGTATCCGAAAAGCGGTGGGCCTGCAAACCCAAGGAGTCTTAGGTACCCCTGGCCGCGCGTTCCAGGACCATTCACTTTCAAACCCTTTGATTACATGCAGGGCCGCGCTGTCACGACATCGAAGATCAAGTGTAGCAAGAATCTGGGTTGGTTACTGGAGTATTATCCGAAATCAGATGTCGTCTTGTCAAACTCGAGCGAGGACCAACGGGGGGATCGTCGAGCCCTGCGAGCGTCAGATGCCAACCTGAGCCCAAAACCGTCCATTGTTATTGGCAGCGCAGCCTATCCAACCCAGCTTTACCCAACCCGGCCTAGCAAGGTGGGGATAGTGCATCGAAGCGAACGCACTGTTCAGGAACGGAAGTCGCCGCCATCAATTTCCATTTCAAGTGGTGTGGGACGAAAACCCGTGTGTCCGACTCCTTTTGCAGTTCTACGAAATACGGTACGCCGTTCATCCCTTCACGCCCTACTCTACAAGTTGTCCTTTACCGTATGCATGGCCGATCATCCTTCCAAATTGGAGCTCAAACCACTAGAGCAATGTGTTCCACTGGCGTCGTCCCACGGTTAGATATCTTGGGGGAGGGGTACGTCATGCTGACACCGCTCGTGTTGGTCAATATGATTATAGTAGCGGGAGTGGGCCACGCTCAACCTGCCTCACAGGGGCGCCATGGACAGCTGAAAAGGTTGACGTTCTTGTTACCTCTATTCCTCATGCTCTAGGGCCATGGTACGTTTTAGAGCTCGAAGTTCGGACAAGTCGGTTTGGATCCGAGTAAATCATTAAACTCCACGTGCCCGCCAGTAGTCCTGGCGGAGCGCTGAGACCGCGACTTCCGATACAAGCAGCTGAGGAGGAAATGGGTCGATAACTTACACTACGCTCAGCCGTCATTGTTCTCTCCTCGTATTCAAGGTGATAGTACAAAACATCTTTGCCTTCGACGCGAATACCTATCCGAAAGAACCCGGAACTCGCACCCTCAAATAACGGTGGCTATCCACAAATCTGTCCCGTAGCGCCGGTTCCACAATCAGCACGAGAATAATCCTCGGTCTATTATCGATCAGAGCATGGTATGAAAGATATTGACAGACACGTTGATAGCTGACGAAGAGACAAGCCTGAGTGGTCGATGAAAAGATTCTGTTCTGAACATCTCGAATGACAATCGACAACGCAGCGATTGAGCATGCCCGTCTCGCAAGCCGTCACTGCTCCTGTAGCTTATTACTGCGCGGAGTATGTGCGCCATCGCGATACATAGCTGGAGCATTTACGGAACTATCAACAGTGAACAGATTCGACGCAACGATTCCAATGGAATGCAAGGTGGCCATTATTGGCGGTTCTCTTAACGGCATAACATGTCTTGGTATCTCACATACTTCGCCCACGCTCGGGATTGGGTCAATCGGCCTTTTCATAGCCCACACCTCGTGGATTAGATCAGCAAGACCGGCGGCCCACCGTTCATTTGCCGACTCTACCTACTATAAACAATGCACTCCAAAATAAATAATACCTTATCTTTGCTTCCGTGGGCACTACTGTGCAGTCAAGCATGGCTCTCTGTCCCTGAACTAGACCGAGAGGGGATTGGTCCGGAGGGGGTTGCAAGTGGAGCTTAGACCACGTCACACAGCTCTTTCCAGATGATGAGCCTGTCCTTCGTAGCTAAAAGCAAGCTCTTGGTCATGCGGAGACAAGCGGAGTCGGTGTCCAATCCAAGATACGGATAGACGGTACCTCAGCCTGCCATCGTCCCGATTTACTTCACCATTATGCCTCAACCGCCTCCACCCGGGCAAATGACCCTGTTTTCTTCACCTTCATGTCTTGCCTCCGCACTTGTTCCTGCACTTCCAACGCCCACCGAGCCCACTTGCACCGAGCCACGGTCCCTTTGTTTGACCAGCCGCCAGTATACGACACATACGCTCCGCATTCCGATTGTGCATAACTCCTGTACAATCCAAAGCACATCAACACACCTGCTTCAACCAACTCCGTCATCCTCTCCCCTGTCCTTGTGTCCTTCATGGCTGCACCAGACTGAACCACTTCAATCGTCCTGCCAGCGACATGGCTATCTTCCACAATCCAGAACGACGCTTCCCTCGGTTCACCAAGCCGTCCGAACCTTCCCCACTCAACTTTCTAAAGTCCAAAGTCTCGGAGGAGAGCGTCAGAACCGACTTCTGCGATGGGCCTATACGTGATGCTTCGACATGGCGAACCGTGGAGAATGAAAACATTAACCACAAAAACGAAGAGCAAAGCTGTAGCCACAGTGGAGTGCATACAAGCGATCGAAACGAGTTGATCGAGAGGATCAAGAGAGGAGAATCACCAACCTGGGTACCTAGCCAAACGGTGCGTGCATTTTAAAGAAGATTTCCGTACTCTATTGAAGCTGTCAACACATACCTTTCGCGACTCACTCATTGTCCTGGGCTCTCTTCACTGCACCGCGTTCAGTACTGGCCGCCCGTCATCAATCCGGATCCCATATTGACATCTGAATCTTCAGGGACACTCGCTATTGTCCCCATTCCTACCCAAAGTTAATTGGGAGACTTGCTGATTACAATCGAATAGCTGCAAGAGGAGTATTCTCGAACGAACCAAGGAAGCTTTCCATCGACAACATACACCCCCTTTCTTCCACCACCAGATGTCGAACGCAATGCCAGTTCCGACAATGGGGAATACGCTGCAGAACTCAGCCCTCCATCAGAGATCAAGCGGCCTCGATCAGCTCTCCATGCTGGTGACTTCAATGGAGGTCACCAAGATGCACCAACAACTTCCCAAAACATGCAGCTTTCGCGTGAGCGAACAAGTTCTTCTACCTTCAGAAACATTTCCACATTGCCTGCCACATCTTGGTACGGCTCTGATCAAGGCTCACAAGGCTTGTCTGCGCCACACCAGTCGGCTCCTATATCTTTGAGAAGTCGAGCCCCGTCGCTGAATTCGCATTCGTCAAGCTTTGTAGCTAAAGCTCCAACCACACCGTTAACTCAGCAATTGAACAACACCGAACTCGATTTCTCCCCAATCGATCTATCGACGAGTCCCAGTAGGAGCAATCGCCGGCATACCCTTCCTCCCCGACCTCTGCAAGCTAGGCAATCGACTCCAAGCAGCCAGGGATCATTGTTTGCGGCTGCCGCTTACCAGCCGCCGCCTCTACACCGAGATACTAGCTTTCCCTTCCAGACACACCGTCCTCGTAGGTCTCTCACAACCGCGTATTCTCTACAAGTATCTCCTTCTCCGCAAAGGTCAAACATTCTTCGCAACCGGCGTCAATCTCTTTCCTCGGAAACCTCTCCTTTACAAAACGCATCTATGGTTGGGTCTTACGAAGAATCGATACTGCGAGGTTGGATGTCTACAGCACCGTCGAAGCCATTAGATTTTACAGCACAGATAGGCGTCCTTGGTAAAAGCAATTGCAAGCCTAAATGCCCAGCTCATGTGACTATCCCGTTCCCCGCAGTCTTCTATAGTTGGAGTGTCGGTACAGGGAGCAGCGCCCCGAGAGTAGAGGACGACCCAAGCCCTTACGTGGGACATATCGACCTTCAGCAATTGCCCACACCCGCCGAATCAAAAAGGTCTCGTCGGAGTCGAAGCAAGTCTCCAGCTAATGTTACCAGCTCTATCACCCCACAGGACACTGCAGGCGCGAAGGTTGGGAATGAAGCGAACACTGCTGAAAGACGTAATGAGAAGAAGCGAAGACGAGCGTCCTCGGCTCCATCAAACGTGCTAGGAGGTTATCGAATTCCGCAGAAGGGGCAGCTCCAGATTGTCATCAAGAACCCCAATAAAACAGCGGTCAAGCTATTCCTGGTGCCGTATGATCTAGAGCACATGGCAGCAGAAACTAAAACTTTCATTCGCCAACGTTGTTACTCTACCGATCCCGTGATTGAAGGTATGCCTTCGAAATCGATATCGGAGCGCAATCTTCCTTCGCCCGGAAATGTAGCCAAGTCAAAACCGACCCTTCGCTATCTCATTCATTTGAACATCTGCAGCCCCTCGAGTGGACGATACTACCTATATCAACATATCCGCGTGGTCTTCGCCAACCGTGTCCCAGACAACAAAGAACAGCTCCAAACAGAAATCCATGTCCCGCAGCCCAGGTATAGCGCTTACAATCCCGATGTCGCGCTTTCGCGTTCTGTCTCGAGTTCTGGCGCAGGTCTGACGAAGCAGAACGTACACAGGAGACGCAGCTCTGGGTTTGGTATTAGCCACGGGGGCATGGACGATCCCCACCCGCAGGCCTTTGACAACGGCTCGAAGTACCCGTTTATGTTCGACTCGCCTCCATCACGATCACCGACTGCACCGTCTATACAGTCTCAAATGACCATTGTGCGAGCCGTAGATTCAGCGGCCGGAGGTCCGGTGAACTCCACTTACAGGAGCAATGACGGACAAGCCACGGATACATGTGGATCCATTTATTTCCCCACGTTCGGCGGGCCTCAGGCGCGTGCGACTCCGGCCGCCTCTTTCCACCGTCTGGCTGTTGTTCGGCAACGGCCGAGTGCAGCGGAATTAGAAAACCGCCGACCTGCTGAAGTCGACACATTGAACATTAACAGGCCATTGCCAACCTTCGCAAAGACATCACTGAGAGGCAGCGGAACCGGCTCTACAATCGAAGTGGATAACTCCACATACCGGTTCTCGCCTTTGGCTACAAAAGAAAACACCAACCGCCAGGTATGTTTCAACGGTAATGGCACATATAGCAAATTAAGCCGGGGAGACGCGGGATATGGCGGTCGGCCATCGACGCCGGAACTTGGGGAAGGGTTGCTGGCAAAGAAGCTAAAGGGGTTGGAAGTGCAGAGATGTGTCTGTGAGAAGGATGGAGACATCAAGATGGAAGAGGGGCACGTCAGGCATCGATATCATTTGGGATGGATTACTGGGATGTCTGATGCTGGGTAGAGACGGATTCTGGGATCTGTAGATTAAGCGAGATAACATGCTAAAATTGTTTGGGACTGCAAGTGGCCGATAAAACCAGTCTGGCACTCTTCCCAATGTTCGGATACACGGGAAGAATATTGAATATCACTTCTCCCTGGTCAGGCTTCCGTCGCCCCGGAACCGTTTAGGCTAAACCCCGTTCTTTGATCGTGCCTCGGCTTAAACGTGAGGAACCAAGCTCACCGGTGCTCGTCAAGTCCAGTGCTTCGGTCTTTACTCTCTTCCCTTTGGCCGTGGCAGGTCCTTCCCTTTCGTACAGACTCAGCGATGTGGCATGTCTCAGCCGGGACTCGCTCAGCAGTGCGCATAAGCTCAAAACGATTCCTTCCCACCAAGGTGCTGAGGTCCAGCCTGCCGCCGTTGAGACGTCATTGTTGACTTCCTCTTACACAGACCTATGCAATGGCCCCTACGAGCGTCCGGAAGAGCTCTACCTTGCCAGAAGGTCTGTTGCGTCCGTGAAAAGCCGACGTGTAATTCTGACGCTGAATGCCCCAGGGTATCGAGAAGACCTGTCCAAAGGACCGATGCTACGGTTCGAAGACTCTCTGCCTCGACTTCCTGTACCCACGCTTGAAGAGACTGCAAAGAGATATCTCAAATCAGTCCGACCCCTTCTCCAACAACCCGAGTACGAGAATACACGGAAAGCTGTAGAGGAGTTCGTCCAGCCGAATGGGAAAGGACCAGAGCTGCAGAAACGGTTGCAGGCCCGCCGAGAGGATCCAAAGCTCAAGAATTGGATATATGAATGGTGGAACGACGCGGCCTATCTTAGCTATCGAGATCCCATCGTCCCATACGTCAGCTACTTTTACTCTCATCGCGACGACCGACGACGGCGAGATGCAGCCACACGCGCTGCAGCCTTGACCAGCGCTGTTCTTGAGTTCAAAAAGGATGTTGACAACGGCACGCTTGAACCAGAATATATGAAACGACTACCCATCAGCATGGAGTCTTACCAGTGGATGTTCAACACCTGCCGGATCCCCTCTCCCAAGCGCGATCATGCCGCAAAATATTCCCACGCCGACCATCCCTACTTCGTTGTGATTCGCAAGAACCAGTTCTTCAAAGTATTCCATCACATCAACAACCAACAACTTTCCGCCGCCGAGCTGGAGACTCAGTTCAGCCGTATCATCCGAAATGCCGAAAGGTCGCCCGCCATCGGCGCCCTCACCTCCCAAAATCGGGATACCTGGACATCAGCCCGCGAGCTCCTGTTATCTAGTAATCCCGCCAATGCTGCCGCGCTCGAGACAATTCAAGCCTCCTCGTTCGTCGTCTGTCTCGACGACGCCTCACCCGTCACCCTCGAGGAGCGCGCCCACCAGTACTGGCACGGCGACGGCCAAAATCGGTGGTATGACAAACCGCTCGAGTTCATCATAAACACCAATGGCACCTCTGGTTTCCTTGGCGAACACAGCATGATGGACGGGACTCCTACCCATCGCCTTAACGACTACATCAACATGCTTGTATTCACCAACAAACTCGATCTCTCCAATACATCCGTCCGGTCAGACCTGCCGGAACCCCTGCCTATCAAGTTCCATCTGAATCAGGCTATCCTCAATGCTATTCACCGCGCTACCAAAGACTTCGACTCCCTCATCTCCCAGCACGATTTGCGCGTTCAAGCCTACCAAGGCTACGGCAAGAACCTCATCAAGAAGTTCAAAGCCAGCCCCGACGCGTACGTGCAAATGATCATTCAGCTCGCGTACCACAAGATGTACAAGCTGAATCGCCCAACCTACGAATCAGCATCGACGCGCCGCTTCCAACAAGGCCGGACGGAAACATGCCGTTCCGTTTCCTCAGAGAGCGTCGCTTTCTGTAACGCTATGGCTGACCCTAATGTGCCCCCAGAGAAATGCATAGAATACTTCCGGGAAGCGGTGAAGGCGCATGTCGAATACATTTCAGCCGCTAGTGATGGAAAGGGCGTGGACCGGCATCTCTTCGGCCTGAAGAAGTGTTTGAAGGAGGGGGAGGAGGTACCGAGCATCTTTACCGATCGAGCGTATACTTATAGCGGGACGTGGTACCTTAGCACCAGCCAGCTGAGCAGCGAGTTCTTCAACGGGTATGGTTGGAGTCAGGTTGTGGACGAGGGCTGGGGGATTGCGTATATGATCAACGAGAATAGGTGGGTCTTTCCTACCATCCATTTCAGCTGGCCCTCTCCCAAAGGAACAGCCGGGGCATGCTTGCGAGGCAGAGGCTGACTCGATTGTGTGCTTACAGTATTCAATTCAACATCGTGTCCAAGGGCTTGGGAAGCGAAAGGATGAGTTTCTACCTCAACGAAGCGGCTGGTGATCTGAGGGATTTGCTGATGCCGACGGTCGAGCAGCCAAAGGCAAGGTTGTAAGGTGCTCGTCATGCGAAAGCCAGAGTCACCAAGAGGAATCGACGATGCGCTGATGACTGGGTTTGGGTTGACGAGACAACCACGACGATCAGGATGTGTAGGTGACCTCGCACTGTGGTGCTTAGGTAATGCAATGAGCGAAGCTATGAGCTGGCCAGCATCGGTCCAACGATGACGGGGGGCCGCGCACCTCGACAGTCCGATTAGACGGTGCCTTGGTCTGGTGTACTAGAGATATGATGCCAAATAAAGCAGTCGAAGATTGCCAATTGAATCTAAAGCACGGCGGTCATGCATGTACCTTGCCTACATCTCCAAATTCCCTTTGTGCCTACTTTAATGGGCTGCTTGACCTTGGGGGCACTTACGGAGCCTCTTTCACGAGCAAGAAGCAGACGTCTTGAATCAAACAGGGCAGCGGCCAAAACCCCAACCACCTCGGAGACTTTTCCCCGAACTCCCATCTCCTGCCACCTCGCCTCATCAAACCCACTACCACCATCTCAAACCCCCCTTCCCGGCACCTGATACACCATCTGCGGTGGAGCCTGATACGCCGCGTCCGGCGTCCCCGTCTTCCGTCTCTCCACAACCTCATTGTCCATCTGAATCAGCTGGCAGCAGGAGCAGCAGAGCGCACCGCAGAAATCGCCGCAGGCGTTCCCCTTGATGTTGAAGCGACGACGGATGCTGCCTCGCCTGGAGCCTTGGAGGAGCCATTGGAGGCCAAAGACACTTAAGCCGCACCAGCCCCAGCACTGTATCAAGGCTCACATTCAGTTTCTGAGTTGCATAGAGAGAAGGGGAGAGAAGCGGTGGGAAGAGATGGGATGGCGCCAGAGCGGAGGAAGGAAGGGGATGCTATGGGATGGGGGGTTGCTTACGCTTCCGTTGCAGTTGGACGGTTCACGATCGTCGAGGCGGGATTGAGTTCGCCCGTAGAGCATACAGGGGCACCAACACCCCAGGCAGCCTGTGTGGAAGAAGGATCAGATCGGAGTATGTTCGAGACATAACGCGCTGTGTTTCCTTACAGGATGATATGGGCGAGCAATTGAAGAGAGAATGTTTGAACTCGGACTGTTGTGCCATCGTCTCCGTTACGACTTCCTTCATGAATCGGGTGGATGGAAATGTCCGGGTGGCTTAAGGCCTTGCGAGATAGAAGGAAAAAGATGACTTAGCTGGCTGAACGGTTGGAATTAGGAGTGAGGTGGACCAAAGGGAGCAGACACAGGTGAAGGGGACGACAGCACGCGGGGACAGAAGCCAGCTGTTATGTTTGGGGAGGGAGACCTGGATGCATACAGCCCCCACACAAGCCTCAGCCGTTAACATGTTGGGGTACCACAATGACATTCGACGAGCTGGCTGTGCAGATTATACGGGTCAGTAGTGTCCTGACTGTTATTGTTTCTGGTCTAGCCAAGAGATCAGCCGTTGTGGTCCACCATCAGCCCCAGCACGAGGACATCGAGGCGGTTCGGACCCCGATTCCTTGGACTGGTGGATGGGTTCCGAAGTACGAACGGGTGATACCATGGGTTACATTGGCACCTTGCCGAACCTTGTAAGTTTTCGAGAAAGGTGGGACATAACAGTAGTAGTGTGAGATGTTCAGCTCGTGGATACGGAGGATGGCATCAAAAGTCCAGAATATACGCTAACAGCCGACCGTAGCCCCGACGGTATCTTAGTCGGCTTCACTCGCTTAGGTAACGTTTCACTTTAGCGACCAAGGCGGCTTGGCGTATGCTCCTTTGCCATAGGGCTGAAGGCATGTAACTATCGTGTACTTGCTTTGCATTGGAATAAGTCTCATTTCCTTGTTTGATGACGCAAGATGGTGCGGGAGCCATAGATGACGAGCGTTGCGTCCTGGCATCATGGGCCCGAAGAAGAAGGGGCGGCCTGCCTCGCGGGCTGTGTCGACCGCAGCCGGGAATACGACAGAGGACGTTTCGATGACAGATGATACCCCATCAAAGGAAGTCATTGAGCGGTTGAGTCTCCAAGATGATCCCTGGACGGACGAACAAGAGGCAGCTCTGTTCAAGGGCATGGTCCGCTGGAAACCTGTAGGTTGGTTTCCTTCCGCTCTCCCTCGGCTCTCTATATGCCTGGGGAGATGACTGACCGTATGCAAGGCATGCACAAGCGCTTTCGTATGATCGCCCTATCTAATCACCTTCAACATTACACACATGACCTGCAAAAGGATAACCATCTGCGGATTCCTGGGATTTGGGAGAAGCTCGGTAGACTTTACAACCTGGAGGCTCTGAATGAAAGAGTCGGTGACATCCTTGCACCTCATTGACCGCTGAACCCTAACCACCCTCATTACAGGAAAATCTTTTTCATCCGGCTCTCTCGCCAGATAGCGACAGCAATGACAGGGTTTACTACCAATTCGCCCTGCCGAAGGAAGACTATGGCAAGGAGATCGACGAGCGAAAATTCGCAAAACAACCTTCCCCTTTCTCCTCGGAAAGTGCTCCTCCACCCTCTGTAGACAGTACGTCTGTAGTCGCTACGAGACGGGCTAGTACTGTTGATGACACCGACGGTACGTCGTCAATGCTGATAAACCATCCATGGCATCGGTTCCTAATGAATATTCTGCACTAGACCCTCGCTCATCGCCGGCTTCCGCCCGGGAAAGGAGGGCTACTAGGACCACACGTGGTAAACGGACCACGCGCCGCTCGCAGTTAAACGAAGTCTCAGGGTTGCAGGACCGAAGAGGGAACAGCAAGGGCACCCTAGATGGGAGCTCCGCTATCGGCGAGGACGAACAAAGAACCGAGGACGCAGAAGAACCCGAGGAGGAAGACGGAGAGCAAGAAGAAACGTCGAAAACCGACAGCATCAAGATTAGCCGGCGGCGAAGTAATCGGAGAAGGTAAAAAGCAACCGACACAACGCATGATTGCGTCCAAAATGTCAGAAAGGATAACGCTAGTGCATCTCTAACGAGGTCAAGCCGGTCCCTCGATGCCTATTTTGTTGATGCTGGAACATCCTCAACATAACCCTTATCTCGGTAATTCCTCTAATTTCCATTGCTCCGTATCAGAAAACGAGGGGACTCCACTTAGCCAACATCGTTGGAGGGCGGGACATGGACAGGAGACAAGACGCTTAGAGGACGCTTAGGTGCCATATGATGACTCAGCAAGTCGTAAGACGCAAACATCTATGCACCAAACACGCAGAGCTTCGCAGCAGCCTTAGAAATGTAGCCACACAGGCAGGCCTTCTCGCAAGGATCGCAGTCTGCGACCTGAAGACGAAGTTCAGGCCAGAGACAATGACTCCTGACGATTGGATGGCGACTGAACAATGTCATTACCATGTTATGGAACGAACAGCGTTGACGTAGACTTGCCCGAAACTATGAAGGAACATGCTGTTTCCTTGTTCTCGAAATACGGCAGTCACGGCTTGGCTCAGTAGATCAACGGTGCGAGTATTGAATCACAGGCGCAATTCTATTCTGGGCATGGGGGGACAGGTGCTACTACTATAAGTAAGCAACCATTCGCCCATGACCCTAAAAACAGGGCCGGAACATCAGTGCTTCAAGGAGATCTTCCTGAAACCAAATCAAACGGCGAAGTATGCCAAGTCGGCCCAACATCTCCAATGAGTGTTTTACGATGCCGAGTACGAGTGGGTTGAGAAAGCAGCAAAGGGTGCGCTTAAGTACGGGTCGCGAGCACCTTCAGCCAGAACCACCCAGGCGCATTTTATGCATCATGCTTTCGGCACGGCATTTGGAGACCCCCTTTGACGGCAACTTTGACGGATAAAAGATCAAGTTGCAATCAACGTGGGTAACTTGACTCCTCTCATCTCATTTTCAGCCTGTTCATCTTTGCGTAGGTGCGCGATAAAGTCTTTCTTTTCGCCTTCACTATCATTCTTTTCGTTCTTTCTCTGTCCTTTCAAACCTCTTCAACTAGAGCAAGCTCTACAGAATCATTTGATATGCGTCCTACAACGGTCACCGCCCTCCTCGCTCTCCTCTCTTCCACCTCGGCTTTCCCTCTCTCCGATCTTCTGCCCCGTGGCCTCGCCTCCGACGTCAGCCCCTTCCACCTCATCCCTCGCCAAGATGCTCCCACCACCGACCCTAACACCGCAACCGCCGGCGCGGACGTCGTCATCACCGGTCCCGTTGTCCCGACCATATGCGCCACCGAAGGCCGCACCGTGAACTACACCACCCAACATATAACCAAAGTCACCCAGTTCTTCTCCGACTACCTTATCCCCCTCATCCCGGCCGCTGACTCGGCAGACCCCGCCGCCTTTATTGCCCAGCTGCCCGTCACCGCCAGCGCCGGCGTCGACGAACCACAGACGTATGCGTTGGGATGCGATGCCGGGAAGCCCATGTATTGGGCGCCCATGAGTGGTGATTACAAGGAGGATACCGATATCGTCGTGCTCAATCTAGCGAGTGGCGTCAGGTCGGCCGGCTTCTGTGGCGTGCTGACGAGGGCGGATAAGGGTGGCAAGAAGAACTACCGGATTTGTAATCCGATTTGATGAGGTGGGGAGCGAAGCGGGATCCTGGCGTCCTTACCCCGAGTGAGGGTGGAAGGGATGGGACAGTTCAAGGGAGACCACTGGAGTTGGTGGACCCATTTTGCTGTGTATATGGATACCTTTCTTTCGTCCTACTTGGATCGTGCTGGTCACGGGGAATGTTGTTCCTCTCCATCAGAGTGTGTACTGTTTGTTCGGATGGCTCGTTCGACGGATATGATGTATGAATCTATTGCTGGCTATGCTGGACTTGAGGTATGCGGTGCTACAATCAAAGACTCAAAGGGAACTTCTTCCGCAGCCGCTCCCCGTACACGTAGAAAACAAGCGGGATAGCACCGAATGCAAGTGCGATGAATGCTAGCACGCTATTACCCCAGCCGAAGCCAAGACTTTCATACATACTCGGTCCCGCGAGGGGGAGGACGGCACTCAAGACGGAACGAAGAAGTGTCGCGGCCGTGAGAGCAGATGCAGCGTATGTGGTAAACGCATCGATGAGATAGGTCGAAAGGGGTGTCTGAAGAAGAGATATGAGTAATGTAAGTCGGTAGATCGATACGGAGTATTCGCGGAGAGAGAAAGGCACGACTTACGAAGACGAACATCAAGCCTGCCCCTATCGGCACAGTCCCAATAATAGGCACAATCCAGTGCGTCTTCGCCTCCGAACTCCACCCATACATGAAGAGCCCGGCTGCGATCAAGGGGCTGCCCAGCGTCATGATGGGAAGCCTGTACTCCGGCTTGCGCTCCCCGCTTTTGGCGGCCATGTTTGCGACCTGCCGGTCGCTGGTGTAGCCTACCACGACTGCGGCGCTGGCCATGCCGATGCCCATGCCTAGGTAAGCGAGGCCGATGGTGCCGGTCGAGAAGTTGTATTGGGCTTCGAAAACGAGGGGGAAGGTGGTGAAGAGAAGGTAGATGTACGCATACACAAGGGCCATGTAGGACGAAAGACCCAGGACGATGGGTGAGAAGAGGAGCATCTTCAATGGCCTCGTTATCGCCCGCATGAACAGCACTCGAGCAGGAAGGTCGCTTTCGAGCTTGCTCTTGTACTGCTCTTGTCCGGTTTCCTTCTGAAGCTTCATTGCTTTGTCGCGTAGGAGCTTGGGGGCGTATGTTTCGCGCAGGAACAGGAACGTGAGGATCGTCGTCAGGCCGGCAAGGATGGCCAAGAGCCAAAATATCCACCTCCATCCGGCTGCTTGGGCGAGGAAACCTCCTGCTACTGGTCCGAGGGAGGGACCCAGCACTGGGCCCATCACAAAGATTGCCATGGCCTTGCCTCGCTTCTCTGGCGGCATGACGTCTGCGATGGTGCCACCGCCTATTGTCAGAGCAGCGGAGCCTGCGCAGCCGGCCAGGAATCGGAAAGCTGTGAGCATTGGCAAGCTGGTGCTCAAGGCGCAAGCGGCGGTGAATGCGATGAAGAGGACATTGGTAACATTAAAGAGAACATTCCTGCCCCAGAGCTCAGAAGAGGGAGAGAGAATAAGAGGACCAATGCCGAAACCAAGAATGTAGACTGAGACGGCGAAGGAGGACAGGGCTGAGCTCGTGTTCTGGAATTCGGAAGATACTTGCGGTATTGCTGGAGCGAACATGGAAGAGGCCAGGGGCCTGACGGTGAGAGATTTAGCACCTAGACAGCGCAATGAAATTAAAATAATGGACTTACGTTACAAAGGTAATGGCAGAGACAATCATGACAGCGGTCCATTTTCTCCAGTTGGACCAATTCTGAGGATTGGCTGGATCGTACGGCCCGTCCCAGAAGACAATGTACTGCTCGCCCTGACTCTTTCCAGAATTCCCTCCCAATGAGCCCCTAGGGGTTTCAAGGGCTGTCTCGCTGACAGAAGATGGAAGCTGATGGCCATGGTCGCTTATCGATGTCCTTACGGTCAGGGCTTTCTCGGTGTCCGAAATGAATCCGAAGTCGAAGTTGAACTGCTCTCCCAAGTCCGTAGTAGATAGATCTGGGTATACTGAGGAGCTTCGGTAGACCTGGTGGTGCAGGTCATCATTAACCCCAGGAGCTTGGGCCATGGTCACTGTCCATTGGCCGGAAACCCGGCTCCTCGACAAGCCCTTCTGCGTAGAAGAACAAAAGACTGTCCAGGGTTATAGGAGCCATGACGGAGTCACTATAAGCCATCCGTCTACGCCCAAGGCTGCAATTCTCGTCTGACATTATTCTGCTCGGGGTTATGCTCAGATTGTGACGTCGGGATGTCGCATATTGCGCAATGTGGATTTCGACCCCCTGGCCGCTAAATTCTAGCTCCCGTTCGGGCCTTTCCAAATCGAACTTCAGCTGATGACCTCAGCTTTTGGGGCCAGTTCACCGAACGACCATACAAAGGGGAACAATTAGCGATCGCAGGACATTACAATCCGATTCACTCAAATAAAATTAGACTTCCTTGTTGAGCCTTGTGTGGAGGCAGCCAGTAAGGCGCGTAGTGTCCGAAGCTCAAGGTAACGGCCTTCGGAAGAGGCAGTCCTGGCCTAGCTGATGTGGCTCCATCCATTGTCCACCGTGATGGTCATGTTTCAGCAAGTCTGTTGCTGGAACATCGGCCATACAGAGGTGATATGCAGATTCTGTCTATCAGGCTGACAACTTTCGTTGGCATTATTGTCCTGCGAAAAGTATCGGATCAAGTGTCTACGGCGATTCTTGTCCTCTTGCCAGGATCGCCCGCAGGTCATCCGACTCGTGACTACCAGCAGACAACTTTGCTATCGAAATCTAGATTGCGGGTTTTCGGTCTGACCAGCAGGTACATACCTGGAAGTGTCATCTACTTGACATGCGGACAACGGGATATGACAATCCCCAGGGGATCCGGTAGGTCGTCTCCTTGTCAACGGCAATTTCCTATTCGAGCAGTGGCGCATGAAGGATCATATCCTGTGACCAGCCCCAAGAGCTTGATCTGCACCATTTCTCCAGCCAAGCATCGCGTATAAGTATTCTCCACATTCTTTAATTGTCTCTGTCGCTTCACGTTGTCATACAATCTTCGTATCCTGTATCCCTCATCTTCACTTCTCTTCACTTCTTCTGTCGACATGAATGCCACCATCCAACGTGTCTACCATGTCGCTATCCTCCTCTTCCCTGGCGCCGATCTCCTTGATTTCACCGGTCCTCACGGCGTCTTGTCTCACGTCTCGTACAACAACAACCCGGTTGCGCCTGACCATGTCTTCAAAATCACCTTCATCGCGGCTCACGAAGAGATCACAGCCTCCGACCCAGTGACCATCAAGCGTCACATGTCGATCGCAGATGCACGGACGGAGCTTGAGGACTTCGACGTCCTCATAGTTCCAGGCGGTCCATTGCCGATTGTCCAAGGTGTGGTTGACGCTAACGGTCCGGAATACAAATTCATCAAATCCTACATCAACGAGTCAAAGAACGAGGAGCGGGTACTCATGTCAATCTGTTCAGGTGCTTTCATCCTTGCTTCGACCGGAATACTTGCCGGAAAGACGGCTACTACACACTCTCTTGCTCTTGACGGACTCAAGCGTGTCTGCCACGAGGCATCCAAGAAACTCGGTGGCGCTGAGACCAAGGTCATGAAGGCGAGGTACATTGATGGAGGCTTAACCAAGTCTGGCATGAGGATCATCACGACGGGGGGAATATCTTGTGGCTTTGACGGCAGTCTCTACCTGGCATCTTTGAAGACATCCGAGAGCGCATCCAATTTTGCAGCGATGGTCTTGGAATACATAGCGCCAATATGACTTGACCTCGGTATTACCAACTATTATCCGGCGGAAGGCGTTCAATTCTGTTGGGAGTTGTTATCGGAAAGGGGTCAGCGTTTGGAACCGGAAATACAACATAGCATTTTCGGGATGTTGAGCGCCTGTTATTCGTCCCTAAAATATGATAATGGCCTAAAATCGATGGTCGTGCATTCAGTTTCATTCCAAGTGGGGCACACTCATGGAATACCATGTTGGAGCAAATAGGATCATGTCGACACCTCGATTTGATTGTGATCGAAATCCAGGTGGTTGTGCGCTCACTTTAAACCATGTGCCTAGATCAATGGGGCTAGCGCTCAAACAACGACGCGACCGGACGACTCCCCAACGCGTAAGACAATTACTTATGCTGCCAGCTGCTCGACTGAGCAACCGTAGATGATGGAAGAGCGCTTCGAGAGCGGAGTTGCTTTTGCAATTCCGGACTTGTACCCGAAGTCGTCGCTGACCGACCCCGAAGTCGAAGAACTTGCGCCGGGAGTTGATCTGGTGTCGCCATTCAGTACGTCTCATGTCTTGAGGGCGAAGTACGGGGACTGACTGACCAATTCCCTCTGCAGTCCTCAAGTCCGCTAGTTTTTTACTCTTCGATCCAGACGTGTCTTTCGAGCTTCCTAGATTGGACATTCTAAGCGATGATCCTCTGCAAATATTCAAAAGCCTTGGAGCCCAGCAAAATAGCGCGCTCCCGTTCTTTTATGGGCCACTCGAAAACCTCGAACCGTCGGATCAGGTCTCGGCTTCATCCGATGGGGAAGAGCAATGGACGCTGGACGATCCACTTGAAGACCTGTGGTCATGTCAAGAGATTCTGAAGCCGGTTGTCCGACAGAACATAATTCAGAGCTGGGAGAGATTTCATGACAGGTCTTTCAATGAGCCGTGGGTTCCATACCTAAGTGAAGCTGGACCGCGAGTTTTCGATGCAGCTATAGAGAGCGGCCTCATTCCTGACTTCAGCGAGGCATCGCTGCGCCAGCCAGCACCTGCAATACGATCGGATGCCGTATCGTCCAGCCTGCTGCAGCTCGCACTCGGAAGGGAGTCGCTGCTGTTCAGATATGATGAGAGGGTCAGTAGTTTTAGGCCTGTCCTTGACGAGATACGGGTTTCTGGATACACCGACGAATGCTTCCGAAGCGCGTTGACGGGGTTTACGAGATATGGCAACCAGCTACGACAGTTGAAGGCTTATGTGTGTGCCACAAGAGGTTCGAAAAACTTCACAGCAGCATCTATTGGTCTTGCTGATGGCATCGAAACGATCATCACCGCCCTCGAGACACATTTGAGTCCGCGGTTAGGATCGACGCAGACAGTCCTTCAGCTTCAGGCTCTGCTAGATCCGTCGCGGCTACTTCTTGATCGCCTTTCGGCAGTCATCGGAAGGCCAAAAGAGCTCGAGAGTGACGAAGACCTTCTTTCCGTGCTCTTTTACTGTATGCAGGACCTTGAGTACTCTTCGCACATGCTTCAGACCGTTTTTGAACAGCTGTTGGCTCACGCTTCGCGACCATGGCTCGAGTCTCTCGAGCTATTGCTTGGTCTTAGAGCGAGCAACATGAACGTATCAGCCAAAGCTCAAGCTGGTAATGATGACGTTCACCCTCCCAAGGTGCCAGACTTCATCCAGAGCGAATTTAATGAGACCGTACTTGAAGCCGAGCAGAGTTTGAAGCTTCTCCAGGCTCACGAGCCAAATCATCGCCTAGCACGTCCACATCCCTCGGCCGGTCCGCCGTCTTTACAGTGGCACTTCTCATGGCGCGACATCAAGAACATGCAAGTCCAAGCACAAAAGTACGAATTCGATATCCTGCAGGCACTGAAGGAATCCAACAACAGCGGCGTCCTGATATCGACCAGCAGTACCGACGGCGTGCGCCACCAGCCTGAATCAGATCCAGAAATCCAACTGGATCCCTTTAGCCTCTGCCAGATCGACTCTGACCATCCAAATGTCTTCGACCCTATTCCTTCCGCTCTCTTCACCATCATCCTACAAGCTCTCGATACTAGCGATCAGAGCCCCATCGGCCTTACCAGACCATCAACCTCCCTTCTCCCGGCCCTCTCCTTCAAACCACTACTCGCTATTCAATCCCGACTCTTGTCCCACTCAATCCTCCACCTTTTCTTCCACACCCACTCCTTGCGCTCTCATCTCCACCTCTTGCACTCCTACCTCCTTTTCGCTAACGGCCCCTTCCTCGTTCGCCTTTCCCATGCTCTATTCGACCCTTTCCTCCCCTCTGCAGCCTACCAAAAGCGCCGAGTCCGAGCTTCCGGAATGGTCGGACTGCAACTAGGAACCAGGGATACGACATGGCCGCCTGCATCTTCCGAACTCCGAATCGCACTCATGGGTATCCTGACAGAATCCTATCGCAATTCACCAGAAGGCAAAGTCAGGGATGGGATTCGACGGCACCACGGCGATTTGCCCGGGGAATTATCTTTCGCGATCCGCAACGATATGGCCGACATCGAACTTGAGAGATGCATGAACAAGGATGGGCTGGAGGCATTGGATTTCCTAAAAGTGCAATATCGACCGCCGAAACCTTTGGATGTGGTCATCACGGAGAGAGTATTAGAGAAGTATGACCGGCTTTCACGCCTGCTTCTTCGAGGGGCAAGGGTCATATTTGTGGTCAAGGAGATGATGCTGCATTCGCGTGAGAGTATGCGGGGAAAGAAGGAGTTCGTAGGAGTGGTGCAGAGCTTCAAACTCGAGGCGCGCCATTTCGTGACCACGGTGTTTGGGCACTTTGGGTCTTGCATTGAGGACCTGTGGGCGGCATTCGGAAAGAGGCTCGATGGGATCGAGGCGTCTGTTGAGTGTTATGACGTTGGACGCCGAGTTGAGGGTGTGCATCGACTGAGAGATCTCCATGAAGAAGTGCTCGATCGGATCTTGGCAGCTTGTTTGCTAAGGAAGAGGCAGGAAATGGTCATGCGCCTCTTGGAAGAAATACTGGGTCTTGTCCTTGAATTTGCGAGGCGCGTTAGGGATGCCGCCGTCATGGAAGAAAGCGTGCGAGGGCTGTTTGAAGGGTTTCGGAAAAAGGTCCGGGTGTTCGTTACGGTTTGCAGGGGTTCACAAGATCAAAAGAGCATTTCTGGCAGAAGCGATATCTTTGATGGTGGGATGAAAGGCGAAAACAGGGGCAATGGGATCGGGAGGTTATTGTCGGCGTTGGACATGACTGGGTGGTATATGCGATGATGGTCAGGCGCTATTGGAGTTTTGGTGGATGTCTTTGAGATACCCCTTCCACTTGTGCATCTAGGTGTAGAGGATTGCGATCAAGGAATTGGCGCATCAATGTCCTATGTTAACTCACTGAAGTAGTTTTAGAGCCAGCTCTCCTTTGTTAAGATCTCTTCTCGTTCGAACTTGAGGGCGTGATACAAAATGCTCTATGCAGCAATCCAATCGCGCCGGTACCAGACCCGGCGGTTGGCTCAAAGGAGGCTTCATGGAAGACAACGGTCGGTACCGCGCATGCTTTGATTGAGTGTCTCCTATGCAAGAAAAGCACTGCTCTGTTGGCCTTGATTTCAAGATAGTATCCCACAAATATCGCCATTTTGATGTTCTGCAGTCAAACTTGTTGAAGGCGATTGATTGGGGTAAAGCAGGCGGTCCAACAGCTGAATTTGGTTCGATATCATGGCTCCGTCGCATACGATGGTAGGATGGGCTTGCTTGCTTGTAAATGGTCACATATGAGTCAGATCAGCGGCTCCAAGGCCCTCTTCCCTTTGCTAGCTCGATCCAAGATGAAGGTATTAGAGGCTCCTGTGACGGAAGTTATTCCTCAAAGGCACTGTATCAAAAAATATACCACAAAAACAAACAGTAGTAATCATAAGAAACCTTGCCTGCCATTGCTGTAAGTTTTTGAAACAATTGCACATACAATACTTCCGGCAGAAATAACACTCACTTTCACCTTCGAGGATTGAACTCCTGCCCCAAACTGGCAAAAAGTTCAGGGACCCGAGCGATGTCCCCTATGAAAACCCCGACTCGATTCGATGTTTCGGTGGTTTTGACTCAAATTTATAGCTCGCACTGGACAACTTCTGGGTGGGTCTTGAAGTTCTTAGCCGGCCACGACTTCTACCTAGGCCAAATCGCTTGATAATGTCATATGAACGTGCAATAACATATATAGCATAGCCACCATTTTTGGTATGTAGTACACGCAGCATCTAGGCTGCGCAGCGATTACGGCGCTGGCAAGCAGCCTTTTCGTAGGTCTAATGGTAAAACATCTACTACAGCACGAATCTGACAAAGGGAATAACTCACCGAGACAGCGCCATATGCGATTGCAAGACAATACGTGCTGACTGAGCATTCCCAGGTCCAGTCATACCTCGAGATGCGGGGATATCGAGACATCGAGTTCACCAGCGAACGTCTCCATGGAACGAGCTAAGGGGCAGGGAACGGTACCTAATCTCGGCACTGAGTAAATTTCAACACAAGCCCTCCTAGGGGCTCGAGGTATGAAAAAACACAGCTTGTCCTCCAAACGTAGTTGAATATATGATCAACAGTTGGATGGCCCCTGAGACGAAGTGACATCAAGATGAACCCGGATCAATCCCCTAGCGCCGGCTAAATGCACTAAGGTAGCGCACGTCTAGGCTTGGCGATCATGGGGAAATTTTGATGGCAGTCATCCCTCGAACCATTATTGCATTGCACCTTGTGTCCCTAGAATCTCCGGGGGGAATAGTCGTGACAGCTCTGTCTCTACCACGGTCGTGGACTGGGTACGGTCATTATCGAGTGCAACAGTTGCTCTGTCGAGCAATCCCCTTAATTCATATCTCGCCCCGCTGAGTGACCTTTTTATATCATCCATCATGGCAGTCAATGGCGGGTTTGCGTCGCCCGTCGCAAATGCCGACTATCCTCGTGCGCTCGACGCTAGCTCTGTGGGCTTTCTTGGTCAGATGTACAGTGGATTGAACGGCTATAGCATAGCCATCACCACGCTTCTACTCCTTGTCGCATATGATCAATGTGCGTCTCGTTGACACCATGGATGATTCAAATGAGGAGCTAATCACGTTGCAGTCAAATACATCTGGAATAAAGGTAGCATCGTTGGCCCAGCATGGAAGATGCCCTTCATCGGACCTTTTCTCTCTTCCGTCAACCCCAAGATGGATGAGTACAAAGCCAAATGGGCAAGCGGTGACCTAAGTTGTGTCTCGGTCTTTCACAAGTATGCTATCTCAGAAGCTTCCGAGCGATGAAGGCTAAGATCGTCTGCAGGTTTGTGGTCATCGCATCATCGAGGGATATGGCTCGCAAAGTCTTCAACTCTCCTGCCTTCGTCAAGCCATGCGTCGTAGACGTTGCGCAGAAGCTTCTTCGGCCTACCAATTGGGTGTTCCTGGACGGACGAGCCCATGTCGACTATCGTAAGGGGTTGAACGGTCTTTTTACTCGCCAAGCCCTCGAGACGTATCTGCCAGGGCAAGAGGAGGTGTATGAGAAGTATTTTGCCAAATTCGTCGAGATATCGCAGGTGGAGAACCACGGAAAACCTGTGCCCTTCATGCCAGTGTTCAGAGAGCTCATGTGTGCGGTCTCATGTCGCACATTCGTTGGACACTATATGTCAGATGCAGCGGTCAAGAAAATAGCGGACGACTACTACAAAATCACCGCCGCTCTTGAACTCGTTAATTTTCCTTTCATCATCCCCTTCACACGAACATGGTACGGCAAAAAGGCGTCTGACATGGTCCTGAATGAGTTTTCCATCTGCGCGGCGAAGAGCAAGGCAAGAATGAAGGCTGGGGGCGATGTTACCTGCATCATGGACGGGTGGATCAAGTCAATGCTGGATTCAGAAAAGTATAGGGAGAAGATAGCGAAGGGCATGAAAGTCGATGATTCCGAAAAGCCAGCAACGCTTCTTAGGATATTCTCCGACTTTGAGATTTCGATGACAGTCTTCACCTTCCTATTCGCCTCCCAGGATGCAACGAGCAGCGCATCCACATGGCTCTTCCAACTCATGGCCGATCGACCAGAGATTCTCGATCGGGTGAGGGAAGAAAACCTGGCGGTCCGCAATGGCGACAAACACCAAGAGTTCAGCATGAACATACTTGAAAACATGCCATACACAAGAGCTGTGGTAAAAGAGACGCTTCGATACAGGCCGCCAGTCATCATGGTACCCTATGTCGCCAAGAAGAGCTTCCCCGTCACGGACAGCTACACGGCACCCAAAGGCTCAATGGTCATTCCTTCAGTATGGCCTGCATTGCATGACCCCGAAGTCTACCCTGAACCGGATCTATTCGACCCGGAGCGATGGATAACCGGTGACGCAGAAAAGGCTGTGAAAAACTGGCTGGTTTTCGGTACAGGCCCGCATTACTGCCTGGGACAGACATACGCACAGAACAATCTTATGGCCATGATTGGGAAGGCGAGTATGCACCTTGACTGGAAGCATCATATTACGCCGCTGTCGGAGGACATCAAGGTCTTCGCAACCCTATTCCCCATGGTAAGATCAGAGGCAGCCATACACATACTGAAACCATGCTGATGAATCGATAGGACGATTGCCCTCTGGTCTTCTCCAAGCGAGAATAACTCTAGTGCTCCCTCATGTTCCTGGTGCTTGGGAGCCCCAAGTGTAATGTAATGTCCACTGAGCACCCCCTCATCTGTAATTAGCCCACATACTCGTCGTCATCCTAGAACCCTCTCGTAGACCTGGCGGCTTGTTCTTCTGCCCGTAGAACCTTTTCATCGTGCAAGTCCTAGGGATTCACCAGTCGCTCTCAGCGCACTCGATGGCCACCTCCTTTACCCTTTGACTCGTGATATCGACCACCCCTCCACGAACAAACGAGCTCATGTCACAGCCCCGTTTGTTGTATCCGTCATCTCTCAACCTTGCCCCCCTTGCTCGCCCACTCATCCCAACCCCCGGCCCACTGCCCCACCGTCACGCCCCTCCATCCCCCTTCCCCCGCCGCCATCTGCATCGCAGCCCGACTCCTCACTCCGGCTTTGCAATAAAACACCACCTCCTTGACCCTTCCCCGCTCCCCATCCCCATCCCCATCCCCATCCTCCTCCACCTCCACCTCCACCTCCTCGGCAGACGCAGCACCGACGTCCGCGCCCCCGTGCCCCGCCGTATAC